>Ga0209186_1000421_pt1 | contig 34674 bp, 19 predicted proteins | sample SidtaG_FD_187426 | JGI IMG/M metagenome (GOLD analysis project Ga0209186, IMG submission 187426) | Marine algal microbial communities from Sidmouth, United Kingdom - Sidmouth_Male2 metaG (SPAdes) (version 2) | ecosystem: Host-associated > Algae > Red algae > Unclassified | place: Sidmouth...
CTTGGACTCCATCTTTGTGTAGCACCGACTATATATGCAGCGCCACCGAATCCATTTAATCCATCTGCAGATGGCATGTGGGATCAACATGCGATTGCCGATTCGCCGGCGGCGGGGATCGCGGCAGGAGAGGCGCCTCCAAGCTATAAAGTTTTCAGCTTAGATAGTGCTGCGGTAAACACTGCGCTCGCGACCGGCGCTCCGGTTACCTTCTGGCTCCCTACCCATGAGGGAATTTATATGCAATACCAGTTGGCCCATCAGGATGTATTTGAGCCGGCAATGGCGGCGGCCTTTCCGAATTACTACTCGCTGACGGGACATCGGGTTGGTGCGCCGGAAGTCACGGTTGCGCTTGAGCAAACCCCGAGCGGATTTAATGCCATGGTGCTTGAGGGAGTCCGGTCGATCTACATCGATCAATTCCCTGCACCGGGCGCAACTCCAGATACTGTGATTGTGTATGAAGGCGGGGTTCCAGATGCTGGAGGAAATGGTTGCCACTGTGGAGCCGATGAAGGGGTTGGCCTGGGCCTTAACGGCATCGTGCCCTTTGCCGCTCCTGTGGGTTCAAACTGTGGTGGCACTGCTATTCGTAAGTTTCGCCTCGCGCTCGCTTCAGCAGCTGAATTTACCAATGGCACGGGGGGGCAACCTGCAACCATGGCGGCTTTTATGACGATCGTAAACCGGCTCAACTTGATTTATGTGCGAGACCTTGCGGTGCAGTTCACCTTGGTGACAGATTCATCCATCATCTTTACCAATCCCTCAACGGACCCCTTCACCACCAACTCAATCGGCCCCGAGCTAGATGCGAGTTTCGCGACCTTGAATGGGGCTCCCTTCGGCGTGGCAGGCTACGATGTGGGCATGACCATCGGAGGTTACGGCGGTGGGTTAGCACAACGTCCTGCGATCTGTTTTAATTTCAATGCAAGTAATGGCAAAGGCCGTGGCGTCGCTGGGCGTGGCACGAATGTGGCAGTGAATGACCGCTTTATCAACATTGTAGCTCATGAGCTAGGGCATATGTTTGGCGCGGACCACACCTTTACCGGCGACTTTGACGGAGCTGGAACCGTTGACAACTGTACCGCAGGTGCCTTTGGAGCGATCGCAGCCTATGAGCCAGGTTCAGGCACGACAATCATGTCTTATGGCAATGGTATTTGTGGGGACGATGACATCCAAGGAAAAAATGACTTGTACTTTCACTGGTACAGCTTGCAAGAAATGAACCAAACCATCAGCGCGGTTGGTTGCTACACCACCTGCCCCGCTACCAACACGGTGCCTACGGTTAGCTGGGACGCCTGCCCTGTCCCTCCTATGACCCCGTTTGAACTCGAAGGAACGGGAAGCGATGCCGACGGTGATGCACTTACCTATGTGTGGGAGCAAGCCGATCACCACCCCTTCCAATATGATTTGACCACCACTCCGGATAACGGCGCGATTCCACTCTATCGTTCGTATCCGCCGAGCAGCTCGCCTACACGTAGCTTCCCGAGCACGTCTGGCGTCATCAGTGGCACCCTCCCCTTGGGCGAAACCTGGCACACCGTGAATCGCGACCTCACCTTTGCTCTCACAGTTCGTGACGGTAAAGGCGGGACCTGCACCTATACCAATACGGTAACTGTGAGTGGTGGCACCACTTTCGAAGTGACTGCCCCTTCAGGTGGCACTAGCGAGTGCGAAGTCGATATTACCTGGAATGTCGCAGGAACGACGGCGCCCCCTTTCAACGAAGCAAACGTGAATATTTTCTTATCAACCGACAATGGACTTACTTTCCCATTCCAGTTGGCTTTGGGAACTGCGAATGACGGAACCGAAACCGTCATCCTGCCTGATTTGACCATCGGCAACGCACGAATTCGAGTGGAAGCGGCAAACGGTTGTTTCTACAACATCTCGGACGCTTTTGCCATCACCCCCTGTACCACGAATATTTTCACCGTCAAAAGCCAGACTTTTGATGACACAAAAGAATGCTCCAACAATGCCAATGGCTCTATTGATCCAGGCGAACAGGAGATCGAGGTATTTTTTGAAATCGGCAATACGAACATGATTATTGATGCTAATAATGTGACACTTTGCATCTCGTCTCTTAGTCCAACCGCAACGATTACCCCAGCCACCGCGGTTACGCTCGCAGGTCAAATGTTGATGGGGGAATGCGTTACCCAACCGACTCCATTTATTCTAAACCTTGACGCGTCGCACCCCTGCGGCGAACCGATTTTATACGAGCTCTTGGTGAAATCGGATGAAGGGAACTCAGTTCTATTAGGGAAATTACAGACCGGGACGGTGAACACCTACTCGTTTAATTATAGCGGGATTACACTCCTCGATCTGTCAGGCGCGAATGCGACGAGTATTGCCATTCCCGCAGGCTTGATGGTGGGCACATTGACAGATGTGAATGTGACCTTCGGAGGAAATAGTTGCTCGCCCAACTCAGATACAATCGGCAACGGACTTAACCAAATTAGCCCCACTGCGTTAGAGATTCTTCTTGTTTCACCAGCAGGCATCACCTCTACCTTAAATTCACCCGCAACACTGACCAACTTGGTTTTAAACAGTGCAAACTTCTGCAACACGGTGTTTGATGATTCGGCTGTTGCCAACCTGCCAGCGGCTTACCCCAATGTCGGGATTGCACCCTATACCGGCTCATGGATACCAGACCAATTGCTTTCGGTTCATAACGGCACCGATCCAAACGGAACATGGTTTATCACTTTCCAAAACAGTTACAACTTAACCGGCTTTCAGTCTACCGGTGATGTCCGCGATGTGACCCTAACCTTCACCACACTCGAGTGTGAAGAAATAGGCACCGATGGCAGTAAAGATATCGCCATCTTTGGCACGACCACTAACGCGACGGTTGAGTGTGCTGACAGCATTTCCTATGACCTTTTGATAACAAATCTGACCGCCTGCAATGCTTCCGACATTGTCATCACGAGTGTCTTTCCGAGCTGTCTTTCAGTCATCATCTTGCCTGACGCATGCAGCACCTCGGTCCCTGGACAGTTGGTCTGCAGTCTCGATTTAACCAACAACGCGTCGACAAACCTTTTCATCACCTTGCTGATCGACGAATGTTGCAGCCAAACGACGATAACGAATCTGTTCACCGCGACGTTATCTGGGGAATCTAACTTAATGGATAATCTTAGCGCCCCAACGGTTTCGTATACCCCCGATGGCTCGGCCCCGACCTTCGGAACCTGCGGCCCCGCAAACTCCGATTTAGGCTGCCTGCCTGACTTCAGTTCAATCCCCACCGAGGCGGCGATTTTAGCTAGTGCGATGGATGACTGTGCTGTGGTGTCGAGCTGGGTGATCACTGGCATGGTGGCTGACGCCTGCATGACCATCATGACTCAAACGTTTTATGCGGTCGACAACTGTGCAAACACCGGCACCTGCGAACGCGTTATCACATGGATGACCGATACGAATGCTCCCACCTTTACCTGCAACACCAACATTCAAGATCTCGGTTGCAGCCCAGTGACCGTACCGGATAGCGCCCTCGTCTTGGCAACCGCTGCTGACGACTGTGGCGTGATGACCACCGACGTGAGCGAGCTGCAAGAAACCAACGGATGCGTCATTACCCTGACTCGTACCTATACCGCCGATGACGCGTGCGCGAATACCGGCACCTGCATTGAAGTGTTTACCTGGACCGATAGTCCAACCGTGCCGAGCTTCAGCATGTGCCCCGGCAACATGGACCTCGGGGTCGACCCGCCCGCAGCCGACTTCCCGGATGTTGCGGCGGTCTTGGCTTCAGCCAGCGACGACTGCATCATTTCGACGTCCTTTGTTGAGATCGTTACCATCACCAACGGCTGCGACATGATCATGACCCAAAATTATGTTGCCGTCGACGACTGCGGCCAAACCGGCACCTGCGTTGCGGTTATTTCGTGGACCGGTGACATGGCGCCGCCTACCTTCACCTGCAATGTGAGTACACAAGATCTGGGCTGCTCCCCAGTAATCGTTCCCGATAGTGCGATTGTACTCGCGACCGCCACCGACGCTTGCGGCGTCGTAACTAGCTTTGTTTCCGAAACCTTCATGACGAACAATTGTTCCATCATTCTGACTCGTGACTATTTCGCCTTGGATGCAGCCAATAACACCGGCACTTGTACCGAGGTATTCACTTGGACCGATAGCCCAGCCGTGCCGAGCTTTAGCATGTGCCCCGGCAACATGGACCTCGGGGTCGACCCGCCCGCAGCCGACTTCCCGGATATCGCGGCGGTCTTGGCTTCAGCCAGCGATGACTGCACGATATCAACCTCTTTCGTTGATGTTGTCACGGTCACAAATGGCTGCGATATGGTCATGACCCAAAGCTATGTTGCCGTCGACGACTGTGGCCAAACCGGCACCTGCGTTGCGGTAATTTTCTGGAGCGCGGATAACACTCCGCCAACCTTTACCTGTAATATCAACACCCAAGATCTCGGCTGTGCGCCAGTGATCATCCCAGACGGTAACCTTGTCCTCGCGACCGCGACCGACGTCTGCGGCGTGGTCACGAGCGAGTTTATCGACACCTATTTTACCAATGGATGTTTCATCACCCTATTCCGAGATCACTTCGCAACCGATGCCGCAGGTAACACAGGAACATGTTTCGAAACCTTTTCTTGGATCGAAAGCGCTGACACACCAACCTTTGGCGCGTGCCCAGGAAATCTCGATCTCGGGGTAAACCCAGTGGCCGCAGACTTCCCGGATATGAATGCCGTATTGGCCTCGGCCATGGATGACTGCCTCATCAGCACCTCCTACGTCGACATTGTTGCAGTAACAAACGCCTGTGACATCACCATGACCCAAACCTACTTTGCCGTAGACACCTGCGGTCAAACCGGCACCTGTGTCGCGGTGATCACGTGGTCAGAAGATGACGGCCCTCCTGTATTCACCTTATGCAGTACCAACGAAGATTTCCTCGGATGCAATCCGGACTTACTCCCACCTGCATCGCTCGTACTTGCGAGTGCCATGGATGGTTGCGCCATCATCTCAACCTCGGTCATCGAAACCCTCACAACAAACATAAATTGCGAAGTGTCGCTTAGTCGGGATTACATTGCGGTCGACGCCTCTGGAGTCACCGGGACCTGCTTCGAAGCCTATGCATGGTTGATCCCCGGAGACGAACCGATCTTCACCAACTGCCCCGGAAATATTGTCCTCGGACCCAATCCACAACCGTCAGATTTTCCAAATGAAAACACCGTCCTCGCATCTGCCTACGATGCCTGTGGGGTTGTTACGGCCTTTGTCGAAACCGTCGTCATGTCGAATGGATGTGACACGGTTATGAGCCAAACCTACTTCGCGGTCGACAACTGCGGACAAACCGGCACCTGCGTCAGCGTCATCACCTGGCCGGAAGATAGCGAGCCACCAAGCTTCACCTGTAATACATCGACCCAAGACCTTGGCTGCGCCCCCGTCACCATTCCAGATGTAAGCATCGTTTTGGCGACCGCTACGGACACCTGCTCTTCCGTTACCTCCGAAGTCTTTGAAACCGAGATGACCAACGGCTGCACCGTCATCCTCGAGCGCGAATACTTCGCTTACGACGCCTCAGGCAACACAGGAACCTGCTACGAGACCTTCACTTGGACCATCGACGACGCGGCCCCCAGCTTCGGCTTCTGCCCAAGCAATGCCTTCATCGGCTTTAACCCTGTAGCGGCCGACTTTCTTGATCCATCTAACGTCCTCGCATCCGCGATGGATGATTGCGGGGTTGTCACCTCTTATGTCGAAACCGTAACCAGCTCAAATGGGTGCTTCTACTCGATGTCCCAAATCTTCTACGCAGTCGATGCCTGCGGATTAACCGGAACCTGCGAAGTGGTAACCGACTGGGCCATTGACATCACCCCACCAACCTTCGTGTGTAATACGAACGTGCAGGATCTTGGTTGCGCGCCCGTAACGCTGCCTGACCCAAGCAACGTGTTGAACACGGTTAGCGATCCATGCGATTGGGCTAGTGCAGATCACTTCGATTTCTACAGCACCAATGGTTGTACCGTCCAAGTAGATCGGCTATTTGCCGCAGTTGACTTTGGCGGAAATACAGGCATCTGCACCGAAGTCTACACCTGGACCGTGAACGATGGGCCGCCAGTATTCGGCTTCTGCCCATCGAACATGACCCTCGGGGTGAATCCGATGCCATCGGAGTTTCCTGACACCGCAGTTGTCCTTGGATCCGTGACCGATAGTTGTGGCATCGCGACCTCCTACGTCTCCGAAGTTGCTGTCACCAACGGCTGCGCCGTGACGATGACGCAAACCTATTACGCCATCGACACATGTGGCCTCACCGGCACCTGCACAACCGTAATTGACTGGTCTCAAAACGATGGTCCTCCCGTGTTTGTCGGATGCAATACCTCGGTGCAATTCCTCGGATGCACTCCGACGAACTTCCCCTCCGCCGAGGCTGTTTTCGCAACCGTCACGGATGCATGCACCATTTCATCGACCTCAGTCGTCGAAACCGTATTCACCAATTCAACCTGCGAAATCTTCATGAATCGTGAATACATCGCGGTCGACGCAGATGGCAACACAGGCTATTGCTATGAGATATACAGCTGGATCGGAGCCAATGATCCTCCGGTCTTCACTAACTGCTCGCCATACACCTTCCTTGGTTACAATCCGACGCCAGCCAACTTCCCAGATACAAATGCCGTGCTAAACTCGGCGACGGATGATTGTGGCATTGAACTCACCTACGTTGAATCCATCACCACAACCAACGGATGTAGGCTCAGTATGACCCAATTCTTTCACGCCATCGATATGTGTTTCAATGAAACAGTATGCACATCAGTGGTTGAATGGGTTGTGGACAACGAGCCACCCACATTTACCTGCAACACCAATCAACAATCGTTGCTATGCCTCCCCGCCAGCTTACCAAGTGCCGACCTTGTCCTTACAAGCGCAGTAGACAACTGCGGGGTTATGACAACCATGGTTAGCGAAGCGTATACCACCAACGGCTGCGCTGTCTCGCTCACCCGCGAATACACCGCAATCGACTTTGCAGGGAACATCGGATTCTGCTTCGAAAGCTTTGATTGGATTGCGGACAATACCGTCCCCTTCTTTACCAACTGCCCCGCGTCACTTGACCTCGGCTACAATCCTTCAAGCAATGACTTCCCGGATACCACGATTACCTTGGCAACCGCTTTCGACTCCTGCGGGATTATGACCGCCTATGTTGACGTGGTCGAAACCAATACCGGATGTAACTGGATGCAGACTCGTACCTTCAACGTGATCGACGTCTGCGGTCGAATCGGCCTTTGTGAACAAGTAATTGCTTGGACCGAAGATGTCACCCCACCCGTCATCCCCTGCAATACGAATGTGCAAAACTTGGGATGTAACCCAACGAATCTCCCAAGCCTGATTTCCGTCACGGACTTCATTTCCGATGACTGCGTTTTAGCGGATGTTGTGGTTGAAGACGTTGCTGTAACCAATGGTTGCGAAGTGCTTCACACCCGGACCTTCTACGCCATCGACCTCGCGTCAAACGAGAGCATCTGCGTGGAGACCTACCTCTACACCGTCGACGCCTCGGCACCCGGCTTTACAAATTGCGTGGCCGAAATTAACCTGGGCTGTAATCCGCTTCCGAGCGACTTCCCAACCAATCTTCCAGCCGTTATTGAAGCGTGCGACTACGTCCTGAACATGAATACGGTCGAGCTCACCAACGGTTGTGAAAGAATCATCATTCAAACCTTCGAAGCCGTCGACTTCTGCGGAAACACCGGAGTGTGCGAGCAGATCATCACCTGGACCATCAATACAAACGCGCCCGCCTTTGGCGACTGCCCGGCTAACATAGACCTCGGTTGCAATCCAACAAGCATCCCGGGGGCGGATTCAAACGTCTTTAGTTCAACCACGGGTGATTGTGGCATTTCGATATTTGACGTTTTCGAGAAGGTGACGACCAATGGCTGTATGCGCGAGCTAACCCGCAGCTATCTCGCCTCAGATTTCTGCGGTAACACAAGCATCTGCGAACAGGTCATCACCTGGACCATAGACACCACGCTGCCAACCATGACGGCTTGCCTATACAACACCAACTTAGGTTGTAACGCCACGGTTCCGGCCCCAGCCACCATCGCGTGTGCAACGGACGACTGTGGTATCATGGAATTCGGGTTCACCGACAGGTACATGACAAATGGCTGCCTTGTCATCTTAACCCGTGAATACCTAATCGCTGACTTCTGCGGCAACACCCAGCTGGTCGCGGATGTGATGACCTGGACCTCGGACACAGCCCCTCCCCTGATCCCCTGCAACACCAATGTGATCGACCTTGGGACAGTCCCCGTGAGCATTCCCTCTGAAGCAGTCGTCCTTAGTAACATCACCGACACCTGCGGGCTGGATTCGATCCAAGTCATCACCAATCAGTCACAAGTCGGAGACATCTTCTTCTTGGAACGCCTCTACACCGCCAGTGACACCTGCGGCAACACCTCCACCTGCCTCGAACGCTTTACTTGGCGCGAGTTCAGCGGGCCATTCCTTGTCGACTGCCCGCCCGCTATCATTGAACTAGGGTGCAACCCACAAATCATTCCAGATGTCGGCTCCATCGCCGCATCGAATCTATCAGCTTGCCCGATCACAGGTACCAATGTGACAGATACCCTGTCCCAAGTTGACTGTGATGTGACCATTCAACGCCTAATCACCTTCACGGGCGAATGTGGAACACAAACCTGTGAGCAAGTCATCACATGGCGTGAAGACATCCGAGCGCCAACCTTCACCTACGTACCCACGTCGACCAATGGCTGCGAACTCTCCTTGGCGGTTGCAGACACTGGCGGAGACGCCACCGCAATGGCCTGCAGTAGCGTAACGGTCAGTCGGGTCGATTCCATCGTAACAAACATCATGCACATCACCCTCACCCGCACCTGGGTTGCCGAAGACCAATGCGGCAACGTCGCAACCGCCGAACAAGTCATCGCAAGCGCCTTCTCGGGCATGGCTGTATTCGCTTCGGTTCCAACCAATGTAATTGGCTGTAATATTGCCACCGACATCGCAACCCACGGCGCAGCGACTGCTATGACAAGTTCTTGCGGCACCAGTGTCGTCAGCTCGGTCACCATCACAAACCAAGTCGATTGCCGCCTCGAAGTGATCCGCATCTGGACCGTGCAAAACGCTGTAAGCAGCCTAACCGCGACTCAGAGCATTGTATCCATTCAAGACACGGAGCCACCGGTGATGAGCCTGCCCGCGGATATGTCTGGATGCAGCGTGACCAACGTAGGCACCGCCACCGCGACCGACAACTGCGGTACACCAAGTATCAGCATGAGTGATTCGGTACAGACATCGGCCTGCATGCAAGTCATCCTCCGGACCTACACCGCAACCGACGATTGCGGCAATGCTACAAGCGCGGTTCAACGCATCGAAATCTTCACCGATGCCACCCCACCAACCTTAAACACCCCAGGGTTCGTACAAGGGTGTAACATCAGCGCCGATCCCATCGACACCGGCTTTGCCACCGTGAGCGACAGCTGCTCCTCCGGCACCGTCACCTTCGTTGACCTCGTCACCAGCAACGGCTGCATTACGCGAATAAGTCGTATCTGGACCGGAGTCGATGCGTGTGGGAATAGTACCGTCAGCACCCAACTCATTGAGAGCATTCAAGGAGTGCCTCCCGCCCTAAACTGTCCAGCGGGCCAAACCGTCTTACCCAATGAATTCGGGCAGTACATTGTACCAGACTTTACCGGATTAGCCATTCCCGGTGTCGACTGCGGAACTGGAATCGAATTAAACATCACCCAGTCCCCAGCACCAGGCACTGTATTCGGAACCAATTACCCAGCCGGAGCCAGCGTGACGCTTAGCGCCGAAGACGCTTGCGGCAATACGGTTGATTGCACCATCGCACTCACCAACGCAGCCGTCATTGGCAACTTCGTCTGGCTCGATCTCAACGGGAACGGCTTGCAAGACCTCGGCGAGCCTGGCCTAAGCGGCGTAACGGTTCACTGCCTCGACTCCTTGCTTAATATCATCGGAACCACCCTCACGGATGCCACCGGTCGCTATGAATTCCACATCAGCGGACTCAACCCTGGCGTCGCGGTTCCTCGCGTAGCCTACGGACTGCCCGGCTCCATGTACGCCGTCTCGTTCGATTTCAGCAGCTCGCCAACCTACTTGCCCACCTTACAGAATGCGGCAGGGGTAGCCATCAACAGCGAAGTGGACCAAGTCACTGGTCAAACCGCTCTTTTCTTAGTGGAGGCAGGCGATGTCATCCTGACCAAAGATATTGGTCTTTACGAAGTGGTCACAATTGATGGCTTTATCTGGTACGACATGAATAACGATGGATCACCAAGCAACGAAAACTTGTCCGTCACCGGATTCAACAACATCGACCTTCAGCTACACACCATTGTAGGAGGCGTTACGGTTGCTACCATGACCGTCACCACCACCATGAGACCGGGAACCTCCGACAATGGCTACTACGTCTTCGAAAACCTTCCTCCAGGTGAATACCAACTTGAAGTCGACATCGACCAAATCCTAGCCATGAATCCAATGTTCCAGCCAGGGGCTAGCCTCACTGCGATTCAAACCTTTACCGTGGAATCGGGACAAGGAAGCTCTCTTACCTTCGACAACCTCCCCTTCGTACTTCAAGGAACCTCAATCGATGGAGTGTCTATCGACCAAAGCGATACGAGCATCAGTTGGTCCCCGGAAAGCGAAGGAGACACCTTGGGCTACAACGTGAGAAACCTCTCCAACGGCCAAACCGTCAATGCCGAGTTGATCCTTGCTGACGGAAGCGAACAATACAGCGTAGATATCTCGGACGCCCCTGATGCCCAGTATGCCATTGAGGAAATCAGTAGCTCACTTGAGTCCACGGTGCACCCAGTTCAACCCCGTATCGAAGAGCGTGATGCACAGCCGGTCGAAGGCCAAGCACAGATGATTCTTGCCACCGAGATTCCCATGGTCATTCAAACCCAATCCGGGTTTGCGAACTACATGGTCAGTGGCTTTACCAGTGCCCCCGAAGTCCTCGACATCACGGACCCGGATCAAACCATCCGCCTCATCCCAGCTGTCATCACCTCAGAATCTGGCACTGCGGTTTACTTCTCGGCCGAAGCCAATCGGAAAATACTGATTAAATAATCTGCCAGGCTCGCAAAAGGGCAGAAAACAAAGCGAACGAGACAGCGGGAAATATCCCGATAGCAGGCACCGATTTCGGTGCCTGTTTTTTTTGCTCCAATTTCCCGAACAAATGGCAGCTCGTTTTCCCCTTGCCTTTCCCCCTTGCGCAAATCATGACCCGCCAAACCCGATTTACTCAACATGAAGAATAAAAACCCATTGTTTGTCGTCTTTGCAGGATTCTGCATGGGCATCGCCGAAGTGATCCCCGGTGTTTCTGGAGGAACCATCGCCTTTATCACCGGCATTTACGAGACACTGCTGAATAGCATCAAAGCCTTCAGCCCATCGCTTCTAACCACCCTCAAAAAGGATGGCATCGCGGGTGTCTGGCGAAAGATTAATGGCAACTTCCTTGTAGCCCTCGTCCTCGGCATGGGCATCGGCGCGGTCAGCATGCTTAAAATTGTTACCAATTTGCTACATACGCGGCCGGTTCTTCTCTGGGCCTTTTTCTTCGGGCTCATCATTGCATCGGTTGTCTACATCGGACGTCAAATCACCAAGTGGGGTCCGCTTGAAGCCATCCTCCTAGTCATTGGCGCCATCTTAACCTACTGGGTAACCACCATCAGCCCGGTCGAAGCCTCAGGAAGCTATGTCATGATCTTCTTCGGAGGTATGATCGCGATCTGCGCCTTCATCCTCCCCGGTATTTCAGGTAGCTTCATGCTCCTCCTCATGGGTTTGTACACCGTGGTCATCCCTGCGGTTAAATCCCTCACTGAAATGAATTTCGAGCAACTCCCCATGGTCATCGTATTTGCCGCGGGCTGCCTCATCGGCCTGCTTAGCTTTTCCCACGTCGTCTCCTGGACCTTTAAAAACTTCCGCAACCAAACCCTCGCGCTTCTCACAGGGGTCATGCTCGGATCGCTCGGAAAGATTTGGCCTTGGCGCATTCCTGTGCGCGGCGTGGACGAATCTTACAAAGTGACCACCGACCCAAATTTAATGGAAAAAGTGATCGAGGAAACCAAAGTCCTTCCCGCTAAGTTCCACGAATATGGCCAGAGCTTAAATCCAACTCAAGGCTCCGAAACCGTACTCTGCATCGCCTTCATGGTCGTCGGAATCGTAGCCGTCGTCATCATGAGCACGCTTGGGAACAAATCCAACCACGAGGGTTAAACTAGCTCTTCGAAATGCGTGGTAGGCTTAAAACCCGACAGGATATACCGGCGGCTCCCCACAAACGATTGCGGGCCCCTTAATGGGGATGAAGCGACAGACCTGAAGTTTCATGGCAACCTTTCAACACGGTTTTAACCGCCAAGCGAAGCGCGGGAAGAGGCGCCACTGCCTATTAAACCAGTGCACCTTGGTCCTGAGGAAACATTCGCCTGAATGGCGAAAACTGCGTAGCGATAGGCACCGCCCATCGATTGGTTTTCGAGGCGGTGCCAAGTCTGAAAGACTTGCACATATTACGGCTTTTTGTCTTTGAATACTGGGGGTGCCTACGCACCTTCGGAGCTTGGTGTCTTTGGCCGATTCGCAACCCCGAGGCAAGCCTCGGGGCTAAGTGCCGACGCTCCTTCGAAGCTGTGCACAACAAAAAAAAACGATTAAGGGTGCTACCGAAGCTGCGCAATATTTATAACACAGTAGCGCCTCCTCCCGCGCTTCGCTTGGCGGTTGAAACAGGGTTGAAACGTTGCCATGAAGTTTCAGGTCAGTATCTGAAACCACTACCTGTGGTAAACCGTCGGTTCCCGACATTACATTCACTGCATTCAGGAAGGGGCTGTATCAGAAGCGTACGTCAGCAAGGGTATTCGGATTCAGCGGCGCACGGTTCGCCTGAAAGGCGAAAACAGCGTAGCGATGGGCACCGCCCATCGATTGGTTTCAGCGGCGGCGCCAAGTCTGAAAGACTTGCACAAATTGCGGTTTTTGTCTTTTAATGCTGGGGGTGCCTACGCACCTTCGGAGCTTGGTGCTTTGGCCGATTCGCAACCCTGAGGCAAGCCTCGGGGCTAAGTGCCTCCGCTCCTTCGGAGCTCTGCATACTGGAAAAACCAACGACCAAGGATGCTACCGAAGCTGCGCGATATTTGTTACACAATCGCTTCACTCCCCGTAATTCACCGACCGAGAACTGCCTCCGCAAGGCTGACTGAATCAACGTTGCACACACATCCCCGGAGGGGATTGCGCCGCATAGCTCGGGGTTGCAACCCCGGGAATAACCGCGATAAAATAGATAGCGGCCCGAAGGTAGCGCACGCCTCAACCCCAAAAAAATCATGTCCCACAGGACGCGCTATGCTTCATCCTGCAGATAAGTCCGAGGCGTATAAAACCGTGAAACAAACAAAAAGAGGATCGCGGTTCCCAACATCAACTTGGTGAAAAACCAAAAATAAGCCTGCCCTTCCAATCGAACCAACCCACCCGCAAAGGGCGTAATCGTCGGTCCTACCTCGGCTTCTCCTACTGGCGCGGCCACATTCACCCCAAGTGCTTCGCTCCGTTTTTCCAACCACGTTTTCCGGGTTTCCGAACCCGCTTCCGCCTCCGATTCGCCCTCCACCTCAGCAACCTGCAACCGAGGATCCGGCAAATCAAACACCAAGCGATGCCCAACATCCTTCGCGGTCATATACTGCTTATCCGCACCCGTGCTATGCACCCGACAAAGAATTCGATTCACCTGCCGATACTGAACCGCTTCTCCCCAAGCATCGGTCAACCCAGCCAACAACTCTTCACCTTCGCTAAGAGAGGGCAATCGCTCCTCCTTGTTCACAAAGGCGGTGATCCGTTCCGTCCCTTCGACCAAGGCGGGCTCATTTGTGATCGTCTCAAGATCCACCGACTCGCTCGCGGCCAGATCAGGCAGTTGAATGTAGCGATTTACCCCCGCAGTAAAAAAGTTACCCAAGGAAACCGACATCAAAAATAAGGCGAGAACGACCGACTTCATGGTCCGAGGAGACTGAGTATAGGCGAATTCAAGACAGGTAATCGAAACAAAAACTTCCGACGCAGTGAGCAAGGCATAGGCCACAACCTGCCAACCGATACTCGGAGTCTGCCCCTGGTCAATCAACCCTTGCGCATAAGCAACCAAGCCAAAGCCCAAGACCATGACAAAGAGCCCAATCGCGATTTTCCGCATCGCAGTGAGTTTGAACAGGCGGTTCAGCGCGGGGTACAACCAAAGCGTAAATATCGGAACAAACAGCAAGATGAATACCGGGTTCAAGGCTTGAATCTGAGAAGGCAACCAGGTGATCCCCAACCAACGGCGGTCCATATCCGCAGCCTGTTGCACCCAAGAGGAACCTGTCTGTTCAAATAGGGCCCAAAAGACCGCAACAAAAATGAAGATCACCGACAGCTTGAGCAAGATGGTCAAGGCTTCCTTACCAAACAGTTCACGAAACATCGCCATGCCTCGCGCCGGGATATGCACAAATTTATGACGTCCCATCCAAAACAGCAGGGTCGCAATTGCCATCAATACACCCGGAATCCCGAACGCCCAATGCGGACCATACCATTTCAAAACCAGCGGAGTAAGTAACCCGGAGAGAAAGGCGCCAAAATTAATCGACATGTAAAACCAATTGAACACCGTGCTCAGTAAATGACTGTTGGTCTTACCAAACTGATCCCCCACGTGAGCCGACACACAGGGTTTCACCCCTCCCGACCCAACCGCGATTAACACCAAACCCGCGAAGAGCCAGGTCGCGGGCATTCCCGCATGCCCCATAAACGCCAGAGCTGCATGACCGAGGCAATACACCACCGACAAAATCATGATGGTGTAGTACTTCCCTAAAAAGCTATCTGCAATCAAGGCACCAAGAATCGGGAAAAAATACACCGCCGAGGTGAAATAATGATACCACTCTTTCGCCTTGGCATCGCTCAAGGCCCCTGTCACCTCATCGGGCATCATGTGCAAATACTGCGTCATGAACACCACCAGGATGCCCTTCATCCCATAAAAGCTAAAGCGCTCTGCCGCCTCGTTGCCGATGATGTATGGGATACCACCCGGCATGCGGGTCGAGGCTTCGGGAGCAGTTCGAAATGCGGTTGAGGACATGTCGGGTTATTTACTCCCATACGGCCAAAAACAAGACTTGCGACACAATTATTCGGGCGCTTCCACCGGCTCAGGGAGCTTCAGCTCCTGACGACGCTGCTTTTCGAGCCAAGCCAAAGCCGCGGCTTCGATCATCTCATGCCCACCATTAAAAATGGTTACCCGCGCATTCCCGTGCTCACGACGAAACATCGGCACTTTCGCTCCGTACCTTAAATCCTGCCCCACAAACTGCTCAGCGGAGGGAACATTTCGCAGCACCGCCAAATTCGCGATCAACGCCGCATCGATCTGCGCCTCTTTCGGTACCAATTTATTGTAGGCAAATAGTGAATGCGTAATCGGCACACTCCCCTGATGCCCATCGTTAATCCCTGCATTAATATCGATCGCCAGGCCCTTGGCATTCTCCAACCACGTAATCGGCGAGCGATTCATGTACTGCATATCAATCAATTTGTTCTCCCGAGGTGCTCCCCCGCAAATCGCTTCCAAATCCTTGGCGTACTTATCCCCTTTGCGCTGCCCATGCCACAAGGCGAGATCGGTGATCGAAGCCCAAGCCGACACCCCAGCCCAAAGTTCCGGATGTTTTCCCGCAAGCAACAAGGCCATCTGGCCACCGCCCGAGGATCCGACGAGATAAATTCGATTCCCATCAATCGGGCAGTTTCGCCGCGCATAGGCCACCGCATCCAACACATCGGCGATCGCAAGGTCAGACCCGCAGGCCGCTGGATTGGTATTTGGCCCACGAAAGTTTGGATGCAGATACGCCCAGCCCTTTTCAATACATGCCGCTTCAATTTTATGCATGGACCGCTGGCGATAATCACCATTCCAGGAATGCAACGCGACTACCAATGGATGCAACTTCGCAGGCTTTTTGGCGGATGCCCCATTGGCCGAAGGCGCAAGACCACGAGGACCAATCTTCGAGGCCCCAGCGCCCGAGGCTTTACCACCAAACGCAATTGGATTCCAAAACATCGTGCGCTGAAACGATTGATCTTCCGATGAGCGAAAAACGACCTGTCGCGCCGATTGCCCCCAGCTGTTCGAGCCAATCAACAGGGTACAAAATATAGAGATCCAACAAAGGTTACGCATACTCTAGGGCTAAAGATCCAAGCCCAGACAGGCAAGAAATTTGTGCTTCAGACCGCGAATCATACCACCTCCACCTCCGCGCCAGCACAGCTCCCACTTGACAATATTCGCCGAAAACCAAACAAGGATGTTAACGCATGTCGATACAGGGAAAACGAATTATTTTGGGAAGCTACCCGCTGGCATGGTCCTACGCCACCCTGCGCGACCATCACTTCGGCACCGTTCATTGGGATCAGGTCCCGCTCTTTGTTAGCAACAAAGTCATCGCAGCATTATCCCTTAGGCCACTCGCCCTTGTCTTTGGTAACCGCAGGGCCGCCAAGACAGATTCATCAAACAAGTTCCATTCATGAAACTCTCAGGGTTTTCCACTGCCTTATACTCGACGTGGGTATTCGCAGAAGAACACGGCGTGCTTTTTGACGCTGGCGATGGGGTCACCAGCTGTCTCCTACAAAAATCAGGAAAGATCCGGCACATTTTCATCAGCCACGCGGACCGCGATCACATCACGGGACTCTTCCAACTGATCCAGCTCATTTCGGAAAACGGGAAACCAACCATTTACTACCCGAAGGACAGCGGGAGCTTTCCCGCCATGGCGAACTTCAGCAAAGCCTTCGACGAGCATCGCGATGTCCCCACCTGGGTTCCGATCGCAGCCGGAGACAGCATCACCGTCAAACCCGGACTCGTGGTGCAAGCCATCGCCAATCGTCACATCGAAAAACCGAGCTTAGACAAAAGTTTAAGCTACCGGCTCGAGCAACATAAGTGGAAATTGAAACCTGAATTTCACGGCATGGACGGCGCGCAAATAGGCGAACTCGGAAAAACGAAAGGCAAAGCATACATAAGCGACCTTCACATCAAGCGGTTGTTCGGCTTTACTGGCGACACCCCTGTCGAAACGGATGACCGTTGGCAGAACTGCAATATCCTCATGCACGAAGCAACCTTTCTCACCAAAGCCGAGATCGCCTTCGATGGCCCACACAACCTCCACAGCTCGCTGGAGGAAGTCCTCGCCCAAGCCCAGGCCTGGAACCCAGGCACCTTAATCCTCAGCCACTTCTCCTCGCGCTATAAAGACGTTATGATTCGTAACGCAGTGGAAGAATTTTTACAAAACACCCCACTGCCGTTCCCCGTAAAAGTACTCTACCCAGGCCACTTCGAAAAAGACATCCTCGCCTGCCCCGACCTTTAATGACTCGGCAAGAACAGAGGGAATCCTATTCGTGAGCGGTAGATCATCAAACCCGAATGTGTTTAGGATGCTTCAAGAAAACGCTAAAGTAGTTTGCGCCCAACCACCGAACGATACACATCGACCGTCAGGTCAGCCGTCCGACCCCAGGTATAGGTTCCGGCATGCCGCCGCCCTTGATCGATCATCTGATCGCGCAAGGCATCCGAAGACACCATGCGAACCAAGCCATCCGCAATCGCTTCGACGTCATAGGGATCGACCAAAATCGCCGCCGTACCCAGCACCTCAGGAATGCAAGTCGCATGGCTCGCCAAAACCGGAACCCCCGCCGCCATCGCTTCTAACGGAGGCAAGCCAAAGCCTTCGTACAAACTAGGAAAGGCAAAACCATCCGCCATCGCATACAAACTCGGCAGGTTTTCCTGAGGAATAAACCCCAACCAGCGAACTCGCCCAGCCAATCCAGCTCGGCGAATAATCTTATCGATATCTGGATGTTTCCATCCACCGGTTCCGGCCAAGAGAAGTTCCTGATCCAACTGATGCGCAATCGACGCGTAGGCCTCGATCAACCGAATCAAATTCTTGTTTTGCGACAAGGCACCCAAGGCGAGAAAATAGGGTTTTTGCAGTCCATAATATTCGCGCACCGCCTCATCTTCTTCCCCGGCAAAAAATTCGGGCGCAACCCCATGCGGGACTGCAGTCACGGAAGTCGGATCCAAAAACGAAAAGCGGTCCAAGAGCTGAAGACGCACAAATTCTGAGACCGTAATCACGGCTGAGGCCACTGGAAGCGACCGATCCATAAACCGTGCGAAGGACTTTCCATGCCATCCGGCAAAATGCTCGGGGTGCAACAAGGGATGCAGATCATGAATCGTCATCACCAAAGGAATTTTCGGGTTCGTCGGGGCGGCTTCGACGGGCGAATGCAAGAGGTTACAGTCTTTCACCAATTGAGGCAGTCTAGCCGGAATCCAAACCCGTTCGCGATAGAGCGTATCCACTGAGCGCAAAAGCTTCCGCTTACGCGACACCCTCGGCTTCCACGAAACGGGCTTTAGATCAACCCGAGGTTCGAGCGCGGCACAGAGTCGATGGATGTAAGTCGCGATACCCCCGCCCGTGAGGTGAAGCGCGGTTTGATCAAAGCCGACCTTCATCCGGACGAAGCAACCATTTTCTCTGCATCATTCGGACGGAAGCGCGGCCCCACTCGCTCGGCTTCTTCTACCGGTTCAGCCATGGCAATTTGCTGACGTACATCACAGCGTTTCAGCCCTTCAAGTAAGAGGACCACCAAGAAAAACTCTGGAAAAGAGACAAAGGTGTCCCCGTAAAAGAGACAGAAGGACAGCATGATCACCAAGAAATGAATGGTCAAAATCGCATGCAGTTTCTGGAGAAAAGCGCTCTCCCAATCCTTAAACATGAACATCACATGTCGAATCCCGGAGTAAAACATAAAGGCAAAGCCGGCTAAAAATCCAAAGATTCCCATGCCAATCAGCAAGCTGAGCGGACCATTATGATAGGCAACCTGATGCACCGCCCACATCGCAGTATACTCGCCTTGCCCAAGGTAACTCATCCAACTCAAGGCACTTTCATGGAAGGCATAACCACGCCCCACCCAAAAGAATTCGGGGATCTGCCGCAACGCTTCTTTCCAAACCCCCAAGCGCCAATCCAACGTGCCGCCCGCATCAATCGCCACGTCAATGTCGACATTCGCAAAAGGCAGCCACGAGAGCATCCGCTGAAAAGTGTAGGGCATGTACGGCAACAGCAGGATCGCGAGGAGCAGCCCAAGAATCCCCGCCGCCGTCGTCGTGGCCAAGAAGGGCAACCAATGCTTTCGAAAGAAGAAACCAAGGGTCAGCCAGACAAACATCACGTTCCGTACGAAAGCAAGTCGGTGACCAGACAGGCCATTGATGGCAAAACCGATCAGGACCAAGATCAACAAAATCGGCAAGGTTTTTAACTTCGGACGGAAGACGAGGAATCCCATGAGAATGAGCGCCGTCCCCGCTTTCGCCATCAACTGATAGCGCATTTCGCCCCCTTCCATCCCAATGCGAAAGTTCTGTACCGTTCCCCCGTCGACATCGAAAAACAGATACGGCCACATAATCGCCCCACCCGTAACAAGGGTAAAGAACTCAAGCAACGCAGGCAAAAACATGGAGACGAAAAAGAGAAGTAATATGCGATACCAGGTCTTTTCCTCAAAATTAATATTCGCGGAAAATACCAACACGCCCAGCGCGACGAGAATACTGATGTAGCGCGCACCCCCAATCTTCGTATCCCCCAAAAAGGCAAAGCCAATACCTCGGGCCAAGATCGTGATCCCGAGCACCGCAGTAAAGGCGACCAAAATCCATAATATCCCACGATTCAAATGGAACAGCTGACGGCGAATCACCATCGTGGCGGCACAGACGATAATAAAGACGATCCCAACCAGATGAAACAGCTGTAAATTCCCCGGCAACGCAGGAATCCGCATCCGGCTGTTGGCAAGAAACAGGGTCAACATCAACACGAGGGTCACCCGACTGGCAAACATCAAGCCAATCGGAATCAAACCGATCGCGACGATAATGAAGGGGTTTTGAGTCAAAAAGCCCCAGTACGTAAACAACACCACGCTGAATAAAATCAGCGTGTGCAAAACGACTTTTTCTGGGGTTAACATAGCCCGTTTGAACCGCATGCAAGCCACAAGCGCAAGACTACAATCGACGACAAGTCCAAGACAATCCAGAGCGGAAAAGGTTCAAAAATCAAGTCGAGCCAATTCTCGACCTCTCGCCACTGAAATATCGACGAAAATACCGCCCACGCATCAGAAATCTCAATCAAACCAACGTAATTGATAATACCATATTAGCGCAACCTTAACAGCCAAGGAAGATCTCAGCATCGAAAGCAGTCCGAAGGAGCGGAGGCACTTAGCCCCGAGGCTCGCCTCGGGGTTGCGAATCGACCAACGCATCAAGCTCCGAAGCAGCGCCGGCATTTAGCCCCGAGGCTCGCCTCGGGGTTGCGAATCGACCAACGCACCAAGCTCTGAAGCAGCGGAGGCACTTAGCCCCGAGGCTCGCCTCGGGGTTGCGAATCGACCAACGCAACAAGCTCCGAAGGAGCGCCGGCATTTAGCCCCGAGGCTCGCCTCGGGGTTGCGAATCGGCCAACGCATCAAGCTCCGAAGGTGCGCAGGCACGAGCCGCAATCTGTGCAAGTCATTCAGACTTGGTATTAGCTCCACAACCAATCGATGGGCGGTGCCCATCCCTTCGCTCTTTTCGCATTTCAGGCGAATTTGCACCTTGAGTCCGAGATACGCTAATTTGTTAAAAACTCTTCAACCACGAGAACAAAACAAGCCCAATAGACAGCGCCCCGGAGGCGGCGCACGCCTTAGGCAAATACAATCGTCCACCTCGCTAGAGGCGCGCTTTTTTTTTTCGGGAGGGCAACAAAAACGAGGTGCAGAAAAACCCCACTTCGAGCCGAGATTACAATCCCCTACCTCAAGCCTTCAGCTGCTCCACCAGATCCGCTCGCTTGACCTTTAAACCATCACTGACGGGCAAAACTTCAAAGGAAACCGGGATCTTAAACTTCGGTAAACGCTTTTCCAAGCGTTCCGCCAAATCACCTGGCATCGCCCCTGCCACCTCCAAAAACGCAACCGGACGCGCACCGAACTCCTCATCGGGCTTCGGTACCACCACCGCCTGCAAAACCTCAACCTCTTCCAGCAAAACACGCTCGATCTCCTCGGGCTGAATATTTTCGCCCCCAGAAATAAATTGATTATCCTTCCGGCCCACGACCCGAAGACAATCAGGCTCCAGCGCTTCAAACACACCCAAATCTCCCGTGGCATACCATCCGTTTTCGTCTACCATCGGAACGACCTCTCCACCTTCCCAACGCCCCAACGCAAGTACCCGCCCCTTGACCAAAATTTCACCATCGTCCGCCAGCTCAACCTCCCGATGTTGCAAAGGAGCCCCGGCTGTCATTAACATCTCAACCCGCGCTCCCATCATCGTCGTGGTCACCTGCGAAGCGGTTTCGGTGCAGCCATAAGTCGTGTTCAATCGAAAACCCACTTCACGCGCTTGATTCACCAACCCCTGATCAATCGGCGCACCGCCCAACAACACAGCCTGCAAATGCTTCGCGGCCAAAATGGCTTGCTCATGCGCCAACATGCGCCGCAGCTGCGTCGGCACCACCGAGAGATGCGTGATTTGATAATGCACCACATCCTCCACCACATCCTTATCCCGACGCGGAAAAACCATGCAGGCCCCCGCCATGATACAGCGATAAAAGATCGCAAACCCACCCACATGGTGAATCGGCAACGAACACAACCACCGCAAGCCAGAGCGCAATTGGATATTTCGATTCGCTCCACGCGCACTGTAATAATGCGAACGATGCCCATGCACCACCGCCTTGGCCTTGCCGGTACTTCCAGAAGTGAAAAACAAGGTGGCCGGCTGATTCATTTCGTATTCCGGCGCCTGATGCATCGCAGCCGGCGTCGCCTCCACGCCCATTAAATCCGCCAAACGAGTGGGATCGATCAACTCCTTGCTGCCAACCTCCTCCATCGCGTCATGCACCGCAGCCGCTGGTTCGCGCGGACTAATAAACACCACCAAGGTCTTCATGCGAAACAGCGCGAACATCGTAGCCAAAGAAAAATAGCTGGTCGGGAGCTGAAGTGCCACCAAGTCCCCCGCTTCGATCGAGGTGCTGGCAAGCAACCGCGCTTGCATCATACACACCTCGCGCTCGAGATCTGAATAAGACAAAATCCGATCTCCATCCACGCAAGCGGCTTGGTTAGCAGATATTTCAAATGCTTCGTAAAGGGGACATCGAATCGTAGCCATAATGGCAAGATGAATGGCAGTTTCCTCGACCTGCCGCGAGTGGAATCGACCGCTTTCGACTGCTTGGCTTATTCGCTCGGAAGCCGGATGGTTGCAAGCTGAATAGAAGTGTGAGTGATAAGATGACGTGTTGCATGATCTGTTTCCCCGAATGGTTGTATGTTGTATTAGGCAGGATAGCTCTTTGCCCCGAGAATAAACAGGAAGATATCGGCGGTTGCGCCTAAAGATGGATGACCTCTAAACCCGCGTCTTGCACCGAAACCCCAACAGGTTCAGGCATACGCAGTTCCCTTGCAGACAGCTCAAGCCGAGGCGACAAGACATCTTCGGCCAGCCAACCATAGGTATCCAATCCAGCGACTTCTCCGCTTTGCAAGGCCATCTTCGCCAAGTGCGAAATCCCAACACCCGACTCAAAGCAGGCGCTGATCACCACCCGAGGCGCAGGAGACAAATCGATCGATCCCAACAGAGTCGGCTTCACCACCCAGGCTTCCGCTTCCGGTAGGCCTTGCATCGAATCCACCTGCAACAATTTTTCATCCAACGCAGTCGGAAACCCTGTCGCTTCGCGAAAGCGTAAAAAATCTTTAACCGACCAGACCGGCTCTTCGATGTAATCCAGCTGCAGGCCTGCATCCGTTCGGAGCGCCTCGATTTTTTCCGCGAACAAAAGCGCTGCATTCAGACTCCACTGCTGATTCGCATCGAGCCGAAAACAAACCTCCGCCCCAAGAATTCGAAGCAACTCCGCAACTCGAGCTGCGTCGTGTTCTGGGTTCCCGCCAACTTTAACCTTCACCGTGTGGCAACCCGATCCCGAGCCCAGCGCGGCGAGTTCCGACGCTTTCGCCATTTGCTCTTCCGGGCTACCTGCGAGCAAGACATTGATAGGACAGACCATTGCTGCCTCCGACTCGCCAGCGATAATTTTGCCATTGAGTGGCAGGGCTTCTTTTTGCTCTGCCATTGAGTGGCAGATTTCTTCGGGGTTCAAACAGGCTAGCGCGAATTGAATCGAAGCGGTTTTGGCGGTTGAGACATCTCCGGAGCGAACAACCTGGATCAAATCCGCCTCGGCATCGGCCAGGCTTTCGCGGCTCCATCCCGGTAAAGGCGATGCTTCGGCCCAGTCGCCTTCGGATTCGATTAAAAGTCCTTCACGATGGGTCAGGGTTCCGCGCGCCATGGTCAGGGGCGCGACGAGAGGAAGCTTAAACCGGTAAGCGTGAAGACGGTCAAGATTCATGGGATCTGATTTAGCCGAAGTACCAACCAAGGCAAAAAAGCAGCCCGTAGCCGAGGAGGATGCCAGCGGTTTTCCCGAGTAAAGGATTCAAGGCTTTGCCCGCAGTGCCACGAAATAGGTTGCGGGTAATCGCGAGGCAAGGAAGCAGCATCAACAGCGCGACGCAGGCGAGCCAAGGGCCTTTTCCAAGGCCTGCGAGGATGAGAGGAATCGCGATTCCGCCCGCGACACAGAGCAGGTATTCCAAGCGAGCAAAGCTAGCTCCGAGACGAACCGCGAGAGTGTGTTTATGCGCCAAGCGATCTTCGTCGATGTCACGCAGGTTGTTGATTGCGAGCAAACCGGTGGCGATGAGCCCTGGCGCGAGGCCGGCGATGAGTACGTAATCGGGTAACGCAACCGCTTGGACAAAGTAGGTGCCGCCGACCGCGACGGGGCCAAAAAAGAAAATGACAAACAGGTCGCCGAGCCCGAGATAGGCCAGCGAGTAGCGCCCCGCGGTGTACCAGAACCCACAGGCGATGGAAGCCGCGCCGAGCAGCGCTAAACGCCAGTCGGTTCGCATGACCATGTAGACGCAACAGAGGGCGGAGAGGGCGAACATGAAGCAGGATGTGACGAGCATCTGCCGCGAAGAAATGAGACCCGAGGCAACCGCGCGGGTTGGCCCTTTGCGATCCTCGGTGTCCGCGCCTTGCTTGGCGTCGGCGTAGTCATTAAAAAAGTTGGTTCCGATCTGGATGAACACCGCGCCGAACAACGCGGCGGCGCAGGCGAGTAGATGGAAGGCCCCATCTCGGGCCGCCATGACGCCTCCGATCGCGACCGGAACGAAGGCGGCGAGTAGGGTCTTGGGGCGGGAGGCGAGGAGCCAGGTTTTGATCATGAAACAACGGTATTTTTTTGCGATGCCTTCGGCGGCTACGCATTGGATGTCAGAGTTTATGGTTTAGAGTTTAGAGTTTAAGGTTTAGAGTTGGATATTTGGGTTAAGTTTATGGGTCTGTTTGGTTCGAGATGCGAGTTTAATTAACGTGGAGCAACGGGATATCTCCTGATATCCGGCGGTTGGAAACCGCCGCTCCTTGGGCTGTGCCATTTAGTTGATTTGAGAATATGAATCGCTTCGACTTCCGGAACATGATCCGGCGGTTGGAAACCGCCGCTCCTTGGGCTGTGCCATTTAGTTGATTTGAGAATATGAATCGCTTCGACTTCCAGAAAAAACGTAAACCTTGAGCTGTGCCATTTAGTTGATTTGAGAATATGAATCGCTTCGACTTCCGGAACATGATCCGGCGGTTGGAAACCGCCGCTCCTTGGGCTGTGCCATTTAGTTGATTTGAGAATATGAATCGCTTCGACTTCCAGAACATGAACCGCCGGAGGCCAAGGAGCGGCGGTTTCCAACCGCCGACAGATCGGCCATTTGAATCGACACATTTATGGGACACCACACTTTCGATCCTACTTCAAAAAGTTCGCAATGGCTTTCGCGAGCGCGTGCGGTTGTTCACGTGGCACCATGTGGCCGCAGTCGGGGATAAACCGCGCTTCGGCGCGAGGAAGCAACGTGGCCATTCGCGACATAATCTCGACGTATTTGCTGTCTCGACTTCCCGCGATGGCGAGAACCGGGATCGAAAGATCGCCCAGCTTCGGCCAAAGGTTGGGCTGTTTGGAAAGCGCGAAGCGAGCGAATTGCTCTCGCCACTGCGCAATGTCCCCCGCCCTTTTCTCCTGCTTAAGGGCCTGAAGAATCGCAGGGTCACTATTGGCAAAGAGCGGTTGTCCATACCAAGCGTTGATGAATGTTTCGGCTGAAGCATTCGTGACCTCAGCCTCGAGTTGCTGAAGCCAGTTTTCTTCCCAGTCGATGCGCGCCGGCACATCGGTTTCGAGCCCGGGGTTCCCGCCAATAAAAACGAGCCCCTTGCAAGCCGTTGCGTCAGCGCAAGCGGTTTGTAAGGCGATGCGAGCGCCCATGGAATAACCGATGAGAATATGTGGCTGTTCTAGCGGAACAAAATCTAGGATGGGTGTCTGGAAAATAACATAGTCCATCGCCTGCTCGGAAAGCAGCGGCGTTAGCGTATCGAGACAGGCGTCCCAATCGCTGGGTTGGCCACTGAAGCCGTGCAGGAATACGAGCTTCATAAAAGCCCTTCCAGCTTTTCGTTTACTCTATTCTGTACGCGCTGGTGCAGCTCAAGGTTGGTCTGGCGGTTGGTGATGACTTCGATCAATTGGGTTTGCGGAGATGCATCCCAATCCGTGAGAACAGACTGCAAGCCCGCCTGCGAATCGACCCGCTGGTAGCTCAGGCCAAACTGGGCTGCGGCGCCTTTGAAGTCGAGCCCGTGCGGGGTGGCGAACCACTCTTCGAAAACGTCTTCGTTTTTCGCGATGGGGAGATGATGGAAAATCCCGCCGCCATCATTGTTGATGACGATAACCAAGATCGGGTGTTTGGCTTGGCGTAAGAGCGCGAGGCTGTTGAGATCATGTAGGGCGGAGAGGTCTCCGAGCACCAAGACAAGAGGACCACATGGATTTGCCGCGCCGAAGGCGGTGGCGATGAGACCGTCGATCCCGCTGGCACCTCGGTTGCTGATCACCCGATGTGGCAGAGGATGTCGATGCCCAAAGCGCAAAAAGTCGCGCACCGGCATGCTGTTGCCGATGAATAGATTGCGGGGCTGGGCCGTGACCTCGCGTAGGACGACGGCATCCGTAAAGTCATGCGTTGCGAGTCCGGCTTCGACCACCTTGGCGATGGGTTGAAGCGCTTCGTTCCATTGCGGCAGGTACTCTGAGCAGGGCTCGGCTTCATTGAGGAGGGCCTGACAAGCCTGCACCGAAGCGGTCTCGCTGAAGAGATGATGTGGGTCGTAAGGTTGCCGCGAATCGGAAAGGTGAATGCATCGCGCGGGGCGAACCGTAGCGGCAAAATTCTCGAGGCGCTTGGAGAGTAAGCGACCGCCAAGGTGCAACCAGGTTTCAGGCGCGAGGCGTTCCGCGGTGGCGGGATGCCCGAGAGCCCAATCGTATTGCTGAAATGGCGGCAGCGATAAAGACAGATCAGAGGCGCGGGGTGAAAGCGGCGCCAGCGGATCACACAGCACGGGGATCCCGATTTCGCTAGCGCGTTCGATAATCTGAGACGTTTCATCAGATGAGATCCCGCCGGCTCCGATGGTCATGAGAATCCGTCCCAGCAGAGGAACGGGTTCTAGGGTTGAGCTTTGGGCCAAGGCAAACCGCGAAACATCGGGCTGAGGTTGAGCTGGTGGAACATCATCTACGAGGCCGTTTTCTGTTGCATCAAGCTCGAGGCCAAAGGGCTCGCGGAAGGGACAGTTGATGTGCACCGGACCGGTGGTAAAATCGAGCCCGGCAAGCAGGTCGTCTAACTTTAGCTCCTCGACGGGGACCGGAAGTTGAATGAATGTCGAAACGTAGTCGCCGAAAATTCCTTCCTGACGAATGGCCTGGTTGGCGCCACAGTTGAGCAGCTCAGGCGGGCGATCTGCAGTGAGCAAGACCATGGGTGTTTCGGTGTAATGTGCTTCGATTACGGCGGGTAACGCGTTGGCAACCGCAGTGCCAGAGGTGCAGATAAACACCCCAGGGACACCGGTGGCTTTGGCGAATCCAAGGCAAGCGAAGGCGAGGCCGCGTTCGTCAAAATGTTTGACCACGTGGCAGGTTGGATCGTCTGAGACCTGTCGCGCTAGGGCAACGGTAAAGGGAGTACAACGCGAGCCAGGCGCGATGAAAAAACTGCTCTTGGGAAAGCGACGAAGTAGCTGGGTGGCCCAAAGTTGGTGAACCGCCATGGTCTACTCCGCATCGCTGCGGGTCAGAACCCCGATGAAATCGCTGATCTTATGTTCGATTTCTTGCCACTCTTCGGCGGGGGTGCTTCCCTTTACGATGCCTGCCCCAGAGTAGAGCGAGAGGCGTTGGTCATGCAGAAGCGCGGAACGAATCCCGACAGCAAACTCGGCCGAGGCAGGTCGGATGCACCCAACCGGGGCGGCATACCAACCACGGGCGAAGGGCTCGATACGTTGGATTTCCGCCAAGGCATTTTCGGTGGGATAGCCGCCGACCGCCGGAGTGGGATGAAGGCGTTCGACTAGCTCGCCATCGCTGACATCAGACCGAAGCTTGGCCCGCACCGCGCTATACAAATGTTGTTTGCGAGCGAGTTTCAAAATGGAAGCCTGTTGATCAACCTCGAGGTGATCGCAGAGTTGGTGCAAACGTTGCCGAATGCTTTTACGAACAATATCATGCTCGAGTTGATCCTTCACGCTTTCGAGTAGGTCATCAGACAGAGCTTGGTCTTCCGAGGCAGTGGCACCTCGGGCGCGCGTGCCCGCGACGACTTCGCTGAGGAGCTCGTCACCGCGACGGCGAAAGAGTCGCTCGGGCGTAGCACCAATAAAGGCGAGGCCTGGGCGGGGCTCGAAACAAAAATGGTAACAGCTGTGGGTGGCGCGAATCAGGCGTTGCATCAAATGCACTGGATCCATGGCTTCGCTACAGAGAAAATTCGCTTTTCGGGCGAGGACGATTTTGTCCAGCACTTCGTTTGAGAAGAGCCCGAGTGCTTCGCGAATGCCATCGGCCCACCCCTCGGCATTGGGTTCATCATAGCGCTGGGAAATCGTCGCCAAAGGAGCCGTGTCATCAAAGGCGGCATCCGCAACGTGCTTGTCAGCGGACGAAAGGTGCTTTAACTGATCGAGGACAATGGCAGGATCGTCACCGGGAAAAAGATGGCAGCGGAAACGGGTATCTGAGCCGAAGCGAGTGACCTCGAAGCGATTCAAGGTAAACCATCCTGCGCCGAAGGACTGCCAGTCTTGATCGAAGGCCGCGTCAGACTGGAAGGCAAAGCCACCATAGACGGCAAGATCATGGTCACCAAGGGTGCGGCGAATCCGATGGATAAACGCGTGTGGGCTTTCATTGGCCATGCGAAATTCGAGCCCGACCCCTACCCCAGCGGTTTGGGTTACGCCATCGCGATCCGCCCAATACCGACGATGACCCGCCGCTTGCATAGCCAACCACCCGATCGGCTCGCATTCAGGAATGGCGTACTCAAAAACGGTGATATCTTTTACCACCACCAAACGACTTAGCGCCGTCGCGAGTTCATCGTAAGCGGCTTCAAGCGGTTGCGGTTGTGATTCCGAGGTGAGCACGGGATGCGAGGGGTTTTGAAGGCGGAGTTAGGATACTTTGTCAGCTTGATAAATCGTCGCGATCCCGAAGGTGACGGGATGGGCTTTGACGTTTTCAAATCCGGCATCTTTCATTAGCCCGCAAAATTCATCGCCATATGGAAAGGTCTCTACCGTCTTGTTCAGGTAATTGTAGGCGTAGTGATCACCGCTTAGTGCCCCACCGATGCGAGGAAGCACGTGTCGGAAATAAAAGAGGTAGGATTTACGGATCAAGCCATTATTGGGTAGCGAGAATTCAAGGATCAAAGCGCGCCCACCCGGTTTGAGCACCCGGTGCATGTTGCGCATGGTCTGCGAGACATCGAGCACATTGCGAATCCCGAATGACATGGTGAGGACATCAAAACTGCTGTCATCCGCCGGAACGATATTGGCATCGCCTGTTTTGAGTTCGACTTGATCGTTTAGGCCGAGCTTGGCAATTTTCTCACGACCGACTTCAAGCATTCCCTCGGAAAGATCCATGCCGATGGCTTGACCAATCTGCTTGGTACGGGATAGCAGAAAGATAATTTGATCACCGGTTCCGGTGGCGAGATCGATCAACCGCAAGTTTTCACCAGCGGGTAGCATCTTAGCGAGTTTACGACGCCAGGCGACATCCTGACGCATCGAGAGCAGCCGATTTAAAAAATCATAGCGCTTGGCGATGCGATCGAACATGTGAGGAACGTTCTCGCGAGAGGGTGTTTCTTGTGCTTCAACGGCGGTAGTCATGTATTTTTCCCGAATTTTTCAGACAAAAGGTACCTGAATATACGATGTAGTTTTAGTCAGGCAAACCAATTTTTCAGAATATTCTGAAATTAATGAAAGAACTGGACACCATTCAAGAAGCCAAGGCATTTGGCTATGACCTAGCGGATCTGCTTTTACGGGTAGATTCAAAGCGCCAGCTTTTGCATATTTTGCGGGGAGAAGATGGCTCAATCCTACAGAACTACCCTATATCCACTGCAATTTTAGGCTTGGGCGAGCGAGAGCATTCGTATCAAACGCCAAAGGGCTGGCATCGGGTTTGCGAGCGCTATGGTGCCGATATGCCGATCGGCACCGCCTTTGAAAGCCGAGTAGCGGTTGAAGGCCCTGCAGAAAGCGATTTCCAGCAAACCGGGAGTTCGGATTTGATTTTATCTAGGATCTTGCGACTTGAGGGGCTGGAGGCCGGAAAAAACAAAGGGGATTGCGCCAGCTCAGCCGCGATTTGTGACAGTTATGCCCGCTACATCTACCTGCATGGGACGCATCAGGAACAGCTTTTGGGCCAGCCTGCGAGTAAAGGATGCATCCGCATGGCTAACGCAGACATCTTGGAACTGTTCGATTTGGCACGAAACCGAGAAATCTATTGCTTGATTGAGTAAGGAAAATTCACCAAGGCACGTTTTTTGGAGGTAGTTTGCTTCATGGTTTGGCGAGACAAGCGACCGACAAATTTGAAACCATTTATAACCATTTAAATAACTGAAACACGGCCGAGGAATGCGGCCGAACGAAGAAGGAATAGGCATATGATCAGTGTACAATCATTGACCAAAAAGTTCGGATTACGAACTGCGGTTGATCAGGTCTCATTTGAGGTGGAGAAAGGAACCGTGCTCGGATTCCTCGGTCCAAATGGAGCTGGCAAATCGACCACCATGCGGATGATCACAGGATTCTTGGAACCCACTTCCGGAACCGTAACTGTGGATGGCTTGGACATCCGCACTCACTCGCTCGAAGCGCGTAAAATCATTGGCTACTTGCCAGAGAGCGCCCCGTCCTACGCAAATATGACGGTAAAAGAATTTTTGAGTTTCTGCGCGGGTGTGCGTGGGGTTCCGAAAAAAGGCAAAGCGGTGAAAGCAGCTTTGGACATGTGCTTTTTGGGCGATGTTCGGAATCAAACCATCGACACCTTGTCGAAAGGATATCGTCAACGGACCTGTATGGCTCAGGCGATCCTGCACGATCCCGCGGTATTGATTATGGACGAGCCAACCGATGGCCTGGATCCGAATCAAAAGAAAGTGGTTCGGGATATGATTTTGGAGATGGCGAAAGAAAAAGCGATCATCCTCTCGACGCACGTCCTGGAAGAAGTCGATGCGGTCTGTACCCGTGCGGTCATTATTAGCGGCGGCAAGTTGGTCGCTGACAGTACTCCAAGCGAGTTAAAAGCCCGCAGTACCACCGGACGTCTCGATGACGTTTTCCGCGAATTAACCACCACAGAAGATACAAACCTTCGCAGCCCAAACGAGGTGCACGCATGAGCGCAGGAACCTTTATTTTTAGACGCGAGCTAAAGGGATACTTTACCTCGCCTGTTTTCTACATTTTTTGTATGTTTTTCCTCATTTTGACTGGCGCATTGGTTTTCGGTCCCATGGGGCGTTTTTACGAAACCCGCCAAGCCGATTTGATGACGCTTTGGCGCATGCTTCCGATTCTACTACTGGTCATGGTTCCCGCGATTGCGATGAACCTTTGGGCTGAAGAACGGCGTTCTAAAACCATTGAGCTGCTCTTCACTTTACCCATTACCAAAACCCAAGCGGTGCTTGGGAAATTCTTCGCGGGCTGGGTTATTTTGACGGTTGTCCTTGCGGGAACCTTAGTGATTCCATGGACCGCAAATTACCTCGGAAACCCTGATAATTCGGTTATTATGTCGGGTTATTTAGGTACCGTCCTTTTAGCAGGCGCTTATCTTTCCATTGGCATGTTCGCGAGTGCGATGACCAAGAGCCCGATCATTGCCTTCGTCATCGCCTTGGTGATTGGCTTCTTCATGGTGGTCATTGGCTTGGGTGATGTTCGCATGATGATCGGTAACATGTTACCGTCTTCGATCGCGGATTTGATCAATGGCTTCGGCTTCTGGTCGCACCACGAAAACTTCTTTAAAGGAAAGCCTCGGTTGAGTGACTTCCTGTATTACTTTAGCATTATCGGCCTTATGCTCTACGCCACGAATGCGGTTTTACGCTCCAAAGCAGCCCAGTAAATTTAGGAAAATAAAATCATGGCAACTGTTCTTAAAAAAACAAATCTTTGGTTCACGACTTTGCTCGTGGCCGGCATTGTGATTGCAGCAAACATCCTGCTTTCCGGTATCTTCAATCCCCAACTCGATCTCACGCAAAACAAGGTCTACACCTTGAGCGAAGGCACTAAAACCATCCTCAAAGACTTGGACCAAGACGTTGAGTTGAAATTCCACTTCAGTCGGAGTCTCGATGGCATGCCTAAATTCGCCACACAAAAGGCGGATTTAGTGGAAGACCTTTTGGCGCAATACCAAAAGCATTCCAACGGTCGCATCAAGCTCGAGATCATCGATCCGAAACCGGATACGGAAGAACAAGATCGTGCGGAAAGCGACTTCGGTATTCGTCCGGTGAACGCAGGCCTCGCGGATCCCGTTTATTTTGGCATCGCGGCTCGGAGCCTCACTGAGCAAGAGTCGATCCCCTTCCTTGACCTCAATCAGGAAGATCAGTGGGAGTACTCAATTTCGGAGATGATCACCAAGGTGGTTGAAACCGAAAAGCCGGTGCTTGGCATCATGTCTTCGCTCGACGTGATGGGCGGGGCTCCTCCCCCACAGATTCCGGGGATGCCTCCGCAGCAACAGCCCGCGCCAAAGTGGGCCTTCATTACGGATCTTGAGGCGCTATATGAAATCCGCACCATTCCGATGGAAACAACCGATATCGAAAACGACATCGCTGCTTTGGTTTTGATTCACCCCAAAAACGTGGGCGAAAAAACCCTGTTTGCGATTGATCAATTCATCATGGATGGCGGACGCGTGTGTGCCTTTTTGGATCCGCGCAACCGCTTTGATTCGATGACCTCGAATCCGCAGTTCCGCGGCATGATTGGCAGTGGCTCTTCCGAGCTGAATGCGCTGACCAAAACCTGGGGCTTTACGCTCGACAGCACAAAAATGATCGCCGACCTCGGCGCGGGTTGCCAAGATCCGTTTAGTGGCACCCCGAGCCTCACAGTGCTTCGTTGCACCGGTGAAGGAGGCAACGGCTGCCTACAAAGCGGATCCAAGCTTACCGATAAATTGACCCAGCTCGACCTTCACTACGCCAACGCGTTTGACGGCGAAGCGGCCGAAGGCTTGACCATGACGCCCTTGATCATGACGACTGAAAACGCCGCCTTTATCCCTGAAAGCGACGCGATGAAAAACGCGGGTGAATTCAGCGAAGCAGACCTGAAGGATGCCAAAGCGCGCCCGATTGCCATGATGCTTGAAGGCACCTTTACATCTTCTTTCCCAGATGGATTGGCGGAGATGAGTGACGAGGAGAAACAGGGCGTATTAAAAGAATCGAAGAAAGGTCTCGTTGCTTTGGTCGCCGATTCGGATCTCTTAGTTGAGCCGTTCAATCGTCAGCAACAAGGCCCCTTCATGATGTCATTGAACAACAACTTTGACTTCGTGCAAAACCTCATCGGATTTATGGGAGGCAACGCCAACCTGATCGAAGTTCGTAGTCGCCGTTCTATTACCCGTCCCTTCACCAAGATTGATGAGATCGAACGTGAAGCGATGGCAAAACGTCAGAGCGAACGTGAAGAAGTGGAAGCGAATTTGACCCGTCTTGCGGACGAGATCAACAAGCTTCAAGCCGGTAAAGATCGCTCGCAAATGTTTGTCTTGAGCCCAGAGCAGCAGCAAAAATTAGAGAACATGGAAGAGGAGCAAGTGAAGGCGCGTAAAGCGATTCGCGAACTCAATAAAGAGCAGCGTGAAGAAATTGAATCGCTCGGCTCGAAACTCAAGCTTCTAAACATTGGCGGCATCCCACTGCTAGTTGGATTGCTTGGCCTCTTCGTCTTCATCACGCGTGGTGCACGCGGACAACGCAAAGGATAATTGTCATGAAAAAAACACCGATTCTCATTATCGCCCTCGCGGTTCTCTGCGGCTTGATTTTTCTCAAGAACAAACAGAACCAAGGAAGCAATACATTCACCGGAACCACCGACCTCATTTTGGCGGACGTGGACCTGAATCAAGCGTCAAAAATCGCGATCACCAGCCCGACCTCAACCAATACCTTGGTCAAATCCGGCGACGACTGGGTTTTAGAAAACCTGCATGGTTACCCCATCGACTTCTCGAAGATCCGCAATGATGTTGAAGGCTTGTTCCAACTCAAAGAAGAGAACGTCGACCCGATTGCGGGCGGCGCGGAACACCTCGACCGGTTCGGGCTCGGCCCCGAAGATGGTACCAAGGTCAGCATCATGGACGACGCGGGCAAAGAGCTTGCCAGTGCTTGGGTGGGTGAACAGCGCATGGGGAAATCCAATGGCCAGCCGAGTCCCTTTGGCGGCGCTGGCATGGGCACCCCGAACGGGCAATATGTTCGCTTCTCGGACGGTCCGGTTGTGGTTGCGAAAGGTGACTTTCAAAACTTCCGTGGCGACCCGGATGCGTGGCTCGAAAAGCAACTGGTCAACCTTTCGCGTGAAGA
>Ga0209186_1000422_pt1 | contig 34672 bp, 21 predicted proteins | sample SidtaG_FD_187426 | JGI IMG/M metagenome (GOLD analysis project Ga0209186, IMG submission 187426) | Marine algal microbial communities from Sidmouth, United Kingdom - Sidmouth_Male2 metaG (SPAdes) (version 2) | ecosystem: Host-associated > Algae > Red algae > Unclassified | place: Sidmouth...
GTCGTCGTCATCATCCTCGCCGTGGTCATCATCATCGTCGTCGTGATCCTCGTCATCGTCGTCGTCATGATCGTCGTCATCATCGCCGTCGTCGTCGTCTTGATCTTCATCATCGTCGTCATCATCGCCGTCGTCATCATCGTCGAACGAGGATTCCAACGGCGCGGACGGTGCGGTTTCTGGCGCTGGCGGTGTCGTGGTTAGTGGCGTTTGCGGCGCGGCAGTCGACTGTGCGAGCCCCCAACTGGTGAACAGGAAAAGCAGAGCGGGCAGGATGATATGCAGGATTTTCATGAGGGAGTGTTTCCGGGTTGTACGGGTTCTGGGACGGCTTGAGGGTTGATTAAAATCGGGGTGAAGAGGTCGAGTCGCTTGCGTTTGCGTTCCAAGCGGCGCTGTAAATCGCGGCGCCGAACTTCCACGCAACTCGGCGGAACGTGCCAGACGCTACGCGCCGCGGGCTTGTCCGCAACGCCAGCAGCACCCTCGGCGGACACGCCAGGCGCACCACCAGCGGACTGCGGCCCAGCCTCGTTCGGTGCGCGCAACAGCAGGCCGAACAGTACGATGGCGGTAGCTGCGATCACAATCGGAAACGCCACCGTGCCCCATCCGCGCTCCGCTGGAGTTCGCCTCTCGCCGAACCCAACTGCGGACCCAACTTCGGACCCAACTACGAACCCAGCCGCGGACCCAGCCGCGGCGATGGCCTCCGACGCGAAGCCGCGCTCCGACCGGGCGGCCGTTCGGTCAAAGGCCTCGCGAAGCGCCGCTTCGTCTGCCCGGGTTTGCCGGTCGAGCTTGGAGCCTCCTAGATCTTGAACGTTAGAGTCGTTGTTCATTGTCGGTTCTCCAAATCACGACGCAGTCGACGCGTAGCATTGCGCATCCGCCCGAGCACGGTGCCCAGCGGCGTGGCGGTAATTTCGGCAATCTCGGCAAAGGTACAATCCAGTTGCAGACGCAGGGCAACCACCTCGCGTTCCGCTTGGGGCAAACGTTCCACCGCCGCCTTAAGCGCCGCCACCCGTTCACCCCGAACCAATTCGTCCATCGGCGTCAGGGACTGCATGTCCGGTGGGTCCCAGCTTCGCTGCTCTTCTCCCATGCCGCCCTCCAGCCCGACCTCCGAACGACGCTTGCGCTTGCGCAACAAGCCGCGCGCCTCGTTGCAGGCGATTTGGAACAGCCAGCTCTTAAACGAACCGCGCGCCTGATATCGCCCCTCCCCGATCGCCGCCACCGCTTTCGAAAACGCCAATTGCGTCGCGTCTTCCGCGTCTTGTCGTTGGCAAAGCATTCTCATCATAAAGGCAAATATTCCGGCTTCGTGTGGTTCGAGCAGACCCTGCAACGCCGCCCCGTTTCCACGGCTTCGCCAGGCCTCTATTCGCTCGTCATCGTTCATTCAGTATCCATTCAATGCCGGCAACGGCCACTTGATTGCCTAAAAGTGAAAATTTGTCGTGCCCCGTTGGGGCACCTCATCACCCGCACCACAACCCGGGGTTGCGCTCATCTCGCTAAAGCGAGATTCGCTTCCCCCGGGCTACACTGTGTCGCCCGCTTTGGGGCTTTTCTCTCCCCAGAAGGACGGCGCTTCCTTCAATGCCCCGGACCTGCGGCCAGAGCCAGATCGGCAGCGCGTTGGCGCGCTTTTTCTAGATCCTCGGGCGTAAACAGCGGGGTTTTGTAAATCCGCGCGCTGGAGATTGCTTCGTCGAGTCGACGCAACGAACGAGCGTCCAGCACCGCCGCCGTTCGGTAATCGGACGGACGCGGCAGCTGATCCAAGAACGCGGCCAAGGCCTTCCGATTTGGTGTGCGGATCCGGCTGCCACCGCTGCGCAGCAGAAAACGAAGTCCGTCGAGCGGATCGAGCAGCTCGCGCGCCAGCGTAGCCGAACTCTGCCGAGCCGCCAGATCGAGCGCGAGATCGACGAACAAGCGGCCACTCTGCGAACCGGAAAATCCGTTCGATCCGGTCGCAGGCACCGGTGGCTCGGGAACGCCGCGCGCCGCCGAACCGTCGCGCAAGGCGAAACTCCAGCCCTCGATCAGCGACAAGCGTTCCAAAACCCGGCGGCGCATTTCGGGTAAGGGTTCACGGATGCCATGACGCGTTCCCGCCTCGGCCGCGACCGAACCATCGGCAATGGCTAAGCGCAGCAGATCGACCGCGAGCGAACCCGGCGTGAAGTCGGCGGCACCGCGCTGCGAGGTACTCAAAAATGGCGCCAGCACCTGATTCGACAACGCCTGCAAATCCGCGAGAACCTTGCCGTCAGGACCGCCAGCGTTTTCGCCACTCGCCCCACCGGCGCGCAGCCGCAGTAGTCGTTGGCTATGTTGCCAGAGGCACAGCGTTTCCAAACGGGCCGCGTTTGGAATGTCCTTCAATTGGTCGAGTTCGACCCGCAACTTCAACAGACTGGCGATCCGCGCGGGCAACGGAGAGGCCCTGCCAACCGGCACATCCGCGAGTTCCTGAACCGACGCCGAAAGCTCGTGCGCCAAGACCGAACGCAAAAAGGCCGGGCGAACGTTCATCCGTGTGAGCATGCGCGCCGAACGCAACAAAACGGGATGCATTCCCGGACGCAACAAGGCCCACCGCGTCCAGCGTAAATGCCGTCCGCGAAACAAAGGAATGCCGGACACCGTCGTATAAATCCACGAACCAATCCCGAGCAGAAACAACATCCAAGGAATCAGGCTGTAGGGATAAAAACGGGTTAGCGTCCAACCTCGAACCGGCAAAAACACCTTGTCGTGAAAGCCGTAAGCCAAGCCGCCAAGTCCACCCGCGATATCAAAACGCCGCGCCAGAACCGCCCAACACGCCCACAAAATCAGCCCGATAATCACGGCCAAGATCAGGAAGCGCCAGAAGATCTTCTTGCGCGCATGTGCCTTCGGACCGCGCGGCAAGGTCTGCAACAAAGGTGAACGGAAGCGCAGCATCAGAAGAGCAAGTGGCAGGTAGAAGAGGACAACAACACGAATTTCAGCTCTTGAATTTCGACTCGCAAAACGCCGCGAGACCAGCGTCGGAACGGTTCGGGTTGCCAAAAGATATGGCAAAATTTTGCCATCGTGTGGCAAAGGTCTGCCACCTTATGGCAAAGGGTTGCCATACTATGGCAAGCCTTTGCCATAAGCTCAGGGTGGTTCGAGGTCATTTAAAAAACCCTCCGCCACCGGTCCATTCGAGAATGAAGTAAATCATCGCGACCACAAACAGCACCACCACCAAAATTTTTCCGAGCGCGAGGGCCAACACGAAGAAATTTAGAAACCGCAGCCGCCAGCGGATCAGAATACCGGCCCAATGCCGACTCGGACGCGCCCAAACCGCGCGCCGCCATTCGTCCTTAAGTTCGTCGACATAGCCCGGCACTTTGGCCGCACTGCGCATGCGCCCGCGCCAGCGCTTCGTGACCGGCACCACCACTTGGCGCCATGTTTCCAGCAGGCCTTCCATGCGCTGGGCCTCGACCACGGTGGCGGTGCGACTACTCTTCATCGAGTCGATTCTCGTGCCGCGCCGGTCGTGTACCACGTCCCAGGACTCACCCAATTCGAAGGCGTGATCCTCCGCCGTCTTGGACAACGGCACGGGAGCCGCCGCGGCGGCGTCTGCGGATTCCGGCTCGGAACTCACTTGAGCCACAGCTCCTTCTTCATGGTTTTAATCAAGCGCTGCCGGGCTTCCTTGAGTTGGCCGAGCTTGGTCTGCATCTGGCCGTCCATGCCGTGGCGTTCGAGTTCGGCGTTGGCGATGACTTTGTCCATGGTGCGTTTCACGCGGCGGAGTTCGGCGGGCAGATTCATCAGGTCGCTCTCGATCTCGCGCAAGGTGTTGCCATGGTCGCGCTTCATGTTTGAACGCGCCGCCTGCAGTTTCGCCAGCGAGGCTTCAAGACTGTCGAGTTCGCGGCGCATCGTTTCGACTTGGCCGAGACTTTTGCCGACCCGGTCATCGAGCACTTTTAAATAGCCGCGGGTGCGCGCCAGCACTTGCTTGTTTAAGACTTCCAAAGACTCAGAAAAATCATCGAGGCGCGTTGCCGCGTGGGCTTGTTTGCGTTCGAGCAGGCTGGAACGCGAACTAGCGGTAGCGAGCTGCTCGACATACTCTTGCATGCCGATATCGCGAGTCACGAGCAGGTTTTCGTTGATCCATCCCATGCGTTCTCGGAGCGGCGCGAACGCGTCGCGATCCAACACGGAGGCGCGCAGACGCGCGCGATCCTTGGGCGAATGGCCGTTCGCGCCGTTTGCCCCGTTCGACGAACTCGCGTCCGGACTCGCCGGCAGTTGGTCGAACAAATAGAGCGGGCGTTCGGGCAAGGCTTTGGGAATCTTGCCCTGCGCCTTGCCCCAGGTCTCCACCGACTCGGCCAAGTACGCGTCCATCTCGGACGCGTTCCATGCGTGCATGCTCGGCGTCAGTCGCTGGCCATACGGGACGAACACCAACGAAGGACTTTCGGGGTCGAAATACGCACCGGCCCACAGCGGGTCGATTTGAAAACGGTCGGCGCCATTGCCGTGTTGCGAAAACGCCGGACCGAGCAAACCGAGAATCGCGTGTTCGGGCTCGACCAGAAGAAAGTGGTAGCCGGCCGGATTCTCGTCGTCGGCATAAAAGCCGTACAGAAGTTCGCCGTCCTTCAACACCTCCACCGGGAAACTGGCCAGCAAGCCAGCCAGCTGTTCGAGTTGTTCCTGAGCGAAGCGGTAGAGAATCGGATGCGACTGATCGAGGCTCTCGAGGTAGGCTAGGCGCTGCCGAGTCTCGGCCAGACGCTGACGCAAACGTATCCGTTCGGACGAACCCGCGCCCTCCAGCGGTGCCGGTGCGAGACGCAGCGGATACCCGGCTCGCGGTCCCGCTTGGGCGATGCGCAGGCGTAAATTTTCGAGTTCGGCGGTGGCGTCGGCGAGCTGAATCTGATCCACCCGAGGCAGTTCGCCACCGGTCGGCGTGAACTGCACCTCGCCGGCAAAGCGCAGGCCGCCCATGAACAAGATGGTCAACGGATCGGACGGACCCGCGCCCGGAATCCCCGCCAGCACCGGCCCCTTTTTCGGCATCGCCGAACCGAGCAAGCCGGCATGGTCGGTCGCGAGTTGGCGCAACACACGGAAACGATCCCGCTGTGGATGGGCGCCTTGTGGAAAAAATAAGGTCTGACCCTCATCTTGATAAGCGCGCAGGATGGTGCAGTCCTCGAACGCCCCCGACTGGCGCGAACCGGCCAGCGTGCTGGTGCGGTTCTGATCGTCCTTTACATGAAACAGCCAAAGCGTGCGCTCGCTGGACGAATCATCGATGGCGGGGGCGGTTGCCGCCGCCACGCGCGTGTACGTCGCGCCAAACGAAATTTCGCGGAACAAGGAGTCGATACGATCGCTATCGTTCGACTCGCAAACGATCAGCAATTCGTCGTCGACCGATTCCCAGTCGCCAGAGCCACCGCGCGGTTGGAGCATCAACAATAATCCGCTGGCGCAGTCGAACACCTGCCCTTCCGGCACCGCACCCTGCAAGCGCAAGCCCGGACGCGTCGCCGCCACCTCTTCCGCACAGGCCTGCGCCGCCGCCTCGGGCAAGGCCAAGGCGACGCCGAGTCCGAGCGGACCGCGGTCGGCAATATGCCAGGCACAATCGCCGGGCCGGGTGTCCTCGCGCGCGAGCGCTCGCGATACGATGTCGAGCGCGGCCTCTTCGTTCAGGCCGGTGATGTATAGTCGGGAGGTGCTGGAAGATGTGTCAGCCACGGCTGAGCTCCTTTCGAAAGGCGGCCATCCAACGGTCTTGCAACCAGGTGGCGATGTTTTTGGAGGCCTCGCCGGACTCGACCGGACGCATGCGTGAGAGCGGTTTGCCGTCGGCTTCTTCGATGTCCCAAGCGGCGTAGTCGTCGATCTGATCGGGCACCCAAGTGACCGCGAGGCAGCGTCCCGATTCGGGCGTGAAGCCGACCGATTGACGCAGCGTTTCGGCGAGTGCGGCGCCGCCGAGGCGGGCACGCAGGGAGGTCGGCGCGAGCACCATGACATGAACAAGACCGAAGGTTTTCAGGGTGCGTTCGTCGAGATCGCCGTACCAAGCATAGCGTAGCCAGTTGGCCATATCTTGCAGGGCGTCGGGTTCGTGGGGGAGTTCGAGGGCGGTGCCGCCGCGGTCGTTGAGCAGGTCGGGCAGCCACTGCATGTCGTGCATGAAATGGCGACGGAAGGCGCTTTCGGTGGTGGCGCGGCGGGCGGTCTCGGGCAGCTGTTCGAGGCGGCGCTGCAAACTACGAACGCGGCCCAGCGCATCGCCGTCGCCCCAGAGCAACTGCGAACGCACCAAGGCCGAACGCGCGAGCAAGTACGAGGCGCGCATGGCAAACTCGAACCAGCAGGCTTTGACGAAGGGGCCGAGCGCGTGTTCGTACAAGGCGGGCGGGCCGAGTCCGGCGAGGAACACGTGGCGCAGCGACTCACGCCGGGCGAAACGCTTGAACGCGAAATACCCGGTGTTGACGATCCGATCAGCGAGCACTGCGGGATGGTTGAGATATTCGGTGTGTAGCATCGAGGTAAGTCGGTCGAGACCGCGTTCGATTTTGATGCCGTCGAAGCCCTCTTCAGCGGCGCTGCCGCGGTACTCGACCGAGGCCTGACGCGGACGCAGCCGGGCGACCGGTTCGGCGGCGGTCGCGGGTTCGGCTTGGGTGCGATAGAAGGCGGCGCGATCGTAGGGTGCGGCGTCGGGCAGGTGCAGCGAGCCGTTGGCGGCGTGACGCGAACGCGCGGCGAGCGCGGCGGCGCGTTCGCGCCAGAACAGATTGAGTTCGGGGTCGCCGTTGTCGTTGGCCACGGAGGCCACTGCCTTCGAGAGCGCGTCCGACCACTTTTTGTAATCGGCTGGGGTGACGCCGGTGCCGCCGCCGGCGCGGGTGCCGCGTTCGCGATCGGCGCAGAGCAAAATCGAACGTCCAAGCTGGCGGGTCGCCTGGCGCATGACGGGTTCGACGAGACGGAATAAGGTGTACGGCGGATCGGCGTTGAGCAGCAGGCCCATGCCGACGCCGCTAGGGGTGCCGGTCGCGTGCAGCTCGCGTTGCAGCCGGGCGTAGACCGCACCCCAGCCTTTTTGTTCCTTGCGCGACGGATTTTTGCCGGCGCTGGCGAGGATCGGCACGAGTTCGGCGGCGAGGTCGAGCGAGATGCCGCAGTGCCGGTCGTGCAGGGTCTCGAGAATGGCCGGCAACATATCGCGTTGCGTTGCTGGGAGTTCGGCCATGGCTTTGGCGAGCTGGGGTTCCCACAGGTCGCGCGAGGCGATATCAATGCGCAGGTTGGTCGCCCCACTGCTACCACCTCGGGTTTGCCCCACCTTTACCTTGGTCTTTTTTTTGGTCTTAGTCGCCATCGCTTGGCCCGAGTTCTACCGTGATTTCCCAAGGAAAGGCAAGAGATGGGCGTTCGCGCACCGTCATCTCCACCCTATTCATATTCAACGCGGAGCCCGCTGGCAGTTTCCAAGGGTGAGAAAGTCCCCCATCGGCTCTACGGTGGAAAGACAACCTACGCTATTCCACATGGCGAAGGTCCGGGAGGAGTTGGAGTACTGGAGCAAAGCACTCCAGCTTGTGGCGGCGGCCCCCCAATCCGAATCTTCATGAAAACCCCGAACATCTCAGAATCGTTGTCGCCGGGATCCGCCCTGTGGTGGAACTGATCAGAATGAAGAACCTGCAAGATCAGGTACCCCCGGGTTCCCGTTTAGCAATATAAGGATGACTGGGTCGCGCGCGTCGGTGAATTTCAAAATCCTGTTTGATTCGACTATCCAAGCGGGGGAATTTTCGTATGTTGGAAACATGCGTCTATTTTTTCTGTTTTTTTCTTTTTGTTTAAGCGGTTTCGCCGCCTCACCTTGGACTGCGGCCCCGCTGCCGGCGGAAAAAAACGGCATGGAGCCGTGGATTCAATATCCCGGCGCCTCGACCTTTCGCGTCGACCCGAAGGCGCTGGCCAAGACGCTTGAGGGGAAAGAGATTGAACTACCGTTGCCGGGCGGACGCTTGGTTGCCTGCCTGCTCGAACCAAGTTCCGTCATGGCACCCGCCTTGGCGGCGAAATTTCCCGAGTTACGCACCTGGCGGGTTCGCGGAATCCGGCAACCCGTCTCGGGCCGGATCGACGACACCCCGAACGGCTTTCACGCCCAACTTCGAACGCCCACCGGGATGGTCTACATCGACCCAGCCTTCTGCAAAACGCCGGCGGGTGCGCCCCTTTGGTACAGCGTCTACCGCAAGAGCGATGCCCAGCCTTCCGCAGGTTCGGCGAAGTTGGGGAGTTGCGCCTGCGGCACCGCGGAGTTCACTCATGTGTCGCCGCCACCGCCGTCGGACCCCGCCGCCGGTAACAAAGCCGACAAAGTCTTCTCCACCGGCAACACCCTGCGCACCTACCGGCTGGCGATGACCGCCACTGCGGAGTTCACCCAGTTCCACGGCGGCACGGTCGCGGACGCGATGGCGGCCATCGTCACCGGGGTGAACCGAGTCAACGAAATCTACGAGCGCGAACTCGCGATCCGCCTCGAATTGGTGGCCAACAACGACCTCCTTCTTTACACCGATCCCGCTACCGACCCCTACCCTGACGTTCCCGATCCCGATGACGGTGCTGACAATATAAATAGTGTCATCGGCGAGGCCGCCTATGACATCGGCCACATCGTCACCACCACCGATGGCGGCCTCGCGTTTATCGGCAGCGTCTGCGACAACACCTTCAAGGGCAGCGGCCTCAGCGGGGCGCTGGAACCGCGCAACGATCCGTTCTGGGTGGATTTTGTCTGTCACGAAATCGGCCACCAGTTCGGCGCGCCGCACACCTACAACAGCGAACTCGACGGCTGCAACGGACAACGAATCAGCAGCAGCGCGTTCGAACCCGGTAGCGGCTCCACCATCATGGCCTACGCTGGCCTCTGCGGCACCGACGACCTGCAAGGCTACTCGCATCCCTACTTTCACGCGGAGTCGTTGCAAAGCATCCAAACCTTTCTGAGTGGGACCAGCTGCGCGGTCAGTACGCCAACCGGCAACACCGTGCCGACGGTGTCCGCAGGGCCAGACCTAACTATTCCTGCCCGCACGCCATTTGTGCTCACGGCGACGGGTAACGATGCGGACGGCGATGATCTTACCTACTGCTGGGAACAAATGGATCTCGGCCCGGCTCGGATTCTCGGTGCGGCGGACAACGGCAGCAGCCCGCTGTTCCGCTCCTTCGAACCGGTGCCGTCGCCATCGCGAACGTTTCCACAACTCGGCACGGTCCTCGCGGGCATCATCGACCGGGCGGAGACTTTACCGAATCAGGCGCGGGCAATGAAATTCCGCGTGACCGTGCGTGACAACCGCCAAGTGGGCGGCGTTCATTGTGACAATGTGGTCGTCAACGTGATCGATACCGGCGCGGCCTTTGCCCTGACCGCGCCGAACGGCGGCGAGACCTGGTCGGGCGCGCGCACCATCACGTGGAACCCAGTCGGCACCGCAGCCACACCGATCAATGCCAACACCGTCGACCTGCATCTTTCGCTCGACGGTGGCCTGAGTTTTCCGATCACCCTCGCCTCAGGCGTGCCGAACGACGGTAATCACCCTGTGGTCTTTCCGCAAGTGGCAAGCAGCACCGCGCGGGTTCGGGTCCAGCCGCCAAGCGGCGTGTTCTTCGATATTTCGAACAGCAACTTCAACCTGCAACCTGCGGCAGGTTCGGCGATGCTCGCGATGGTTGGCCCGACGATTACCGACGCCGCCGGCAACGGCAATAATAGTGGCGATGCCGATCCCGGAGAGAGTTCCCTGCTCGTCCCAAGCGCCTTGCAAAACAATGGCACGAGTGCGGCCACCGGCCTGTCCGGCACCCTGCGTTCGCTTACGCCGACGGCAACCGTGCTCTACGGTCAGAGTTCCTGGCCGGACATCGCGCCCGGACAAAACGCGAACGCAACGGTGCCGTTCCTGTTTGCTTTGGACGCGGCCCATCCCTGCAACCAGCCGGTCGACCTCTTACTCGAAGTCGACTCCGACCAAGGCACCAGCGTGTTTCCAATCCGCCTAGAAACCGGTGATCTACCACTAGCGCGGATCTTCAGTTACAGCGCGTTCACCGGCGGCGACCCCGTTGTTCCCATTCCCGATAACACCCCGGGTGGCGTGACCATCCCCCTGACGGTAAGCGGTATCGCGGGCACGATCTCGGGCGTCCGCTTCCGGATCGGCGGCAACGCTTGCAGCGGCACCGCACCTGCCACCGGCAACGGCATCAACCACAGTTGGATCGGTGATCTCGAACTCGATTTGATTTCCCCGCAGGGCACACACCTCCGCCTCAAACCGACCCAAAACAATGCCGTCAATATTACCGGGCCGAATCTGTGCCAAGTGCTGTTTGACGACGACGCGACACAGGATGTCGGTTCGTTCACGGTCAACGGTGGTCCCTACACCGGTGCATGGCGACCGAACCAGCCACTATCATCCTTCCTCGGTGAGAACCCGAACGGTACGTGGCGCTTTGAAGTCAGCGACCTCTTCAGTCCAGACAACGGCGATGTGCGCGAGTTCAGCCTTGAGATTCTTGAAGGCGGATTGGGTTGCGGCGTTCCAGTGACGCAGGTCGACACGGACGGGGATGGCTTGCCCGACGCGTGGGAAATGCAGTGGTTTGGTTCGCCCACGGCGGCGCTCCCCACAGCGGATGGCGATGGCGACGGGTACAATAATTTAGACGAGTATTTGGCGGACAGCAACCCGACGAGTTCGGGATCGTTTTTACGAATTGACCAGGATGTGAGCGGAAAATGGTTCCAAGCACAAACCTCGAACGCGCGCCTCTACCAGCTTGAGTTCACCGGCGATTTACTCGGCGGAACGTGGAACAATCTCGGCGGCCCTTTTCCGGGTTCGGGCGCTGCGTGGCCGCTTCCCCCCGCTCCGTCGGCCAACCCTGGCCCCAGCTTCTTCCGCTTGAAGGCTATGCCATACGCGCCCTGACGACAGTGCAATCACTCGAATTCCTTGGAACTTGCGGGATTGATTCCCCCGTCAACCGTTTGGGGAGATCCGTCAGCATCCGTGTGAGTATTTGGGGAGGTGGTCTGTCCCTGATTGCATTTGGTCCGAGCCGTCCTACCATGGTTCCATGAGCCCTTTCTTCTTGTTGATCGTTCTCGGACTGCCCGCCTTGGGTCAATTTGTATCCACCAAGATGCGCAAGCGTTTCGTCCAGTATTCGCAACAACCGATGCCGTTGAGTGGACGCGAAATTGCCGAACTCATGCTCGCGCAGCGGGGCATCGAAAACGTTCGGGTCATCTCTACCCCTGGCAAACTGACCGACCACTACGACCCGCGCAACCGCACGGTGAATCTGAGCGAGCCAGTGTACAACGAGAAGACGGTCGCCGCGACGGCCGTGGCCGCGCACGAATGCGGACACGCGGTGCAACACGCGACCAACTACCCCTTGCTGACCGCGCGTTCGAAGATGGTGCCGATGCTGAAGGTGAGCAACATGGCGATCCCGGTGCTGATGTTCGGCGGCGCCGGGGTCTCGGCGATTGTCGGCAGCTATGGCACGGCCGCACTGCTCGTCGCCGGCATGGGCCTGCCCGCCCTCTTCAGTTTGGTCACGCTCCCGGTTGAGTTCGACGCGAGCAAGCGCGCACTCAGGTGGATGTCGGAAGCCGGACTCGCGCCCGAAGGTCCGCAATACGAAGGCGCGAAAAAAGCCCTGTTCTGGGCCGCCATGACCTACGTCGTCTCCGCCCTCGGCGCGATTGTGCAGGCGCTCTACTTCGCCCGCATGTTCCTCGGACGCGGCGGTGGCCGGATGATGCGCTAGCGATCTCAAATCTCGGATTTCAAAGTTTAAAACAAGAAAAGTAGCCGCGAAGCGGTGGCACCTTAGGACGCGCGAGACTGTCTTCATTTCGACCGGACCGGAAATCAAATCTCGAACAGAGCGGCAGACCGGTCGATCTCTTCTTCAGCCCTCAACCTGGGGTTCAGTCGTGCCTCCTTCACCCACAGGCTACCATGAAGAACCCCGTTGGGGTTCGATCCGCGCCGGAGTCGCAACTGTGAATAACCCCGTTGGGGTTCGATCCGCGCCGGAGTCGCAACTGTGAAGAAACCCGTTGGGGTTCGATCCGCACCGGATTCGCAACTGTGAAGAAACCCGTTGGGGTCGATCCGCGCCGGAGTCGCAACTGTGGGATCACAGTGTTTCTGGATAAAAAATCTGGAGGGCGAGGGGCCTCCCGAGCCGGTGCGGTTGAGGACGGCCGAGATGGCAGCAGACGTTGGTTCGGGTCATCCATTCGCTTGGATCAAGCGGGTCCATAGATATAAAATTACAGAACACTAGGCTCCTTTCACACCTATCTCGGCGCAAGTTTCACGATGCCCTCGTTGATCACCACCTTTGCACCGTAGCTTTCCGCGAGTTGCTGGAGCGCTTGCGCGAAGGTCATGGTCACGCGCGAAGCAAAGGGTTTGGATGCCGATTTTTTCGCTAGCCGTTTGTCGGCCATCAGGCGCAGCACCGGAGCGTCTAGCGGTGCGGTTTCATCCCAAATACTGGTCAGCAGAAAAATGCTGTCATTGATCCGGCTATCCTTCTTCCAACTGATCGAACCGACATCGACTTGTTCCATCGCCGCCCGCAGCTTCTGATCACTGCCACGCAACGAGCCCAGCGGAGGCAAACCGCTCGCCGACTGGGGCGCCGTTCGAAGACCGCCAACGCGGGGCACCAATTTGAACGTGGGCTGGACCGCGTCGAACACGAAGTCCGATGACAGATCCTCCTCACGAATCTCGCCTTCCTCGCGCAGCGTTTCCTTTAGTTCGGCGACGTGCGCCGTCGGTAGTAGGTAGAGCGATTTTTTGAACGAATGCAGCACGTAGTTGCGTGGCAAGCGCCATCTATCGGCCGAACCAATGCGTAGCGATTCGCCCGTGAGCTGCCAGGTGAAGTCCACGGTCTGATTGCCGGACGCAGAAAACGTGGTGGCCGTACCCGTCTTATTCTTGCGGAATTCCAGCAACTGGTCGTCCGGCACGCCTTTCACCGCTCCGGCGCGCGAACCGAACACCTCGGTGCCAACATCGTAGAGCAGCGATTGAAAATCCACGTCGAACGAGGACGGCATGGAGCTCGGTTCGTCCATCTCGGGGAAATCCAAAGCCCCGGTTTTGCTCATCGCTTCTTCCTCGGCCAAGAGCTGCCGCGCGCGTTCGCGGGGATCGGTCGGCGTGAGCATCACCGGCGGCAAATCTGCCATGAAGTCCTCGGGGATGTCCTGCGCCTCGCGTTTGCGAAACGGCCCCTCGCCATCCAGTTTGGGCATTTCAGGTTCGTCTTTGCCTTTGAAGGAAGACGCCACCTTGTCTTTCATGTTCTTCACCTTCTCCATCGGGGTCCATGGATCTGCGTCCGGATTAGAAACGCGGCGCGCTTTTGGCACCGGCGCCAAAGACTCGGCCATACGGCCCGCCGGCGCCACCGACGATCCCGAACCAAAGGTGTCGCGCTGCTTGAACAGCCCTTCACCCGGAAGCGACATCGCGCCTCTACCGGTGATACACCCGGAGGTGAAAACTAAGAACAGCAGCGCGACCGCGCTACAACCAATGAGCTGCTTCGTTTGCATAATAAGTTAAAATTAGATCTGACCCCGCCCGTTTAAAGGCCGTGAGTGTCTCCACCACAATCGCTTTCTCGTCAATCGCGCCCGCTGCCACCGCATGTTTGATCATGCTGTACTCGCCACTCACCTGGTAGACGGCGAGTGGCTTGTCGGTTTGATCGCGCAGACGCGCCAGCACATCGAGGTAGGCGAGTCCGGGTTTGACCATCAAGATATCGGCCCCCTCCATCTCGTCCTGCAGCGCCTCGGCGATCGCTTCGCGACCGTTGGCGGAGTCCATCTGGTAGGTTTGACGGTTCCCTTTGAAGGTCGAGTCGACCGCGTCCCGAAACGGTCCGTAAAAGGAGGAGGCAAATTTGGCGGCGTAGGCCATAATGCCGACATGGTCGAAACCGTGCTGGTCCAGCGCCACGCGCATCGCCTCAACCATGCCGTCCATCATGCCCGAGGGCGCGACCAGATCCGCGCCAGCTTCGGCGGCGACGACGGCTTGTTGTTGCAGATTGGCGAGGGTCGCGTCGTTGTCGACCACCCCGCTTTGATCCGGATCGCCGGTTTTCAGGACGCCACAATGACCGTGGTCGGTGTATTCACAAAAACAGTTGTCGGCGATCACCACCATGCCCGGCACAGCGGCGCGGGCGCTCCGTAGCATGCGCGCCATCAGGCCGTCGGCCTTGAGTGAGTCGCTTCCCAAAGCATCCTTGTGTTTGGTCACACCGAACAAGATCACCGCTTTGATGCCGTTCTCCCATGCGCGCTTGACCTCGTCCGCCACCGACGACTCCGGCCAGTTGAACACGCCGGGCATCGACACGACTTCAACCGGTTCGGAGATGCCCTCGTTGACGAACAATGGCAGCACCAGATCGTTTCGCGTGACCACGGTCTCGCGCATCAAATCACGCAAGGCCTCGGTACGACGCAGTCGACGAAAACGGGTTGGAAGATCAAAACTCACAAACAAGCCCTACGACACTCCGAAGTGGAAAGGCAAGCTAGGGTGCCGTCCGGTTCGCAAGCGACTTCAAGGGCGACGCATCAGGCCTACAAGTCGCAAGCTCTTCGAGTGAGGGACGTTTTGAAAACCACAGGCTGGATTCGAACACGTCCAGATGGTGTAACAGACCGCGTGAACCAATCCTACATCCTCCTCTTTGCCACCTTCCTCAGTTCGATTCTCCTCATCGGCTTGCCGCTGGTCCATGCGCAGGACGACGACCCCATGCGGGTGCGCATCACCACCGAAAAAAAGGACGGCAACGTGGTCGAACTTTACGCTGTGAACCCGGCGCCATTCCCACAAACCGTAAAGCTCGACTTCACCGAACTGAACAACTTCCGCGCCGACATTCCGCTGCCCATCGAACGCGTGGTCAAAGCCAACATGCCGCGCTCCAAGTGGCTGACCCTCACGCCATACACCACCAAGCGGAGTTCCGCCTTCAACTACCACGCCGACTATCATCGCGGCGACATCCACAACACGCGCCACGACAACAGCGTCACCTACCGCCTGCCTTACGCACACGGCAGCACGCACGAAGTTGGCCAAGGCTACGGCGGTGTCCGAACCCATTCTCGCCCCGGCCGCACCAGGGCGATCGATTTTACCATGCCGGTCGGCACGCGAATACATGCCGCGCGTTCGGGCGTGGTCATCGACATCAAAGAAGACTCGTCCAGCGGCGGCAACGACATCTCCTTCATCAAGTCTGCGAACTACGTGAACATCTGCCACAACGACGGCACGTTCGCGACGTACTCGCACCTGCAAAAAAATGGCGCGAGTGTTCGCGTTGGCAAGCGGGTCAACGCCGGCGACCCCATCGGCTTCAGCGGCAACACCGGCTGGAGTTCGGCCCCGCACCTGCACTTCGAAGTCTTCTTTCCGCGCGACGACGGCAAGGTCGACAGCATCGCCACTCGCTTCTTGCTCGAGTCCGGCCCGGTCGATCGCTTGGTGGAACGACAAAAGTATACAGCGCACCACCGCTAACGGACGACAAACTTGGAAACTACAAGTTGGCAGCCAGCAATCCATATGAAGTAGCGCCGACTTCCAGACGGTGTAGGTACGCCTGCTTCCAGCAGGCAGTATGTGAGAGGCCCGCAGTATGAAAGAGGCCCGAGGCGGACTGCCGCCTGAGAAGGCGGCGTACCGACACCCGCTGGAAGCGTGCGCTACGCGCGCTACGTACACTACCTACCTATGCGACCGGCCCAAATCATGAAGAACGAACCCGTGAGAGGCGTTATATTTTCGGATGGCCAGCAACTACTTTTGATGTGAGAACCTGAATCTATGCGCGAACGACTCAACGCTCTAAACAACCAATTAAACGCCGGTGTCCTCGGCGCCGAACACGCCTCCTACATGCTGCTGGTCGGCTTGCTGGCGGGTGGCCACGTGCTGCTCGAAGGCCCGCCTGGCATCGGCAAAACTTCGCTGGCGCAACGGCTGGCACGTTCGATCGACGGCAGCTTCCGGCGCATCCAGTTCACCCCTGACCTGCTGCCCTCCGACCTCGTCGGTTACTCGATGCTGAACCAAGACTCACGTGATTTCGAGTTCGTCCGCGGACCGGTGTTCTCCAACATCGTTCTTGCCGACGAGATCAATCGTACCTCGCCGCGCATCCAAAGTGCCCTGCTCGAGTGCATGAACGAGCAACAGGTAACGGTCGACGGCAAGACTTGGAAACTCGCCAGCCCGTTCATGGTCATTGCCACCCAGAACAACGCCTACGCCACCGGCACCTATCCGCTCCCCGAACCCCAACTCGACCGCTTCCTACTCGCAGTCGACATGAGTCTGCCCGACGCGAACACCCAGAGCCAAATCCTCCGCCTGCACGCGTCCGGCGCAGCCGACGCGGACATTCATCCAGTCATCGGCACCGCCGAAGTCGTCGAACTCCAGACCATCGCCCGCTCCCTGCCAGTAAACGACGCGGTGTGTAATTACATCGTCGACCTTTGCGGCAATACCGGCAACGCACCCGGGATCAAAAATAAGTTGTCCGCCCGCGCCTCGATTGCCCTGATGCGCGCCGCTCAAGCCTCCGCCTTCCTGCAAGGCCACCCAGCCGTTTATCCGGACGACGTGAAGAACGTCGCTCCGCAAGTGCTCGGACACCGCCTGCGCATGTCCGGACGCGCCGGTGCCTCCGAGGGTTTAGTCGAGAAGGTGCTCGAGAGCACGCGGGTACCCTGATGCAGAAGCAGCCGTTTGCCGCCCAGACCTTCCGCTTGTTGCGGTGTTTGTTACAGAGCGAACATAAGATGCGCGGGAGTTAATCCGCATCTCGAATCCCGCAAACGGGACGGTCAAGGAATCCGGTGGAGTCTTGATTTATCGGCGAACACCGCCTCGGACGCGGCCATGCCGTGAGTGATCACGCAGTAACGCAGGCGATACGGACCGTTCGCGCCGGAGACTTTCAGTTCGCCACCGACCCGGTTCCAGACGCCTTGGGCGATCCGTCGGGTGGAGGTGGACTGCGCGATCTGCTGGTCGTCCTTGTCATAGGCGATCAGCAGGAGCGAGACACTCGAGTTCTCGGTGGGCAATGGCGACCGACACCAGAAATCACCGGCGTAGACACCGGCGGGCACCTCTATCTCCTGGTAGAAGCCGCCCCGTGCAATGCCGAACAACGTGACGCCGTTCGATCCATCCAACGCACCGCCTTGAAACGATTTGAGCAGGCCAACCCCGCCGCGCTTCCATGGTTTCCAATTGGCGGGCATGCCGGTCTGTTGTTCGAAAGACGCGTTGCGTAGCAGATTTTCCGTCTGGGGATTTTCCATGGCGAGGATGCATTTAGCCGATAGCGCGAGGGTTGGATTGGCGGAGCGCGCCAAGCTCTGATAGGTTGAACGAACGCGTGCACTCCGCGTGATCCAAGACGATGCGGGCCATAGTAAACCCGAGTTCCAATCGTCTCCTTTTAGTTCGGGGACGCGGTCGAGCGGGACCGGCGCGACCAAACCCGGCAAGGCACTTGCCGAGGTGGCCAGCCAGTCGAGGCGTTTCGCGGCCATGTGCATCGAGTTGGTCGCGACGGTCAAGGAGCGCAGGGCGCCAACCTCGTCGCGCACCGGCACCTCGTTGACCAAACGCCTTCCGGCCCGTGCATAAAACGAGGCTCGGGTATATTCGAACAAATCATGGATTTGTTGGGCTCGGGTTTTAAATTGCGGTTGATCGGCTAGGTGGACGATTTGGTCCAACAAGGCTTCGCTGCGACGGATTTGCTCTTCTTCAACGGCGTCCAAATATTGAACCGATTTGAACGGCAGGTACTGCCCCGTCGAGAGGGAAAACCATGATTCACCTGGCATCTTCTCCATCCAAAACCGCTCCCATATTTGGTAAAATTCCTGCAGCTTTGGTGCCGCCCGAGGGCCGACGGCAGACACGTACCAATCCTGTAAAAGCGCCTCCGTGTCGATATATGGATTCCACAACAATTTCGCCATCATATAGAGCTTTGGCCCCTCCACCCAGTTCGGATAGGCTTCCGCATAGAACAACCTGACATTGCTGCGATGCGCAAATTGAATGGTCTCGGTCAAGTGCGTGGGATACACGCGGGGGACGCAGTAAAGAGAACCGTAGAGATAGTCGTACCAACCGATGCGGTGAGCGGCCCTGCTCCAGTTCTCCGTTTGTCGCTGTCCCTCCTCAAGAAAGCGGGGTTCTTTCCATTTAAGGCGTTCATAGGTCATGAACGGGACCATCTTGTTGTGCACCGGGAAGGTGGGCGCCTCGGCCACCTCGCTGTACGCCAATCCGCCAAAGAGGATCTCGGGATGCTTCCGGGAAACGGCGGTGATGACGGCGTTGCACCATGCATAATATCCGTTCGAGTAATTCCGCAGGCCGAGAAAATTCTCGCCTGTCGGCGCGCAGTTTTCGCATTCGCAAAACCCGCTGCGGTCATTCACGCCCAGTGAATAGGTGTACGTGTCGGGTTTCGCCTTGAATTCGCTAAGGAGTCGTTGCGTGGCGATTTCCGCAGTCTTCGGATTGGAAAAACAAGGCTGCCAACCGGTGCGTTCACCCGCGCTTGGAACGCGGCGTTTTCCGTCGATCATCGGATAGATTTCCGGATGAATGGCACCATACTCCTCCGGCGGGAAAAGGTAGCTCAAGTTGTGGTGAAAGCCGATGTGCGTGCGAAGACGCATCTTAACACCCCATTGCTGTTGTAGGCCTTTTCCAAGGCCGCTGAACAGCCGCGAAACAAATGCGGGATCAGAGAGCTGATGGACAGGCTCGAGAACACAGCTCTTGTCCTCAGGCCAATACACGCCCTCATTGCCTGGCATCAACCAACGGACCCCGAGGATCGATTCGCAAAATTCGAGGGCCCCATTGTACAATCCAAAACCGGTGTTCGCGACGATGGAAAAATTCTTTCCATCTTGAAAATGAAACACAAAGCCGTCCGGGCCATGGAGCGTGCCGCCAATGTTTTGGCTTCGTACGTGGGGCGTCTTGCCGAGGTGGATGACCACGGTTCCAGATCCGCGGGGCGGGGTGGCGGAAGCAGGGAGGATACGGAGGTCGAATCCAGAGATCCTCTTGACCGAGTCCGCGATCAGATCGGCCGCCCGCTTGCTTGTCGCGTCCGGGGATGGAGGGGCTTGAATGACGGCGTACACGCCGCGTTGGTCGAACAGCGTTGCGGACTCTGCGGCGCAGACATTTCGCTCCCAAACGATGCCGCTGGCAAACAGAATAAGAAGGAGGTGGAGGAGGCAGGAGCGACATGCATTCATATCCTCAGGGTAGGAGGGAATGACAGGATTTCAAGAAAGCTCGTGCCGGACGGCACGGGCTTTTTTGTGGAACGGACTATTCGATGACGGTCACGTCGATCTCGTAGCTGCGTCAGGCAGGCGCTTGTGATTTTCACGGCCATCGGTGCGTTCTCGAAGGCGAATGCCCGCGAAAACCGACCACTAACTAACTATCTATCTAACCAAAGATAGTTGAAATTTCGAAGCTCATCGAAGGCGCAACGAGCGAACACCGAACTCTCTATGACGAACCACGGAGTGGTGGCCTCCCGCAGAGCGGGATAGCCGCAGGTGGAGCGAGGTACGAGCGGAACCCGGGGGGGGGAGCTGAACCTCTGTGAGCCGACCGGTCTGCCCCTCTGGATCAGTTCTAGGCTTTTATGTCCGGTCGGAACGGCCTCATGGCTCTGAGGACATTCTGCTGCTGGTGTTCTTTAGCCGGACGCAGCAGGGATCGCCATTCAAAGGAGGACAGGATGTTTGTTGTGACCGTCCCTCCGGGACTCCCTGTTCTTTCTCGCTGTTCCGAGGGTTAAGCTCACGCTCCACCCCCGGCTACTGTCTTCCGTCCCTCCGGGAGTCAGCGACATGGCCGATAAATTTTTAAATTGCAGCACCCTAGTGTGCTGTCCGGGCCTGCGGGCTAAAGCCCTCGCTACATTATTCGTCGGCGCGCGTTCCGTGTGGCATAGGTTTCAACCTGTGTTTGCCCGGCGGGCTTTAGCCCGGCGAGATGAGGCCGTTGGCCTCATCTTTACCCTGACTTTCATGCCGAAATTTTGGGGCAGCACACGAGTCGGATGTCAACGCTAACACGGCTCGCGCCACGTTCTCTCCCATTCGACTCAAGGCATTTGAAACGTTTGACTCATTTAGTCACGAATCGACGAAGCAAGGATCTAACTAACTAACTATCGGCTACTCGGAACCAGCTACTGGAAAGCCCGAACCCGCGCGATCAACAGCCCGTCCGACACCGGAACCAAGACGGTCTCCACCCGTTCATCGGTGGCGAGGCGCCGATTGAGTTCGTCGATGGCGGTCGTGCCCGGATCTTTGGCCGGGTCCAACACCGCGCCGCCGCGCAGCGCGTTGTCGAACACCAGCAAGCCATTCGGACGCATGCGCGGTAGCAGTTCGTCGAAGTAATGGCCGTAATCCGTTTTCTCGGCATCGACGAACGCAAAGTCGAACGCGCGTTCACGCGGCAGCGCACGCAAGCTGGCGACCGCGTCGCCGAGCTGGAGTTGCACATGTTCGGCGACGCCCGCGCGTTCCCAATAGCGACGCGCCACCGCGGTCCATTCCTCGCTGAGGTCGAGACAAAGCAACCCACCGTCGTCCGGCAGGGCACGCGCGATCGCCAACGAACTCGCGCCAGTAAAGGTGCCCACCTCAATGGCGCGGCGCGTGCCGGTTGCCGCCACCAGAATCGACAGCAGGCTGCCTTGGACCTCGTTGATCTGCATCATCGCGTCGCCGCCGAAACGCTGCGCCGTCTCCGCGCGCAATTCTTCCAGCAGCTGATCACCCGAATGGCTGTGGCAGGTTCGGAGATAGTCAAACAACGCGTCGGTCATGTGCACGTATTTCATGATCCGACCCTACAAGCTTCCTCGCGGCGATGAAAGCCCACGTTTCGGCCCCGTTGGAATCCGGTACCGTTATGGCAAAACCTTGCCATAGCATGGCAAAGGGTTGCCACCTTATGGCGAGCGTTTGCCACCTTATGGCAAGGTGTTGCCATCGTCCCAAAGACGACGCCGCTTCCTCACCGCATGCTCGCGCAGCCCTCCCACGCGGTTTTGGCACGGCCTTTGCCGTAAGTTTCCCACGCAGACAGGCCAAGGCCCAAGAGAGAAATGCTTATCTGAAAACTATGAACAAACTACGCTCCTTGTTGATTATCATCGCCGTTGCCGCTGTCGCCATCCTGCTATTGAATGCGGTTGCGACGAAAAGCCAATCACCCGAACCCAGCCCAGACCAACATGCCAAGACGCTTCCTGAGGCGGTCACCGCCGCTCCTGCAGGACCTACGTACGTCGCCACCAGACTGCAACCGGACCCCGTAGATCTACCGCCGCCGGCTGTCGCGCCACCACCCGCGCCGACCAATTTCGCCGCCGAAGTAGTGGCCGCGGAGCAAACCGTGAAGCACGCCGAAATGCTTCTGGCCACACTCGAAGCGATGGTCTCGGACAACGTGGACGGCCTACGCGACCAAGACATTAACCAGATTCAACAACAACTCGCGGATTTGGCGGGGGCCGACGACCGCGTGCTTACGATGATGTGCACCGCCTATTTTGAGGACCCCGATGCGCAGCAGTCACAGTTCATCCGCCAGGTGCTCGGCACCATCCGCCACCCCGCCGTCGAAGGCCTCGGACTGGCTCTGGTCGCCAACGGCGAACGCGAACAAGTAATCGCCGGACTCGACCTGATCGCCGAACTCGGCATCCCCAACCGCAACACCTTCGTACCGATCCTGCAGTTGATGGAACAGGAGGACATCGACATCGAAATTCTCAGCAAGTCGGTGCAATCACTGCGTCCGATGGCCCTGCCGCAAGCCGAGAGCGACCGCCTGCTCGCCCGCCTCGGCGAACTCACCCGCCACGAGAACCTCGGCGTGCGCATTGAAAGCCTGTTCGCCACCGCGCGCTGGGCGAAGTCCGGCACCGCCGTCGCGCCAGTCGTGGACGCGCTCGATAGCGAGATTCACGAGGAACGCGTGAGCGCCATGATGGCCCTAAAAGAATCGACCCAAGTCTCCGAACCGATGCGCGGTGCCTTGCTCGGCATCCTCGCGGACACCGAGGAGGAATGGTTCCTGCGCCGGATGGCGTTCGACTCGCTGCAACGCTTCGAACTGGCCGAACAGGATTTTCTCGCGGTCGAACGCTTTGGCGAAACCATCGAGGACATTCTCCAAGGCGGCCCGGTTCCCGGCGAAGAGGCAGGAGCCGACGTGGCCCCGCGAGCCGGACTCGGCGAAGCGCACGAAGGCTAAAGGCTAAACGAGCCCGGGTAGACAACGGCACAAGGACGGTGCCGTCAGCAAAACTTTTCATCCGCCACCAACGGCGGGCTCCAAGAAATGGGGCCATAAAAATGAATAAACAACCAAAGAGACACACAAAATGAACAAAACATCCTTTCTCGCCGGGGCCATACTGTGGCTGGCGGCGAGCTTCACCCTCCAGGCCGGCACTGCCGTCCAAGTCAACGTCAGCGGACTCAATGTCCGCTCCGGCCCCTCCACCGCGAACACCATCCTCGGCCAAGTCTGGAACGCCCAGAAGTATTCCTACGAAGGCCGTAGCGGTAGCTGGAACATGATCCGTTTCGACAACCGCCTCGGCTATGTCTACGGCGGCAGCAACTACTCCTCCACCACCACCGCCCACCTCGGCACCATCACCGCCAGCGCGCTCAATGTGCGCAGTGGTCCGGGCAGCAACTACGGCGCGGTCGGCCAAGTGCGTAACGGCCAACGCTTCGTGCTCACTGGTTCGACCTCGGGCAGTTGGCTGGAGATCTACCACGGTGGCAACAAGCGCTGGGTGTACGGGTCCTATGTCCGCCAGGAGAGTTCGGTCGCACCGCCGCCACCGCCGCCACCCCCGGCGCCGGTGGCCAGTCCGATCAACATCAGCTTCTTCAGTCTCGGTTCCGGATCGCCGACGACGACCAGCTCGCGCTTCATCACCACCCGCCACTTCTACCAAAGCAACGGTGCCACCGTTCGCGACTACCGGATGAGTGAGAACGCCAACTTCAGCGGCGCCTTTTGGCGCAGCTACACCAGCCGGCCGAGCTTCACCTTGTCCGCCGGCAATGGCACCAAGCGGGTGTACATTCAGTTCCGCGACACCAGCCTTCGGCCCAGCAACACGCGTTCGGACTCGATCGTGCTGAGCATTCCCTCGCCCACCCCGGCAGGACTCGCGCGTTCGATCAACCGCACCAAGTGGTTCAACAACTACCGCGCCATCTGGGGTGGACTCAGCCAGAGCAAACTCGATGGCATCAACTTCCTGCTCGCCAACATCGAACGCGACACCCGCCCGGACAGCAACGCCGCCGTCGCGCGCCGCCAGCTCGCCTACGTCATGGCCACCACCAAACACGAAGTCGCCGACACCTACCAGCCAATCACCGAGTTCGGGAACCGCAACTGCCCACGCTACGACGGCGGCTGCACCTACAAAGGCCGCGGCTACGTGCAACTCACCCACCGCTACAACTACGAACGGATGTCGGACGTGGTCGGGGTCGACCTTGTCGCCAATCCCGAACGCGCCCTCGAACCCAACATCGCCTACCCCGTCATGTCCTACGGCATGTTCAACGGCAGCTTCACCGGCGTCGGCGTCGGACGCTACATCAACAGTAGCCAAACCGACTACTGGAACGCCCGCCGGGTGGTCAACGGCACTGACAAGGCCAGCCTGATCCAAGGCTATGCCAACAACTTCCAGTCGATCTTCGACAACTCGGTCAACTAAGGCCGGGCTCCGTCCACCCCCAAAAGAACAGGCACCTATGAAATCAATCATCCTCTCGAACCTACTCGGCCTCGGCATGCTGCTCGGACTCTGTTCCGGGTCCGCGATTGCCGGTACTGCGGTTCAGATCAACATCAGCGGACTCAACGTCCGCTCCGGCCCCTCCACCGCGAACGCCATTCTCGGCCAAGTCTGGAACAGCCAGAAATATTCCTACGAAGGCCGTAGCGGCAGTTGGAACCTGATCCGTTTCGACAACCGTCTCGGCTATGTCTACGGCGGCAGCAATTACTCCTCCACGACGACGACCCCGATCGGAACGATCACCGCTAGCGGCCTCAATGTGCGCAGCGGTCCCGGCAGCAATTACAATGCCGTCGATGTGGTCCGCAATGGCCAACGCTTCGCACTCACGGGTTCGACCTCGGGCAGTTGGCTGGAGATCTACCACGGTGGCAATAAACGGTGGGTGTACGGCACCTACGTTCGTCAGGAAAACACGCCGCCAACGCCACCCGCGCCGGTCGCGAGTCCGATCAACATCAGCTTCTTCAGCCTAGGTGTTGGTTCGCCGAGCACGACCTCCGCACGGTTCATCACCACCCGCCATTTATATCAGGGGAATGGTGCGGCCGTGCGAGACTACCGCATGAGCGAGAGTTCCAGCTTCGCCGGCGCGTCCTGGACGACCTATACCGGTCGGCCGAACTTCACGCTCTCTGCGGGCAACGGCACCAAGCGGGTGTACTTCCAGTTACGGGACACCAACTTTCGCCGGTCCAATGTGCGTTCGGACACGATCAACTTGCAAGTGTTCACCGCCCCGCCGGCGCCCGCACCAAGCCAGATCGTCTGGCCGATCAGCGCCGCCGCCGGCTCACCAGCCGGCTATCGCATCCACCCGATCGGTGGTGACCGCCGACTGCACAAAGGGCGCGATTTCGGCTCTCCGAACGGTACCGCTGTCTATGCCGGCGCCGCCGGGGTCATCACCCAGGATTTTAATGACCGCTCCTGCGGTGGCATCATCAAAATCAAACACGATAACGGCTACTCGACCCGCTACCTCCACGTGGATCATTCCGCGCTCAGCGTGGGGGACCGAGTCCGGGCCGGACAGTTCCTCACCCGGGTAATGCAAACCCTGCCGCAACACAGCGGCTGCACCACCGGCGACCATCTCCACTTCGAGATTCTCAACCCCAACGGCTCCGCGAACATCGTATGGGATGACGGCGTAGCGCGTGGCACGCAAGTTACCGCCGGCAACGCGATTCCATTTCGCTTCTAAGTCCTCGCTTAGAACCAAAAAAGGCAACTACCCCCGGCGACTTCGGACGCCGGGGGTTTTTATGTTCTGGCGGAGGTTCTACCCCGGGTGACCAGTAGAGGAGAGAGCTGTGGGCGGGCAAGCCCCGACTCAGGGCTGCGGAATGCTGTGATACGTATCCACGGACGGCCCTTCGATGACGATGGATTTTCCGTTCGGCCACTGCACCACCACCTCGTCGACGCGGTCGAGTTTGCCGAGTCCAAAATGGAGCGTGCCGGGATGCTGGCTGTAGAATGAATCGCCGGTGACGACTTGGTCAATCACGCTCGCCCCGTCGACGGTGATGCGGATCATCGTGCCGGGCAGCGGGCTATCGAAACCGATCCAGTGGTGGTCGGATTTCCACACGTTGCGCAATCCGATGACCGCCGGCGGCGTGGCCGTAAGCGCGCCATCGTGTTTCATGCCGTTGGTGCCGCCGGCGCGGGAGAGGATCAGGTCGACACGGCCATCGCGATCGATGTCGGCGGCGACGACCTTGCGCGCGTCGAACGTGAAGCCGACATCGAGCATAAAGCCGAGTTCGGAGAAGCTCTTGCCGGCCTGGTTGATCAGGAACTGGTTGGGCTGGAAGCCGTCCCAAGACATCTCGTCGAGTCCGGCGCGGGTGGTAAACAACTGATCGGTGAACGCGGCCCCGCCCATTAACTCGGCGGCGTAGATGTCTTTGCACCAAAAGTGCGAGCAGTAGTCGCGCACGCTGCGGCCGCTGATGTTGCCGTTGGCAACGTAGATGTCGGCGTCGCCGTCGTTCTCAAAATCGAACGCGGCACTGCCCCAGGACCAGCCGGTGCGAGCCACGTCCGCAAAAAAGTCGGGCTGCCGGTAGCCTTGCGGCTTCCACAGGTACATGCGGTTGCCGTAGCCGAGTTCCATGCGCTTGGCATTGTGTTCGGCGAGTTCGGTCGGTCCCGCGCCCATGCGTTCGAGGCGGCGGGCCGTGCTCGAACCCATGCCAAGCACGTAGGCGTCGAGTACACCGTTCAGATCGAAGTCGGCGAAGGTGTGCGACATGCCGAACAGCTGTGGCTTGTCGACTTTCTCCGCCGTGATGTCGCTGAAGGTGCCGAGGTTGTTGCGGTAGAGATCGACGCCGTAGAAATCGCTGACCACGATCAGGTCGTTGTCGCCATCGCCCTCGGTGTCGTAGAGCGAGGCGCTATAGGTCCGGCGATAGCGCTTGTCGGCGAGTCCGACGGCTTCGGTGGCATCGATAAAACTGCCGTCGCCAAGGTTCACCAGCATCGCGTTACCGTGGCCATCGTTGGCGTTCCAGAACGGGTCCGGCATCTTGTCGCTGATCTCGCGCCATTGGCCGAAGAAGGCGTCGAGGTCGCCATCGCGGTCGATGTCGCCGGCGGTAAGCACGGTGGGATAGCGAATGGGGACATCCATTGGGACTTCGCGCGGTTCGGAGCGAAAGCGGCCGGCGCTATCGCCATCGGCGATGAGCATGCGTTGCTTGGAAACGAACAGCAGGTCGTCGTGACCGTCGCCGGTAAAGTCGCCGATCACCCCGGCATTGATCGGCGCCCCCGCCGGCAATTTTTCCACCGCAGGACGGGGCGGTTCGAACGACCAGCCACCTTTGTTCACCAGCACCTTATTGGCACCACCGACGAGAATTTCGGGCAGGCCATCGCCGGTGAGATCCCAGACGAGCAGCGGCCCGGTGCCGGTTCGCTTGCCGCTTTTCCCTGGGTTGCCGGGAACGTTGAGTTCGAGTTCGAACGCGGGCGCGCCTTTGCGTTGTTCGACGGAGGCTTCGTGCAGGGCGATCCGAACGGGTTTGACGAGTTCGCCTGCGGCGTCGGGATCATTGGCGTCGGGGAACGACCAATCGATGTCGAGCAGGCCTTTGATCCGCGCGCGCATGTCCTGCTCGGGAACGAAGGCGTGGATGTTGAAGCGCACGCGCGAGCGGTAGGCGCCGGGGGCGGATTCGATGAAGGATTCTTGATGCCAGTCACTGTGGTCGAAAATCACGCCCTGAGAATCGAGGGCTTGCATCCGTCGCGACCACTCGGCGCGGGTGAGCGGAGGACCCGGCTTGAAGTTTCGGCGGACGATCTTGAGCGGATGGAATTGCTCCTTGTCGAACGCGCCAAGCGCAATCGCCGGGACCGGCAGTTCGGCGAGGACCAACAAGGGGTTTTTCGAAGCGCGCAACCGATCCCAAAGCGGCACGATGAATTCGTCCTCGGCGCGGCGGGCGAGCAACTCGAGTGCGAAGTGTTCTTGTTCGAGCGCGGCGGCCGCTTGCAAGGCCTTGTCGTCTGCGACGGCTTCGGCACTAGCGTTCCCCACCGCGGGTTTTGCCGCCTTATTACCACAGCCGGACAAGACCGGAAGCAGCAGGATCAGAATGGCGCAGGCACATCTCACACGTTCGACATACGCGCTTTGGGGTAGCCATGGCAATATCGGGTTCACCCGCATTGGGCACAGATGAGCCAATAGAAACCAAGCTGCCGGTCTACGAAACGGACGGGCTCAATAAATAATCGGCGCGTACATCTCGTGGTCGCCCAACTTCGAACGCCCTTCGAGAAAGGAGAGTTCGATCAGGAACGCCACTTCGACCACGTCCGCTTTGAGTTCGTCGAGCAAGTGGAGCGCGGCCGCAGCGGTGCCGCCGGTGGCAAGCAGGTCGTCGACCAAGACGACTTTCTGACCGGGCGCGACGCCGTCGCGGTGCATCTCGATGGTCGCCTCGCCGTACTCGAGTTCGTAGGAGGTTTCGATCGCGTCGGCCGGCAACTTGCCCTTTTTCCGGATCGGTACAAAGCCCATGCCGAGTCGGTCGGCGAGCGCCGCGCCAAGAATGAAGCCGCGCGCGTCGATGCCGACCACGCGTTCGATGCCGCGGTCGGCGTAGCGTTCGGCGAACAGGTCGGTGATCATGCGGAACACCCCCGGATCCTGAAGGGTTGGCGTGATGTCCTTGAACAAGATGCCCGGCTTGGGGAAGTCCGGGACATCGCGGATGGCGGCTTTGATAGCGTCGATGCTCATGGGAGAGTTTTGACCCGCAAAACAGCGAAGGGTCAACTACGTACGTAGCCACCGCTAGTGTCTGGATCGTTCAACATCAAAAAAACCTAGAGGGCGAGGGGCCTCCCGAGCCGGTGCGGTTGCGGACGACCATGATGGCAGCAGACTTTGATTCGGGGCATCCCTCATCGGCCTGCTAGCCGCGCTCAAACGACTTTTCGCGCATGCGGAGCATCGACTCTTCTTTGGAATACGTATCCAGCTCGGCCAGCGGCACCCAGGCGAGATCGAGGGACTCGTCACTCACCACGAACGCGGTCTGGCTCGCCTCGAGCAGAAAGCGGACGTCGTAGTGCAGGTGTTCGGGGATGCCTTTGCGTTCGGGAATGGCGTGGATATCGAGGTCGAAGATGCCGGGTTCGACCAGACGGAACTCGGCCATGCCCGACTCCTCACGCGCTTCGCGCAGGGCCACCGCGGCCACGTCGGGGTCGCCGTCGGCATGGCCGCCCAGTTGCAACCAGCGTTCGAGTTTGGCGTGGTGGGTGAGCAGTGTTTGGCTGCCGGTCGGGTCGATAACCCACGCCGAACCAGTGACATGGCCGATCAGCAGGCTGCGTTCAAAACAATGGGGTTCGGACGTGACAAAGCTGCGGAAGCGGGTAACGACTCCGGCCTCGCCCCGGTAGAGGGTGCAGAACCTGCGTCGCCCCGCCTTCTTGATTTCTTTATCCAAGGGATTCTCGAATTCGTGGGATAGGTCCTCGAGCTCGTCGTTAACCCAGTCCGAGGCGTCCTCATATTCCTTCATCTCCAGAACCTTCCCCGCCGAAACCCAGAAATTTTGCTCGTCACGAACGGCAGCTTCTTCTTCGGTCAGAAACCGAAAGTCGTACTCTTTCCCAATGTCCTGTGCTTCCTGGAGAAGATTGAGGTATAGCTTTTTTGATGGATAGGCGTGGTCGCTGGAGACCTTATGGTAACGTTTCCGGGAGGCGTATGAACCCAGAAGCCCCACGTAAATACTGGTAAGTCTCTGCTGCCCATCGAGGATGGCGATGATGTCGTTCTTGCCGGACAGCGAGGCCTCCTGGTTGTGTCGTTCGTCCCGCTCATGGTAATTCTTCAGGAATCGGTAAAACTTAAACTTCGCGACGTTCTGCGCGCTGACCTTCCAAAAGAGGAATGTGCTGATGGGGTAGTCTCGGAGCAGCGAGTCGAACAAGGTTTCGATTTGTTCGGTCTTCCAGACAAACTCCCGCTGAATTGCAGGCAGCACATACTCGTCGTCCGCAATGGAGCCAATTGCCTCCTTGATCGTGATCGGTTTTTCGTAAGCCATTTGTTCTCCTTTAAATTTCGACGCCGAATTCCTTGAGCTTGGCGATCAGGTTTTTCTCTGCCTTTTGAGAAGCCTTCCAGGCCTCTTTGAGATCGGCCAGAGCCTCCTCGACGGTAGGGAGATTGTCCTCGATGATCTTTTCGACGTAGAGCGGGATATTCAGGTTATGATCGTTCGCCGCGATTTCTTCCATGTCGGCGACATGCACGTGGTTCTCGACATCCTTGTAGCCGCGAATCCATTGGTGGATCTGTTTCACGTGTTCGGGTTCGAGGGTGTTCTGGGCGCGCCCTTTGCGCATTTGGTCGGAGGCATCGATGAACAGGACCTTGCCGCGATGGGCTTTGCTTTTGGTGGCGCGGTACACCATGAGGCAAGGAGCAAGTGGAGTGCCGTAGAAGATGTTGGGGCCGAGTCCGATGACGGCCTCAAGAAGGTCTGATTCGAGTAAGGCCTTGCGGATGCGGCCCTCGGCTCCTTTGCGGAAGAGGGCGCCGTGAGGGAGAACGACGGCTACGCGTCCGGTTTTGGGGTCCATTGATTTCAGCATGTGCTGAACCCAGGCCATGTCGCCGTTGCCCTTGGGTGGAACGCCGGCGATGTTGCGGCCGTGGGGGTCATTGGCCCAGTTTTCCGCGCCCCATTCTTTGAGCGAGAAGGGCGGGTTGGCGATGACGCAATCGAAGGTCTTGAGGCCATCGGCGTCGAAGAAGGCGGGTTGGCGCAAGGTATCGGCACGGGCGATGGCGAAATCTTCTACGCCGTGCAGGAACATGTTCATGCGGGCGATGGAGGAGGAGGTGAGGTTCTTCTCTTGCCCGTAGAGCTTCAGGGTCCGGAAGTCCTTCTTTTTTTCGGTGAGGCGTTCGATGCACTCGATGAGCATGCCGCCGGTGCCGCAGGCGGGATCGTAGATGCTTTCGCCTTCCTTGGGATTGATGATGAGGCCCATGAGGTGGACAACGGAGCGAGGCGTGTAGAACTCGCCGGCCTTCTTGTTGGTGAGGTCGGCGAAGTGCTTGATGAGGTACTCGTAGGCGTTGCCGAGCATGTCGGATTCGACGAGCGCGTTCGAGAGCGTGTACTGGGAGAAGTGTTCGACCAGGTCGGTGAGGAGGCGGTCGGGGAGTTTCTCTTTGTTCGACCACTGGGCATCGCCGAAAATGCCGTAGAGGACATCCTGGTTGGCTTGTTCGATGCCGCGGAGGGCGGCTTCGATTTTTAGGCCGAGGTTCGAGGTTGTTTCACGGACATCGTTCCATTTGCAGCCATCCGGGATTGCGAAGCGGTGGAACTCAGGGAGGGCGGCGTAGTCCTCATCACCGCCTGACTCCTCCAGAGCGGTCTGGACTTCCTCATCGTAAACGTCCGAGATTCTTTTGAAGAACAGCATCGGGAAGATGTAGGCCTTGAAGTCGGACGCCCCGATTGGGCCCTTCAAGATCCAAGCTGCCTTGGAAAGGTATTGCTCCAATTGGGAGAGGGAAAGCTTCTCAGGAGGCATTTCGATTTTGTCTCCTCATTTTGGCAGTGAAACCATTCTTCTTTGTGCAACCGTCCATTTACGGCCCTGCATAGTTTAAATACGGCTGCGGGCAAAGGTGAATTTGGGAGCTACTTGTTGAAAAGGGCGCGGTCTGACCCCGTTTCTCCGTGAGTCCCATGGCACCCCAGACACAGAAAAACCCTGCAAAAGCAGGGTTAAAAAAGATGGCACCCCCAAGGGGACTCGAACCCCTGTTGCCGGGATGAAAACCCGGAGTCCTAGGCCACTAGACGATGGGGGCGTCTAAAGTGAGGGGACTGCATATGTGTTTTGCCTTTCATGTCAACGATCTGCAGCGGCTTTTTTTGGCGCATCTCGGAAAATAAGCGGGCACACCGAATGATCCCAAGTTATCCCGCGTTATCCGCGACTTGTTCGCGGCTTTTCCACAGCTTTGTTGCTTGTGCACAGCCGTTCCGAAGGCAACCGACAGGAGACAAGCAGGAAGTCGACAGCTTGTTCCACTTTTCAACAGGGGTACCACATATGGTATGGCACTTATGCACAGACCATAAAATGTTGTAGTTGTGTTTGACTCAGCAGAATCCGACTGGCTACGGTTTTCCTCGGCGCGGGTGCTTTCGCAAGCCTTTTAAAACCCGAATTTGGCGGGTTTGATCTGTGCGCCGGTTGTTGAAATCAAACTTTTAAAAAGACGGTTGTGAGAGGCCGAGGAACGAAACATGAGCGAAGAAACACTGGAAGAAATCGAGATGGAAGCCCTGAACGAACTGCGGGTTGTGAAGCGCGACGGCGGCGAGAAAGAATTCGACGCAGTCCGAATCCAAGCCGCCATCGAAAAAGCCTTCATGGCGGACCGCGGACGCAAAGAGACGCAGGGCCTAGTGAACGACGACCAACTGGCGGTCATCGCCATTACGAAAGCCGTGGTTCAAGAAGTGATCGACCGCGCCAATGCAGGCGCGCCGCTCGAGATCGAAATCATTCAGGACGCGGTCGAGAACCAGCTCATGCAGGCGAGCCAGTTCACCGTGGCGCGTCGCTACATTCTTTACCGCGAAGACCGCAAACGCGCGCGTGCCCTCCATCCGGATCAGCACGACGACGTTAAAGAGCAGTTCCGCGTGACTTTACCGAACGGCATGACCGAGCCCTTCGACCCGCAGCGCATCCGTCGCTCGATGATCAGCGCCTGCGCCGGCCACGAAGACCTGTGCAACTGGCAGGAACTCGCCGAAGAGGTGATGCGCAACCTTTATAGCAACATGCCGGTCGACAAGATCGATCAGGCGATGATGATGGCGACCCGCAGCCGGATCGAACGCGAACCGGCGTACGGTTTCGTCGCGGCCCGCCTGCTGCTGAGCAAACTTTACAAAGAAGTGTGGGGCAAGCACGTCGCCCCTTATGAGTTCGAAGCAACCTACCGCGCCGAGTTCTCGAACTACCTCGCCTACGGCATCGAGCACGACTTCATCACGCCGGTACTCGAGGGCTTCGACCTCGAACGCCTGAGCGCCGCGCTCGTTCCCGAACGCGACAACGCCTTCAACTACCTGGGCATGCAGACGGTCTACGACCGCTATTTGACCCAACACGATGGCCGCCGGATCGAAACGCCGCAGTACTTTTGGATGCGCGTGGCGATGGGCTTGTCGATCAACGAAGGTGAGAAAAAGAACGACCGCGCGATCGAGTTCTACAACATGATGTCGAGCTTCCGCTTCGTGTCCTCCACCCCGACCCTGTTCAATGCCGGCACGCTGCACCCGCAGTTGAGTTCGTGCTATCTGCTCACGGTGATGGACGACCTGCAGCACATTTTCAAAATCATCGGCGACGACGCCATGCTGTCCAAATGGGCCGGCGGACTCGGCAACGACTGGACCAACGTGCGCGCCACCGGTTCGTACATCAAAGGCACCAACGGCCAGAGCCAAGGCATTGTGCCGTTCTTGAAAGTGGCCAACGACACGGCCGTCGCGGTCAACCAAGGCGGCAAACGCAAGGGCGCGATGTGCGCCTATCTCGAGACCTGGCACTTGGACATCGAGGAGTTTCTCGACCTGCGCAAGAACACCGGTGACGACCGCCGCCGCACCCACGACATGCACACGGCGAACTGGATTCCCGATTTGTTCATGAAGCGCGTGCGCGACAACGGCAGCTGGACCCTGTTCAGTCCGAGCACGGTTCCAGATCTGCACGACCTCGTCGGCAAAGCCTTCGAAGAACGCTACATGGAATACGAACGCATGGTGTCGAAGGACAAAATCAAGCTCTACAAAACCGTGAACGCGGTCGATCTCTGGCGCAAAATGCTGACCGCCCTGTTCGAAACCGGACACCCCTGGATCACCTTCAAGGACCCGTCCAACATCCGTTCGCCGCAGGCGCACGTCGGCGTGGTGCACAGCTCCAACCTCTGCACCGAGATCCTGCTCAACACCTCCGAAGACGAGAGCGCGGTGTGCAACTTGGGTTCGGTGAACTTGGCGATCCACACCACCGAGAACGGCCTCGACGAGGAACTGCTGCAGTCCACCGTGGCCACCGCGATCCGCATGCTCGATAACGTGATCGACATCAATTACTACCCGACGCCCGAAACACGCACCGCCAACATGAAGCACCGTCCGATCGGACTCGGCGTGATGGGCTTTCAAGATGCCCTCTACAAACAGGGTCTCGCCTACGACAGCCAAAGCGCTATCGACTACGCAGACTCCTCGATGGAAGCCATCTCCTATTACGCGATTTCCGCCTCGTGCGATCTCGCTCAGGAACGCGGCAGCTACCAAAGCTTCGGCGGTTCGCTGTGGCAGCAAGGCGTGTTGCCGATCGACTCGATCGACCTGCTCGAGGAGCAGCGTGGCGGCTACCTGTCGGTCGACCGCACCCAACGCAAAAGCTGGGGCGAACTGCGCAAGCGGGTTCAGCTTGGCATGCGCAACAGCAACACCATGGCGATCGCACCGACCGCGACCATCTCGAACATCTCGGGGGTCACGCAGTCGATCGAGCCGGCCTACAAACACCTGTTTGTGAAATCCAATCTCAGTGGCGAGTTCACTGTGGTGAACCCCTACCTGGTCAATGAGCTCAAGAAGCGCAGCCTCTGGGACGACGACATGATTGAGATGCTGAAGGTACACGACGGCAGCCTCAAGGACATCGCCCGAGTTCCGGAAGAACTCAAGGCGGTGTACAAGTGCGCGTTCGAGATTGAGCCGCGTTGGCTGATTGAAGCCGCGAGCCGCCGTCAAAAGTGGATCGACATGGGCCAATCGCTGAACCTGTACATTTCCGAACCGAGCGGCAAGAAGCTGCACGACATGTACATGCTGGCGTGGGAGAAAGGCCTGAAAACGACTTACTACCTGCGTTCGCTCGCGGCCACCAGCGTGGAGAAATCCTCGGTCGATGTGGTCAA
>Ga0209186_1000424_pt1 | contig 34638 bp, 28 predicted proteins | sample SidtaG_FD_187426 | JGI IMG/M metagenome (GOLD analysis project Ga0209186, IMG submission 187426) | Marine algal microbial communities from Sidmouth, United Kingdom - Sidmouth_Male2 metaG (SPAdes) (version 2) | ecosystem: Host-associated > Algae > Red algae > Unclassified | place: Sidmouth...
TAGTGTATTGATAGTTGCCAGGTGCTAATCCTGTTATTAAGGGAGAAGTTTGACCTGAAGCCCATGCAATTGAGTATGGGGGCGTTCCTCCAATCGTATTTATTGTAATACTACCATCCATAGAACCATAGCAATCTATATTTTGTACTGTAGCAATAGGCGCAAGGTTAGGTGGCTCAAGTACTACAAGAAATTGAGTCACATCGCAACCATAAGCATCTGTTACAGTAATAAATTGAAGCCCGCCTTGAAGGTTTGTTGCGGTGGGACCAGTTTCTCCACTACTCCATTCGTAGGTATATGGAGGATTACCACCAGCAACAGTTATTACCTCTGCTTGACCATCATTGCCACCAAAACAGGATACGTTTTGGTTCACTTGAACGTTAACAGAAAGTGGCGCTGGATCAGATATAATGTATTGTCCTGTTTGGGTACATCCATTAGTATCAGAAACAGTAACAGTGTAAGTTCCTGGAGAAAGACCAGAAATACTTGTTCCATTTGATCCATTTGACCAGTTGTAAGAATAAGGAGATGTTCCTCCACTTGCTATCACTGAAATAGAACCATCTGCCCCCCCAGTACATTGAATTTGCTGGACGTTGGAGATTATAGAAAGTATTGGCGCTGCATTGATGACTCCTGACTGAACTGCGGTACATCCATTGGCATCAGTCATTGTAACTGTATAAGTTCCAGGTGCAAGATTATTAATTACTGCTGTTGTGCCATTATTACTCCAATTGTAGGAGATTGGCATTACCGCTCCGTTTGGAGTTGCTGTTAAAGAACCACCACCGCCTTGACACGGATTTGTTTGATTAGCGTTTACGGTGACATTTACAGTATAAATAGGGATAGTAATTGATTCGACAACTGAACATCCTAAGCTGTTAGTAGCAGTTACGTAATAAGTAGTTGTAGTATTAATAGTTACTGTTGGGTTGTAGCAATTTGTACAAGATAAACCGCCTGGAGGAGCCCAGTTATAGGTTAAAGTATCAGATAATACAATTTGTGTAGAACCACCGACACAGATACTTGGAGTAACATTGTCAATTATAGGAAGTGGATTAAGTGTCACTAAGACATCAGCGGTGTCCTTTGCGCAACCTCCTGAACCCAAATCTTCAACAATTACGGAATAATTTCCTGGACCTGTTGGTATGTAAGTTGGGTCAGTTCCAACCACAGCACCACCACCATTCGCAGCATCGTGCCATTCATATGAATAATTCCCAGGTTGCGGATTCGCAGAAGCCGTCAATATTTCGAAATCTCCTGGACATAGAACAACTGGGTTAGGAGAAATAGTGGCAGTAATAGGGCTCACATTATCAGAAACTATAATTGTATAAGTTGCAACAGTAACACCACTAATTGGGCAAGCGTCATCAACTTCAGTTACTGTGAAGAAATTTACACCTAAATCAGCAGTTGTTGGGCTCCAGCAGAAGGTTCCTGTTGGGTTTGTAGTATTATTGTTAGCGACAGTAAATGTACCTGTTGGTATTCCATTGTTCCAACTCATGAAAACATTATCACCATCAAGATCAGCTCCAGGAATAGTAAGGCAAAAACTTTGTCCGGTGCAAATAAAATAATCATAACTACCAGTAGGAGTACCATTTTCTTCGAAAGGTCCCGCATCTGGTGGTGTATTATTACAAGGAAGCACAACGAATTGCATATCCCTAACCGTTTCTCCTATTAATACTCCATTTCTATACTCCTCAACTTTTATACAAATTACTGCACTTTGAGTGATATCAGGTGTAAATGAAATTGCTCCTGTTTGTGTATCCAGGTTTACAACCTGGCCTACTGTAGAAAGTGGGTAAGTTGCACTATAAGGTGGGTTAATGTAATCGACAGGTATTCCTGTATCATGCATACAGTCAACTAGGCTAAATACCAATAAATCTCCATCAGGGTCAGTTACACCGTGATTATAATTAACAGGTTGGCCGACACAAACGTAGGGTGTAGGAATATTATTAAATACTGGTGAACTGTTACAAGGTACAACTGTATTGTCCAACTCAGTTTCGATATACATATATTGCTGACCTGGATTGTTTAATGTAGTAATTTGGTTATTCCTACAACATAATCGCCAAGAGGCAACGTAATCTGTACAGGCATTTGGAAGTGATATTGTATTCTCATAAATAACTTGTTCTACTCCAGGGAGAGAACCACCGTTACAGGCACTATTTGCAAGATCTCCAGGGCAAAGGGGAGAAACTTCAGTAGGTCCACTTACTAAGAATAAGTTTAAATTATACGAATTTCCACATCCGTCAATACTGATTCCTTGAACGGTATTGGTAGGAATACCAAAACAATCTCGGTAGAGTTTGAGTCGCCATATATAAACTCCGGGACTTACACATTCGAATGTAAGATCACTCCCCATGGCGTGGGTGGCTTTAATTTCATTATAGCTTGCTGAGACAAACAGGCAGATAATGAAAACAAATAAATTCTTAAATATCCTTCGCATTGCAAATTTGGTTTTTTAGATTCTGATTTCAATTGGAGATTTTGTCATAGCGTTAAAGAAATTTTGGCGAAATTCTTTAACAATTATTCTAGGGTATTGCTTTAATTATTCTGATTAATTATGGATATTATACTTTAACATTTCTTCTGACGTCATTTTCAGTATTTTTTGACAACATTTAACTTGTTTTAACATATTTTAACACTTCTTTAAATGTACATAACAAATTCCATACCTAAAACAATACATATAATAATAATTTAGTATGAATCTATTGGGCAATCACAGACATTTCTTTCTTTTTACTGCGATTTTGTTCGGGATTGTGTATAACTTCATTATACCACCTTTTCAATCACCCGACGAAACGAGTCACTATTTTCGTGTAGTCCATCTTACTGATGGGAATTTGGTTGGAATAAAAGAGAATAATAGGCAAGGGGGAAAAATTAACGAAGCTCACATTAAATTAAAAAATGAATTTTACAAATTGAGGTTTAACTCAGGTAAAATACTGGAGCATCAATTCGTGAGAGCCCTTGCTATTAATAAGAACGAATTAGAACTTCAATTCGTTGACTTTCCAAACACAAGTTTTTATTCACCATCTGTTTACGTACCGCAAATTCTCGGTTCCATAATAGGAAAAAAAATCAATAACTCATTGATTTCCTTCTATTTAGTAAGGTTGGTTACCCTTTTAGTTTGGGTAATAATAATTTTGGTTACCTTGGAAAAAATTCCGTTTCACAAGTGGACAATTACATTTTTGACGCTTCTTCCTTCCTCAATTTTTCTACACGCGTCAGTAAATGGAGATGCTATTACAAATGCATTATCCTTCTTATTAGTAGGAATAATAATAGGAAAGGTTGTATCCAAATCCAAAGAAAACAACTTTTTTTTTATATTCATGGTTTTTTTGATAACATCAACTATACTTTTAAACAAGATTATTTATTTCCCAATAGTAGGATTGATACTGCTAGTACCTAGTGATTGTTTCTACGATAAAAAGCAAAAAATTGTTTGGATTTCAGTCCTATTTAGTTTAGTTTTTTTGGTGTTAACAGGTTGGTACCTGTATACAAAAAGTCAATTTATAAGTTATGATGATTATAATCCTTTATACAGAAATGGTTTACAATTAAATGCTGGAGTTGATCCTGGAGCACAGATGAGTTACGTACTACGTAATCCACTGACTTTCATGAGGACTGTTATATTTTCCGTTTGGGAAACTAAAGCTGCCACAATTGCACATTACATCGGAAAATTTGGATGGGAGAAAAACTATATCCCAACTCCAATCATTGGAATATTGACAATATTAATACTATTAAATGCTATTTTCGAAAAACCAAAACAAGCATTTAGTCTTTCGAATAGGGCTCGTGCACTATTGATTGGGTTAGCCTTGATAATGATGGGTGGATTAACATTGTTGATGTATCTTCATTGGAATCCGGTAGGTGCGGACAGAATTTCGAATTTATCTGGGCGCTATTTCATACCTATTTTCCCTTTATTGTTCCTAGCCTTAAAGAATGATCGATTTAAGCTTGTTAACTATGAACAGCTTAGAGTAGGTACTTGCATCTTTATCTGGATTGCTCTCTGTTCTGGGGTCTGGAGTGCCTATCATCGTTATTGGGTATAACATGAATTCCTTACATACATGTTTATAGTTACCGCTTCCAATTCTTGTTGAGTACCTGAAGGACTATGCTTCCAATGCCATAATTGGTTTCTTCGGTATTGGTGAGTACTACAGTAGCGGTATGGCTCTCCTTTACAAAACCGATATACGCTCGAAAGCCATCCGTTACACCGCTATGTGCATATACATTGTAAAACCGCTTCTTAGGCTTTATGATATGCCATCCTTGAGCCATCCATACCCGTTTAACGCTAGTACCAGAGGTTTCAATAAGTGTTGAGCCAAGCGTTTTGCCTAAATCAAGATGAGTATCCTCTAAAAAAACAGCTAATAACTTCATGAGATCTGCGGCCGAAGACTTGTACCCAATAGCACCTGCAAACACCTGAAAGTTCCATGGTGTTGCGGGATCGCCTAACAATGAGTAGCCCTGAGCCATACGACCTTCCTGCTCCAAGGACAAGTCAATACGCGTATCTGTCATCTGTAACGGCTTCAAGAGCTTCTCTTCTATCAATTGAGGGAATGGTGCTCCGCCGGCTGTTTCAAGCACCACCGCAAGCAGCGCAAAACCTACATGACTGTATTGGTATTCGTCCTTGACAAGCATAAAGTTAAATCCAGATAAAAATTCTAATAAATCGGCTTTAGAATAACTTGCATAAGGATCACTTTTTGAAGATTCATTAGCGCCAAAGTTGAAAGGAAGTTTAGGCAACCCTGCGGTATGTGAAACCAGTTGTCTAATTGTGATTTTTTTACCATTTCGCTGCAGATTGATTCCATCTAGATATTCATCAGCAGGTGTGTCATAAGATAATGTGCCTTCAGACACCATAATACTCAACAGGCAGGCAGTAAACACTTTAGAGATGGAGCCAATCTCCCATACAGTATTGGCATCAGGCACTTTGCCATTGCCTTTTACAGTCTCTTTAAAGCCATACACATAAGAACCATCCCTGTCGATCACACCGACAACCATTCCAGGAATCTTTTTCATCTCCACCTCGGTATAGATCATTCTGGTCAACATTTTCTCCAAAGATGGGTTTTGCTGTGCGTTGGAAGGCAACCAAAACGCAAGGAAAAGAACTATGGTATAACTTATTTTCATCATAAACGGGGTGGAATTATAGGTATGTTCTAACAAATTAGATACCACAATCTATCAAGTAATCTTTTTCCCGCTCAAGGCTTCCTTGATATTATGATCTAAGGCTCTATGCGCTAATGGTTTTGTGAATTGATTTAAATCATCCATTGCCTTGTTAATAAGATCTTTATCCTCTCCTTCAACAGATTTTCTCAAGGTGTCGACAAGGTCGAGTGTTGTGGTCATTTCATTTTTTGTAAGGAGCGTTTCATTTTGCTTTAAAAATTTGTTGGCGCTCAACAATATATTTTTTGCTTCGTTTCTTGCTTCAATTAAAGAGCGAACAGATAAGTCTTCTTGTGCATATTGTAAGGAGGCGATTAGCATTTTGGCCATCTCCTCTTCAGAAATACCGTAAGAGGAATGCATTTTTACAGTTTGTTCGACTCCTGATCGTAATTCACTCGCCTTTACTTGTAAGATGCCGTCAGCATCCAAGATAAACTGTATGTCTATCTTAGGAATTCCAGCTGGCATAGGTGGAATATCAGATAATATGAACTCTCCCAGTTTACGATTGTCAGCTACAAGATCCCGTTCGCCTTGATAGATCGCCACTTTCAGATTTTTCTGTCCATCTACTGACGTTGTGTATTGTCGCCCTGCACGAGCAGGAACTTTTGAATTTCTAGAGATGATAGCATCCATCAAACCTCCTATTGTTTCAATTCCAAGTGATAGTGGTGTGACATCGATCAACAAAATGTCTTTATTGTTTCCTGCCAGGATATCTGCTTGAATGGCGGCGCCCATTGCTACAACTTCATCAGGGTTGAGGGAACAGTTAACTGGTTTGCCAAAGAAATCTGTAGCAGCTTGTCGCACAAGAGGCACTCGTGTAGACCCGCCCACCATAATGATTTCATCGATATCTGTCAATTGTAATTTAGCATCTCGGATAGCTTGCTGAGAGGCTTGAATCGTTTGATCGATCAAAGGCTGCACGAGCTGATTGAATTGCTCCAATGTGATATCAAACTGCTGCTTGTCAATTGATCCAGTAAAGGAGGATTGTGTTGACAATTCTTTCTTTGCTTGTTCTGCCAATAAGCGTAATTGCTGACTGTACGATTTATTTTCGAGTGTGGTTTGGCTTATCGAATTGGTGGTCACCCAATGGTCTATCACGACCCGATCGAAGTCGTCTCCACCAAGGAAAGTGTTACCATTTGTTGCCAATACTTCGAAAATTCCATTTTGGATTTCAAGGATGGAGATATCGAATGTCCCTCCACCAAGATCATATACTGCTACTATTTTTGATTCATCTGGCTTTAAACCAATACCATATGCGAGACTTGCGGCTGTAGGTTCGTTGACAATTCTCAAGACATCTAGTCCTGCTAGTTTTCCAGCATCGCGTGTTGCTTGTCGCTGAGCATCGTTGAAGTAAGCGGGGACGGTAATGACTGCTTTTCTAACTGTTGCACCTAATTCATTTTCAATGCGTTGCTTGAGTTTTTCTAAAATCTTAGCGGACAGCTCTACTGGATTGTAAAAGCGATCGTTGACCCTAATCTTCACTAATTGGTCAACATCTTCATCAATGATCTTATATCCAAAATACTTACTATAGTCTTCAATGTCTTTGAATGCTTTTCCAAGCAGTCGTTTGACAGAATAAATAGTATGATGGGGATCAGATATCAGATACGGTTTTGCTTCATTTCCTACTATTGTATCTCCCTTTTCATCAAAATGAACTATAGATGCAACCAAGGCATTCTTTCCTGCTTTATCCTTAACAGTATAAGGCTGTCCGTCTTTCATAAAAGCGACAAGGCTATTGGTTGTACCAAGATCAATCCCTACAATGATTGAACTGTCTTTTTCTATGGTTCCTTTTGAAAGGTTTATTGGAATTTTTGCCATTTTTCGATATTGATTCAAATAGACAACAAAAGTAATAAGTTTAAGTTGGATTCTGCAACGAAATTAAGTTATGTTCTACTTATTTGATGGGTAAGAAGATCTCTGCCATCATGCAGCGTACGCTTCCTCCGCCAACAGATTCGATGGTAGGTACAGCAGCCGCAACTAGACGGCCATACTGACTTAGTCTGGCAATTTGTGTAGGACTAAGACAATCATAGGCTCGTTGCGAACAGATTATCAGTTCTTCGTCATTAGTTCCTAGAACTTCCAGCATATTCCCAGCAAATTCGTTCATTTGCTCATGGCTGATTTCGATGGTCTCTAATCCTGAATTCAAGAAATGTGTCAATAACTTTTCACGGTCGTCTTGATTGGGTAGACTCTCTAAGCATATGACTACGTATCCTGTTCCCAATGCCATCATGACATTGGTATGATAGATTGCTTGTCCGGATTCGTCTTCAGATTGGAATGAAATGGGTTCGTAGTCTAACTGATTACAGGTTTTCTCAAATAATACTTGATCTGTTCTAGGTGAAATACAAGCATAGGCTTTACGGTTGATGTGATCAAAAATCATGCTCCCTGTTCCTTCCAGGAAGTGTGCTTTGGTTTCGTGATGACTGAGGTCTGTAATCTTTGTTATTGCAAAGGTTTCATTGATCTGATCGAGAATTTGCTGCCGCTTCTCTTTTCTTCTGTTTTTTGCGAATATGGGATACAAGACCACATGTCCATTCGGGTGAAAAGACACCCAATTATTGGGGAATACGGCATCTGGCATAGCGGGAGATTCCTCATCCTTGATGACTATTGTCTTTACTCCGTTTCGGCGTAGTAAGACATTAAACTGATCAAACTCTTTTCTTGCTTTAGTTAAGGTGTCGGTTTGCTCAGCGCTCTTGTCTTGAAACGCATTGTTTTGGGCGGTTTCAGCATTAAACCCAAAGCTTGCTGGCCAGACCAGCATGATGTTGTTTGTTGATTGTTTTAACATTGGATTGAATTTACAATAAGTTACCAACAAATTAAGACAATACTGATTAAAATATTTTGGGGTCATCCCTCACTCTGTCCTCTTCAGGCAGTTCCCGCAATGCTAAAAACTGCCTGCTTCGTTCCTCCTTCGGGTCGGGCTTCTACATGCTCGCAGGTCTGCTCGGCCCTTCACTATGTTTCGGGCTTCAGCTTCGCTTCACATTCCGTCCCCCTTGCCCGCCACTAAAATATAAGGAACAGCCTCGTCAGGCCATTCGTGAATAGTATGACGCAGCAAAATGATGGTCTGATATTCAGCTTACTAATTGGTTGATTCGGATTGATTTTATGCTCGCGTAAGGAGTGGTAGGTGTTTGTTTGAATGTAGCAGTTTAGCCAGTGTGATGGCTTGCGAAAAGAGTGCCGGACGATCCGACCCTTTAACAAACTGGGCAGCACCATTGGAATCAATGGTGCTGCCCAGTTTGTAAAAGGGATACGCCCAAATTAATCTTAATTTCCTGAAACTTTATAGACCGCGCCGATATTGAGGAGTCCAAGTGTACCGTAGCCCAATTCACCATAGACGGCGAATCGATTGCTGACGTGATAACGAACGCCACCACTCAATTGGTAGACCCAGTTAAGCGGAATATTGTTGAAGTTGGCAGTCGATTCTTCAGGGACAACGCCAGACACAACATTAACGATATCATCTAGCACAGAAGTCTGTGTTTCAGCTTCTTCGCCGATGCGCTTGCTTTGTATAAATGAGTAGCCACCGACGACAGCGAAATAGGTATCCAGACCACCAATTTGTGGATTTCTTTTACTGGTCAGCATGTCCTCAACGATTTGTGCGGCATTAGGCTTACCAGAGAGCAATGCTTGAATTGGGATGTAATAAACGAGTCTACCAGCAACGGAATATGCGTTGGTGACTCGGTAGGCCCTTCCTTTCACTGTTTCTGCAACATCGCCTGGATCATCTGGACAAAGATCTGGTAAAATTTGACATAATACACCGCCCGTTTGCGTGTTGATGCCTTGCTGAATTGTCTCAAAAGTCTGGATTGCCGAACGAGCTCTAAAGTATCCCAAATGGAGTCCTAGCCCAACTCTTTCAGAAGCTCCGTATTCATACTTAAGTGTAAAATCGGGAGTTGTGTAGCCTTTTTTGTCTTCAGTCACCACCAAATCTATAGCGGAGTTCAAGACATTTTCGGCAGCGTATCTTGCACCAACCAAATTAGGATATCCCAATCCGATATTAAAGTTATGAACGCCTTTTAAAGGAAACTTCTTAACCTGTTCGGTATCAGATGTTTGTCCAAAGGACCAATTAAACGTTAAAATGAGGAGCGAGAAAAGTAGGGTTTTTCTGGAGGCGAAATGTAATTTATTTGCCATTATACTAGAGTTGATTTGTTCTTATGACGTGAAACAAGCCATAAGTCTCAGGCAAATTGTAAAAAATAATTAACTAATCCAAATAGAAATGTGAAACGAACTTGGCATCCTCATCAATAATAAGGCTGCTTCTACGTCTAAAAGACAGGCCACATGGGCGATCCACATAAAAGATGCCAGGCTGATAATAGTTTCCACTATCATCTACAGGAAGCTTCGCAAAATCCTGATAAATTACAGGAAACTCATAAAAATCACCTTCTCTTTCGTCCATAACTTCCCCATCCTTATCGTAAATAGTGATGTTTTCTCCTTCCCGACCGTAGACTACCTTTTCGACGTATGGTCCAGTTGGATTTGTAGGTTTCTTGAATGTTGTTTCTAATAGCAATGGATGTCCGGGATTTAAATCCCATAACAATTTCATCATGCCTTTTGCTTGAAACAGCAGCGTGTATGCTGGATTAAGGATCATCGCCATGTCTTTTTCGACGATCTCTGTTAGGATATCCATCAACTCTGGTTCTTCCAAAGCGATATACTCCCAAGGCACAATTTTAAACCAAAAGTCGAACTTCATAAATTCTCCTTCTTCCAATTCGGCAAATATGCCATCGTCGGGAGAGAAGGTAACTTGTTCAAGATCTCTGTATTCAACATCAAAGCCAGCTTCTTCTGCAGCGTCATAGATGACATCGGCGTTAATGATATCTTCTTCATGCCCCATAGTGGTGACAAGTAGTGTTGGTTCTTTATCTGGATTGAGTACTTTTAATTTCTGAAAATAGTCAATCAGTTCCTTGTATACGCTATTAAACTGTCCGTATTTTTCAAGCCCATTCAACTCCAGCATAGCCTTTTGAATGAATGTAGTTTCTGCTAGGATGGTTGGTGTATCTGAGTTAAACTCAATCAGTTTAATGGGAAGTCCGTCCAGCCCACCCGCCAAGTCAAATCTACCAATCAGGTGTTGATGATTGGACTTAGACCACGTTAACCGAATCATATCCACTATGTTAGGTGGGATATTTAGATCATTCCACAAGTCATTATTGACTACGAACTGAGCGGCATCAAGATACATCTGATAGAGTTCTTCACAGGCTTTGTTGTAAGGTGCCACTTCAGACCTTGCGACTCCGATCATTTCGGGTGCAAGATAGAGCCATTCACCATCTCCAGCAAACCAACCCCACCCCATTTCATTAAGAAGAGCGAGTGGAAATTCTTTTACCTGCTTAATTCTACGGCTATCCACCGTAAGACCTAGTAGATTTTCCGCCACCAAATCCTTTAGAGGAGTTCACTGGTCTTCTTACTGTTGTTCTTTTTGCTGTTTGTTTTAGAGTACTAGTAGTTTTAGCTGCTTTCTGGTAAGTAGCAGGTGTTTTGTACGCTCCTCTATTGACAGGGCTTGAAAGGCTTCTTCCCATGTAGTATCCCATCAGTCCTCCCATAAGGACGCCATTCATACTTCTGCGTCTAGTCGGACTATCAGCATCAACTAGTTTGGCCTCTTCTAGCGTGAAGGTGTCTCTTGTACCATCGATATAAGAAGCGATGATTCTGGAGTCTTCAATCTGTGGGACTTCAGTCTCATTTGTAATTTTGAATAACTCTTTTTCTACTTCCTCAACTTCTGTGATGAGCCCTTGAGTCAATTCGTATTTCGTTTCTTCTGTGTATTGTGTTTCAGAACTACCACAAGAAGTGAATACCATACTAGCACTAGAGATAGCTAAAGCACCAATGATAATTGAATTTCTTAATACAGGAATCTTGCTAAATTTTTTTAGTGGGGTCATGTGATATTTATTTTAAAAGTAAATTATACGGCAAACATAATACATTAGTTTGAAATACTAGAATTTTTTTATTCAGAAAACAATAGGAATGTTGTTTTTTGTTCGAATCAATTGACACAGAACACAATATTGATTATTTCGATCCTAATTATCTTTTCAATTACCTCTTTATGTCTTGTTCAGCCATGAGCAACAAAACTCAAGCAAAGACATGTACACCAAAAACTATAGTTGCAGCTTAAACATAGGTATTGCGCAGAGAGATGACAAAAGCAAGGGACATTATTAGCGAAAGCGATAACAAAATTTGTTTAATTCCACTAATTTGTGCCACTCAAATCAATTTAAACGTATAGGAATAAGGAGTAGAAGGTTACGTTTTATATGTTTTCACCTTTTTTCCTATAATCTCCAAAAGGGATATCCCCAATCTACGATTAAGAAAGGCCCAGAAGAGTACTTTTTGGGTTTTAGGATTATAGTAGAACACATCACCAGCAAGGATGAATCGGCCCGAATCAAATTTGTCTACTCGCTTCTGAGATACTTGGCCATCAGGGGTGATCGTGGCTAAAATAACCTCATTTTTCCGACCAATATTTTTATTATAGACGAAGTAGCTATTTTTCTCCGTTCGAATTATATATACGTTGTTATAAGAGTCAGGCTTTTGTTTTCTATCGAGCGACTTTATGGAGATAAATTCTCCTTCTTCGATCCTAATGATTTTATCAATTACTTTCTTTATGTCTTGTTCAAAGGATTTTGAAAATTCAGAATTCAATCCAAACAATTAAACCGAATTTAAAAGCTTAGCCGCGAATTACGTTCCTGAGAATGCTGCGAATTTAAAAGCTTCAAAAGAAAAAATTAAAGAAATAATAAAAGCCGATGTTGAAGGTGCCGGAATTGGTGCTTCCTTGGGCAGTGTCTTCGGACCTTGGGGGACTTTGATTGGTGGAATTATTGTAGGTGGCGCCAATTCTTATGCTCATTCTAGTACAGCACCCGCTGAAGGCGGCAATGGTTGGGTTGACGAATGTGATTACCATGATGCCCTATCCTTCCATGAGAACCCTGATAACCCACTTAATGAAGTCGGTGTTAAGCACAATGAATTATTAGTTTTCCTTGTAGATTAACAAGCAAAATTTACCTAGTTCCCCCTATTTGCTCCACCTTAAACACGAAGTACTTGGTATCACCACGCCAATTAAACTGGTAAAACTTCTCTCTGTAATACAACTTGACACGAGACCCAGAGTCGACAGCATCTTCGATCGCCTTCACTACTTGTTCGTCGCCGCGGTCTACGGAAAATGCCCAAACAGCAGAAGCGATATCACTACCTTCGTTACCAGCAGCGCCTCCCATGTTGAGTTGTCCCTCAAGTGTTTTGAAGATCAGACCTTTCTTACTCAGTTTCATTACTGTTCCGGCACGGTAACCTTCACTGAAACTCCCAAATACGACGTAGGAGCCAGCGGCTATTGAGATAATTAGAATACCACCAAATATAAAGAGTAGTTTGCGTTTCCACGACCCTTTTTTCTTTGTGGTTTCTGTATTGGCAGTTGTTGCTTCAGCTGTCTTTTTCATGATATCGAATTATACTAATTAGACGAAAATATATTACAAAGGTATTGAATTTAATGTAGATTAAACATTGTGTTATAATTTTTTGAGTCCTCCAAGCTGTTCAGAACTGTAATCAATCCATTGTTGTTTTGGTCACTTTCAATCTACCAAATGCGCCTTCAACAAAGCAGCACAGGCTTTATCAAGCATTTGGTACACGTGCTCAAAGCCATCACTATCATAGTAAGGATCTGGTACGTTTTGATTGTGTTTTGGCGTAACATAATTCATAATCAATTGAATCTTGTTAATTTCTTCTTGACTAGAAGCCAGTCGCTTGACGTTTGTGTAATTGGACGAATCCATAACCAGTATAAAGTCAAAACGATCAAAGTCAGTAGCCCGAAATTGCCGTGACCGTTGCGCTGAGATGTCAATGTCGTGTTGCTTACCGACTGCTACGGAACGATCGTCAGGTGGATTGCCAGAATGCCAGCCAGCTGTTCCTGCAGAGTCTACTTCCCAGCCTTTTAGTCCAGAAGCTGCTATTTTTGCTTTCAAAATGCCTTCAGCCAAAGGGGAACGACAGATATTACCTAAGCAGACCATTAGCACTTTCATAGTTTATAGTTTCTAGCAGTGACATTAATAACTACAGGAGCATTCACCAACTGGTATTGTAGGTTGAGGATACTGGCATTGATTAGTGTCGTCTTAAAACTGCTGTACATCCCATATCCTTCATGGATATGTCCGAAAATATGGTAACGAGGTGCTAGGCCCAGGATTATCTCCTTCAAATCTGAGCAGCCCACCCGCTCTCCTTGTGCCGTTTGATCACCATAATCCAAAGGCGGACCATGGGTAATCACTACATCGACACCACTTGGAATCTTCTCCCAGTAACGACGGATATCAGCACCACGATCTCGGTTAAATGCCCAATCAAAAAAGCGAGGCGTAACTGGTGAGCCCCAAAACTTGAGGCCTTCAATCTCAATAGCTTCGTTTTCGAGATAAATCACTGAATCCGGTAACATTTCACGGAACTGTTCTGGGTGATCCTCCATTAGAAAATCGTGATTGCCTGCAATAAATACTTTGTACTGATAAGGCTGTGCTTCAAACCATTCGAGAAATTGCTTCACCTCATAGGCGGAGCCACGAGATGATACATCTCCTGCATGTAATAGCATATCTCCTTTTGGCAATTGTAACTGCTGATGTTTGCCATGTGTATCAGAAATGCAGACTATTTCCATGGATCTTTGTACTCAGTAACGTTTTCTTTATTCTCAATTGGCGCAACAAGAACCTGTTGTTCTGGCTCACGTTTATTAAATAACCCAGTAAATCCAAAGAAGCTACCGACAACGCCACCTAGAATGTGTGCGAATTGAGACACACCATCTGATTCCATACTTTGAATGATTTCCTTGCCTATAAACATCATCGCAACAAGAATAAAGGTCAGCGGTATTTGTCCCTCTTTCACATTAGTAAAGGAAACGAGCATTATAAACATAAACACGATTCCACTTGCCCCCCACAAGCCTGTACTAAACAAGCTAATATTGAGAAACGCTGTGACTATTGCTGTCAGAATGATCATTATAAAGAGATTCACGCTACCATATTTCTCCTCAATGATTGGCCCAAGCAACAATATAAATGTCATATTGCCCATCAAATGCTCCAAACTAGCATGGCCAACAATGTAGCTCACCAGATTAAAGTAATGTAGGGAATTGCCCGCATCAAAGTTAGAACCAAGAGAAACAAAGGGACTTAGTGCTCCAAGCATAGATTGGTTTACAAAATATATAATTGTGCAAATCAGAGCATAAGTCAAAACTACCGGTGAATTATATCGAATACCTAATGCCATAATGAACCTTTTATGAAGAATATTTATTATTTTCCTGTAAATTAAACTGTTTTTGATTAAAATGGTTGTTTTTTAGAGAAACTAACAAAATTTTACGATTTATGCTTAACAGAATCATCTTTATCCTTGTTTTTAACTGTTTTTTAATGGTTAATTTTTTGATGGGTCAAAATATTGCGCTAATACCTTTTGCTTCATCATTTGATCGACCGGTCGACATTTCCTCCGCTGGTGATAGTTATCTTTATATCACTGAGCAAGATGGTTATATCTACAAAGTTGATCAAAATGGTATTACATTGCCAAATGTTTTTCTGGATATTGAAGCCCGAGTCAACTCTGGGGGTAATGAGCGTGGCTTACTAGGATTGGTCTTTCATCCCAATTATGCTTCCAACGGCTATTTTTATGTCAATTATACTGCTACAGGCGGTGGTGCCACAAAAATTTCCAGGTTTTCTGTAGATCCTAACAATCCTGATATCGCATTACCCAATTCTGAATTCAATATCATGACCGTTTCACAACCCTTTTCTAATCACAATGCTGGTGATTTGGAGTTTGGAGCCGACGGGTATCTCTATATTCCTCAAGGTGATGGTGGTTCTGGAGGCGATCCTGGTAACCGAGCTCAGAATCCTCAAGAATTGTTAGGAAAGATGCTAAGAGTAGATGTTGATGGTGGCTCTCCTTATGCCATTCCTGCTGACAACCCTTTTATAGGCAATGCTGCTGTCCTTGACGAAATTTGGGCGATTGGTCTTCGAAACCCTTGGCGTATTAGCTTTGATCGCTTGACAAATGATTTGTATATTGCTGATGTTGGACAAGATGACTTTGAGGAAATTGATGTACAACCTGCAACCAGTCAAGGTGGTGAAAACTATGGATGGCGTTGCTACGAGGGCAATTCTGCGTTTAATTCCAATGGTTGCGGTCCAATAAGCACTTATGTATTTCCTATACACGAATATCCCAACAATTTTAGTACCGGCTGCTCGGTCACAGGTGGTTATGTTTATCGAGGAACACAGTACCCAGCACTTTATGGCAAATACATTTACGCAGACTTCTGTACTGGGAATTTCTGGTGGTTGGAAGAGACTGGTGGCACTTGGACTAACACCCCTATTGGCCAATTCACGAGTATGAACTATTCTACTTTTGGAGAAGACGTCAATGGCGAGCTTTATGTTGCTGGTTTATCGGATGGCGCTATCTACCAAGTTATAGACATTGCTTGTCAAGGCTTTAGTCTTGCTAGTGCTACAGTAACCGATTCCAACTGTGATACAGATGATACTGGAGCGATTGATCTAACTATTAACGCGAATGGGCCCTTTTCTGTAAGCTGGTCTAATGGTGCCAATACAGAAGATCTTATGGATCTTGCTCCTGGCATCTATACTGCAACCATCACTTATTCCAACAACTGTATTCTCACTACTACACAAACGGTTGGATTGCTGAATACGGCGGTGGTTCCTGTGATCTCATTTCTGGGGCCTCAAAGCCTTGAAAGCACGTCCGCTGCTACCTACCAGTGGTACGTCAATGGAGTTCCTATTGGAGGCGCTACAAATCAAACCATTCTGTACACTCAAAATGGAGATTATACTGTAGTCACTACTGATGCTAACGGCTGTACTGCTACTAGTTTATCTTTTGGTGTCTTGCTCAATACTGAGGAGCCAGAATGGGCGCAGTCTTTTTCTGTACAACCTGTTCCATTTAGCGATTATCTTGAAGTGCAGTGGGAGACTGACCACAACATGCCGTTGCAATTGGAATTGGTGAACACGCTAGGTCAGACTGTTCGCAAATCTGTTGTGGAAGGAGCGGCGACGGTTTTACTGGAGACTGATGAACTGAATGCTGGTATTTATTTTGTGAGGCTGGGGACTGTTGACTCTTGGATTGTGAGGAAGGTGGTGAAGTGATGATCTTGAACTGTTAGTCAAACTCTCGATGAGGTAGTGTACAATAAAAATATTGCTTGGTATTTTTGGTGGGCTTTGGATTACTTGGCCTCATTATATAAAATTCCTTAATCTAGACTATCCATATTTAGTGCCTGACCGAAAACACCAGTTTTTTAAGCAATGAACGAGCGACCTGTTACTTTTTCAAAAAGCGAGAAGTCTTTACTTTTTGAAAATCGATGCTTTACGGCTTGCAAAACCTCTCACTTCTGGACTGGGCCGGCTTCCGGAAGTAACAGGTTCCTCGTTCTTTATTCATTAACTAATGTGATCTGATATGCCTTCAGTTTCTACAAAAAAATTAAAATTATTCAGCGATAAGCTAGATAAATGGAATATTCCCAAGAATATTTGTCGTAACAATTTCTTATTAAAACATTGATAATCAACGACTATTGTCTTTTCGTTCAGACACTATTTATAACAGCGTGGAGTAATTGTGCCAATTAAACATCAAACAACAGCAAATTTACTCCCTCATCCTCTTATTCCTATTAATACTATACCGCATCGTATCCGCCTCTAACCGCTTATCCTTATCATTGAAGGCTAGTAACTCCGTACTTGAAATCACACCTCTTTCAAGTAATTGTGAGATCAAGGTATATCCTAAATCACGAAGCTTCGACTTTGTGGGGTTTCGTACTTGATATTCCTTTTTAATTACGTGTAGGAATGCAATGTCATTTTTAGTGTTCAAGTGATGACTCTTGATATAGTTGACTTGTTCCCAAGCCTCGTTTGCATCAGGGATATTGCTGAAGTACATGGATAGGCAAGCGTTCGCTTCCTTATGGTTTTTCCAGCCATTTAGAAGGATGTGTTGGGTTTGATTCAAATCAAACAATTTCGATTTACAAAGTAAAGATGCTTTGATATACCGAGAATGGTCCAGGTAATCATCAACCACTTTTTGATAGATTTTATTAGCGGTTTCTTGCTTTCCTTGAACCACATATAGGTCGCCTGCTTTCTCCAGTTTATTGTTCTTTTTGTACAATTCAATCGCCTTGTCGTAAATCATAGCCTTCTCATAACATTCAGCGGCTCGTAGTTCATTTTTATGATATTTCATGTAAATATAAGCCGCTTTTTCATAGCGCTTTCCTCTACACAAAGTCTCGGCTGCATTGATAGAATTTTTTAATAATTTTAGATAGATAAATGCTGCTTTGTCGTAATCTCCTTTTTGCTCTAAGGCTATAGCAGCTCTCCTATATTCCTGTTGAAGTCTGAAGTATTCATCTCCTAGGTTGACAGTGCCACCACTACCTCCTGATCCGCCCATTTTGCCAAATAAAGAGAAATCGAAACCTCTGTCGCTAAGCCTAAAGTCTGTTTCTTCTTTTCCTCTGGAATAGCCGTGCTCATCTAAAGGGATTGCGAATCTTAAGGCTTCTTCTGGATTGTTTTTAAGCATATCCACTAACTTATCTACCTCTTTCTTGTTTCGCTCCATCAGGCTTTCAAAGTCTTGCAATACGCGTTCCTTGACGTCAGGACCATCTAAGCCAAGGAGCTTCGCTAGTTTATCTATAGCAGACTCGCTGGACTTGTCAATGGTGGTTTTTCCGTCTGGTCCTTCCTCAACATTTAAAAACTTATTGTATAATTTTAGTCTGGTTTTTTCGCCGAAACTCAATGGTTTATTCTCTAGTTTTTCCCGCTTTGGCTTGGCCTCCATTTCAGCGGTTAACTCCTCCATTGGAGTCGCTACCACTCTGAATGATTTTACTAGTGGATTGATGCCTGTATAAGGGATTGGTTTTGTAGAGTGGAGCACCCCAGCGTCCTCTACACGAATATGCTGACTCAAGTCAAGCGGTGCTTCCAGTTTAAATAGCCCAAAATCCATATGATAGACATACCGATCCCCAGCAAACAAATGTTCGAGGTCATACGTTGTCAGTTCCGGAGTAATCCGAGTTTTCTCAGGAATAATCAGTTGATTAGAAATATGATGTGCGCCAATGAAACGTCCTAGATTCTCTGGTAAATGGGCAACATTCGTTAAGACCAAACAGCCCCAAACGCTATTAGCTTCAGTAGACGGTAAGGCAAAAAGCTCCAGTTTATCAGGATCAAGCCCCATGTCGTTTAAGCAAGTCAACCACGATTGCAGAATTGGATCTTCAATAAAGAAACCACAAAGCGGATACTTGTCAGTTGTAACACTAATCAGTTGAATTTCCATGTGCTATGATTTGGTCAATAAATGGTTGAATATACTTTAGATAAAACTGATCAGGTGGCAACAAGGTTTGAGAGAGTCCTCTCTGCTTTAGGGTAGTATTAATACCTTTTTCTCCTAGTTTTTCCTGGAGGTATTGTAGTTTGCTATGATCGTCTGATGTTGCTACACGTTTCTCGACAATTTGTGATGCGGATTCTAAACGTACAACCAAAATAGTTTGAATTAGTGTAATTGCATCTGCACGCATAAAATTTTCATCATCAAAGAACAATTCATTTCTTTGATCCATTCTGTAGTACGGATCTCCTGTAAATGTAGCTGTTGTTGCTGCGCCTAAGGCATTACCCAAAACACAAGGGAAATAGACATTAGGTAGCTCCCTGTTTGAAGACACTAAGGTCAACATGCCATTCTTATTGTGGTGGATCTTACTTCCGTCTGGGAACTGAAACACCCCAGCCACTAGTGCATCTGCAGCGATCTTAATAGGAGCCGGTGGAGAAGCAAGCAGCCGAAGCATCAATGTTCCGTTTTTATGGAATAGTTCATGTTTGCCAAAACACAATCTTCCTATTGGTGAAATGATGACCCGATTAAGATTTACATAAATTGGTTTGGGGTATGAAATCGGAGGGTTTTTTTTCTTGATTTGAAACATCCCTTCACTTGCTGTGACAGAACCATCCAGGTGAATCTTGTAGGAGCTGTCGACAGTAAAATAATCCTTCTCTGTATAATATTTCCAAGACTTATTCAATTTAAAATAACTGTTGATAGGCACTCGCTTTCCCGTATTCGGCCAGATTAAAGCAAAGAAATTGCGAGGTTCAGCAACAAGGACGACCGTAGAAAGATCCTCCAGAGTCATGACCGCCAATATGTTATGGTCATTAGAGAAATTCGAATCAATCATTTCCAACCCAGTATGGTTGTTTGGCCCCTTCGAACCATAAAATCGAAACAGTGATTTGTACTTCGTTGAGACATAACTGTACTCCCTGCCAACCCATAAGGATCTAAGCTTACTCCCATTAGGAAACAATATCGGATAGGAGAAATCAGTGGTGCTTTCTTGGCGTGTCGGCTTTATATCTTTCCAAACCTCAGCAATAGGCAATTTGAATTCCTGTATAAACCGCTTGCCTCTTTTAGGGTTTTTGTAGACTGAAATAGCGCCTTCACTTGTAGGGTGTATCCAATGATCAATTCGCTTACCGTACTCCGCACTGAAACGCTGCATGACTGGCTGATTGAGTCCTTCCTGATTACCGATAAAGAAGATCTCACTGACTTCAATAGCTTCTTCTGTAAACAGCTTCGTCAAGCCTACACCCGGATCCAAAGAACTATCCATGACAAGCATCGCTTTAATGATGTCACTTGTCGTTTCAAAGGCGATTTCCTGATAGGACTTCCCTACCAGAAAAACTTGACAGGGATTCTTGTTTTTCGGATGATTTGTAATGGCCAACATGGACGCAAAAGCGATTGTGCGTATGGCTCCCCAGTTTTTTAGCGTAACATCGATAAGAATGACCCGATTGTAATTATTGTCTGATGGCGGCACCTCTCTGTGCTTGTACAGCGATTCACTATTGGCTAATCGCGACATTAAGATCACATCATCAAAGGCAAATTCAGAGATCAATAGTTTATCAAAACTCCCTTTATTCGTAATATCTGCTACACCACCTAGCGGCTGTTGACTAGGAAGACTAGAGTGAAAGGGAATATTCAGACCGCTCATTATTCTAGACACCAAAGATCCAACATGAGCTGTTTTCTGTTCCTTGACAAGTTGTTCAATCAGTCCTTCCTCTGAGATTTCTGTATGTTCTTGAAAATCAATTTCTTCAAATACCTCTTTAACGTTAAGTAAGTTGGCCACTCTTGCCAGAATCGCTTCTACACTTGTCAATTCTTTACCAATTAACCCAAGGGGCTTAAAATCGTAGTACAGCAACGTCTCAGGTAGTGGTTTCTTAATCAAGATGTCTCTATAATGACTAATATCATCATGCTCCCTTAGTTCCCTTTGAATTACTTTGGATTTTGCTTTACTGATTGAATTATGGCTATTATGAAAGATGGCTCTGAGTAGTTCCAAGCGTAATTTACCCTTCTTGTATTCAATAGGAATTTCTGTAAGCAGTTTTGCAAAATTAATGCCTTCTTCAAGATCGCTCCCACTTGCAGGATAAACACTTAAGTTTGTTAAAATATTCTCTATGGTCTTTAAGCCTTGCGGATTGGTGGCAACCATCGCTAGAAGCAAGGAGCCAAACCGTGGTAGTCCTTGCGGTGCTAGCTGATCAATGATTTCAGACATAATGAATTCGCTATACCCAATCGTCTTTCCGTCAGGTATTGCAATGACTTTTCCTGCATTTTCATAATGCCAGAAATGATCATCATAAGATTGTAAATATTTAACCACTTCACTCATCTAGTTCTAGTAATTCTAATAGTTCATTAATAGCTCCAATTGATTGGTTTACCGATGCTTTAGTCAAGGGCGTAAAGTCAGCATTTTGTACTTTATGAATGCGATTTTCTTTGTCGATTAAATATAAAAAATCACTGCTTTCTGGTACTGCATTTTCATAAATATCGACCATGTTTTCATAATCGATTTTCCAGCCTCCAGGTATTAAAAAACATCCAAATCGATAGTAGTCGTCACTCTTTACAGGCAATAGTGGTGTACCGAGAATTAAAGCATCGCGGTTATTCAATATGGTCCACTGCAAATGTGACATTCTGATTTTAGGAGCCGCTTGAACATAAGACTGAAGTGCTGCTAGAGGCATCATAGTCGCATTTACTGAATACTCTTTTTCAGAAGGTGTGATTCGGATGGTATGTGCTTGGTCCAAGCCAAAGTAGTTGAAGTTTTGCTTGGGCAATTCTAGTTTTAATGCCCGTAGTATTGGTGTCCAAAGTAAACTCGGTTCTACACTTGCGGGTAGGCGACTGCCTACCAAATACAGTTTGGTTTCCTTTAGGTAATAGCGAACCACTGAAGGCAAACGCAATACGCTAGTTGATTCGATTTCAGGTGCTGTGAATCCTCTGATCCAGATCTGATTTTGTTCTGTAGCTACTTTTAAATGGGGCCACTTTCTCAAATCAAATAAGGCATCTCGAAGTCCTGGATCGATCGCTAACCAATATTCTATACCATTTCCAGCATTAGCTTCCATAGTTCATCGACTTTGTTTTGCAATAGTTCTTTGTGTTCTGTATGCTGGATCCATTTACTACGCGCTTGCACGTATCGCAGTTTATCCTTGATCACATTACGCTCTTCCATTGATGTGGCCTCGCTTTGCCACTTTGCTGATAATCCTTCAATCTCTTTTAGCAGTTGTTCGGCGTCTGGTTTTTGCTGAATTTGTGCTTGAGGATGTTTCTTGTCTTCCTGATCTTTTTCGATGATGGTGTTAATCATTCCCGAAAGGATATCAATTTGTTCTTCCGTATCCCAAGTATACTTTAAGACCCAAAGATCAGAAATAATCGCCTTGTCTCTACCAGAAATATAGGCGCTGGAGGCCACTAGATTCTGAAATTTAACGGCACGACGATCAGACACTTTTACACCAGCGTTTCGCATACTATGCACGAGGTTCAGATAGTCTTTTTGAATAGGGCTAAGGTCTACCAATCTGGAGGCTTCCTGCATAGCAATGATCGTTGTAGGGGTTATCTGAGGTTTTGTATTTGTATTACGCTTGTTAAGATTCCAGCCAGCCAGTAATACTTGCTCAAGCAATTCCGGATTTACGTTTTCACATTTGACCCGGATCAGAAATCGATCTAGCAGCGCTTCTAGTGTTTCCTCTTCTGGCAATAGGTTACTAGCACCAACAAAAGTCAATGCGGGCAACTTCATCACCTGTTTCCCTCTTCTGAATACTTTTTCATTCAGTGCCATTAGTAAACTATTCAAGATGGCGCTGTTGGCATTGAAAATTTCATCCAGAAAGACCATAGACGCTTCCGGGAGCATTCCTTCTACATTGGTAACCAAATCACCTTCCTTCAATTTACGGATATCGAATGGACCAAAGATCTCGCTAGGTTCTGTAAATCTTGTTAGCAGGTATTCAAAGTTTTTGCCTTCCTTGATACAGGAAGACAGCATTCTTATGATGGCACTTTTTGCTGTTCCTGGTGGTCCTAATAAGAACGCATTTTCATTAGCGACCAGGCAAATGCCTAGTAGGTCGACGATGTTGTCTTTACCGACAAATGTGTCTTTAATGTAGGTTAAAACCTCATTGAGTTGTGCTACATTCTTATTCATATTATTGCATTAAAATCTTTCCAAAATAACTGTTGATAATTGCCGAGGGCGCTCATCACTAGTGGTTTTATTTTACTCATTTGCCCAATTTCTTTTTGCTGCTGCTCAATAACTCGATTCACATAGAGTTGGAGTAGGCATGGATTGTCATAGGCGGGTGTTAGTTGTGATTCCTCCAATTGTATGGTGCCTAGCAGTCCGCTGTAATGCCATTCCGCGAGTACTTGTTTTAGAAGGGGAATCAACTCATCATCCACGTCTATTTTCTCAAGGTAATGGAGGAGGCTTGGCAAAAATCTCAAGGACAGATCTGCTGTTAGAATGGCTGCTGCTGTCTGCTCTTGTTCAAACGGGGTGATGATGGCTGTCAATGTATTGGCATCGTGTTCTCTGTACATGACTAGTTGCGCGGTGTAGAATACTAATTTCGACGACCAGATTGCTGCTGGTTTGTGAAATGGTGGTGCTTGAAACGGGTAGTCCTGGGTTTCCGCTGAGTACGCATTTTCCAAGAACCTGACTACTTGTTGTTCTTGTGTGTCACTGATCTGGTCTATCCTTCCATAAAGTACGACCTCATTGGTGTTGAAAAGGCAGTCAATCATCTTATAGAATGGATTATTCTGTTGTTCTATATTGGATTTTGAGGTATTCAAATTGAAGGATTTATATTGTTTTTGTCTTACAAAATTACTGAATTGTTCTCACTATTTATGGTGGCTTACACCTGAAATTCTGATGTTGCTGTTTACTGTTATTCCTATTATACAATAATCCATCGTTTTAAGTTCCTTGGAAGCGGAGAACTTTTAAAAATTTAGGCAAGGGACTTACTATCTAATTTCTATTTTTTCTCCTAGGAACTTTGGTTTGACTCCAAAGATAATATCAATGAATACTTTTGTTCTAGCCAAATACTCTCTCAATTGTACTTTCAGCCCGTAGCGACGAGAAACGTTTTTAGCATTAAATCCAACAGCTTTAATATCATTTTTTTCGGCTAAGTAGATCGCTCTTTCATTATGGAATTGCTGTGATATAAAAGTGATTTGTTGTTGACCAAAAATTTCCTTTGCTCTTACTACGGAATCCAATGTTCTAAAACCTGCGTAATCCAAGAAAATTTTATCTGCAGGAATACCTTGTTTTATTAACTCCTCTTTAAAATCTGTAGGTTCATCGTATTGTTTATTACCATTGTCGCCACTGACTAGAACGAAATCAATTTTCTTGTTTTTATACAAAGCTACAACGGCATCAATTCTGTACTTAAAGTATAAATTGATTCTTCCGCTTTTCAATGTTTTTGACGTACCAAGTACCAGTCCGACTTTGTTTTTTTCAATTTTAGTCGGATCATTAAAAGTTTTGTTTTTAGCGTTAGTTTCAATGGAGTAGCTGGCTATCAATATGAATCCTAAGAGTGAAAAAATGAAGAGCATTGCGTTTTTAATAATTTTCTTTAGCATGGCGGGGCTTAATAAATCTAACGTTTTTTAATGCGAATACCAGAGCAGATAGCTGCTTGTGATGGGTTGTATTTCCTTTTGCCCAATATGGTATTCATTTATGTCGTAAGATAGGGAATATTTCAACCCCTTTTTAGGGAATAACATAACCTTAAGAGTTGTCTTAATCATTCCACCTTTCAAAAATTTATTGAGGAATATTTGTTTACCAACCCCACAACCTTGGTATATAGATAATGTCAACCAAAACCTCTTAAAATACAGATTGACGATAACAAATATTCATCATTTTATACTAAGCAGCTTTCAAAGGTATGGATTGATTTTCTTATTTTAACCCTTACTCCGATCAATGATTTAAAACAACTTTTATTTTTTATTTTTATTGTTTGTTATTAACATGACAAGCGTATCCGCTCAGATTTTTGTTGATGCCTCAGCAACTGGAATGAATGATGGCTCCAGCTGGATAAATGCGTACACTGACCTCAAAGCCGCTATTAACAGTGCAGCACCAAACTCAGAACTGTGGATAACGGCTGGCGTTTACAGCCCCGGCGCAACAACAGCTGATCGATTTCAACTGTCTACAGACTTGAAACTTTACGGCGGCTTCAACGGAACAGAAACGGCACTTTCGCAAAGAGATTAAAAGCAAAAAATCGCCAATCACTACTGCATCCATTCCCGTATTCAGAAAACAAGAATAGGCATCTTCAGGTGTACAAACAATCGGTTCATCCTTTACATTGAAACTTGTATTAATCAACATACCGCAGCCAGTTTCTTGTTTGAAAGCCTGGAGTAATTGCCAAAAACGCGGATTGCTCTCCTTAGTGACTGTTTGGATTCTAACAGAGAAGTCTACATGTGTGATGGCAGGAAGGTTGGAGTGTGGGGTCGCATTTTTTTTTAAAAATAGATGTTGAATTATAAGCTTCAGTAAGCTCCTTGCGATGTTCTTTTTTTAAAGATGCTACAAACAGCATACAAGGAGAAGGTTTTTCTAAATCGAAATAAAGAGTAGCATCTTCTTCTAAAACAGCAGGAGTAAAAGGTCGAAAACTTTCTCTCTTATTAATCTTTAGGTCATTCGGAATAACCACTTTGTGCGATTAGAAAATGAAACAAAAAATGCATCACACATACATGGTGTTTACCTTGCCCACAATAGCAGCCACAATATTATTGAACGAAATAGATTCTACAAGATTACTGGAGATGCCATACGGGTGCGTAATTTTTCTAATTTCAATAAAATTCGGAATAATAAGATCATTCAATCCGGAATGAGAGCACATTACAGCACTTATCGTAATTCTGAGATCGGAGAATGCCGATCTTGGGAAAATGAGTTTCGTGATAATACAGTTTCCTGTGGTTATTCAGGGAGCAAAATTTCCTTGTTCAGATACTTTCTCCGAATTAACGGAAATGGTGCTGTATCGGATGGTCCTCAGTATCCAAACGGAAATTGTGGCTCCTTTTCAAGGCGACTATACACCAGTAACAACATTAGAAATTGTAATTAGAGATCTAATTGCTCAAAATGAAAACAGGTGAATCCAGCCTTAAATGTTTATAGACAAATCAGAGGTAATGCTGATATGATAGGAAAAGGGTCTGTAATCAATTTTTTACAAGAAATCGCTCTTGTAGCTAATTTCTAATACATAATTCCAGGTTAAATATCCAACCCGCGCACGGGATAGAAACGATATGAAGTAGGCTAAAAGGCTAGAGTAGTACAGCAGCATGACGGCTTGTTAAAGACTAGTGCAATGATACTACACAGCCTTGTAGCGTGCTACATACAAGTGGATAGCGCGAAAATGCGCCCAAATTATCAATCTGGTTTGATTAAACCATAAAAGTCTCCTTCATTGTTCGTTCTGTACTTATAACCTCAATAAAGACCCAATTCCCTTGCAATTTCCCTTTTACTGTTTTCAATTCGTTTAAAAAGTATTAAATTCGCATCCGCCAGTAATTTGTCATATATCAGAGCATGGAGTTAAAAACGCTTACATTAAAAGGGTTTAAGAGTTTCGCCGATAAGACTATTGTGAATTTCAACCAGAATATCACAGGAGTTGTCGGACCTAACGGCTGTGGAAAATCGAATATCGTCGATGCCATTAGATGGGTGCTCGGGGAACAGAAAAGCCGTGAGCTGCGCTCTGAGAAAATGACGAATGTGATCTTCGCAGGCACCAAAAAAAGAAAAGCAGGCGGATTAGCAGAAGTGTCACTCACCTTTGAAAATACGCGAAACCTACTACCTACGGAATACAATACCGTAACCATCACCCGAATGCTCTACAGGAGCGGAGAAAGTGAGTACCGACTCAATAACGTGCCCTGCAGACTAAAAGATATCACGACACTGTTGATGGATACCGGCATTGGCTCCAACTCCTACGCGATCATCGCGCTCGGAATGGTAGATGACTTGCTCAATGACCACGAAAACTCAAGGAGACGACTCTTTGAGCAGGCAGCAGGAATTTCCAAGTTTAAAATCAGAAAACGGGAGACACTGAATAAGCTCAAAGGCACCATGGCAGATCTGGATCGAGTACAAGATCTGTTATTCGAAATTGAGAACAACCTCAAAACACTTGAGAAGCAAGCCAAACGAGCCAAAAAGTACTTTGAACTCAAGGAAAAATACAAAGCACTCAGTGTCGACCTTGCTGTGATTCGACTCAAGGAGTTCAAAGATTCTTATCAGCAATTACAAGGACAGATTAAGGCCGAATCAGATCAAAAGCTACAAATAGAAACTAAGGCGAAAAAGGCCATTGCGAAACTAGAAAAACAGAAAGTTTCTAACATTGAACATGAAAAAGAACTGTCTGATAAGCAAAAAGAACTAAATCGCCTGATTGGTATTACACGAGGTAAAGAAAATGATAAGAAAGTACTGGAGCAAAAGATAGAGTTTGTCACAAAAAGCCAATCTACTCTGTTTAATCAAATTGAAATTGGTGAAGGAAATTTACAGCAAAATGAAAAGGATCTCGTTTTTTATCAAACAGAAATCGCCAAGGAGAAAAAACAGGAAAGGGAGTTAAAAGGATTGCTTGAAAAAGCGGAAAAATCCCTTAAAAATATCAAGAACAGTCATACCGATCTCAAGTCCGGTCTTGATGAGTTCCTAAATGAACAACAGCGATTAGAACAGTCGGTGTTTGAACTAGAGAAGAAGAAGGCGATCCACAATAGTCAAAAGACCAATTTGCAGAATGAAATCAAGCAATTTGATGAGGATATCAAGGAACGCCAATCAAAATTAAAAGAACTAAGTACCAACTTTAAACAGCTGGCAGATTCCCAAAAAGAAAAAGAAAAAGACATCAGTAAACTGGTCGCAGCAGAAGAGTCGCGCCAGAAAAAAATGACTGAAGTTAACGAGGGACTAGAAGAGATCAAACAGGAAATCGTAAAACTCAACAGGCAATTAGATTCAAAACGTAACGAATTTCAACTGACCAAAAGCCTAGTAGATAATTTAGAAGGATTTCCAGAATCAATTAAGTTTTTAAGTAAAAATGCAGCTTGGGGCACAGAAGCGCCACTGTTATCTGATGTCATTTATTGTAAAAAAGAATATCGGATTGCGATTGAGAATTATCTGGACAATTATCTGAATTATTACGTAGTGCTTGATTTGGAAGAAGCGTTGAAGGCCATCAAGTTGTTGAGCAAATCACAAAAAGGTAAAGCCAACTTTTTTATCCTGGAGGAACTAGAATCACAAAAGCTTAAATCCAAGGAGATTAAGGGAGCACAACATGCACTTGAAGTCGTGGAGTTTGACAAGCAATACAAAGCCTTATTCCAATTTTTACTAGGAAATGCCTACTTGATTGATGAAGACGCTCAGAAGACATTACACAAGCATCCGGAACATGTAATGCTAGCGTCTAGTGGCAAGTTTGTCAAGTCTAAATTTACGATTTCAGGAGGTTCTGTAGGGTTGTTTGAAGGCAAGCGGATTGGCAGGAAAAAGAACTTGGAGGTCCTTGAAAAAGATATCAGTAAACTGGAATCCAAAGGGAAGAAACTTTCTGAGAAATTCGAAAAGTTTCACCGGAAAATGAATGAGTTGAAAGGTGCCTCACAAAAGGAACAACTCCAAATCGAACAACAAAGTCTGAATCGATTGCGGCAACAAACAGCATCCTTGCAAACCAATCTCGAAAATTTCGAGAGCTTTTTAAAGATCATTCAAGAAAGAAAGCAAACCGCAAAATCAAGTATCAAAACGATTGACGAGAATGCTGCTGAAGAGAAAAAATTGCTTGCAGAAGCCACTAAAAAGGCGGAAGGCATGAAAAAGAAGATCATCGATATGGATGCTGATTATAAGGAAATCGCCAACGAATTGAGCACCGCTTCAAGCAATTACAACCAGCGAAATATTGAGTTTATCCAGCATCAGAATAAAGTAGGCACCCTCCAACGCGAACTGAGTTTTAGAGAAAAACAGATTGGTGATATCAAGAAAAAACTAGAACAAGATCAACAGTCAAAAGCCAATGCAGTACGCGACCTCGCTACTGCAAAAGAAGCGATTGCCCAATTGGATATTGCCTTGATCGAGCACTACAAAAGCAAAAAGACATACGAGTCAAGTCTCAATGAATTTGAGCAAACCTACTACCAATCACGAGGTGCTGTCAATGAACAAGAGACAGAGATTCGACAACTAAATAAATTGATTGTTGATTCTCAGTCTCTACTGGAAGCACTTAGAGAAAAATATAGTGAAGTCCGCTTGCAACTCAACAGTATCGGCGAACGGCTTAATGTTGAATTCGGCATTCTGGTCAAAGACATCATCAACAATGAGCAAAACCCTGATTTTACCTTACCTGAGCTAGAAGAGAAGGTAGAAAAAATGCGTAATCGGATTGCCAATTACGGAGAAATCAACCCGATGGCAGTTGAAGCGTATGACGAGATGAATGAGCGCTATACTTTCATCACCGGCCAGCGCGATGATCTACTCAAAGCCAAGGAATCGTTAATGGAAACCATCAAGGAAATTGAGGAGACGGCATCAGGTCAATTCATGGAAGCGTTTACGCAAGTCCGTGATAACTTCAAGGAGGTTTTCCGTAGCCTGTTTACTGATGACGATGATTGTGATTTGCTATTGGAAGATGAGGAACATCCCCTTGAATCTAAGATCAAAATTACTGCCCGGCCGAAAGGCAAGCGTCCTCAAACGATCAACCAATTGTCGGGTGGCGAAAAGACGCTGACAGCGACGGCATTGCTGTTTGCCTTATATCTGTTAAAGCCCGCACCGTTCTGTATTTTTGACGAGGTGGACGCACCACTCGATGATGCCAATATTGGAAAATTTAATAAAATCATCAGCAAATTTTCTAAAGACTCCCAATTTATTATCGTGACGCATAACAAGCAGACCATGGCCGCGGTTGATGTGATTTATGGGGTGACGATGACGGAGCAAGGCGTGAGTAAGGTGGTGCCGGTTGATTTTCGGAATTTGGAGTAAGGGGGGATCATAGCAGATTAAAATATATTTATGAAAATATCCATTACTATCTCAATAAACATCTTATTTTTTATTTCAAGTTGTTCGCCCAAAATATCGGATCCTTATAAGCCCTTTTTCGAAGAAAAAAAGATTGAGGAGTGTATCGATGAGCAGTATAAATCAGAGCATTGCAATCCAATAGCAAGAATGATTGTTAGCAGACCACCATTGGATAGCCGTATGACTGAAAGTCAGGGGTATGGCAAAATAGTATTATTATTTTTGGTGAATAAGGAAGGAAAGGTTTTGAAGGCGGAAGTCCAAAAGGATTGTTCCACATTTACGGAGCCAGAATTATATATATAAGGTTGCTGAAGAACTATTTTTGAAAAATCAATTTGAAGAAGATGACTCACTCATTGGAGATGAGGTACAATGCGGAATTTATTACATTACTTTTTATAAACCTTTAAACTGAAAATTATCCTGCAAGGTGACACCGTATCCTTTTTAAAATTGAGTTACCAATTACTTAATAATAATCGCTACATTATCAATGTTGAGCCATATTCCTCCTGGGTATTTGTATCTAATTTCCTTAAGTTCTACGATATCCCCTGATTCTATAAACGCCAGATTTTCTTTCAACTGTTTTTCTGATTCCTTATTGTACGCTGATACTGATTCCTTATAGATTTGAGCGGCATTTCTGACGACTCGGATCTCGAAACTCGCTACTGGTAACTTTGCTGAAAGGTTGGTGTTGATCGCTGCCATCCAAAAGCCACTAGCTAAAAATTGTTGTTTACTAAGGTGAACTTTACATTCTTGCTTACAATCAGACACCAAACCGTTTATGGTTGATTTGAACTGTAATGTTCTTGTCTGTAATTGAATTTCTTTGAATATTGTGGTGTCTTTGCCATCAATGGTTGCTAAATAGATGGTTGCTGTATCCAATCGTAATGGATGAAACAAATACTGACAACTTTTGACAGATGGCTTTATCGTTCCATTATCCGTTGTTAGAATCAATTCTTTGCACATTTTTCCTTCTACGACTAGCTCTAGTGTATTATCCAGATTAATATAGGTGTATGGGTATCTTTGGTTGGTACCATGTTCGGATATTTTCATTATCACATTTTGCCCAGATGCAATCACTCCTATTAGGGAGAATAATATTAGGAGATGCTGTGGAATCAGTTTATGCATTATTTGTTTCTTTTTACTCAATGATCAACTCAATAATATCCATGGGCCAATCGGCATCCTCAAAGTATTCGAGGTAAAGTTTCCTTAGTAGAACGATATCTCCAGATTTTAGGAATACTAGTCCTTTCTTTAATTGTTTTTCTGATTCGGGTGTGTACTCGGTTATTGATTTCTTGAAAATTTGAGTATCATTTCTATTAACTTTGATCTCTAAACTTATGCCCTTGAATGTTGCTGAATCATTAATTTTGAAAGGTAGCGTCCAAGGTTTTTTGTCTAGAAAATCTTGTTTCGAAATACTATAGGTACAAACCGTTCTTAAATCAGCGTGAGTTGTGCTAACACATAATTTGAACGGCAATGTGCTTGTTTTTAATTTAATTTCTTTGAATACAACGGTGTCTTTACCATGACTGGTGGCGAAGTAAATGGTTGCAGTATCTAATCGAATTGGACGAAAAAGGTACTTACAACTATTGATTGAAAATGGTTCTATCGTCCCATTATTTGTTGTTACAATCAATTCTTCGCACATTTTTCCTTCTACGACCACCTTGAGCCTATTATTGACACCGACGTATGGATATTTCTGTCCAAAATCAAATCCTGATACTTCAACCATGACCTTTTGCCCGTAGGAGTTGGCTCCAATTAATAAGAGTGCTGTTATTAGAGGGAGTGCTGAAATCAGTTTAGGCATTTAAGTTGGGGTTTCTACGATAACGGATCGTTGCTATGGTATATTGCAGGTTGGTAAAAAGTTTTATGCCCCTAAGCTTGAATACATAACCTTATCCTGTCCTTTTGAATGATAAAACATTTTTTACACGTTTGTACTCAGCCGCTCTTTTTTTGTCGTCTATTTTGATTTCATTTTCAAGCATTAAAGAATGAAGTTTATACCAATAGGTTGCAGGAATAATAGTATCACTATGTTTTTCTAATCGATACATCAATTCAATATTGGGGTGCTCTCTAGCATTCAGTAAACGACTTAACTTTGTCTTGTGAATATCAATATCTGATGCAAATAAGGTGTGGGTTATCTTTAAGATTTCGATATACTTTTTAAGCTGCATGGAGAAGGAATATCCTTCTTCGTATATATTCTGATCAAAGTAATCTTGCATTAATAGTTTCATGCGTATTAGCTCACCTTTTAATATTTGACTATCAGATTTATTTTTCAATTTTTGTAATCGTAAACGTAAAAACTCCTCATCTGCTTTTTTCTTTTCATCACCAGATAACGTTCCTCGAAACACGAAACTTTCTACTAGTTCTTCTTTGGATAAGTTTTTACTTAGCTCTTCATATGTAGGTTCTTTTTTCTTAGTCATATTCAAGATATTTTCTTATTAATGCCCAGGATTGCTCTCCTTCTATGCCTAAATACAAGCCATACTGGGTGAATCCATATTTGTTTTGATACCAATCAATCAATTCTGTTTTAGATTTTAAGGAAACGAACCCGAAATAACCACGCTTAGTCGCTTCAGAAGCTGCATATGCAATTAGGCAACCTGCTATAAAATCATTTTTTTTCAAATTCTCTTGGTGCTCTTTCCTTACCTCTAGTAGATTTAAATGAATTCTATATTCTTTAGGAATTTCTTCTAATGACATCATGCCTAAGATTAAGTCGTCATTCTTTAAAGTAATTTTATATACTTCGAAATCTTTTTCCTTACTCCAATTAAAACGAAATTCGTTATCTTCTTTTACTTGCTTATAATCTTTTAAGGATACCTTTTCGATTCTAGCTGGTAAATTTTGTTTTGTTGTTTTATCAAAAAGCTTCAATACTCATTTCTTTATTATTCTAAAATACGGAACTTTGTTTACGGAATCAATAAACAAAATAACTTTTTTCTGCAACAACTATACTTGTTCTGACTTTACATACCTGTATTTTATAAAATCAAAAAGTCAGGAGCAGTTACTTACTCCTGAAATGTAATTTTTTAATGTATTATTTAATACGAATCCTCCCCACCTTCTCCCTAATAACCCCCAGCAACAAGTCAATCTGCTTCAAGTGTGTCCGAAACACCACAATCGCCACCCGAATCCAGAAAACACCATTCACAGTCGTTGAGGACAAAAACACTCGCCCGTCCGTCTGAATAGCACGAATCAGTCGCTCGTTATAAGCATTAGCGTCGCCAGCAGTAGGGAGATAGCGGAACATCGCTACAGACAATTCCGGTTCAGGGCCAGACTCAAATTGGTCCAGCTGATTGATTTGGTGGTAGAAGTAACGAGCGAGATACAGTTTTTCCTCAAGCGCCGCTCGAAAGGGTTTGACACCAAAGAGTTTCAAGGGCAGCCACAAGCGCATCCCTCTAAAATGCTTGGTCAGTTCAGGAGAAACATCAGCAGGAGAGACTTCCAGACTTGTCCCTTCCGTATCCTGCATGTAATCTGCCAACCAGTAGTAAGCTTTGATGACTTTTTCCTTGTTTTTAATGAGCACGGTGCCCGTTCCGAAAGGTAGAAATAAGGTCTTATGTGGATCCAACGTGATCGAATCTGCTTGTTCAATCCCCTTGAATTTCTCTTTGAGTTCTGGTACAAGTTTGAAGAAGCCACCATAAGCCGCATCCACATGAAACCACAGGTTGTGCCGTTGCGCGATAACAGCAATTGGAGCCATCGGATCTATCGACCCGGTATTGGTTGTACCAAAGGAAGCATTGATGAAAAAAGGTTGTAACCCATTGGCTTTGTCCTCTAGGATTGCTTGCTCCAACGCCTCAGGTCTAAGTCTTAAGCCTTTGTCTAAAGGAATATACCGGAACTGTGCCTCAGACAACCCCGCAATCCGAAACGCCTTTTGAATCGAGTGGTGCGCTTGCTCTGATAAGTAAACGACAGATCGCTCTATGTCTCTAGCTTTAATGTTATGTGATTCCCGTGCAGTCACAACTGCAATTAGATTGGCGATCGAGCCGCCAGAAGTCAGATTGCCGCAAGCCGTGTCCGGATAATCAAGGAGTCGGCACATCCAACGGATTAGCATATTCTCAAGCCTAACGGCGCCAGGAGCTCCGTAAAAGATGCCAGCATACCGATTGCTTACTGCTGCCATAAAG
>Ga0209186_1000426_pt1 | contig 34532 bp, 35 predicted proteins | sample SidtaG_FD_187426 | JGI IMG/M metagenome (GOLD analysis project Ga0209186, IMG submission 187426) | Marine algal microbial communities from Sidmouth, United Kingdom - Sidmouth_Male2 metaG (SPAdes) (version 2) | ecosystem: Host-associated > Algae > Red algae > Unclassified | place: Sidmouth...
CTCATTTTTCCTGGATCTCACCTAGAGTGACTAGGCTCAATCCAGTAAAAATTCCGTGCAGCGCCTTATATACAGCTCTAGAGGCTTCTGGACTCGAAATTTTTTGCAACACTAGGGTATGCTCAGAATAAAGCTACCAGTGTCATTGTTTATATCACCACAGCCATGATGGTAGCGCCAATGTTTGCGCCAGCGATGGGGGGCTGGATTACCGATACTTACAGTTGGTGATACATGTATCTCGGGCTAGCAGGATTGAGTCTTGTTTTATTTTTCATGTTTTACCGATATCAATACGAGACGCTAGCTGTCAGGCAAACAGCGCCAGGCGTCTGCCTGACGTTGCTGGTAGGTTATCTGTTACCACTTAATGTGCTGTGGCTATACTTGGTTATTACCGCATCCATGATGTTGTCGATATCCGGCTTGTGGTTCACTCTACTGATACATCGCAAAGGCGTTGTAGCTGAAACAGTCTTGGCTTAAGACCATTCAAAGCCATACTCTGCTCCGTCCGAAGTAACTCCCTGAAGGCTCTGTTTTAAAAGAGCAAGAATGTTAAGTATAGGACGTGCGTATATCTGCATCAGAAAATAAAAATCAAGTGATCGCCGAACTTTATCCAAAATTGGGATTTTCGAGAGACAAAAACGATGAAACGTTTGTTCTGGAAATGAAGAAATTTGTGCAGCCACAAAGCTCTATATTTATTGAGGTTAAAGAGCTGCAGATTGAATAATCGGATTTTTTTGGCAAAGGGTGATATTTGAAGTCTGTACACTAGGGTTTACAGCGCTAACCATTTGAGCCAATTGCAAATTAGCCAATTTTTCGTCATGAACGGGTCATTCGAGAATTCGCTTGATGTCTCAAACCAGGAAGGTACCAGAATCTTGACCATCTCCAGACACTATATCTTGGAACGTATCTTGTTCGGGCAGCAGGAAGTCAACTTTAATATTTGGTGCCGGTCTCATTTAATGGTGTTCCACGCAATGCGTCAGTTGTTCAATTTCGATTTGAGTCAGGTAGCACCATCTTCGGATGGGTCTCTGGCGTCGATGACCCACCGGCGATTGCCATTTTGATGCTCGGAATACGATCAAAACGTACGCAGATGACGCTGGGTCATCCAGAGTCTTACGACGCTCAAGCGGCCGTGCACTTAATGCAGTTTTTGAACGCTTGAAGTTAATATTACAGCCATCGGGAACTCGATGGGTACAGTGCTATTGTTTCGAGCTGGCACGCCGTCATTGTTCTGCTGATGGGAATAAGCGAATTGCAATAATGGCGGCGGAAATATTCCTGGAGATGAATGGCTACGAACTAGATGCCCCTGAAGCGGATGCGGTTTTGATTATTGACAGACTGGCTGCGGGAGAAATTGAGTAAATTAACCTGGCCGCCCGGATTGCTGATAATAGTCAGACGAAATAGCGCAGCTATTAGAAACGGTCGGCTAGCGTTTTATAGATCGCGCAACCTCTTCAACACGCTCAGCATTGTCTTTTGCCACCGAGCCATCTTTATTCCACAAGGAATTTTCAAATCCCACACGCAATTTGCCTCCCAGTGCATTCGCTGCAACAAGGCACTCGGTTTCACTTTTTCCAAATGCACACACTGCCCAGTCACAATCCAGTTTTGTGTCGTCCAGCCATTGCGTGAAGGGTTTAAGATCATCAGGACTACTCTCCTGATTACGCGCATAACGTCCAAGCACAAATAACAGTTGCGGATGATTCAGCTTCAGTAGTGGATTATCTAAAACGGATTGGAATAGCGCCAAATCGTCTGTCGAATAAAGAATATGTTGCACAGCGACGCCTTCGTCCTGACACCAGCGATAGAACTCGATGGTTTCGTCGAATTCTCCAGTTGCCAGCATCTCCGATAAAGACACTGAAACACTGGTAGGCCGAACTACTTTCACCAGTTTCCGCTGTTGCATTGGCGAATACTGTCCGACCGCCTCTGTCGTGATTTGCAAGGCGAGGGTAGGGGTGGCGGTTTTTAGCTCATTCAGCACTTCTATATAAAGCCCGGCATCCAGAATGTGGACATTGTTCCCATCACGTACATGGATATGGATGCCGTCTGCGCCTGCCTTTTCACACGATCGTGCTGTAGCCACTATCTGCTCGACGCTAATCGGCAATTGCGGGTGGTCGTTCCGGGTTCGACGTGCCCCGGTCGGTGCCACCATAAGACCAGGTAGGCAGGCAATCATACTTGATTCAATACCTGCTTGAATGCAGTATCCAGTTTGTCAACGATCTCATCAATGTGAGCATCTTCGAGTATGAAAGGCGGGGCGAGCAAGACATGATCGCCATTGATGCCATCAATGGTTCCTCCCATGGGATAACAGATTAGCCCTGCCTCGAACGCTGCTTTCTTGAGCTTTTTATGCATCGCCATTTCTACGGGAAACGGTTGCCTGGTTTCCACGTTCTGGACGATTTCTATACCCCGGAACAGTCCTCGTCCTCGAATATCGCCAATGTGCGGGTGCTGAGCAAACTGTCGCATCAGAGCTGCCTGTAATTTTTCACCCATCGCAGCGCATTGTTCAACCAGCTTTTGATCCACCAGTTTGTTTACCACGGCAAGCGATGCTGCGCACGCTGTGGGATGGCCTACATAGGTGTGTCCGTGTTGAAAAAAGCCTGAGCCTTGCTCGATAGCATCATAGATTTGTGCTGTGCATAGCATGGAGCCGATGGGCTGATAGCCTGCACCCAGTCCCTTGGCAATAGTAACAATGTCAGGTGCTATGTCATCCTGTTCGCAAGCAAACAGGCTACCCGTTCTGCCCATGCCGCACATGACTTCATCAAGAATAAGCAGGATGTCGTACTGATTGCAAATCTCTCTTATGCGCTTGAAATAGCCATCCACTGGTGGGACCGCACCTGCAGTGGCTCCCACGACGGGTTCCGCAACAAAACCGATAACGTTCCGAGCACCCAGTTTCTGGATTTCGGTTTCCAGTTCGTCGGCCACTCTACGGCCATACTCCCTGTCGCTCTCATCATCACGACATCCGCGATACGCATAGCATGGTGAGATATGGCTGGTCTGGATCATTAGTGGGGCGAAGGGCGCGCGACGCCACTCATTGCCGCCCGTTGCCAAAGCTGCAAGCGTATTGCCATGGTAGCTCTGCCGGCGTGCGATGAAGTATTTTCTCTCCATCTGGCCCTGTTCCCAATAGTATTGGCGTGCCAGTTTCAATGCAGCTTCGACGGCTTCTGATCCTCCGGATACGAAATAGGCGCGATCAATGCCTGGTGGTGCCAACTGCACCAGCCTCTCAGCAAGATCCTCGGCTGGTTGCGAGGTCATAAAGCTGGTATGCGCAAATGCCACCTTGTCCAGTTGTGATTTTATAGCCTGCGTGACATCTTTATCGCCATGGCCAAGACATGACACAGCTGCACCACCCGAACCATCCAGGTACTGTTTACCCTCGGTATCGTAAAGATAGACACCTTTGCCCGTCGCAACAGTAGGCAGACTAGCCTTGGTGTGTCGCGGGAATACATGGGACATATCGTCGCTCCGTCCAGCTTGATGGAAACACTATAGTCAATCAGTGTGTTTTGGATGGTGTGCTTTGTAAAGTGCTGTTGGAGATCCGATATTGCGCGTGTTATCGCTGCCCGCCGTTAATCTCGATAACCTGCCCGGTAATGTATCCGGAGAGTTTGTTAGAGGCCAGAAACAAAAAAGTGGGTGCGCAATCGGCAGGCGTCCCCAACCGCTGCAATGGGATCTGCAGTCGAGTTGCCTCGAGTTTCTCGGCGCTGGAGTATCGCTCATGAAAATCGGTATGTATGACGCCGGGAGATACTGCGTTGACACGTATACCAAAGGGGGCAAGTTCGCGAGCCAGTCCTTTGGAGTAAGTAGAGACGAATGCCTTGCTGGCAGAATAGATTGACGACCCAGGGCTGCCTCCGGTGAGCGCTGAAATGGATACGGTGTTGATAATGGCGGCGTTAGAGGTATTTTTAAGTAATGGCAGGAGCCCGCGTGTGATACGAACTACCGCGCTCTGATTCAGTTCCACGATATCCTGATATTGCTCATCAGTCAGTTGATCGGCTGGAAATCGGCCAAACATTGTGCCAGCGTTGTTGATAAGTACATCGACGCACTGCGTGCGTTGTGAGACGAATTGAACGAATTCAATTTGCTCTTGTGGATCGGTATAGTCGCCAGTGGTATGTGCGATGTCGCCTGGCAAGCCATCTCCATAGCTTGCCTGACGGCCGAGGTGGGCTATAACGTTAGCGCCAGCTTCGTGAAAAGCCTGCATCGCAGCACGGCCGATACCTTTGCCAGCACCGGTGATCACAACGGTGCGACCGTCAAAAAGATCCACAAAATAGGACTGACTCATGAATGATCCTCGCTGCAAAGCCGTTTTTCGGGCAGTCGCGTGATGACAGGGGAGGCCTCAGTGTTAGATCAACTGCCTGGCAAATACAGCATACGGATATATCAGATCAGTTGACGGGCAGTGGGTAACGAAGTTCCTGACCAATGGTAATCAAGCTGCCATCTATGCCATTCATAGCCTGTAGAGCACTGACAGACGTACCGTATTGTCTGGCTATGGTACTGAGTGAGTCGCCTGATTTAACAATATAACTGCCATAGAGACCACCATCTGTCGCAGCGCTATTACTAACCGCAACAGTGATGTCGTCTGCTACGTCGGTAGTGGCGGTTGCGTCCGGTTTAACTTCCACGACCGTCTTTTGCGTGCTTTCATTGTTCACTGAAGAGGCAATAACCGACTCGTTGCGTTGCCCAGCGCTCGATGTACTCTCTGCATTGGCGAGCGGTCGGTTTGCAACATTGGCTGCTACTGTATTTTTCTGGCCCACTTGCGCCGAGACTGCTGGGCGCGCGCTTGCCTGCATGGCATCATTAACATTTCCTTGCCAGCGTATCAGGCCTGAGCCCAAAACCACCACCGATACCAGAATAAGTGCCCCGTCTGATATAGCAATCATTTAATTCTCCGTAAACTTAACTGGAACTGAATTTATCGATAGTACTCCATCGAGACGAAACAAGTGGATAGATGCTGCAGGCTTTATATTGTAGTTAACATTGTAGTTGACATATATGTGTGTCGAGCCGCGGATTTCAATACGAATGGTTAGTCTTCACCTGATCATTGGTAATTTTGCCGAACCTGCCACGTTTTTTTTCGTTGCGGTGTACTACCCGCAGGCCAAATTTTTAATTAGGTGTCGTTCATACACTGTCCAGCCAGGAGTAGCCGGTCATAGCCAGGGTCAGTAGGAGTGGTCGCAAGTTCGTCGTACCAGGAAACGCCTTGTTCGGTAACTGACTGAGAACATCAAACATCGTGCTATCGCCAGCCAAGTGGTTGGCCAACGCTTTGCCGTAGATGCAGGCCAGAGCCAGGCCGTGCCCTGAATAGCCGCCAGCCGCGAACTGTTGCGGCCCAATTTCAGCAAGATAAGGCAGGCGATTACGTGTGATTGCCAGAGTTCCGCCCCAGGCGTAGTCAATTGCGGCATCGTTTATTTGTGGAAAAACACCCAGCATGGCTTTACGTACCATTGGCTCTATAGTGTCTGGAAAATCATAGGAATAGTTTTCCCCTCCGCCAAACAGCAGCCGATTTCCGGCAACCCGGCGGAAATAGTTGACGACAAACCGAGAGTCAGCCACTGCGTTGTTGTGCGGCAACAACTGTTGCGCAACATCGCCTAAAGGCTCGGTGACGACAATGAAATTATTGATAGGCATCAGTTTTTTGTTCAAACCATCGTGGAGCGAGTCCAGGTACCCGTTGCTTGCCAGCACAACTCGTTGGCAGCAAACGCTGCCGGTGGGCGTGACCACACGTTGTGCTCTGGTGTCCCTGGACGCTCCTTGAATGCGTATTGCCTCGCTGCGCTCAAAGATGACTGCACCCTCCGATTCAGCCACTTTTGCCAATGCATGTGCCAATTTAAGAGGGTGAACATGCCCTGCGCCATGATCTATGGCTCCACCGTAGTAATCTCCGCTATTTACATGATCACGGATCGTCTGCCTGGTAAGTGGTTGCAAGGCTTCATAGGCATACTTTGTTTGCAGATGCTGGCAGTAGTCATGCAGAGGTTTAACGTAGCGATTTCGATGCAGAGCATAGACAATGCCGCTCTGGTATTCGATATCGAAACCGTTAGCGTCACAGATTTGAATAATCCATTGTTTGGCCTTCTCAGCGATATTCCACAGGCTGTGAGCAAGAGGTGCTCCCAATACCGCCTCAAGCTCGATCTGGTTCATGTTGAACCCAGTGCCTAGCTGACCGCCATTGCGTCCTGATGCACCCCAACCTACCCGATGGGCATCCAGTACCACGCAGCTGATGCCTTGTTTTCTCAGCTCTACAGCTGTTGATAAGCCGGTAAAGCCTGCGCCGATAATGCAGACATCCGTATCGACATGCTTTGTCAGCGAGTCGCGTCTGAGAGAGTCAGTGGTGGCGTCATACCAGGAGGGCGCGTGTTCCCCCGTACGGTCGTTGTTGTAAAGAAGTTTCATAATTGGTGGCGGCGGGTCTGCGCAAGATGCAAATCAGACGTTTAGCAACAGATGCTCTCGTTCCCATGGACTGATAACCTGCAGGAAAGCATCCGACTCCTGACTCTTGACCGCTCTGTATAAAGAGCAAAATTCAGTACCAAGAAGCCCCTCCAGCTCGGGAATGTCGTTGAACAGCTCCAGTGCTCTGGAAAGATCACGCGGGATATCGTGAGGCAGGGCATAAGCATCACTGGTGACGCCTGCTCTAGGCTCACTTTTATTGAGCATGCCTAACAGGCCGCAGGCAAGGCTTGCGGCTATGGCCAGGTAGGGATTGCTATCCATTCCGACAACGCGGTTCTCGACACGGCGGGATTGCGCGCTAGACACCGGTACACGAATACCTGTGGTTCGGTTATCAATGCCCCACTCCAGATTGATAGGCGCAGAATCATCTCGGCGGAAACGCCGGTAGGAATTGACATAGGGTGCCAGCATACACAGCACATTGGGCAGTAGTTGTTGCTGGCCTGCGATAAATCCGTAGAACAAGGAAGACGGCTCATCGGTATCGTCATTGAAAACATTGCGCCCTGTTTTGCTGTCTATCACGCTCTGGTGGATATGCATGGCGCTACCCGGTTGTTCCTGCATGGGCTTGGCCATGAAAGTAGCAAAACACTTATTGCGAAGTGCAGCCTCTCTGATCAAGCGTTTATAGAAGAACACCTGATCGGCAAGATGTACCGGATCACCATGTTGCAAATTGATTTCGATCTGCCCGGCGCCACCTTCTTGAATAATGGTGTCTATCTCGAAGCCTTGTGCTTCAGCGAAGCTGTAGATGTCGTCGATAACAGGGCCATACTCTTCAACCGCACTCATGCTGTAAGCCTGACGCGCTATGCCTTGTCTGCCCGTGCGGCCGATCGGTGGCTCTACTGGCAGGTTGGGGTCGACGTTGGGTGAGGTTAGAAAGAACTCGATTTCAGGGGCTACCACTGGTCGCCAACCCTGTTTTGCATAGGTTGCAAGCACACGCTTCAAAACATTGCGTGGCGCCATCGCGTGAGGGCTGCCGTCCTGATTCTGTACATCGTGAACTACTTGCAACGTCACATCGGCCGACCAGGGTACGGCTGTGGCAGCTTCGAAGTCCGGGACAAGAACCAGATCTGACTCAGTCCATTGATCTGGCATATCCTCAAGATCAATATACTCTCCGGTGATGGTCTGATAAAAGATGGAGGTGGGCAAGTACATGGCATCGGCGCGCGCAAATTTACGCGCTGGCATGGCTTTGCCGCGAGCGGTGCCGGCAAGGTCTGCAACAACACACTCAACATCATCAACCCGTCTGCCAGCAAGCCACTCGTGGAATGCCTTGGGCAGCTCGTTCATCCATTGATCGTGCTTGTTCATAAAATCAGGCGACGTGGTTAACGCCATGAGCCCTGGATATACCGTTCAGAAAATCTCGCAATGTGCGTGCGATCGGCTCCGGTGTAATCGTCTCATGCAAATTGCTGTTGGCATTTTCCAGTACCTCTTTAGGCAATATGTCGCCCCTTGCGTCCAGAAGACCTCCGACAAATGATTTGTCAAACTCCGGGTGCGGCTGAATGGTCAGAATACGAGAGTCATAGACAAGCGCTGCATGCTGACAGATGTTGCTACTACCGACATTGACAGCACCTTCAGGAATTTCCATAACCTGATCCTGATGAAATGCCATCAATGGCGTGCTGTGTTCTGTTATATCGTTAAATATGCCCGCATCAAGCTTGTATTCGACTCGGCCGACGGACCAGCCTCCGGCAAATTTTTCAACTTTTCCACCCAATGCCTGGGCAATGATCTGGTGTCCAAAGCAGATACCCACCATGGGAGAACCCTTGGCATAGATTGCCTGTATCAGTTGCTCAAGCGGTGGTATCCACTCGTGTGGCTCATAGGCTCCGTGTCTGGATCCGGTAATAAGCCAGACATCGGCATCGTCAATGCTGTCGGGAAACTCGTTGTCCAGCACCGCCCAGGTGCGGTAATTGAACGACTCCTCGCCTAACAGATCAACAAACATCTGATTGTAATCGGGGTAGCGATCGATAATCTCCTCTGGCGAACGCCCGGCTTGCAGGATGCCCAGGGTTCTTTTCCCCGATTGCACATCATCCGCTTCGGGGTTGTTTTTAATTGAGTCATTCATGGCTTGGTAACTGAGATCCTCAGGTTGTCCTGATCGGGGTACACCATACTAGATTACCTACCTGTCGCATCGCGAAATCCATACCACCACGAGCCTACAGTGGAATATTGTGCACGAAAGCGTTGTCCACCCGGAAAGGGGTACCACGGCAATTTGGCAAAGCGATCGAAACGTTCGGTGATACCACTGACAGCTTCCGACAAGAGGCGCCCAAACAAATGTGAACCGGTGACACCATGACCGCTATAACCCATGGCAAAAAAGGTATTTTCGCCAAGTCTTCCCAACTGGGGAACCCGGGAAAAGGACAATGCAAAGTTGCCACTCCAGGCGTGTGTCACTTTCACAGATTTTAGTTGCGGAAAAACTTTCTCCATATGCGGTCGCAGTTTGGCTTCTACATTGGCAGGATCGGTGCCGCCGTATACGGTACCACCACCAAAAAGCAAGCGTTTGTCGGCAGAAAGGCGGTAGTAGTCAAGAATGTAGCGGACATCCTCTATACAGCTATCACTGGGTAGAATCTCATGGGCAAGTTCTTCGTCAAGTGGCTCGGTTGCCATGACCTGAGTGGATACCGGCATGACCCGCGGTGCCAGTATTGGCACGCTGTCGCCCAGGTAAGCATTGCCACAAACAATGAGCGTCTTGCAGCGTAGCGTGCCGTTTTGGGTGGCCACCAGCGGATTCTTTTCTATGGAGTCGATGCGGGTTACGCGGCTGTGCTCGTGGATTACACCACCAAGGCTCTCTAGTGCGACTGCCTCACCCAAGGCCAGATTCAACGGATGCAGATGTCCGCCAGAGTGATCGATCATGCCTCCGCAATATCGTTTTGAACCGACATGCTGCTGCAAGGCTTCTGCATTCAGCATTTCATGGTCCTTCATTCCATGCAAAGCCCATAGCTTCTGCTTGGCCTCAAGATCTCGCATCTGCCGAGCATTGAAGGCAACAAAAATATTACGAGATTTCATGTCACACTGGATAGCGTAATCATTAACAAATTCCCGAATAACACTGGCGCCTTCTTGTACCAATGAGCCAACGAAAGCGGCAGTCTCTGAACCATAGCGTTTGCCGATAGTCTGAAGGCTTGCGTTCAGACCATTGACGATTTGCCCGCCATTTCGCCCGGATGCTCCCCAACCGATACGTGCCCCTTCGAGTAAAGTAACCTTACGACCAAGCCGTGCCAGGTGGATTGCAGCCGAGAGTCCACTGAAGCCACCGCCGATGACACAGACATCAGTGTCATAATCGCCTTCAAATGCGGGCCTGTCCGGGCTTGCGTTGGCTGAAAAGGCGTAATAACTATCAATGTGATTCATGGCGGGCGTAGCGATCTCTTGGCTTGATGGTAATCTTTTCATTGATACGAATAGCGACTGGCTGGTGCGTTAGCGTTACGTTGATGAATGGATACTCGAACTTAGTGTACTGCTAGAGTGGTGGTTAAACGTGTGTTCTATTGCGAACATCTTTACGTAAAGTATCCGGGAGGTATTTGCTTATGTCGGGCAAGAAAACACATATATGTCTTATCAGCGTCCATGGGCTTATTCGTGGCAATAATCTGGAACTGGGCAAAGATGCCGATACGGGCGGCCAGGTCTTGTATGTGGTTGAGCTTGCGAAAGCGTTGTCTGAACAGTCAAACATCGCTCAAGTGGATCTGATTACACGAAAAATAAACAGTCCCGGCCTTGATGACATCTATTCGCAAGCCATTGAGCAGATTGGCCCCAAGGCTTCAATTGTACGCATAGAGGCAGGTGGCGATAACTATTTGCCGAAGGAGCAACTCTGGGAACATCTGGACAGCCTGGTAGATAACCTGTGCGAATATTACAAGAATGCCGCGGTTACACCCGATGTGTTGCACAGTCATTACGCTGATGCCGGGTATGTGGGTAGTCGGCTTTCGTACCTCATGAACGTACCCTTGGTACATACCGGGCATTCACTGGGACGTGTTAAACGCAGGCGACTTCTGGCCAGTGGCATTGATAGTGAAACCGTTGAGCTGCGCTACAACATGGCACGACGTCTGGCCGCCGAAGAGCAGACACTGGCAAGTGCTGCGCGAGTGATTACCAGCACCCATCAGGAAATCGAAGAGCAGTACGAGATGTACGATTTTTATCGACCAGAAGCCATGCGTGTCATACCACCGGGTACAGATCTGTCACGTTTCCATCCGCCGCGTGGTGGTGAAGACGAGTCGGAGATGTCTGCCACGCTAAAGCGATTCTTACGCGATCCCGAGAAACCCATGATCCTTGCGCTGTCGCGTGCCGATGCGCGAAAAAACATTGCGATGCTGGTACATGCCTACGGTGCCGATACTGCCTTGCAGGAGCGTGCAAACCTTGTCATCGTCATGGGCAACAGGGAAGAGATTGCCAATCTGGATAGCGGTGCCCGGGAAGTCTTTACAGAGCTGTTAACGTTGATAGATACATACGATCTTTATGGCAAGGTGGCGTACCCCAAGCAGCATGGTTCTGGTGATGTACCGGTGCTCTATAGACTGGCGACGCTTTCGGGTGGTGTGTTTGTTAATCCGGCGTTGACTGAACCCTTCGGATTGACATTAATAGAGGCTGCAGCCAGCGGCTTGCCCATCGTGGCTACCGAAGATGGAGGGCCTGTCGATATCGTGGGCAACTGTCGTAACGGACTTCTTATCGATCCATTGGAAGCAGATAGCATTTCCAGCGCGATCACCGATGTAATCGGAAATTGGGAACAGTGGCAGAATCATTCTCTGGCCGGGTTGCGAGGTGTTCGTGAACACTATGCATGGGATGCTCATGCAAAGCTTTACATGGATATGATAAGTGAAGTTATCGCTGGCAATGAGGGGCCGATTGTGCAAGCCGCCGATCAGGATTTCACGGCAAGCAAGATAGACCGGATATTGTTTACCGATCTGAACCGTAGTTTGCTTGGTGATGATGAAGCGCTGAAGGAATTTGTTGCGCATGTGCGCACTCATCGTAAACGCATGAAGTTCGGCATCAATACCGGTTTGCGGCTGGACGCGGCACTACGTCTGCTCAGACGCCATCAGATACCAGAGCCTGACTTCCTGATCACAAGCACTGGTACGCAACTGAACTATGCACCGAAACTGGCTGACGATACGGCATGGGCGCAACTTATAGAAAAGCAATGGACGCCCAAGGGCGTCAGGCAAGCGATGCTGGATATACCGGGTGTCAGTTTGCGAGAAGCCGAGCAACAAAGCGCTTACAAGATCAGTTACCTGTACGATCCTGATCTGGCGCCCTCGCTGGAAGAGATTAGTGCAAGACTCTATCAAGAGGATCAGGCGGTCAATGTTATCTTCTCGCACGGTCAGTTTCTGAGCATTGTGCCCATTCGGGCATCTAAAGGATTGGCAATGCGCTACCTGGCGTCGAAATACGGGATTGCGCTGGAGAGGACACTGGCCATTGGTGGATCGGGCGCCGACGACGACATGATGCGTGGCAACACCTTGGCTGCCATTGTGGGTAATTCAAGCCACGAAGAATTGTCGAACATCGGTCAGAGCAATACAATCTACTATGCCAGGAAAAAGTTTGCCGCAGGTATACTTGAAGCGATGGAGTATTACGATTTTCTCGGTGAGTGCAAGGCACCGGAAAATCTACTGAACTCTTCCGATTCAACACCTGGAGAGATTGCGGAATCATCTCTATGAAGCTTGTCTGCACCGATCTTGACAGAACATTACTACCTAATGGTGAACAACCGGAGTCGGCTCATGCACGTCCGATTCTATGGCATCTCCTGAAAACCTATTCAGTGAGCCTGGCGTATGTCAGTGGTCGCGATCTACAGCGTGTCCTGGATGCAATAGATGAATTTCAGTTGCCAAAGCCAGACTATATTGTCGGTGACGTGGGTGCCAGCCTGTATATTCAGGAAGGTGACGGCTGGGTACACAATACCGAATGGGAAACCACGATATCCAAAAACTGGTATGGTCACGATTCTCTGGGTATTAAAGCGATCCTGAAAGACATTCACTGGCTACAGGATCAGGAGGAAGATCGTCAGTCGAGGTACAAGAGAAGCTATTACTATCAGAAATCCGCAGATGAAACAGCCCTGGTCGACACTATTGAGGCGCGTCTGATCGAGAAGCGTATCAAGGCATCGATTGTGCTCAGTCATGACCCTGAAAAAGGTGTCGGGTTGCTGGATGTTCTACCGCTATCGGCGACTAAACGGGAAGCGGTGTTACATATCCAGTCGATGTGTCAGCTCACCACAGCAGAGGTCATGTTTGCTGGAGATAGCGGCAATGACGTGCTTGCACTCTGTGCGCAATACCCTGGCGTTCTGGTCGCCAATGCTGATGCTCCAACCACCGACACCGTCAAAGCTTCCCTGCGTGAATCATCTGAACCTGCAAGCACGTATTTGGCAAAGGGTGGTCTGGAAGTTGCCGGATATGATGCGCTGAACGGAAACTATTCTGCGGGGATTGTCGAGGGGCTTATGCACTTCAGACCGCAGTGGCTTGAGCATCTGCATGACGAGGCGTGGGTATCGTCAGCTATGCACAGCGCAGTAAAGTTGCGTAATGCATCGGGCCGACACCCGGCCTGAGTGTCTGGGCTTCGAACCGGTATACCATTCTGTCATACCAAGGGTAATTGTGGCATTCTGTGGAAATGTGAATCGCGGGTGCACAGCGTTAACTGATGTTCAACCACAATAGCTGCGATCCACAGATTATTGCTCGGTACCGGAGTGCCTTGCGATCGCAGTTGACGGTAAAGTTGAGCATAGTGATGCAAAGTCGTATCTGTTGAATGTAGAACGGTGACATCGGGTAGTGCCGTAAACCGTACGAGCTCACGTTCATTGGCTGTCCCCTTAGTGCCCAATGAAAAACCGGCTCTCAGCTCCGCAACGACAATGAATGGCAGGTTCAGTGATTCTGCCCTTTCTACGATGTCGATGATTGATGCATCCGCTTGTGCTATGCCTGAGTAGGCATTTGTATCCAGCGCAAGCCTCACCCCCACATACTCTCATCAATGGCCCGCTGATCAGCAAGCGCTTTATCAATTTCCCGGTCCTCAATCCACGCCCTGAAACATAGCAATGTTGAAAAAATCAGATGCTGAGCTCCGAATATTTGATCAGCAAAACTGAGAGCCATGACAAATATCAAGCAAGTGCGTTTGTAGTTGTGGGCCACGAGCATCTGGTTGCGTCTAGTTGCAAACGTCGCGGCTTTTGCAACCAAAGGTGAGACTGACTAGAGCCAATTCTCAATTAGCTGAGCTTCATGAGTTTTTGAAAATTATACGAGCACCGCAAAATACAAGACTGTTGTAACAACTGAGAACAGAAACAGAACAACGAACTAACGCGTGAAATTCATATAGAAATTGAACCCCCATTACCAGAAGATTTACCGATAACACTTGGAGAATTAGCACACAACGCAAGGACATCGTTGGAACATGCTGCAGCGAGTGCAATACGCGTTGGTGAGGTGGAAATAAAACCTAGCCATGCCTTTCCTACTTGTTCATCTGCTGACAATTTTGCAAAAATAGCGCACAAATAACTACCAGGGGCACGTAAAGATTTTTTGGAGAGAGTGATCCACGGGTATTGACTGACACACTATCGGTGTCTCCTATCGATCTAGACAATCTAAGAAGACACCCTCCTCGAACAATGTTCAAGTTGTTCGAGGGGGTTCTTTCATATCCATCGCTTAATGTGAGCCAAAAAGGCGGTTTAAACCTCGGGTAGACTGGCCGTGCTCACTGTGTCATCAGTTTCACCAAAATGTGTGCGTCGTTCCGAGTGACCCAGCTCAACCATATCGAGTGCGCAGTCGGTGAGCATGACGGGCGAAATTTCACCTGTCCAGGCACCTTCATCGGCCTAATGCATGTATCGTGCGCCGACCATCATATCGCTATGGGTCAGCATTGCCTTGACCTGTCGAACAGTTGTAAACGGTGGTATGACGAATCGCTGAATGCGAGGGTGAGAATTGGCATTGCTCAGTGACGTTGCAAAGTGTTGCGCATCGGCTAGCGTCTTGTTCATCTTCCAGCTTGTACCAATCCAGAAGTGCCTGTATCACTCATGCTTCATCCTCTTATGCCAAGGACAGAGATATACCGTCTCTGCGCAGCGCATCAGCCTTGTGTTTTGCCAGCGCACTGTTTGTGATAACACCGTCGAATTCATCCAGTCGGGGAAGAAGATACAAGGCAGTGCGCTCGAATTTGTGATGATCAGCCATCAGAAAACACCGCGCTTAAGACTCCATCATGCGACGCTTAACTGCTACGACTTCCAGGTCCTGATGGAATGGCGAAGCACCGTCGACGGATGAGCTGGACATGAGCGCCACGTCCGCGCGTAGATCCTGCAAGGCACTTTCGGTCAATATGCCAAAGAAGACGTTGAACTTCTTTGAGTAGGTGCCGCCCAGCGCCAGCACTGTGATACCCGCCAAGCCGCCGAGGTCTGCGATAAGCGACAAGTTGTTGTTGATCACTGTCAAGGGTGATTTGCCAACGAGGGACGGCACAATAGCTTGTGAGGTGGATCCGTCATCAAGCATCACGCTCATGCCCGGCTCTATAAACTCAGCGGTCCGCTGGGCAACACAACGTTTTTCGGACGCGCAGAGTTGAGTGCGATAGCGAAAATCACTGTCGAAATGGGTGCTGGATTGAATAGTGGCGCCACCGCGCTGTTTGCGCCACAGTCCTTGAGCTTCAAGCTCATCCAAGCCTCGATGGATAGTCATGACAGACACATCGAAATGCCGACACAGCAGGTCCAGCGAAGCCGTTCCTTATTCTATAAGCAACTCCACGATCTTCTGACGACGGCTGTAGGCTTTCACTGCAGTGCTCCTTAACGATTCTAAATCTTACCGTGATAGATAACACCAGTTTCGCAATAGTGATATTTTGAGATATTCAATGTTAATTTGGCTAGCGTTATCACTCTTGAACGTTACAGGGTGAGTGCGACCAGTGGCAATGCACGAGAGTTTTCAAACGGGCTCGCCTTGGGGATGGGTATGTCAGCCCGTCATCAGTCAACATCGGGCGAATGAGTAAGCAAGCTGCGTGGGCTACACTGGCTCAATGAGAAACGGTTTACAGGCTCGGCGCCGTTGAAGGCAAGAAATAGAGTCACGTCGGCTCAGGTAGCGCGACGTGCTGAAGTCTCTCAATCTGCGGTCAGCCGCTCGTTTACACCCGGTGCCAGTGTGGCGCCTGGTACCCGACAACGGATTATGGAGGCTGCCAGAGAGCTGGGGTATCGTCCTAATGCCATCGCCAGGTCACTGATTAGCGGGCGATCCCGAATGATTGGCCTCGTCGCTGCTTATCTTGACAACCAGTTTTACCCCATTGTTCTTGAACGTCTTGCCAGAGCACTGCAGGATAGGGATTACCACACACTGCTGTTTATCTCCGAGCCGGGAGACCAGGATCGCGAACTGGAAAAACTGCTGGCATACCAGGTCGATGCGGTTGTCATGGCTTCTGCAACGTTGTCATCAGCTCTTGCCAGAGAGTGTCTGGACGCAGAGATCCCCGTGGTTCTGTTCAACCGGGACGTGCCGGATTCTCCTGCCAGTAGTGTCACCTCGGACAACATGGCAGGCGGGCGACTGGTCGCAGATTATCTGCTCGATTCAGGGCACCAGCGGTTTGCCTACATTGCTGGCGCTGAAAATTCGTCGACCAACCGCGACCGAGAAGCGGGTTTTGTGCAGGGCCTGCAGAGTCGAGGTGTGAAGTTGCATCAGCGAGAAGTGGGTGCCTATTCCCATCATGGAGCGGCTCAGGCGACGCTTGCCATGATGCGTTCAGACGCTCCTCCAGACGCCATATTTGTGGCGAATGATCACATGGCGTTCGCGGTTCTGGACACGCTGAGGCTGACGCTTGGGTTGCGTGTCCCAGAGGATGTATCGGTCATCGGCTTCGACGATGTCCCCCAGGCTGCGTGGGGTGCCTATTCCCTGACGACCGTCGCACAGCCTACCGATTTGATGATTGACGCCACGGTGTCGGTGTTATTCGATCAACTGGAAACGGGCCATGCAGAACCCACCAGACGGTGTCTGCCCGTTGAGCTGATAGAGCGGGCAACGGCACGCCGGCCGCGCTAGTGTCGAACATCTCCTGATAGCGGGTCGCGCGGGTAGCCGGGCGGCGAATACCGGTTTCCAGCATGACGAATCTTCTACACAGACTTGCGCACTTGGATCTAATAGGATAGGTTTGCATTCGTATGCAATCTCGCATGCTCGGACACGGAGAACACCTATGGGCTTTACTCGCTCAACTCTTCTGGCAACGGTTGCCGCCGGATTAGTGATGACGTCGGCGCAGGCGGCCGAACTGCCTTACGGACTCAAGGAAGGCAAACCTTACGATGGCACCAAGCTGAACGTACTCTCGGTGGTAACGCCTCAATTCGATGGGCTGATGCTGCGAGACAGTGAGTTCACGGAACTCACAGGCATCGAAACAGAATGGACATTTATTCCGTTCGGTTCGTTACAGGAGAAAGTGACGGCCGAGGGGATTGCTGCAAACGGTCAGTTTGACGTCATCAATTACCTGGACAGCTGGGGCCCTCCCAACGCTCACTGGCTGGAATCGATTGATGAATGGATGGAGGCGGATGGCATATCTATGGACCGCTACCCACCCGCCTTTGCTAAATCAGCCCAATACGAGGGAGAAACCAAAGGTTTTCCTTTGCGTGCTCATGCACAGCTGATGTTCTACCGAAAGGATCTGATTCCCGAGCCTCCCACGACCTGGGATGACGTCATCAGGATTGGCAAGGAGCTACAGGATGCCGGTGAGGATATCTCGCCACTTGCACTTTATTTTAACAACGATGGCAACCGCCAGAATCTGTTTATCTGGTTGAACTTCCTCTGGGCTGCCGGCGGTGAGGTATTTGACGCAGACGGTTACCCTGCATGGACAAGCGAAGAGGCACTGAAAGCCAGTGAAGACTACATCGCATTGCACACACAGGCCAAGATTACTAATCCCGCATCGCTGTCTTTTGTTGAACAGGATGCGCGCCAATCTTTCATGCAGGGAAAATCTGCAATGATTCCTGTCTGGTGGTGGGCCTACTCATCCATGATAAATCCGGAGCAATCCACATTGACTGCTGATCAGGTTGCATTCGCAGGCATGCCAGCATACGGCGAGAAGGCCGTGACGTATGCGATCTCCATGCCTTTCTCGGTGTCCAGTCATTCGAAAAACAAGGAAGCTTCCTGGGAGTTTTTGAAATGGTTGTCAAACCCCGATCTGGAAAAACGTAACGCGACAGAGCGAGAAGTTGAAGGTAAGAGCATCATCAATAACGTGGTCACTCATGTGGCTAATCTGCAAGATCCAGACATCAATGCCGCCAACGCCAACATTCAGGACGCTGCATGGGGTTCCCTTGAGAATTCGAACATCATGCCGCAAATCCCTGAATGGCCTGAAGTGGGAGATATTTTGTCTACGGCGATTGCCGAGGCTGCAGCGGGTGGTAGCACGCGCGAGTTGATGACGGCGGCAGCAGAGCAGGCTACCAAAGTGTTGAAGCGAGCAGGTCGCATCGAATAATTCGACTGATCCCTAATCGGCCCACTCACTGATGCCTGATGCGTTTGTGGGTAGGCTGATCTACTCGGGATGAGGAACTGGCATGCGTGACGCGACACTTAAGTATGTACTGGTAGCACCTGCAGTGGTCGTTGTCATGGCTACTGCGGTGTGGCCTCTTTTTGAATCTTTCCGGTTGTCTTTGTACGCCGGACGGCTATCCAGACCGCACTTTCCTCAAGCATTCATCGGTGTAGAGAACTACACTTGGGCATTCATTGAAGAGCCGGCGTTCTGGAATTCAGTGGCTGTAACGGTCTGGTTTACAGTTGTAACGGTCGCTTTGACCACCGTGTTGGCATTGGCCTTCGCGCTGCTATTAGCCCCTGGCGGCAAGTTCCGGTCAGGCGTGCAGGCTCTGCTCATATTGCCTTTTGCAATGAGTCCTGCATTGATAGGCGTGTCTTTCAGATTCATGTTTAATCCGGAGTTCGGCTTGTTCGATGCTGTTTTCGGAGCCCTTCTGCCGGGCGTGGCAGCTGTCTCCTGGTTGTCAGACCCCACCCTTGCATTCTGGGTTGTAGTAATCGCTGATGTCTGGGGCTGGATACCCTTCCTGACATTGGTGCTGATCGGTGGTCTGGCCTCTATTCCTCGGGAAACCATCGAAGCTGCACAAATTGATGGAGCGGCGGGTTGGCGGGTGTTCAAGGATGTAACGCTACCGCAGTTGGTTCCGGTCCTGGCTGTTGTCGTTATCTTGAAGGCCATCTTCTCATTGAAGACATTCGATCTTGTATTCATGCTCACGAATGGTGGGCCTGGAACCGCCACTCAGACCTTGTCGCACTATGTTTATTTCAATGGATTCAAGTATTCCAATCTGGGTTATTCGTCTGCGGTGGCGTGGCTTATGGTTATTCCAATGATCTTCCTGACCTATGCATATGCGCGCTTTGTTTTTGATACCAAAAAATCATGAACATATTGACGGGCAGGGTACGCAAACAGTTTTTTCAGACCGTGCAAATCGCTCTGATACTGGTCTTCATCGTGGTAATGTTGGTGCCAATCCTGTGGATCGGTCTGGCAGCATTCAAGCAGCACGTTGATGTTTACCAGCTCAAGTTATTGTTTACGCCTACGTTGGAAAACTTCCGCGTAGTGTTTGAAGCGCCCTATTACCTGGGTGAAAAGCTGAAGAATTCAACGATCGTCGCAACCGTGACTGTCGTGATTGCCATTCCGATTGCTACATGCGCCGCCTACGCGTTTTCCCGGTTCCGACTGCGCGGGCAGAGTGCCTTACTGGTCATGATACTCGCAACTCAATTTGTGCCTGCAGTTGTCATCGTCTTACCGTTTTTCATCATGTTCCGTAACTTGGGTCTTCTGGATACACTTACCGGACTGATCCTGGTAAACCTTGCCATCGTGATGCCGTTTGCGATCTGGATGATCAAGGGTTTCATCGACGGCATCCCGATAGAAACTGAAGAAGCTGCACTGGTAGATGGGTCTTCAAGAATGCAAGTGATCCGTAACATCGTGCTTCCGATGGCGGCACCCGGGTTAGTAACTGCTGGTATCTTCTGCTTCATCATTGCTTGGAATGAGTTTCTATTTGCGCTGATATTAACGTCTAAGGATGCTGTAACGCTTCCGATCGGTCTTGCGCTTTTCAAGGCTGAGGAGGGGGATCTGTGGAATCTTCTTGCGGCAGCAGGGATTATTATCATGGTGCCGATGTTTATTCTGGCCCTCATTATTCGAAAACATTTTGTACAGGGCATGACTATGGGAGCAGTTCGCTGATGGCCAGTATTTCGCTGAACTCGGTGACCAAGCAGTGGGGTGATGTCAAAGGCGTAGACAATCAGTCGCTTGACATTGCAGATAAGGAATTTCTGGTGTTGCTAGGGCCATCGGGATGTGGGAAAACCACAACCATGCGCATGATTGCGGGTCTGGAAGAGCCATCATCGGGGGATATATTTATTGGTGAGCGTCGTGTTAACGATGATCTACCCAAAGACAGGGATATCGCTATGGTTTTCCAGAACTATGGCTTGTATCCCCATATGAGTGTTGAGCAAAACATCGCGTACCCCTTGAAGGTACGCGATACGCCCAAGGAGGCTATTGCTGAGCGGGTGCTGCGTGCCGCCGAGCAAGTGGAGCTGGTCCCATTGCTCAAGCGTAAACCCAAAGCACTCTCTGGAGGGCAGCGACAGCGGGTTGCCTTGGCACGAGCGATAGTTCGTACACCCAAGGTCTTTCTCATGGATGAGCCGTTGTCCAACCTTGATGCAAAGCTGCGAGTCAGCATGCGCGCCGAACTGAAGAACCTGTCTCACAAACTGAAAATCACGACAGTCTATGTCACGCATGATCAGATTGAGGCAATGACGCTAGCAGACCGTGTTGCAGTAATGAGCGGCGGAAAAATACAGCAATTGGGCCCACCAGAAGAGATCTATAACAATCCGGAAAATCTGTTTGTAGCCTCGTTTATAGGTTCTCCAGCGATGAACCTGATCAAAGGTGACATTGTAGAGTCTGTTTTTTCTACCCCCGATAGCACTAACATCACTATGCCTCCTGAGTGCCCCGTTACCTCCAGGACTGACGTTGTGCTGGGTATTCGACCTGAGGATATTACGATCGTTGACGCCGGTCATGGAGATGTTGATGCCAGTGTCTTTGCAGTTGAGAATACTGGCGATAGTGTGCTGGTGACGGTCAAGCTGGGCGATCAGAAATTTACCGCCAGGGGAGATCGATATCTCAAGTGCGGAATCGATGAACAGATAGGATTACAGATAAATCACCATCACTTCTATCTGTTCGATGCGAACAGCGAAAAACGATTGCGTTAGTGGTGCGTTTTCATGGATTGTGGATCCTTGCGCGGCTGCCTCTGGTTCGCGTGAGCAACAAAATATTCAATTGTAAAGACAGTCGTCAGGAATTTAATCGTCATGGCATTGATACTCAAAGCAAGTAAGCCGCAATCTGAGAGACAAGAAGATGATGCCGAGGTGCGTGGCATAGTTGAGGGTTTACTCAGCGACATCGAAAGAAACGGAGACAAGGCAGTTAGAGCGTTATCAGAGAAATTTGATGACTGGTCTCCACAGTCATTCATTCTTTCCGAGCGTGATATCGAGCATGCGATGTCCATGGTATCGGCCCAGGATCTTGCCGATATAAAATTTGCCCAGAAACAGGTAAGACACTTTGCGCAGATGCAGCGGGATTCAATGCTGGATGTCGAAGTGGAGACCATCCCAGGCGTGGTCTTGGGTCACAAGCATGTACCGGTGAACTCTGTAGGTTGCTACGTACCGGGAGGCAAGTACCCGATGGTTGCCAGCGCTCACATGAGTGTACTAACCGCTAAGGTCGCCGGTGTCAAACGTGTGGTTGCTGCAGCACCTCCTTTTCAGGGTGGGGCGCATCCAGCCATTGTGGCCGCCATGCATCTGGGTGGCGCTGACGAAATACTCGTGCTGGGAGGCACCCAGGCTGTGGGGGCGATGGCGCTGGGCACGGAAACCATTGCGGCGGTCGATATGCTGGTGGGGCCAGGCAATGCGTTTGTGGCCGAAGCAAAACGCCAGCTGTTCGGGCGTGTCGGAATCGATCTTTTTGCCGGCCCTACAGAGACGTGTGTTATAGCGGATGAGACAGTGGATGGAGAGATGGTGGCAACCGATCTCTTGGGTCAGGCTGAGCACGGTATCAATTCGCCAGCAGTATTGATTACTGACTCACGCAAGCTTGCTACCGATACTCTGGCCGAGATTGAAAGGCTACTGGATATTCTGCCAACAGCGGATGTGGCCAGAGCGTCGTGGGAGAACTATGGGGAGATTATCCTGTGTGAAAACCTGGAGGAGATGCTTGAGCAATCGGAGATTCTTGCGTCGGAACACGTACAGGTCATGACGCGTGACGATGACTACTTCCTGGATAACATGACAGCGTATGGCGCGCTGTTTCTGGGCCCCAGAACGAACGTTGCCTTCGGCGACAAAGTGATAGGTACTAATCACACACTACCTACCAAGAAGGCAGGGCGTTATACCGGTGGTCTCTGGGTTGGCAAATTTATCAAGACACACACCTACCAGCGCGTGCTAACCGACGAGGCGTCGGCTCTGGTTGGAGAATACTGCTCTCGGTTGTGCATGCTGGAAGGCTTTGTGGGACATGCAGAACAGGCCAACGTTCGCGTGAGACGCTACGGTGGACGCAACATCCCTTACGCTGAAGGTGCTCCGGTGTCCTGATGTCCTCGTTACCGCAAACGCCATCGTTCAGGCTCGACGGCCGGCGCGCCCTGATTACCGGAGCCAGTCGCGGTATTGGTATGGGTGCTGCCTGCGCACTGGCACAAGCCGGCGCTGATGTTGTACTCGCGGCTAGATCTGCCTATGAAATGGAGGCAGTGTGTGATGCGTTAAAGCGCGCAGGTTACGCGGCTTCATCCATAGTGTTGGACATCAGCGACATCGACACCGCACAACAGCGTATTGCTGATGCCGGAGCATTCGATATTCTGATCAATAACGCGGGTATCAACCGCCCCGGTCCGATGGTAGACATGACCACTGATGACTTCGACACCGTCATGAATCTGAATGTTCGCGCTGCCTACTTTGTGGCTCAAACGGTCGTTCAACAAATGATTGCAGCCGGGAAGGGGGGTTCGATAATAAACACATCCTCTCAGATGGGGCATGTGGGTGGAATAGACCGCACGGTATATTGCGCTAGCAAGTTTGCTGTGGAAGGTATCACCCGTGCGCTGGCCATAGAGGTGGGTGAGCACAATATACGGGTCAACACGGTTTGTCCTACCTTTATCGCAACACCGTTGACTGATAAAACCTTGTCTGATCCAGAGCGAGTAGCGTGGATCAGGTCCAAAATAAAGCTTGGCCGCATCGGTCAGATAGAAGATGTCATGGGGGCATTCGTGTTTCTGGCCTCGGATGCTGCAAGCCTCATTACAGGCACCTCTTTACTGATAGACGGTGGCTGGACTGCCGGGTGACGCCGCGTTGAAACAATCAAGCTGGAGCATACTAGAGTGAACGATTTATCCCTCGCATCAAGACTGGTGCGATACACAGATTTAAAACCGTGTCTGAACGCTTTTGTCGATACCCGGACACCAGGCTCAGACAAGAAAGAGAATTTCACAATCATCGGTCCCGGCGTGTCGGAAAATCCTGATCAGCATGTTCATATCCCTGAAGCACATGGATTCAACATCGGTGGTGCGCGGCAACCACCCGGATGCCTGAATTCACAGCACAGTCACGACACCGCAGAGGTGTTTGTTGTTCACAGCGGGCAATGGCGATTCCTGTACGGCATGAACGCCGACGATGCTTACGTTGACCTCTCGCCAGGTGACACAATATCGATTCCCACGAAAATGTTCAGAGGGTTCGCAAACAACGGAAATGAAGAAGGGTTTCTATTTGCCGTACTCGGTGGTGACGACCCTGGCAGGGTGACGTGGGCTCCGAGCGTCTTTGAACTAGCTGACCAGTACGGCTTGGTATTGCTCGAAGGCGGCCGTCTGATAGATGTAGCTGCTGGCGATGAGGTTCCAGCGGATGCAAAACGACAACAGCCACCCAATGAGCAGGAAATCGCTGCGTTGAAAACACCGGATACGGAACAACTTGCTGGTTGTGTTGCTCTCGGTGCTCAATTACGAAGCAACGAGGAATCGATGTTACGGCAGTATGCGGTAGGTGATGTATCAGAAGCAGCAGTCATCACACCCAGTGCGACGCCTGATGGATTTCAACCTGGACCCATCCAAGGCTGGTGGCCACATGGCTTCAATCTACGACGAATCACGCTTGCAGCTGGCAGTAGTCTGAGTGCCCATACGAGGCATGAGTCGGAGGTGATTTTTTTGCAGTCTGGACTGTTGACTCTGAGCGCTGTGGGCAAGCAGGGAGATGAAGTAACAATGAGCCCAGGAGATACCCTGACTCTGCCAGTAGGTCTTGTGCGAACATGGAGAAATGATTCAGACAAGGCTGCTGTGGCATTCGTGGTGCGAGGTGGAGAGCAGCCGGCGGCACCTGTAGCTGCGTAACCAATTTTAAGAGTGCCTGATCGATACGTGATGATGGCAAATCAATACGCAATACGTAGTATTCAAACAGTTCAGTACGAACTACACCTTTCGCAAAATCACTGCCAGTATTTTTGACCGAGAAGTCTATCCATGAAACTGTCAACGGACAACATCCTAACTACACACGTAGGTTCATTGCCACGACCTCAAGACGTTACCGACTTGGTGTTTGCGCAGGAGCGCGAAGAGCCTGTTGATGAAGCAACCTTTAAGCGAATTATAGAGCGTGCAGTCAGCGATACGCTGCAGAAACAAAAGCAGGCGGGTATTGCGATTCCGTCTGACGGTGAGATGAGTAAGATCTCGTACGCAACCTACATCAAGGACCGGCTAACAGGTTTTGCAGGTGATAGCCCGCGACGCGCACCGGCAGATCTGCTTCAGTTCCCCGGGTTTCTTGAGCGACAGGCCAAGGGCGGAGGTACACCGACCTATAAACGCCCGGAATGCGTTGGCCCGATAGAGGTCAAGAACCTTGAGCCGCTTCACGATGATATCCGATGGATGAAGTCGGCCATGCAGGCTCATGGGTTTGAGGAAGGTTTCATGAATTCCGCAACACCGGGCGTGATCGCCCTGTTTCAACCGTCCAAGTATCACGCCACTCATGAAGCCTATCTGGAAGAGGTTGCAGAAGCCATGCGCCATGAGTACGAGGCGATTGTTGCCAGTGGTCTCATCCTGCAACTGGATAGTCCTGATCTGGGTCTGGGACGTCACATGATGTTCCCGGATCTGAGTGATGATGAGTTCGTACGCCAGGCAGAGGTGCACGTGGAGGTACTGAACCATGCGCTGCGCAACGTACCGGGCGATCGGGTGCGTATGCACGTATGTTGGGGCAATTATGAGGGGCCTCATATATGTGATATAGCGTTGGCAAAGGTATTGCCAGTTGTACTGAAGGCAAAGCCGCGTGGGCTGCTATTCGAAACGTCAAACCCACGTCATTCTCACGAATGGCGGGCTTGGCAGGAAAACAAGATACCGGACGACTATGTACTGATACCGGGTGTAATAGATTCCACCACTAATTTCGTAGAGCACCCGCAACTGGTTGCTGATCGGATATGTCGATATGCTGATATTGTGGGTCGTGAACGTGTTATTGCTGGTACAGATTGTGGCTTTGCCACCTTCGCCGGATTTGGCGCTGTTGATGAAGGTATTGTGTGGGCCAAGCTGGAAAGTCTGGGTGAAGGTGCACAGATAGCTTCAAAAACGCTATGGAGACACTAACTAGCGTCTACCTCTTGCCGGGGATGATGTGTGATGAACGTTTGTTCGCCCCGCAGATAGCGTGCTTGAGTAGAGATTACGACGTCGTCGTTGGTGATATCACTGGCTTCGACTCAATAGGCGCCATTGCCGATAGTGTGCTCAGTACGGCACCCGAAAAATTCGCTTTGGCAGGGCTGAGTATGGGGGGCATTGTGGCTATGCAGATCATGGCTCAGGCCCCACATCGGGTGGAGCGTCTTGCATTACTCGATACCAATCCATGTGCTGAGCTCGTGGCCATGAAAACACGACGCGTCTCTCAATTGAAAAAGGTGAAAGCCGGACTACTGCCAGTGGTGATGCGCGATGAGATGAAGCCTAATTATCTTGCCAGCGGTCACGGTAAGCAGGCCATTCTGGATCTGTGTCTGGAGATGGCAGAAGATTTGGGGGCAGATGTTTTCCAGCGGCAATCGCATGCCTTGCGCGACAGAGCTGATCAGCAGGAAACCCTGCGCAATATCTCAGTGCCATCGTTGATCCTGTGCGGACGTGAAGATCGCGCCTGCCCTGTAGACCGTCACACTCTAATGCATCGGCTGATACCTGATTCGACACTGGTCATCGTCGAGGGCGCTGGGCATTTGCCCACTCTGGAGAAACCCGAAGCAACCAACGCAGCATTGCTACACTGGTTGGGAGCATAGGGATGAATCGCAGAGCAGAGGATTAAACTTTTGCGTCGGAGGGCTCTTTGGCAACGGCTCGTTCGCTTTAATGTATCAAAGCGCGGACATTTCTGCTTACTAGACCCCAGTGTTGTCTGGCGTGACAGGCTGGGTAAACAAATGGTGAACGTCGCCGCTAATGATCTCGCGCCGCTGAACTACGTTCGGGACTGTTCAAACTCAGCCCAAACCTGTTCCAGTTTTTTAATGTCAAAGCCCGGCTCGCGGGCAGGTTTCAGCACAATTTCCTCACTAGCAATGACCTGCTCTATAGCCTCCTTCAACTCCGGGATAACCTCTGCCGGGATGGTCAAGGCACCATGACGGTCTGCGTGGATCAGTTCACCTTGTTGTACGCGCATACCGCAAATGCTCACTGGCGTGCCAATTTCAACTACGTGCACGAACCCATGACTGGGCCCGATAGAACCTGCCAGTACAGGGAATCCATCGTCCATCACATCAAGATCTCGCATTACCCCATTGGATACCGCACCCGCTAGGCCCAGGCCCTTGTGGACCGCGACATGGACTTCACCCCACCAGCCAGCGATACAGTTGGGATAATCGACATCTTCTACTACTGCAGCGGTGGGGCTGTTGCCAGCAGCCATTGATTGAAAATAGGCCATGCGTCGTGCACGAATGACGCTTGCATCCTCGGAAGGCGGCGCTAGTCCGGAAATTTTTGCTGTGCGTGCGAAGCCAACGATAGCTGGGTCACCGGGGCGGGAATGTTGCATAGTGCCACGTGTAAAGTGGTTAAACCCACGCTTTCCCTGTGCAACCTCAATGGCATTACAGACGGTCGGTGTATCCACACTTCGCAGCAAAGCTAAAAGCATAGAATCAAGAATATCAGTCTGATTCTCAGACGTCTTTAAGGTGGTCATTGGTAGCAGGTTCCTGGGTTATTTAGGCGGTTAAAGGCATCTTTTGATGTGTGCAACATTGCCACGTACGCGTCTGATGAAGTATAGAATCAAGCGGATCCGGAATCCAATACTGCTCTTGTATCTGGGTTTAAAGGTGTCGTTCCATTGGATCACCCTACGATCCAGATTCAAGCCTGCGCTATCGGAGGCACGATTAGAGCTGACATATCAGGGCATGGTCAGCTATGTCGGGGCGGCCTTCCGTCTAACAGTCGGTACCGAGAAAGCGTAAGGGGCTGTGCTGTACGGAAGGCCGCCCCACAATACAATTGTGGGACACCACAAATAGCGGCCTCTCCTCTGGCGAGGTCAGTCGTTTAGCTCTACAGTTTCGCGCGTTCCGCTCTCAATGCAAGCCAGAGGCAATAGCACATAACTAAAACCACAATTGTGAATGGAATGCCGGTAGATACGGCTGCACCTTGCAGAGCTGACAGTCCCCCACCCAACAGCAAAGCAATTGCCACAAGGCCTTCAAGAGTACACCAGAACACGCGCTGAATAACAGGCGCATCCATCTTGCCTCCAGCAGTGATGGTATCGATAACAAGACTGCCACTATCCGATGACGTAACAAAAAAGATAACAATCAGAAAGAGTGATATAGGGGCGACGATCCCATATAGCGGTAATTCTTTGAGGAAACCAAAGAGTGCTCCTTCCGGAGCATAGCTATCGATCACGGTAGCTCTTACACCTTCTGCACCGCCTGCATTCAACATGTCAATAGCAGCGCCACCGAACGTGGACATCCAAAGAGCGCAAACAAGGGTTGGCGCCAGTAGTGCACAAACCATGAATTCACGCACTGTGCGGCCTTTTGATATTCGCGCGATAAACATACCTACAAAAGGCGACCAAGCGATCCACCAAGCCCAATAAAAGGTTGTCCAACCATGAAAATAGCTAGTGTCCTCTCGTCCAAATGGATTTGAAAGCGCTGGTAGCGTGACAACGTAATCAACCATCACATTGGCATAGCGAGTGAAAGCGGTAGCGACACCCGTCATTGCTATGACAAAAATAAACAGGAGAACAGCCATCACCATGTTGATCTCTGAGAGCCGTTTGACACCTTTGTCCATACCCATACAAACCGAACCCAGCGCAATTAGCGTAATAGCGACAATAATCACTACGGTTACTGTACCGGACGGTTCAATACCTGCCACCTCTTTAAGGCCAGCGGCAACTTGTTGTGCTCCCAGGCCCAGTGATGTTGTAAGGCCAAAAAGCGTTGCAAACACCGCAAGAATATCAATGGAATGACCCCACCAACCCCAGATTCGTTCTCCCAGTATTGGGTAGAAAGCGGACCGCAGTGTTAAAGGCAATTTAAGGTTGTAGCAAAAAATGGCCAGACTTAAGCCGACCGCTGCGTAGATGGCCCAGCCTGCAAGGCCCCAGTGATGAATGGTACCCATAACTCCGGCATATTCATTGCCCGGCTGAGAAATGTCGATGTTCAATGGGCTTGCTTTACCACCTTCTGCGAAGTTGTAGTAAACAGGCTCCATAACGCCGAAGAACAATAGACCAATGCCAATGCCGGCGGCAAACATCATCGCTATCCAGCCAGCATAGGAATAGTCGGGCGTCGCATCTTTCCCGCCGATCCTTACTGATCCCACGGGTAAGAATATCAATACTAAACAGAAGATTGTGATTGCATCAACTGATAGGACGAGAAACCAATCAAAGGTGCTGGTAAGCCAGGGTCTCAACCAGCCGAAAAACTCTGCCGAGGCTGCCTGATTAGTCAGCGATAGAATGACGAACGCGATTATGACTACGCTTGAAATTAAAAAAACCGGGTTGTGGATGTCGAGACCAAGGGGGCGGATATTGTCCTGTCCTATTTCAAAATCGGTTTCATACTCCACCTGTTGTTGAACATCAGATTCTGACATAAGTTTTCATTTCCCATATTGCTGCAAGGTAGAGTCCGACAACTACGAAGTTTAGTCAATCCTCTTGGTTGCCGTAGCGCGACAAGGGCTTTGCTCATCACTCGCAACTCATTTATCAAACAAGGAGTATCCCACAATGGGATTTTGGGATACTAACCCCTCATAGCCCCATCTGGTGGGATTTTCTATCATCGCTACTGCTAGACTGTCCCACAATCATCAAATTTGGTTGATATGGGACACTGAAATGCGTAAAGTTGAAGCCGTCAAAACCGGCGAACAACGCCAGCAAGTTGAAGCGCACCTGGCCGCCCAGGCACGGATCTACGTGGACATCTGGAAGGTCGGCGTGAACACCGCCTTGCGGATCTCGGACCTGTTGTCGTTGACCATGGACAACGTGCGTGCGCTTGACCTGGCACAACCGGCGCTCAACGTCATCGAGCAGAAAACCGGCAAGCACCGGAAGATTGTCGTTAACCAGTCAGCCTTGGCGGTTATGCAACGCCGTCTGGCTGAATCCTCAGATCATGCGTGGTTGTTTCAATCCGATGCAGTGAACCGCAACCGGCGTGAGCCGCCGAAACCAATCAACCGCCGATCAGTGTCCAGGGTGTTTGAACAAGTCGGGCAGCGGATTGCACCGAAGGTTGTGCTGGGTACACACTCGATGCGCAAAACCCGCGGTTACGCCATGCACAAAGCAGGGCGCTCCATTGAGAGTATCGCGAAAGTGCTGAACCATAGCAGCTCGGCTGTGACGATGCGTTATATTGGTTTGGTGCAACAGGACATTGATGAGAGCTATACAGAGCTCGAGCTTTAAGTGATGCTTCTAAAGAAAAACGTTGATCAACTAAATGACGTCCATATTATTTGTCTTTCGGAATTTCAATGACTATTTAGCGCACCTGGATTACTCAAAGCAGGTCCCTTGTCTGATTATGCGTAGTGCCTGGCTTGGCTTTTAATGCACGCAGCAGAGGTCCCCGATTTGCGTTGGAGTGCTGGATTTCACGTCAATCCGGTTCCACGCCATCCATTTCTATCGCGAGGCTTTGCTCGACCGCGTTGCGAAGCACAGAGGGATCACTTCCTGGTCCTACAGCTAATAGTTTCGGGCCTGTAATTGGTGAACCATGGTAGGGGCGGAGATAAATTTCGCCATCCGGGCATCGTTCAAAGTGCGTATATCCATCGAGCCCGCCCACTTTCGTGCAGCCTTTGATCCTGAGTATGTCAGAGGGAATCAAGTCACAAAGGCGCTGGATGCATGCAACGTTGGGCAGATCGTTCAGATCGACAGAACACGAGGACCAATGTGTCTTGTGATGCGCAAGTGTTGTGGGTGCGCATTCAATGGGTTCGAGTTTACTTAGAAGTAAAATATCAAGTTCAGCTTGGGTAGCGATCGACGCCAGTGGATTGGTCTCTCTGACCTGTGTTTCAACTTGCGCAACTCTATCCTTCGAAACACCGTCGAGGTGAGTAAGGACAATGAGCGAACTGACTCTGACTTGCTCGGCCTCAAGCTCGTTGTGAACTTCTCTCGTTTGCCAGTTTTTGACATCAACTACAGACACTTGAATCGGAGGCGAAAAACGTGCGTCCAAGCCAACGCTGAGAAACTCCATCAGTCTGGATGCATCAGATGTTCCGTTTGCTTCGATGAGCGTTACTCCTGCTGTCCTTGCTGGGATGTTGTTGACACATTCCCTCAGTTCGTTAATACCGTCGCAACAAATGCAGCTGCCTGTTAGTCCTCTTACGGACATGGGTCCAAGACCATTGGAGATTCGTTGCGCCTCGAGATCCGCATCAATGTAATCATTCAGGATGACATAAGGGTGCCACTGATTTTTAACAGCACTCTCGACGAGATGTTTAAGCAGGGTTGTCTTTCCGGCTCCCAGAAAACCAACGATTGTTATGATCGATTCCATAGTGTTGTGTGAAGCGTTTTCGAATGCATTAGTAATGCGTTAGTGAAGTTGACACACTCAATTTTTGCTCGAGTGAAAAATCGGTTCTGAAACGTGATGATCAATGTTTATGGCTCGCTCGCGCGCGCCTTGAGAATAAATACACAATCACGGGTGCGGTGTCCTCTCTGAGGTTCGAGGGTTGCAGGCACCGTGAGCGGTTAGCCCTTTATCGTTTCTTCACGCCAACAATCGATGTGATGGCAAATATCAGCGCTGCAATGCAGACGATCGAGGGCCCTGCTGGCGTATCCAGTACCCACGCTGCTCGCAATCCGGCAACGGTCGCTATACAGCCAATGACGGCGGCGGCTAATGCCATGCGTTCAGGCGTACTACTCAAGGGGCGAGCAGCGGCAGCAGGAATAATCAGCAAGGCTGCGATAAGCAGTACACCAACAACCTTGATTGCCACGGCAACCACAATCGCTAATGACAGCGTCAGCACCATTTGTTCTCGATCCGGGTGGATGCCACTGGCATAGGCCAGGTCGGCATTGAGTGTCGACGTTAACAGCGCTGACCAGCGCCAACTCATTAAGACCACTACCAGTATCGCACCGCTCCAGATCACCGCCAGATCACTGCGCGATACCGCGAGAATGTCACCAAATAGGTAGGCCATCAGATCAATGCGAATACCAGAAAGGAATGAGACCGCAACGAGGCCAAACGCCAGTGCTGAATGAGCGAGTACACCGAGCAGTGTGTCCATGGCATACCCACGATTGCTAAAAAAGCTGACTGTCAGTGCCATGAGTAGAGACACAATGAGCGCACCGGCGAAGACCGACATGGACAGCGCTAGTGATAGGGCCACACCGAGAATTGCCGCGTGCGCTGTGGCATCGCCGAAGTAGGCCATGCGGCGCCACACAACGAAACAACCGAGTGGAGCTGCAGCGAGCGCTACACCTAGACCTGCGAGCGCTGCACGTACGAGAAAATCATCCAGCATCAGTTCACGTCCTTATTGGTATCGATGCGCTGATGCTCGTGTTCATTTTTATTTGCGTGTTCGTGTTCATGTTTATGCTTATGCTCATCATGATTATGATCGTGATGATGACGATACAGTGCAAGCGTACCTAATGTTCCTGAGCCGAACAGCGCACGGTATTCAGGCGCTGATGCAACAACCTCAGGCGTGCCGTGGCAACACACATGACCGTTCAGGCAGATCACTCGATCCGATGCGCTCATAACAACATGCAGTTCATGGCTCACCATCAGTACCGCGCAACCGAGCGTGCGTCGCACGGTTTCGATCTGCCGATAAAAGGCCGCCGATCCAGGCTGATCCAGCCCTTGCGTTGCCTCGTCCAGGATCAGCAAATCTGGCTTACCGATCAAAGCGCGTGCGAGCAACACGCGCTGGAATTGCCCGCCGGACAGCTGCGACATTTGACGGTTTGACAAGTCTGGCACCCCCGCCTCAATTAGAGCGGCATCGCACGCGAGCTTACCGGCTGGCCGCGGCATACTCATAAAACGCTCAACCGTCATGGGCAATGTGGCATCAATGTGCAGTCGCTGTGGCACATAGCCAATCGTTAACCGAGGCGCTCTGCATAGCTCACCAGAGGTTAGCGGCAACGCGCCGATGATGGCGCGCAAAAGCGTTGTTTTGCCGGAGCCGTTGGGGCCGACAATGGTCACAATCTCCCCACGTTCTATCTCAAAGTCAACTTGCTGCAGGATTTCTCGAGATCCAACACGAACGCACAGAGCTTTGGCTGACACCAGGCTCATCAGCTTGCTTCATCCTGACAGGCCGGGCACAGGCCTTCAGCTTCGACAACCGTGCGCTCGATCCTGAATCCAGCAGATCGTGCTGCTGCCCCGAGTGTGCCTTTCGCTGGCGTCGAACGGGTTTCTGCCACAACATCACAACGGCTGCAGATCATAAAGGCTGGAGAATGGGATTCCCCCGGATAGGAGCAGGCAATGAAGGCATTCAGCCGCTCAACCTTGTGAGCGAAACCATTGGTGACCAGAAACTCCAGAGCTCGATAGGCTACCGGCGGTTGTGAATTGAAACCCGCCTGTCGTAGGTGTTCCAGAATGTCGTATGCCCCCAATGCTACATGTTCCTGCAATAGAATCTCGAGTACCTGCCGACGCACGGCTGTCAGCCGTAAACTGCGAGTGGCACAGCGTTGTTCGGCGGCCGAGATGGCATCAGCAATACAATTACCATGATCGTGCGGTTCGAATCCTCTCACCATAGCTGCTTTCCTATATCACTGATCTTGCGTTGCCGAGTCAGTTTGATCACTGCTCGTAGATAGAATACTAATTGATATATTATTACATAACAATTATACTTTCGTTCGTCTCAATTTAAGCAAACAGGCCCCCCGGATGTTGAAAGCAGTTTTGCCCGTTGCACTGGCAACGTTAACGACGATCGGCATCAGCCGAGCCGATGTTCCCTCGGTTGCTGTCGATATCGCTCCTGTGCATTCTCTGGTTGCTCAAGTAATGGGTACGCTCGGCAACCCAGCGCTTGTAGTCTCGCCGGGAGCATCGCCCCATGGCTATTCGCTTCGACCGTCAGAGGCGCAAGCTTTGCAAGATGCCGGTATCGTTTTCTGGGTTAGCGCTGGATTGACACCGTGGCTCGCTGACACGATCGTCACGCTGGCGCCCGATGCCACTCGGGTCGAGCTGCTTGAGGTAGATGGCACTACAGAATTGGCGATGCGGGAGGGTGCGCTGTTCGAGGCGCATGGGCAGGAAGAGGATGCTGACGAGGATCATGACGGTGAAGAACATGACAAGGATCATGACAAGGATCATGACGATGAAGAACATGACGTAGGCGATGGTGGACACGATGAAAATGCCTCTGACTCTGGTGATGAACATGATCACGGCGAACACGACCCCCACGCTTGGCTAGACCCTTCGAATGCAGCTATCTGGTTGGATACTATCGCCGACGAGCTGTCAAAGGCAGATCCGGCTAACTCGGAAATTTATATGGCCAATGCTGCATCGGGCAAGGCCGAGCTCGAGCAGTTGAAAACCGATGTGCAAGATGTCCTGGCACCGGTGCGCGATCGTAATTTTATCGTCTTCCATGATGCCTATCAATACTTCGAGAACGCGTTCGACTTTCCCGCCTCCGGCGCAATTTCTATCAGTGATGCCTCTAAGCCAAGCCCCGC
>Ga0209186_1000427_pt1 | contig 34419 bp, 20 predicted proteins | sample SidtaG_FD_187426 | JGI IMG/M metagenome (GOLD analysis project Ga0209186, IMG submission 187426) | Marine algal microbial communities from Sidmouth, United Kingdom - Sidmouth_Male2 metaG (SPAdes) (version 2) | ecosystem: Host-associated > Algae > Red algae > Unclassified | place: Sidmouth...
GGCAACAAGCGCAACGGCGAAAGCTATCCGGGCGTGACCGAGACCTTCTACAAAACCGACGAGGTGGATGTGCCGCCGTTCCTGCCGGACACCAAGGCCTGCCGCGAGGAGCTCGTGCAATATTCGCAAAGCGTGTCGCGCATCGACTTCGGACTCGGTCGCTTGGTCGAAGTGCTCAAGGAACGCGGCTTGTATGAGAAGACCCTGATCGTGTTCACCGCCGACCACGGCATGGCGTTTCCGGGCGGCAAGACGACCGTGTACGAGGGTGGTCTGCGCGTGCCGTTCGTGGTGCGCAATCCCTACGAAAAAAAGCGCGGCGTGGTGAGTTCGGCGATGATCAGCCATGTCGATATCGCCCCCTCGCTGATCGACTTTGCCGGCACCAAATACAAGGGGCGGAAAAAGGAGCCAGCGGTGTTCATGGAAAACCAAGGGCCGGTGCGCAAGAAGCTGCACGGGCGTTCGTGGATTCCAATTTTGAGCGAGACGGAGGCCGAAGGCTGGGACGAGATCGGCGCCTCGCATACCTTTCACGAGATCCAGATGTACTATCCGATGCGCGTGTTCCGCGACCGGAAGTACAAGCTCATCTGGAACATCGCGCACGGCCAGCCGTATCCTTTTGCCTCCGATCTCTGGGCCGCTTCCACGTGGCAGGCGCAGTGGGCGGAAGGCGAGTATGCACCCTACGGATTTCGCACCGTGAAGAGCTATATTCATCGGCCCGAGTTCGAATTCTTTGATATGGTGAAGGACCCGGACGAGACCAAAAACTTGTCCGACAGTCCCGAGTTCGCTGAGGTGCTGGCAACGTACAAAAAGAAACTGAAAGGCTTTCAACAAGCGACCGACGATCCTTGGGTGATGAAGTGGAGATATGAATAGCAGCCGGCTTTTTATGGAGAATGGCTTGCCACGGATTTTGTGTCACCGCTACGCGGCTACTTCGCTCGCGTTGCGCCGAACCCCGGCCTTGCCCTGCGGGCTACAGCCGGGGCTATTCAGGGTGTCACCGCTAGCGCGGCTGGGTCTATTGACCTTCCGCTGTTTTTTCTTTCTCTCTGGGGCAGGCTTCGTTCGCGCATGGCAATCGGCTCGGGAGGCCCCTCGCCCTCCAAGGGAACGCGTTGGTTTTTTCCGCGCATGGCAATCGGCTCGGGAGGCCCCTCGCCCTCCAGGGGATCGCTTTGGTTTTTTCCGCGAAGGGCAGTCGGCCGGGAGGCCCCTCGCCCCCCCGGAACGCATTGTTTTTTCTGCGAATGGCAATGGGCTCGGGAGGCCCCTTGCCGTCCAGAGGAACGCCTTGGTTTTTTCGCGAATGGCAATCGGCTCGGGAGACCCCTCGCCATCCAGTTGTTCAACTAGATTTCAACAGTACTGATGACTGATTTTTTTCAACAGCTCCTCCTCTGGTCGTACATCCTGCCTGCCGGTTTGTTGGCGCTGTTTGCGATCAACCTTTATATTCTGCTGTTCTTTTTTCAGCGGCGGCATCGCGCGCGTTCGGCCGAAGCGACGGCGATCCGTGAAGCCGGACTTCCACCCGCTAACGAACTGCCCTTGGTGGTTACGCAGTTGCCAATTTACAACGAGTTCAACGTCATCGAACGCTGCCTGCGCGCCACCGTTGCGATGCGCTGGGGCGGCGAACATCTGGTGCAGGTGCTCGACGACTCGACCGACGAAACCTGCGAACTGGTGGACCGGCTTGCGGCCGAACTCAATGCCGACGACGGCATCGATTGTCGCGTCGAGGTGGTGCGACGTTCGGACCGAACCGGGTACAAGGCGGGGGCGCTGGAACACGCCATGGCCGAACCAGGCGCGGCCGACGCGGAGTATTTTTGCATCTTCGACGCCGACTTCGTACCGCCCGCCGACTTCCTCGAACGCAGCATGGTGGTGATGCTCGCGCGTCCGCGGGTCGGCATCGTGCAGGCGCGTTGGGGGCACCTCAATCGTGACGACTCGATCCTCACCCGGGCGCAGGCGCTTGGTATCGACGGCCACTTCGCGATCGAGCAACCAGCGCGTGCGTGGAACGGGCTGTTCATGAATTTCAACGGCACGGCGGGACTGTGGCGGCGTTCGGCGATTGCCGAAGCAGGCGGCTGGGAGCATGACACGCTGACCGAAGACATGGACTTGTCGTACCGCGCCCAACTCGCCGGCTGGGAACCGTTTTTTCTTTGGGATCTGGACGCGCCCGCCGAACTGCCGGCCGATATCAACGCCTTCAAATCGCAGCAGTTCCGATGGGCCAAAGGCAGCATCGAAACGGCAATCAAGCTGCTTGGCCGGGTGTTCCGTTCGCCGGACTTTGGCCTGATGGCGAAGATGCAGGCGGTGTTTCATATGACGCATTACCTCGTACATCCGATCATGCTGTGGATGGCGCTGATGTTCTACCCGGTGGTGACGTGGACGGGATTGCACGACCACCCGCTGCCGTTCGGACTGTTGGTCGGACTGATCTTAATCAGCACCATCGCGCCATCGGCCCTCTATACCTACGCGCAGCTGCGTTTGAATCCGGGCGCTGGCTTTAAACGTCTCCTGTCGATCCCCGTTTTGAGTTTGCTCGGCATTGGCATCGCCATCTCGAACACGCGAGCCGTTTGGCAGGCGGTTCGTGGCCGCAAAAGCGCCTTTGTCCGAACGCCGAAGATGGGCGATGCCGTTGGTTCGGAGATCGCCGCACATGACGCGGGCACCGACACGGTCGTTCAGCGAACCAAACAGTATGCCATCCGCCTGCCCGGTCTCGCCTTCGCCGAACTCGCCGTGGGCGCGTATTGCTGGGTCTGTTTGGTGTTGTTCATGCGTGGGCAACACCGGTTTATTTTACCGTTCATCTTGTTGTACGCCTGCGGTTTCACCTTCGTCGGATTGCTCTCTCTGGTGGTCAGCCTCAAGAACCGGAAAAATCGCAAGCAGCGTGCCGGTCGTGGCTGGCGTTCGGTGCTGCTCGCCTGGACAGGACGTGCCTAGCTTGGCTGGAGCCTGGCAAAACGACGCCCTGCGCCGCAACGCGGGGGCCTTTGCCATCTTTGGCGCGACCTTGCTGTGCGCCTTTTTGATGGGGCGAATGGAGTCGGTCGGACAGGCACTTTGGTTGGCCATCGGACTCCACCTCGCCTTGCTCGGACTCGCCGTGATCGCCGCGCGCGCGCTGCCGGTGAGCGCCTTGTTGTTGCTGGCGCTGTTGGCCCGGCTCTGTTTCCTGCCGATGGAGCCGGCCGGCGACGTCAACCGCTACGCTTGGGAAGGACATGTCCAAGTGCTCGGCGAAGATCCGTATCGGGCGTCGCCAGCGGACTTGGTTCATTTCTCTGAAATACCGAAAGCAGGGTCGAACATTGCCGCGATTTACGCCGGGGTGAACCACAAAGATAAGACCGCGATCTATCCGCCGGGCGCGCAAGCGCTGCTCCACCTTACCGCGTTCGCCACGTGGCCGAACGCAAACACGCGCACCTACAAACTGCTCTCCGTCGCCGCCGATTTCGCAACCCTGTTGGTGCTGGTGGTGCTCCTGCTTCGACTCGGACGCGATCCCCGTTGGGCGGCGTTGTATGCGCTCAACCCGGTGGTGCTTTGGTCCTTTGCAGGGGAGGGGCATATCGACTCGTTGATGCTGCTCGGTCTGGCGCTGGCGTTGCTCGCCTGGCAGACCCGCGCGTGGGTGTGGATGTTTCTCGCTCTGGCTCTGGCCTTCCACATCAAATATATGGCGGTGTTTGTCTTCCCATTTTTTGTCTGCCGGCGGTCGTGGCGGTGGTTGTGGGTTCTGGCTTTAGGCGTGTTCTTACCGTTCGCCTTGTACGGTCCGCCGTTCGCACCGATTTTCGACACGCTGCGCGTGTTCTCGCGCGACTTCCATTACAACGGCGCGCTGCATCCAATCCTTCACTTGGTGCTCGGCGAAGCTTGGCTCGCCTCGCGGGCCGGCGCGGTGTTGGCGTTGATTGGCGTGTTGGTGATTCGCTTGTTCAACGGACACCCGCTCGAGGGCGGGGCATGGGCAATGGGCTGGGTTCTGTTGTGCGCGCCGACGGTGCACATCTGGTATCTGTGTTGGGTGGTGGTGTTTTTGCCGTTCCGTCCGTCCGTGGCGTGGTTGCTGGTGTGTGGCAGCATCGCAGCGACCTACTACAATGTGGCGATCTGGTGGGAAACCGGCGATTGGCAGCAGTCTGCGCGTTGGCTGGGTCTCTTGGTGTGGATTCCATGGCTGGTTGGGGCATGGTTTCAGCGGTTTCGCTGCCGTCCGCTCGCGGCACCCGCACCCTGCAATCTCGAACCCGTGACGGCTCCACAATCCCTGTTTCAATGGGCCTCGAACATCTGCATGGTGAGCGTCGCCCGAAACTTTTTTGCCGGATTTTGGCCCGAACGCAGTTTGTACGACGGCGATCCGCTGCCGGGCGATCGCGTGCCGGTGAAGAGCGTGAGTGTGGTCGTGCCGACCTTGAACGAAGCCGGTCATTTGGACTCTTTTTTCGAGAAGTTGTCGTGGAGCCGGACGCTGGTGCACGAGGTGATTGTGGCGGACGCGGGGTCGACCGACGAAACCTGCGCAATCGCCCGCCGTCATGGCGCGCTGGTGTTGGAGAATGTTCCCAATGGTCGTGGACGGCAGATGCGCCACGCCGCCGAACGCGCGTCCGGCGATGTGATCCTCCTTGCGCATGCCGACATGGAGATTGAACCCACTGTGATCGAACGGATCCTCCTCGAACTCAACCGCAGCGGCAAAGTCGGCGGCTCCGTGGGTTGTTCGTTCGATCGGTCGCCAGGGTTGCACCAACGCTTTCTGCTCTGGATCGGCCTGCTCAACCGGGTGCGGGCGGGGTGGGGCGGTATCGCCTTCGGCGACCAGGGGCAGTTCTTCCGCCGCGACTGGCTCGAACGGACCGGTGGCATTCCAGATCAATATTTGATGGAAGACGTCGAACTGTCGTTGCGCCTGAAAGAACACGAGGCCCCGCTCTACTTGAATGGTGGCATCACCGCCTCACCGCGGACTTGGGGCGAGGCGGAAGCGCGCGGACGCAAGTTCGGACGCGCGTTCGGGATTGTGAAGCTGGTCGCGCGGTATATGATTCAGCGTGTGCTGCTCGGGCGCGCGCCGGATACGCGTTCGTATTTTGAGCGGTATTACGGCGAAGACTGAGCCTCTTTGTGTCGATTTGAAATTTCGCATTTCAAATTTCAAAACCTCTCGGCGAAGGGCTTTCTGCCAGATCATAATTCGCGATCTTCCATCGTCCACCTTCCATCTTGAGGCCGAAGGTCTCCGAGGCGCTTGACGGCTTCGGGCATCATTCCTATTGAGACGGGCATGGAAGGACCGCTGCCCCCTGTGCGACGCGAATGGACGGACTATGTTCCGTGCTTTCTGGCCGTGCTGTGCTTTGTCGGACTGTTCTTTTTGGTCGGGACACACGCCGATCCGGTGTACAGCGAGAAGCGTTTGCCGACCTTTATTCCGATACTGATGGCGGCTCTTTTTCCTTTTGCGCTGATGCAAACGCGGATCACTGGCGCGGTGTTGTTCGCCTGGACCCTGCTCATCGGGCTCGCCAGTTTCTACGCGTTTTCCGGCCCCGATTTTCTGTTCCACTATCTGCAGAGCAACCGAATTGTGGATTTGGGCGACGAGAATATCCCGGTTCACCCCGATTTTTTGCAGCGGCGCTTGAAGTACTGGGCGTGGCTGGTGTTGCCGGCCACCGCGCTGCTCGTGTTCACCCGGATGACCGACAAGCTTTGGGCGCGCGTCTGGCTGCCGACGGTCCTGATTGCGGGGTTGTTCGCGGCGATTTTGTGGTGCGCCACGGTCTTCTGGAACCAAACTGGCGGCGCACCGGTGTATCAGGACGACCACACCGCGTTCATGCAGCGCTTGATGGTGTTCGCAAAAACCTTTCCCCAAGTTCTCTACTACGATCCGCTCTGGGAGGGCGGTGGGGCGAAGTCCTATCTGGTGAGTTCGGGGACGGCCGCGCCGGGTCTACTGGCTTGGCCTTTGTGGCGGTTTTTTCCGGTGCACGAGGTCTACACGCCCGGTTTGATCTGGTTGTATTTGTTTGTGGTGCCGGCCTGCCTGATGGGCGCGACTCGCTTGTTCGGTGGCGGCACGATCGCGATGTGTGTGGTGGGGGTCTTGGCCCTTGGGGTGACGCGCTCGTGCTTTAAATGGCAACTCGAGTTCGGCACGCTGGGCTTCACCGTCGCGATGCCTTTTCTGGTCCTTGCCATCGCCTGTCTGTACCGGATTCTCTATCGACGCGAGACCCACTGGTGGCTCGGCGTTCTGTTGGTGCTCTCTGGATACATCTACCTCTGCTGGCCAGCAGGGGTGAATTTTGCGCTGCTGCCGATGGGGCTGGTGGTGCTCGGCGGCTGGAGGGGCTTGCGCGGACGCGGTCTGGCGATGTTGGCGATTTGCACCGTGATCCTAGCGGTGCTCTTGCTGCCCTATGTGTTTGCGGTGCTCAATCATTCCAAAATCGCGGGTCTCTCTAAAGTGGTGCGGGTGGAGGTGAGCCTGACGGGAATTCTATTCAAGGAGTTGATGAGTGCTCATCCGGTGGCGTTGTTTTTCGGCGTTGTCGGGTGCATGGGACTGCGCGACGAGTCTGGGCGCCGACGTTGTCTGTGTCTCGCGGTACTCGGCTTGTTTTTGACCATGACCTTGGGGTCGGTGTTCCTGCCACACCTCGAACTCGTTCGCGCCTCGGTGCCGCTGTTCCTAATGGCGGCGATCCCGGCGGCGCTCTTGCTCGAACGTTGGTGCTCGTCGCGCAATGTGTTGCTCGCCGGGCCCGCCGCCGCAGCGCTCGGAATGCTCGTACTCGGTGCGATGACCTGCGCCGACTTCTACGCTAATCGCAATCTCGAGAGCTACATCGGCCAAGATCTGGTCAACGAATTCGCCCCGGTGAACGACACCTACTTCGCCTACCTGGATGACTTCGTCGACTGGGCCAAGGCTGCGCCGCGCGATGGCCGGATCGCGTTTCTTGGACGAACCCAAGAGAAATACGGCCGCGCGCACAGTGCTTATCTGCCAGTCTGGACCGGACGCCCCATGCTCTCCGGCGACTACTATGCCTTCCCCGAGGCGCTGTATGATGTCAAAATGCCGCCCTCGCCCTACTTCGACAACGGCATCCAAGGATGGATGAGTTATCTCAATTTGTTCAATGTCGCGTACGTGGTGGCCTTCGATCAGAAGCACGATCTCATGCTGAAAACCAGCAAGGGCCAGCAGATCGACCCGCTGCATATCTGTCGGGACGTGTTCCCGCAAAATTTCACCCCCGTGTTCGAGTTCGGCGCGACCCGGAAATTTTATGTGTTCGAAGTAAAGAACGACAATCCGAGTTGGTTCCTCGAAAACTCGGGTTCGGTCGATGCCGACATCAACCGCCTGCGTGTGCGCCTTGATGACCCCGACAGTCCCGCCCAATTGCGTTTCCAATGGGCAGATGGCTTGCGCGCCAGCGGCAAGGCGACAGTCGAACCGGTGCCGATCCACGTCACCTTTCCCGGCGAAGACCGCGTGACGCCGTACACCTTCATCCGCCTAATCCCCAATGGCGAAACCGATATTAAAATCACCTACCGGAAAATCCTGTGAGCGGATCAACGAAACAACAAGAGAGCTACACCCCCGTTCCAGAAACCTCCTCCGGCAGGTCGTGGCATGTGTATCTCGCGCTCGCCGGCATTATTCTGGTCGGCTTGGTGTTCCGTATCATCCATTCGAAGCTGATGTACGTGGCCAATTTCGATACCGGCACGGTCTCGTACATGGCCGTGAATATTCTCGACGGCGAACGGCCTCTGTTCTTCTACGGGCAAAATTACATGGGCGCACTTGAGGCCTATGTCGCCGCCTTCTACATGTGGATTTCCGGACAGCAAACCGACTTTGTCACCTCGCTGTCGACCATCACCTTTGCCGGTTTCTGGATGTGGGCGACCTATCTGTTATTCACCGAAATCCGTAACCGGGGTTCGGGTTTGGTGGCGGCGCTGCTGGTCGCAATTCCCGGCTACTGGACGATCAAATACTCGGTGTGGCCGTTTGGTGGCTACACGGTCGCATTCACCTGCGCCACCATGGCGCTGTGGATTGGCATCCGCATTTACAAACGCAATCCGCAAGGTGGCCGCCTGTGGACGCACGCGCTCGGCTTGGGCTTTTTTGCCGGGGTCGGGATGTGGACCCACTACTTGGTCGGGCCGTTCTGTTTGGTCGCCGGGGTGTTTTGTTTGATCCATCTGGTCCGGAATTTTCGCCGCGAAGTGCTCTGGCCTTATGTTTGTGGCGGGCTCTTGGGGGTTCTGGGCTTGGTCCCGGCGATCTTGATGTCGGGGGAAGTGACCGGTTCGCATACGCGCGGGTTTATCTTTTCGGGCGAGCAGGTGACCAAAGCCTGGGATGTCTTCCAAGGTCACAATGTGAAGCGTCTGCTATTCTGGGATGTGCAGGGCACCGTCGTACGTGTCCTTGCAGAGGGCAAATTGGCCGGGCCGAACCCGCCGGTGGCCACGGCGGAACAAAAAAAGATCGGTGAAACCGTGGAGGATATCTGGCGAGTGGTACTCGGCGTCTGCTTGGCGGTCGGCTTCCTGTCCTATGTGTTCGCTATTTTCCGAGCGCCCAAAGACAATCGGCTGCCGCTGCTCGCGCCGCTATTCTACATCCTGATCTTTCTCGCCTTCTTCATCCCGCACCATCTGGCCCACGAGCATGCCCCGCGTTACGTGATGAACATGATCGTCATGTTTCTCGCGATGACCTTTGCCCTCGGTATGATGTCGTTCGGCAAGCGATGGCGGCAGCTCGGATTCGTCTTTCTCGGGTTGTTTTTAGCCAGTCAAATGGCGGGGCAGATTATTCACATTGCCGGCTGGAAGAAAAAAGCGGAAGACCGGCGTTACACCTATTCGTTCATTGCCGAGGCGGCGAAGAAGACGGGCGCTGATTACATCACCCCCGTGACCGGCGACCGCCAGTACATGCACGAGGGTCAGATCTTCAATTTTATGACCGGCAATCATCCGATCTTTGTCGCGCCGCTCGACGAACGCGTGCAAGCCAACGCCCAAGCCTTTGAAACCAGCGAGCGGATCGCTTGGACCTGCCAGTCGCGTTCCAACTTGGCCGTGCCGCAGGCCTTTGTCGAACTCGCCTATCCGGTCGACCGCCAAGGAGACTGGAAGAGCCAGGCACTCTTCTGGGAACGCCCGCCGGACTATGAATATACCTTGCCAGTACGTAAAGCCGTCCCGCTGATGAACATGGCCATGGCCCTGAATGGCAACCCGAGCGACCTCCTGATCGACCGCGATATTCGGACCACCAGCAACCGACTCGCCGTGGTGTTGTTCGAGTTCCAAAAACCCGTTGTGCCGCACTCGATTTGGATTACCTCCCCCGACCCGCTGCCGCGACATATGGCGCCTTCCTATGTCGTAAAGGTTCAGAAAAAAGGCAGTCCGCCGCAGATCGTCAATGGGTGTCCGCAACGGGTCGCCGACTCGTACCGAATTGGCGACCGAGTCTATTTCAAAGGCTATTTTCCCCGGCAGGAAATCATTCTCGGCAAGGTGGACGGCCCCGTGAATTATCTCAGTATCGAACGCCACCCCGATATCAAAAAAGCCAACTGGAAGTTCAACGAGATCCACGTCTTCACCTCGACTGGCCAGCCGCTTAAACCCGTGTCGACCGCTTACAACGCTGCCGTCGCGCGGCTGCAGTCGGGAAGCCTCGATTTTATCATCGCCGACCGACGTGCCAGCGCGACCTTGCTCGAAGATGTGCGGTCGGACGTTGCCTATCCTCGATGGAATTCGAAATACCCCGCCACGCTGATGTCCCGGATCGTCCACCCGCGTGACGGTCTCGCGGTGCTCGTGGACAAGGCCTTGGTCAACGAGTGCCTCGATACCATTGCGACGTGGTATAAAGAGGAATGCGTGGTTGAGGTGGTGAGCGGTGAGGCGGACATGTACGCGCTGATCGTGTTCCAAGGTGATTGGCCGATGCAGGAGTCTGGCTTGGTCTGGAACGGGCACACCATCCTCAGCGCCTACGAACCCAGTCTGCTCACCTGGGGCGACCAACCGCCGCACGAAACCAACTTAGAGGAAATCGCCGAACTCCGCGCCCTGAATCCGAAGCTCGCCGAAAAGCAGGCAATTGAGCGGAAGAAGCGCGCGATCCGCGAAGCGCCCTGATGCGGGGTGCGGGATGCGGGGTGCGGGATGCGGGGTGTGAGTTGCGGGGTGCGAGTTGCGGGGTGCGGGGCGCTTTACGGACCTCGCGTTCGTAAAGCTTTTGCTGCCCTATGGCAGACTCTTGCCATAGGGTGGCAAACTCTCGCCATAGGGTGGCAAACTCTTGCCACTCGATGGCAAACCGTTGCCATACGCGAACAGCCCTCTAGCCAGGTTTTGAAATTTGAAATTCGAGATTTGAAATGGTTAAAACCATGTTCATCCGACCAAGTGATATGAACACACGAACCAGGCGACCAACTCTTCCTTTTCTGCTCCTCCTCCTGGCCACTGGCTTGATGGCCTTGACCGCCCAGGCCGCACCTCCGAACATCATTTTGATCAACGCTGACGATCTCGGCTACGGCGATCTCGGTTGTTACGGCGCGACCAAAATCCAGACGCCGCACATTGATCGACTCGCCCGCGAGGGGCGGCGCTTCACCGACGCCCATGCGGGTTCGGCGGTATGCTCGCCGTCGCGCTATGCCTTGCTTACCGGACGCTTTCCGCTGCGGAAAAATTTCTGGGGACCGACGCCGTTCACCCAAGAACTAACGGTCGACACGTCGCAGCCTACCTTGTCTTCGGTTCTGAAATCCGCCGGCTACGCCACCGCGGTGATTGGCAAATGGCATCTCGGGTTCGGTACGGGCAAAACGGACTGGAACAAAGCGCTCAAGCCCGGCCCGCTTGAAGTTGGATTCGACTATTATTTCGGCATGCCGACGGTGAACAGCGGTCCGCCGTTCGTGTACGTGGAGAACCACCACGTGGTCGATTACGACCCGGCGGATCCCTTTGTCATGCGCAGCAAATCGGTGACGCAAAAGTGGCCTGAGAAAAGCGGCTACACCGCCATCGGCGGCGCAGAAAAAGCCCACCTCCGCTACCGCGATGAGATGGTAGGAACCACGTTTGCCGAAAAGGCGGTCGCCTGGATCAAAGAACGACAGACCGCCGAAACGACCTCGCCTTTCTTCCTCTATCTCGCCACCACCAACATTCACCATCCGTTCACGCCGCACCCCCGCTTTGTCGGCACCAGCCAATGCGGGCGCTACGGCGACTTCGTCCACGAACTCGACTGGATCGTCGGCGAGGTCATGGCGACGCTCGACCAACTCGAACTCGCCAAGAACACGCTCGTTGTGTTCACCAGCGACAACGGCGGCATGCTCAACAAAACTGGGCAGACGGCTTGGAAAGAGGGACATCGGCTCAACGGCGACTTGCTGGGGTTTAAGTTCGGAGCGTGGGAAGGCGGACACCGCGTGCCGTTCATCGTTCGTTGGCCGGACCGCGTTCCGGCCGGAACAACCTCGAACGCGCTGGTGAGCCAAGTCGACCTGCTCGCCACCTTCGCCGCCGCCAGCGGTGGCGCCATTCCAACGGACGCAATCGTCGACAGTGTGAACCAACTACCTGAGTTCACTGGCATCGCCACGGAAGCCGCACGCGATCTGCTGGTCCTGTCGCCGAACAGCCCGAAACATCTCACCATTCGCAAAGGCAACTGGGTCTACATTCCCGCCCGTGGCGAAGGCGGGTTTCAGGGCAAAAAAGTGGGCGACCACCTACTCGCCGGGGCGGCCTCGCAGCCACTCACCAAGCTGGTGAACAGCGATGTAGTCGACGGCAAGATCCGGTCGGATGCCCCGCCGGCGCAGTTGTATGATCTTGAATCGGATCCGGCGCAGGCCGTGAACGTCTACCAAGAGCATCCCGAGCTTGTCGCCGAAATGGCGGCGCTACTGAAAGACTGGCGCGGCAAGATTCCGGAAACATCGGAGCTCGGCTGGATCAATCTCAAGCAGTCGGGTGGCGGTAAGCCTCGCTCGGGGAAGACATCGCCGTCCGCCGCGATGAAGATCCCGGCGGCGCCGAGCAAGCAGAGCGCCTGCCTTGATTTCGAATCCGGCAAGCTGGAGCCGTGGAAGGTTGTCGATGGTCACTTCACGCATCTCATCGGCAGCCGAGAGAATTTCATGCGTTCGGCCGACGCTTACAACAAACAAGGGACCCACTACCTGACCACGCTCGAAATCGCGGCCGACGCAGACCGCGGCAATGACCAGCAAACCGGGTCGATTGTCTCGCCGCTGTTTATTCCAAAAGGCGGGTTTATGACCTTCCGCGTGGGTGGCGGCAAGGGGGCGAAGACCTATGTCGCGTTGTGCAATGAGGCCGGCAAAGAACTGGAGCACGCGCGTGGCGTCAACGCGCAGGAGATGCAGAAGGCCCGCTTCGATCTCGCGCCCTATGCCGGCCAAACGCTGTACCTCAAAATTGTCGACCAAGCGAAGACGGGGTGGGGGCATATCACCGCCGACCATTTCGAGTTCGATGCGGAGTTGCTCGGGGTCTATCCGGAATTGCCGCCAGCAGGCAAAGCCGACTCAGAGTGACGTCCAAGTGCGGATCTTGGACCACGGAAAAACACGGAATACGCGGAATCTCGCGTCCGACATTCCGCGTGCTCCGCCTCCTCTGCGGTTTCTTCGGTCATGTCCATTTTCGCATTACGAATCTCGCATCTGCCGTTGGGCCTCGGCCAAGTCCGAACCCCAGCCGCCGCGCAGCCCGTCTGGGATGGCTGGCGTTGTGGCGGGAGCTTCGGCCAGCAGCACCACGAACTCGTCGCCGCCCACGCGGAACGCGCGTCCGCTCCTTGTCGCCTCGTTCGTAAAAGGAGCGGGGATGGTAATTGCGTGGCCCGCGAGTTTCGCGAGTGCCTCAGCGGCGGCGCGCAAGCGTTCGTCGCCGGCGCTGTGTCCGTGTTCGCGGTTGGTTGCCTGCAGGCCGATGACATCGAAGAACCCCACCAGAACTGGCGGGCGGCTTGTCAATTCGAACTCAAGCCAGCGCCGGTTGCCCAAGCCGGTGAGCGGGTCGGTCCAGGCCTCGACGGTGCGGTGGTCGAACTGTTCCATCACTAGAAGCCAGAGCTCTACCAAGGATTCGTCGCGCTTTGCAGCCCAAAAAATCCCGCTCCAAAGGTCGCCAACAAAACGCGATTCGCAGCGCGTTTCGCCATAGTCGGCCGGATCGGGCCCGAACCTTCTTATGAGACCGCCGGTGTTGTATAGTTCGAAGGTCGCCAATGTGCGTCCGGAAAGGGTGTGCAAGGCCGATTCGATATTGTTTTGGCGCAACAATCGACGACCGACAGCCAATAGCGTCCACCCACGCCACGAAAGGGAGTCGGTTGCGTGCTGCCCAACAGTCGGCTCAGTCGGCATCGGGACGCACCGAGGCGTGGATATGCGGCGGGCTGTTTTCGAAGAACACCCAGTCGAACCCAGCGGCCCAACACATGCGGGCGAGGGTGGACAGCGAACGGTTCTCGCCGGTCTTCGGGTCTTTCCATGTGACATCGACGGCGCGGCCTTGCTTGTGCAGCGAACGCGGCGCGTGCACGCCGGACTCGCGGTAGGTGTCCTGAACTTTCAACACGCCGCCACGTTCTTCGACCATCTCGACTAGGCGGCACATGGGTTGCACCATGGCGAAGTGGAACAGATGGTCGTTCTCGTCATCATTGGTGTCGTTGTCGTTATCACTTTCCCACCAGATGCGGTCGTCGAAAATCTCGACCAAGTCGCGTTCGGGATGGAACGACACCTGATCAATGGAAATGGAGTTCTTGCCTTCGCCACCGGCTGGCTTGGCGGAGCCTGACCGGAAGGAGTTGGGCTCGTCGCGAACCGGTGCGCATTCGCGCGGATAGCGTTCGAAGCGGGGTGGGGGAGGCTGGGGTGGCTGGGGTGGCTGACGTGGTGCTGCGGCCGGCGCTTGCCCGTCGTCTCCATAGGCCGCCAGTTCGGGCTGGAGTGGATCGGAGGGGGTGGAGCCATTGGAGCGATTGGAGCGATTGCCCCAGCCACGCAGGCCGATGACGAGCAGCGTCACGCCGAGGAACATGCAGCCGAGTAGAATAGCAAGTTGTTTACCAGTGAGTCTCATTTAATTTTGCGGGTGGCCGGGGCCCAAACAGTGCCAACTGGATGACGCAAGCACGCCCAAAGGTCAACCCGCAGACGTCGCCGATTCCGCATCGGGTTCTGGCTCGAAGGGCCGAACAAAGGCGTCTTGAAAATCATAGCCGTTGGCAAAATCTTCGACCCGATCCTGATCGGTTTTGCCCAGCACGCCTTTCTCGACCAGATTGAAGACCAGATTGCCAAAGTCGATCGATTCACGAATGCCCCATTCGTCGAGGACCAGCAACGTGAGTGGTCCGAACTCGCCGATGGCGTAGGCGCGGATGCCGTCCAGCAGTTCCTTGCCGCTGACGTGGCGTCCCGGTCCGTCCTGCGGTTTGTCGAGGCTGCGGATGGTGTGATCGAGGGCTTCGCGGATGAAATGATAGGCCCCCTCGGCGTAGCGGGGGTCGTCCAGAAGAATGGATTTTAAGGCTTCGGCGAAACTGGAGTTCTTCATCTCCTTACACCTTACCCAATTCAGGGGACTTGCAACGATCTTTTCTCGCTTGGCGTTTTATCTCCACGTTCCCCATGGGGAATCGCCTGCCACAAACACCAGAGGGACAAGAGGCCGATAAAGCCAAGTAACAGACGGCGTTCCATTGGGCGCAGACGGAACAAATTGCGGGCGACCTCGTTCATGCAAAACCAGTTGACAAGCCTAGGGGCGTAGTCGAGTTGTTTTTATGACGTACTTCGAACAGTTGAAACCATCATTATTGTCCGGGCTTGTGCTGGCACTTTTTTTCAGTGCTGGCTGCGGCGGGAATTCGTCGACAAACACCCCTCCCGTAACGACAAATCCGGAGCCGCCCCCGACCGCGCCGGCGGCATTGATTGGTGTGAGCAACACGTTAAAAGTCTCCACCGCCGCCCACTTTTCCACGCCGAACGCTTCCACACCGCACGCCCTAATGCCGGCCCGGCTGGCACCCGCAGTTGAGCCGCCGGTGCCGGTTGCCATCACCACGGTCGCCTTGCCGATCGGCAAGATCAACGGCTTGATCGAGGATGACACCAACGTGGACAAGTTTTCTCCGCCGTTGGAGGGCGAGCCCGTCCGGGTTCATGGTGTTGTCACCCAATTGCTCGACTGGAAAACCCGTGAGGGTGATGTGCGGCGTGGCTTCTTTTTGCAGAACGCCCCTGACCAGGCGGATGGCAATCCGAAGACCTCGGACGGTGTGTTCGTGTTCGCGTTCGACGGCGCGGATATCGAGGAGTACGAACTGCAGGTCGGCGACGAGGTGCATCTCGTCGGCAAGGTCCACGTCCATTACAAACAGACCGAAGTGATCGATCCGATGATCATCAAACACGTGACGGTGGACCAACGAAAAAAGCTGGGGATCACCCCCTTCATCGCGAACCCGCCGTCGGACAAAAAAGAAGCCCGCATCTATTGGAAACGCCACGCCGGGATGTTCTGCCGCGTGCCGGCGAAATCCGTAGTTCAGGGCTCGCCGAAAACCGATTTTTGGAGTGGCGACACCATTCTCTATGTGATGTCCGCCGATCATCCGGTGGCCAAACGCAAGAAGATCGGCGAACGCCGGGTGTTCCGCGACTACCACCCGCTCGACGACGACACGCAAAACATGTTCGACAACCAAAACGGCTATCTGGTGCCGATCAGCGGCTATGCGCTCGACGGCAAATTTCCGAGCACGCGCACCTTCGACACACTCGACGCGCTCGAGGGCGCGGTCCGCTATCATTATGGCGAGTTTAAAGTGTTGGCGAGCGTGCCGCCGGTGATCACCCGTGGCCCCGACCCGGCCTCGGTGAGTCCGGTGCCGAAGCCCGCCAAGGACTCGCTGACAGTGGCCAGTTTCAACGTCGAAAACTTGTACGACATGGTCAACGATCCGGACGACGGTTGCGACGCACACGACGATCCGGGGTGCGACGGCGTTCGTCGTCCGTTCAACTACCTGCCGGAATCGCAGGCGGTCTACGATGCGCGCGTCGCCCTGATCGCCTCCCAACTCATCGAGAGTCTGCACGGTCCGGACATCGTCATGTTTCAGGAACTCGAGGACCAGGATGTCGACAAAGACGGCAAGAACGACGCGATGGAAAACCTCGCCGAAGCGGTTCGTAAGCAAGGCGGTCCGGACTACGACACGGCGATCGACCGCGACGGTACCGACGCCCGCGGCATCATCTCCGGTTTTATGTTCAAGCGCGAACGCGTGAAGCTGCCAACGGTCACCAAAAAGGATCCAATTTTCGGTTCGAAGCCCGACTGCGGCTTCCCGCATGATCTGCTGCCGCTGTGCAACGAGGTCTCCAATCCGAAGAGCTTCAACGCCACTTTTCCGGTGGGTAACAACAAGGAAGCTAAAACGGAGGACGTGTTTTCGCGCTCCCTGCAAGCGGTGAAGTTCGAGGTGGCCGGCGAAACGGTGGTCCTGCTCAACAATCATTTTAGCAGCGGTCCCGACCGGCGGATTCAAAAGCGCCAGATGCAAGCCAAACTCAACGCCAGCATTGCCGAAAGCATCATGAAAGCCGATCCGACCGCCTTGGTGATCGCAGGCGGCGACTTGAATGTGTTTCCGCGTCCGGACGAACCGCTGCCGGACAACAAGAGCGACCAGTTGGGCGCGCTGTACGATTGCGGCCTGACCAACTTGCAGGATGACCTGCTCGAACGCGCCCCCGAGTCCGCGTTCACCTACGTGTACAAAGGCGTCGCCGGCACGCTGGACCATATCTTCGTTTCACCCGCCCTGCAAAAGCGCGTTCGCAACTTCAGCATCGCGCACATCAATACCGATTTCTCGGACGGAGCAGGGGACCATGATCCGCTGCTGGCCGAGTTCGAATGGCCGGAAAAATAGCGGGCTGACTGCGATCGCTTGATGGCCTTATCGACGCAACGCAGGGCGGAACTGCTGGAGCGGGTTCGGCCATTGGCGGCTGGATTGGTCGACGCGCAAGCGCAACTGAAGCGCCCGCTGGTGTTTGGACTTTCCGGCGCCCAAGGCACGGGCAAGTCCACCATCGCGACCTTGTTGAAAGACGAACTCACGGACCACGGTTTGCGTTCGGTTGTGTTGTCGATTGATGACCTGTATCTTACCCGCGCCGAACGCGCTCGGTTGGCGCAGGACGTGCATCCCTTGCTACAGACCCGTGGCGTTCCTGGAACGCATGATATCGCACTGGGCGCGACCTTGTTCGATCGTTTGCGCGACGCGGCGCCCGACACCGAAACGGAACTGCCGGTGTTTGACAAGGCGGTCGATGACCGTGCCACCGAGCCGCAGATGTTTGTCGGTCGACCGGCCGTGATCATTTTTGAAGGCTGGTGTGTTGGTTGTCGGCCGCAAGATGCGTCTGATTTGGAAGCACCGGTGAATGAACTTGAGTCAGATGAAGACGCTGCCGGCGGCTGGCGGCAGTTCGTGAACGAGGCGCTTGCCGGACCCTATGCCGCGTTCTTCGAGCGTCTCGATTACCTACAGTTCCTCAAAGCGCCCAGTATGGATTGTGTGATCGAGTGGCGTTCGCAGCAGGAACAAGAACTGGCCGCGCGCCGAGCTGGATCGGGTTCTGCGATGATGAATGAAGCCGAAATCCGCCGCTTCATCATGCACTACGAACGCCTCACCCGTTGGATGATCCACGACTTGCCCGAACGCGCCGACGCGGTGTTCCGGTTCGACGCGAATCATCAACTTGTCGGCTGAGTTCTCTCCGCCTCTCTCCTAAAAGAAGGCGCTATTTCTTCGCGCACCCGATCGATGTAACGCCGAATTCATTCGGCGTTCGTCGTCCGGAATTTATTCCGGAAACGAACCGAGCCTCGGTTGGCACCTTCCCGACAAGGAGGAAGAGCGGTAGAGGCGCAGAGGTCCAGATGGCTTAGGCCGTAAACTGTTTGCCAATCACACTTTCTTCCTTTTACACTCGGTCCATAACTTTCACTCACCTCCCCGGTTCCCTTGCTATGAAAACGTCTCGCCGTAACCTGCTGAAAACCACCGCTGCCGCTGGCATCGCCCTTCCTTGGATCATTCCCGGACGCGCCCTTGGCCTGAACAACGAAACCGCCCCCTCCAACCGCACCAATCTCGGCCTGATCGGCATGGGCCTGATGATGGGTGGCCACCAGCGCACCATGCTCGGCAAGGACGACGTGCAAGTGCTCGCGGTCTGCGACGTCGATTCCAACAAACGGAAAGTCGCGCTCGAACGCACCGAACAAGCCTACGCGAAAAAAGCCCCGAGCGGCACCTGGACCGGCGCGGCTGGCTACAACGAATATGAAAAGATCATCGAACGCGACGACATCGACGCGGTCATGGTCGTCACCCCCGACCACTGGCACGCCGCGATTTCCCTCGCCGCGATGAAAGCCGGTAAAGATGTGTACTGTCAGAAACCGATGACGCTCACCGTTCGTGAAGGTCGGCTGATGAGTGACTGCGCGCGCGAGTATGGACGCGTGTTTCAAGTGGGTTCGCAGCAGCGTTCGAACCGGGCCTTCCGCAAAGCCTGTGAACTCGTGCGCAACGGCTACATCGGCAAAGTCCACACCGTCTACACACGCCTCGGCACCTTTCCGCAGCCGCAAACCTTTAACCCGCAACCGATCCCAGAAGGCTTCGACTACGATCGTTGGCTTGGACCCACCCCGTGGTATCCCTACAACAACGAACGCGTGAAAGGAAACTACGGCGGCGGCTGGCGCCGGTTCTGGGAATACGGATCGCGCAAAAACGGCGACTGGGGCGCGCACCATTTTGACATCATTCAGTGGGCGCTCGGCATGGATGACAGCGGTCCGGTCGAGTACATTCCGGCCGGCTACAAAGACAACAAATACCAAACCCATGTCTACGCCGACGGCACCAAAGTACACCGCAAAGACGACGGCGGTTTGTTTGATGGTCACATGATCGAGTTTCAGGGGAGCGAAGGCAAAGTTGGCGTCAGTCGCGGCACACGTCTCACCACCGATCCGTTCCACTTGCGCGACATGCCGCTCGGCAGCACGGATATCCGACTCTACGATTCGTCCGACCATCAAGCGAACTGGCTCGACTGTATCAAGACCCGCAAAGATCCGATTTGCACCGCCGAAATCGGTCACCGAACTGCGACCATCTGTCACCTCAGTGGCATCGCCGAACGCATCAAGCGCCCGATCAAGTGGGATCCGGACAAGGAGGTGGTCATCGACGATGACGCCGCCGAACGCCAGACCGACCGTCCGCGCCGCGCGCCCTACAGCCTCGTGTAACCCTCTATTCCTTTCTGATCGGAGCATCTCTCATGCACAACATTCTCTTTCTTCTGTTTCTTTCCGTTCTCGTTTCCTTGCCGTTCGTTGCCCTCGGGCAAGATGCGGGTAAACAAATCGACGAACTGATCCCCAAGCTCGCCGACGCAAACTTCGAGGCGCGTTACGCGCCACAGATGGCGTTCCGCGATCTCGCCTCCATCGCTGGCCGTCCCGGGGCCGAGTCCGAACGCAAAGCCTTCGTGGCCGCCGTACTCGAACGGCTCGCCGCCGACAAAACGCCACAAGCCGCTAAAGTCTGGTTCGTTCGCGAACTCGAACACATCGGCAAAGGGGAAAGCGTCGACGCCCTCGGTAAACTGCTCGCCAGCGACGACGAGGAACTGCGTGAAGTCGCGCGCCGCGCCTTGCAGAAAAATAGCGATCCTTCCGCGTCCGACGCGTTGCTCGGCGCGCTTGAAATGCACGATGCGCGTTGGCAATCCGGGATCGTCAACGCCCTCGGCCAACGCCGCGCCGACGCGGCCACGCCCAAACTCAAAGCCTTGCTCTCCAACGAAGCACATCAAGCCGTCGCAGCCCGCGCCCTTGGCAGCATCGGTAGCAAAGACGCGGTCACCGCGTTGCACGGCGCTTGGGAGGGGGCCAACCCGGCGTTCACTCAAGTGCTCTGCAAGAGCATGATCGCCGCCGCCAAACAGCTGCCCGCGGCCGAGTCGAACGATCTGTGCGAGTTTCTGTTTAACGCGCCCAAGACACCGGTTGCTACGCGCATCGCCGCCTGGAAGCGTAACTATCTCGCCAACCCAACCCATGAGACCCTGCTGGCCGGTGTGCAGCATCAAAACTACGACATCAGTGGTGCCGCGATCCGTGCGGCTGCCGGGAACGAGGAAGCCACCACCAAACTGGCCAGCGGCATGTTGAACATGGATGAAAAAGTGCAGGTGCGCGTTCTCGGTCTGCTCGCCGACCACGGCACACCCGCCGCCGCCGAGGTGTCACTGGTGAAGGCGAGCGAGTCTGGCAACGCCGACGTTCGCCGTGCCGCAATTCAGGCCATGGAAGGAGCGGGAAGCCTCGCCGTGGCGCAGACCCTGCTCAAGTATGCCGCAGCCGGGGACGGCGACGCGAGACGGGCGCTGACCAAAATTCAGGGCGAACCCGCTCAAGTCGCGATCAACTCCGCCATGGGACCGGGCGATGCCAAGATTCGCGTGGCCGCGATCAACACCCTGTCCGACCGCCGCGTGAACAACGCCAGTAGCCTACTGATCCAGATGCTCGCCAATGAAAAAGACGCGGGTGTGAGTAGCGCCGCGATCAGCGTGCTCGGCAAAATTGCCGACGGCAAAGATATCCCCCCCTTGCTTCAATTGTGTGAGACGAATCCGCGTGCGATAGGCGCGCTACGCAACGCCGCCAACCGGGCCGACGACAAAGACGGTGCCACCAAGCTGGTGGTCGACAGCCTCGGCAAGTTCGACGGCAAGGAGAAAGCGGCGATGTTGAAGATCCTGCCGGTGCTCGGTTCGGATAGCGGCTTGAAGGTCTTGGCGGACGCCAAAGATGGCGACTCGATGCGCGCCTTGGCCGAATGGCCGGACGGACGCGCGGTCAACGGCTTGTTCGCGAACACCGGGAACGCGGACCTCTCGGATGGCGAACACGTCACCATTGTTCGTGGTCTCATCCGTTTGATTCCCGAGGCGAAAATGAACCCGGAAAAGAAGGTCGAGATGATCGGTGATTTGATGACCGCCTCACGCAATGAAGACCTGCGCAAGCAAGTCGTGACTCTCTACGGCGACATTCACAATCCCGCTTCTGCGGGTCCTTTGGTCGAAGTAATCAAGGCCGGAAAATACAAAGACGAAGCCAACCTCGCGGGTGTCAAACTCGCCGAGGAACTGATGAAGCAGAAGAAAAAAGCCGAAGTGAAGTCTCTCACTGAAGCGGTGCTTGCTGCGGGCGCGACGGGTCAGGCGAAGAAGAAGGCCGAAGAGCTGTTGAAGCGTTCGAAGTAAGGCACCCTGATTTGGCCAAACGCCTTTTCCTGTCGCGCGGCTCCTCGCTAACTTGGCTGGCCATTCCTTTGCCTCACATTCTTTTGCCTCCGCGGAGCGGCTAACCTGTGCCGGGGTCGCGTCTTGAAGTGTGACGTGATTCTCGGCAGAGCACCATCATGAAAACGCTCCGCCTGATCGCCGCCAGCCAGTTCGAACTCCAAGACGTGCCGCTCCCCGAACTCGGTCCGGAGGACGTGCTCGTCCAGGTCCGAGCGGTGGGGATCTGCGGCTCGGATGTGCATGGCATGGACGGCAGTTCTGGGCGGCGGATCCCGCCGATCACCATGGGGCATGAGGCCAGCGGGGTGATCGAGTCGGTAGGTTCGGCGGTGACCGAATGGGCGGCCGGCGACCGGGTGACCTTCGACTCGACGGTCTATTGCGGTAGCTGCTGGCACTGCAACCGTGGTGAGATCAATTTGTGCGACAAGCGGATGGTCCTCGGCGTGAGCTGCGGCGATTACCGGCGCCACGGCGCCTTTGCCGAGTTCGTGGATATTCCGCAGCGGATTCTGTACCGGATTCCGGAGGGCGTAAGTTTCGAGCAGGCCGCGTTTGTGGAGCCGGTGTCGATCGCGGTGCACGCGGTCAACCGTTCGGGCGCGGGCTTGGGCGACTCGGCGGTCGTGGTTGGCACCGGCATGATCGGTTTGTTGATCGTGCAAGTGCTGCGCGCGGCCGGTGTGACGAACATCATCGCGGTAGATTTGGATCCTGATAAACTGGCTCTGGCGGAAGAGTTCGGCGCGAGCACCGGCTTGATCGCAGAGGAGGGCCTTGTGTCGGAAATTCGCAAACGAACGAACGGACGCGGGGCGGATCACGCGTTCGAGGTGGTCGGCGCGGAGGCCCCGTTTCGGACGAGTGTGGAGTGCGTTCGGAAAGGCGCGACGGTGACCTTGGTCGGCAATCTATCTCCGGAGGTGACCTTTCCGATGCAGTGGGCGGTCACCCGCGAACTCACGATTCTTGGGTCGTGCGCGTCGGCCGGCGAGTACCCGGCCTGTCTTGATTTGATCGCGACCAAGAAAATCGATGTCGACCGGATGATCTCGGAGAAGATCGGCTTAGCCGAGGGTGCGGACGCGTTCGAGCGCCTGCACGCGGGCGAGTCCGGTTTGTTGAAGGTGATCTTGTTGCCGTTGCAGGAATCGCTGTAAACTGAGGGCCAAGTGCTTGGCGCGCCGGAATGAATTCCGTCACGACGAACGCGGAACGAGTTCCACGTTACCTTCGGCGGCGGCTGACGCCCGCGCAGTTTCCTCGAAGGATCTGGGTCTCTATTTTTCGAGGGCTTTGTTAATGTCCGAGACGACCTTGGTGCCATCGGGGGCTTCTCGGGAACTGTAGCGGCTGATCAGTTTTCCGTCTTTACCGATCAGGAACTTTTCGAAGTTCCATTTGATGTCGCCGCCTTTGACGCCGGTTTTGGTTTCGTCGGTGAGGTAGCCGAACACCGGGTGCTGGTCGTCGCCTTTGGTGCTGACCTTGCTGGTCATGTCGAAGCTGACGCCGAACTTGCTGGAGCAAAATTCTTTGATTTCGGCTTCGGTGCCGGGTTCTTGGCCGCCGTAGTTGTTGGCGGGCAAGGCGAGGATGGCGAAGTCTTTGTCGGCGAATTGTTGGTCGAGCGCGACCAGGTTTTTATACTGGCGGGTGTTGCCGCAGCGGCTGGCGACGTTGACCGCGAGCACGACTTTGCCTTCGTAGTCTTTCAGGCTCTTGTCTTTACCGTCGATTGTTTTGACGGTGAAGTTGTGGAACGATGGTTCGCTGGTGGCCGACGTTTTCTTCGTGTCGACCGGACCAAAGCCGTCTTTCGGCGTGCCGTCTTCGTTAATCTTGTCGCAGGTCCAGAGCAGGCCGCTGGTGAGCATATCGAGGAACTCGGGTTGTTCCATCGTGTGGTTGTAGTGACCGATGGTGGTGCTGAACACGCGGGCTTTGCCGAAGGTGTTCACCCAGGAGACGGGGTGCTTTGCTTTGCCGTTGTCGCCTTCGATCAGGACGGTGCTGTTCTCGTAGATTTTTTTGATGGTGTAGAGTTCGCCTTTGTGGGTGTTCCACTCGGCGTCGAGTCCGACGGTGACCGGGTGGTCTTGTTTGACGGTCTTGTAGGTGACCGGCGTTTTCGGCCCGTGACCGCGGGTGTCGGCACCGGTGAGTTTGAACCATTCGTCCCAGTCGGCGTGGTCTTTCTCTTTCCAGACGCGGTAGTTGTGCATGGCGCAGTGGATCATCACCGCAGGAACGCCCTCGGCGTGGGGTTTGATGATGCCTTCGACAAAGGGTTTATCGGTGACGAACGCGAAACATTCGTTGTGTACCACAACATCGTAGCCCTTGGCCCAATCGGGATTTTTGTGCAGCGGGATTTTGGTATCGGTGGTCTTGCCGCCTTGGTGAACGACCGTCCATTCGACGTTGGCGCGTTCGGAGACGCCTTTGGGGATGATGTTTTTTTGATTCGCATAATCATGGCAGCAACCGCCAGTAATCAGCAGGGCTTTAATCGCTTTTGCGGCTTTCTGGGGTGTCTTTGCGGGATTGGGTTCTTCGGCCTGAACGACGAGAAAGATGGAGAGCAGGGCGGTAAAGGCGGAGAGGAGATAGATTTTCATAGGGTCTAGTTTTCGTAAAAGATACGACGGGCGAGACCGACTTTGCATTCTTTTTCGTAGACGGATCGCGTTCGTGCCACCTACGAACGAGGAAACGCTTCCATGTCCGAACTTAAAAAAGTCACCGCCGGTATCTGGGTCGTCGACCGCCCGATGATCATGGCGGGGGCTCGTATTGGTTGCCGGATGACGGTCGTCCGTTTGTCCAAAGGCAAGCTGTTGCTGCACTCACCGGTGCAAGTCGACCGGTCATGGCCAAAAGAAGTGGCCGAACTCGGTGAGGTGAAGTGGATTGTCGCACCGAGCCTGTTGCACAACTTGTGGACCCCAGACGCGAAGACCATTTTTCCTGATGCGCAGGTCTTGGCTCCGCCGGGATTCGATGCGATTCATCCGGATCTGGAAACGTCGCCGCTGCTGGCGTCCGAGGAAATGGCGCAGCACTTCCACCTGCAGCTCATCGACGGCGTGCCGAAGTTGAACGAGGTGGTAATGTGCCACCGCCGAAGTGGCACCCTGCTTGTGGCAGATTTGGTGTTTAATATGCCGTCGGATATTCGCGGCTACACCCGTCTGCTGTTTCGGTTCTTGAACGGCGGCTACGGAAAGGTCACGCAGACGCGCGTGTTTAAAAGCCAAGTAAAGGACGCGTCCGCGCATATGGAATCAGTGATGAAAATTTTTGAATGGGACTTTGATCGAATCGTTCTTAGCCACGGCGATGTGGTGCTCAAGGGCGGCAAGGAGGCACTCGAAGATGTTTACCGGACTCGTTGAAAAAACCGGCAAGCTGATCCGGCTTGAGGACCGCGAAGGTGGGCGTCGGCTAATCTTGGAGGAAGCCGCTCAAGCAGTTTCTGGCGAAGCTAAGTGGACCGATCTCGAACATGGCGAAAGCATCTGCGTCAGTGGTACCTGCCTCAGTTTGGCGGGGCAGGAGGGCGGATTGGTGTTCGATGTGTTGCAGGAGTCGCTGGACAAGACCTGTTTGGGTTCGAAGCAACCCGGCGACCTGCTTAACCTCGAACGCTCCTTGAAGTTCGGCGACCGGATGGGCGGCCATGTGGTCACGGGGCACGTGGATGCGACCGGTTCAGTGGCGGCGGTCGAAGCGGTGGGCGGCGACTGGAAACTGCGCGTAGCTTGCGATGCCGAAACCTTGGCTGGCATGGTGTACAAAGGGTCGATTTGCATCGACGGAATTTCTCTAACGGTGGCCGAGCTGCACGACGATAGCTTTACGGTGCATCTCATTCCGATCACCTGGGAGATGACTTCGATCCATCAATTGAAGGTGGGCTCTCCCGTGAATCTGGAGGTAGACATTCTGGCCAAATTGGTTCGGCGCCGCTTGGAAGCGGGCGCGCCGATCGGCGGGATCACCTGGGACGATTTTCGTTCGTTCGAGCAGGAGCAGTAGGCGATTCGGTTGGATCGAATGCGCACGTTCTCGAACCCCCGACAAAAGGAAATGATGGTTCGACGAAACTGCCACGAAAACCCCGCTTTGCCATTGACCTTAGGCTCTCGCGGAGTACCTAGGTCGCGGGTCGGGCCCTATGCGACGGACGCCGGTGAACTCCGCCAGGACCGGAAGGTAGCAACGGTAACTGTGTCGTCCGGGTGCCGTAGGTAACCTGGCCCACTTTTTTTCTCTCTCTTTCCCTTTCTTAAATTTTCTCTCTCAGGGGAAAAAACCTGTAGCTTGCTGGCCTCTGTCACTCCATGGGCTTTTTCAAAATCCTCCTAATCGGCTCGGGAGGCCCCTCGCCCTCCAGGGAAAGGGGAAAGCCTCTCGCCCGCCAAGGAAGGGGAGCAGAATCTTGTTTCTCTCGCGTGGATTTGACATCACCACCAGCGTCAGATTACCGTCGTTCCAGTGAGTAAACCGAAACAAATTTCCAGTCTCCGCTTTTTAGGCCTCCTGCTTTTGGTGGCGCTATTCGCGCTGTTTGTCGCGCATCTGGTGACCGGAGTCGGCCCCAGTGCATTACCGGGCAGCACCAGTCGCGAGACCTCCGCCCGCGAGGCGGCCGAGCATGCCGCGAACATCTACCGGGTGGATCCCGATCTGATTCTCGCCGTGATGTGGAAAGAAAGCCGCTTCAATGCCAAGGCCAAGGGCAAGGCCGGAGAGATCGGTTTGATGCAGCTAATGCCGAACACGGCCGCCGAATGGGCCGAGAAGACGCTGCGTTCGAACTTCCAGACCAACGATCTGTACGATCCAAAAATCAACGCGGAAGCTGGAACGTGGTACATCCTGCGCGGCATGGAAATGTGGAATCACAAACAGGATCCGCTGCCCTACGCCCTCGCTCGGTACAATGCGGGTCAGTCACGCGCCCTGAAGTGGGACAAAGGGGCAGCGACTGCGGGCGATTTCATCGACGCGATCGGGATCCCCTCGACCAAGCAATACGTTCGAGATGTAATCGACCGGTATGGAAAGAATATCGCGGAACGGGTGAATAACGGACTGTAGGACCGTTTCTTATCTTTCTAGAATCGTGCTCAGTGGCTGAAGGTCTTCGGTCACGTGCAAGTCGTAACGATTGTTGAACACCTGATGTAGGTCGTCGCCCTCGTAGCTGCCCCATGCCCGGCGCATTTTTTCCATGGCGACTCCGCTGAGGTAGCCTTTCTTCAAGGCGGAATGCCATTTACTTGCATCGTGCTCGCTGCGGACGACGACGTAGTAAGGATGTTTGTTCTGGCCGTAGCTTCTCGGTGGTCCGATGAAACTGATGGTGGCGACAGCATCACCCGAGGTGGCAGCGTCGATCCCGGACGTTTCGCTTCCGGACTCCTCCATGGATCCTCCTTGTAGTTTGGGGGTGCTGCGCCCGGAAGTATCGAGCGTGTAGCTTGTTCCTTCGAAGGCTTTTTCAATGCCGGCGATTCGGGACTCAATCCGTTTTTTCCACGCCTCACCACGGGCCACTGGGTTTTTCACCGCGACGGTGCCGGCGGGGGTGCCATCGGTTTTCAGTTGGTGGGCTAGGACATATCCTAAGGCTTCGTCCTTGGTGGTGAGATGGCTAACATCGCGTTCGCCGAAAAAGCCCTTTGCCACGAAGCCGAGACCGAAAACGAGGCCAGAGAGAAGGAACGCGCCGAGGAGAATTGCCGGCGGAAGTTCGCCGTTCACTTTGTGGATGAACAACGCGCTAGCGAGGATCAGAAACGCGAGCACCGTGAAAATAATCATATGCAGTCGGCCTCCCAGCCGGTGGGCGTTTCAGCGCCCGAAAAGGAATTAAGGATCTGGACCGCCTTCATGGAAGTCCGCTACTGGAACCTTTGTTGCCGACCCATCCCAATACAGGGTGATGCGCACATCTTTGTGTAGGGGCTCGGTCAAATACATATAGGAACGAATGTCGGCGTCCGCATCGGTCAGCGCCCAAGTCGAACTCGGCTGGGCGATGGCATCAATGCTATGTCGGGTCAAAGTACCAGTCTGAGGATTACTGTTCCCAGGATAGGGAAACGGGAACAGACCCGATACGCTATTAGTGGAGGTGTTCCAGCGATGGGTCACGTAGCGATAGATGCCGTTGTTGTAGTTGGTGTCCATCCACAACTGTGTGTCGTTGCTAGCCCCCATTCGTCGGAGCCAGACCGAACTGGTGAAGGCTGGATGCACTTGCTTGTTTTGGAGGTTCGTTCCCCCGAGGTGGGATCGGAGCACCCAGGCAAGGTGACCATTCTTATCGCCACCTTGAGCGGTGTCGCTGGCGGTGGCGCGTTGGCTGAGGTAGGCTTGAGGCACCATGCCGTTTTCATCCATGATGAAGGCGTAGAGGGCTTGTCCAATGTTCTTGATCCGCGCGGTATCGTCAATTTTGCCGGCGGTGACCATGGTTGAACTGAAGGCGGGGACGAGAATGGCTGCCAACAAAGCGATCACCGCGATGACCACAAGAAGTTCGATTAAGGTGAAACCGGACGTCTTCCGATGCCGCAATGTACGTTTTCGTGTAAGAGCGAAGTCTAGTACATATCTCATGGGTTAAGTATACCAATGTTAAACATCCCGGTAAAGCGTGCATTCTGTAAGAAAACGATAGGCGGCGCTTTACCGATGATATTCGGGGTTATGGGGTGCGAACCTCGATGGTCGCACCGGCCGGATAGCTGAAGTAGAGACCTTGCCCCGCCGAGGTCTCTAAGCGCTCTCCGAGAAGGAGAATCGGGGTATCCGGATTGGTCACATCAAAGGCCTGTGCACCGGCTACAATGCCAGTGAGGAGGTAGCTTGCGACTCCTTCGCTGGTCACAAACGGGGTTGTGGTGACGATCTGGGTTGGTTCGCCGGTCGGGCTTGCGTCCACTTCGACATGGTGGGTCAGGCGGGCGGTTTCGGTAATCTCAAGACCATGGCTGACTTCCTGAATGATGTACTCGCCAGGGCCGACTTCGAACTCGTAGTCGCCAGCACCGCCGACGGCCAGAATGATGGCTTCGTTCAGGCGCTCGCCGGTGGCGGCATCGATCACGTAGTAGCCGATGACGTCGACTTCGGCCGAGGTGCTCCACGCGAGGCTGCCGCCGCTGGCGTAGGCGCCTGTGAGTTTGGCGGCGGTGGGCGAGGGGGCGATCGGGAAGTTCGGCGCGTTATCCAGATCATCCGGGGTGCACTCGCACATCGAAATGGTCACGGTCTGCGAAGGGTTCGCGTCGCCGCGTGCCGCGGCGTTGATTCCGGGAACGGTCGAATTGTCCATCTCGACGCGGTAGGTGCCTGAGGGCAGCGTGTAGTTGTACATGCCGTTCGGGCCAGTGGTCGTGGTGGCGATGAAGGTTTCGGTTCCATCATCATTTACTTCGTAGATGTTCACCATGACGCCGGCGATGCCGACGTTCTCGAGGTTGTCATTCGAGGGCGTGCCATCGTTGGAGAGGTCGATGAACACCGCGCCGACCGCACAACCGCAAGGTGGTTGGGTGAACGCGACGTTCGAATCGCTGACCGCGATGCCCGAGTTCACCGCCCCACCGACCGCGGTAGCGACATTGGTGATGCCGGTGATTTCGCCGTTCGCGCTGGCGATTTTGCTCTCGCCAACGGCAAGGTCCCCGATCGGGATCGAGATGCCGTCGCCAATGAGTGCATCGTCGATGACGACGTTCTCGAGATCGACGCGTCCGACGTTGATGACTTCGAAGCAGAAGGTGACGGGTTCGCCCATGAAGCCGTCGACGACTTCGACCCCGGGGCAAGCCGCATCATGGCCGAGTACCACGGTTTTCAGCAGTTCGATTTCCGGCATGCACATGATCGCTACTGGGATGGTGCAACTGCTTTCGTTGCCGCACTCGTCGATGGCGGTGAGGGTGATACTGTTGGCGTCGTTGCCATTGAGCGGGGTTCCGGGGGCCGGGTTCTGGCGAAGCGTCAAGGTGCCGCAGGTTTCTACGGGTTGTAGCTGGGCCGCGAGGTCGGGCGCGAGAGCAATGCACTCGTCGAATGCCTGGATCTCGAGGTTGGCGGGGCAGTTCAGCACGGGCGGATTGGTGTCTTCGGTCCACGTGGTGGTGATGACTTGATCGGTGTGGTTGCCGCAAAGATCGGTGGCTCGGTAGGTGCGGAATAGCGTGTGTTTGCAGCCGTCGATGGTCTCTTCATCGCCCACATGACTGATGTTGACCGTGCCGCAGTCGTCGGTGGCGACGATCGAGGCGAGGACCGGTGCCGGTGCGCCGCCGGCTGGGTTGCATCCGAGAGATGCATCCGGGGCACGGCTGGTGATCGTTGGCGGTGCATTGTCTTGCAGCCAGCGAGCGATGAAAGTCGCGGTCGCGGTTCGACCGCAAATGTCACTGGTGGTGAGCGACCAGCTTTGCATGACCAGGCAGCTGTTGGTGACAGCAGTCATCGTGGCATCCAAAGTGGCCGGCACGCAGTCGCTGCTGACGTTGGCAAGAGCGAGCACATCGGCGCGGGTCGGGATGTCGCCTGCGTCCGGCGAGCAGCCGAGGTCCAGAACCGGTTGAATGTCAATGCTCGGTGCGTCGCTACTTTCTTGCCAAGTGTAGATGACATCTTCAAGGGCGCGGTTTCCGCAGTCATCAACGATGGCGTAGCGACGGCGCATGGTGACATCGCAACCATTGGTCTCCGTCGTGTCGGAGATGTGGCTGACTGTGGCACCGCAGTCATCCGTCGCGATCACCAAGCTGGTGTCCGGGGCGGGGATGCTGTCCGGGTTGCAACCGAGGTCGGCTCCGGACGGGGCGGAGGTGACCAGTGGCAGGTCGCTGTCGTCACTCCAGGTATAGACCGTGGTTTCGGTCGTGCTGAGTCCGCAGTCGTCCAAGCCGGTGATGTCGAAGGTGCGGGTATGCAGGCATCCGCTGGTGGTCTCTGCCATCGTTCCCGTGACCGAACCCGAACCGCAGTCGACCTGAATGACCACTTGGCTGAGGATATCGAACAGGCTCGGAGTGTCGGCGGCCGGCGGATTGCAACCGAGGTCGCGGTCTGGCGGCACAGCGAGAATGGGCGCGGTGCTGGACTCGCTGTAGCGGATGGTCTGGGTGGCGGTCTTTTTATTGCCACAGAAGTCCTCGAACTCGTAGCTGCGGGTGATGGTGACATCGCAGCCGTTGGTGATCGAGGCGGAATCGCCGGTCCAGTTGGTGCTGAGAATCTGGCAGCTGTCGCTGGCCACGGTGACCTCGGTCATCGGGGCCGGGATGGTGGCCGGGTCGATGTTGCAGCCGAGTTCAATGGTGGCCGGGGACACCTCAACCACAGGGGGAAGGGTGTCGGAGATGTAACTGAAGGTCTGGGTGTGGACGCTTTGATTGCCACAGGGATCTTCCAGTAGATAGCGGCGCTTCAGCATCACGGCGCAGTCGCCGAGCACGTTGTCGTCCCCGATCCAAGTGACGGTTGCGCCACCACAATCGTCGAGGGCTGCAACATCGAAGGGGTTCGGTCCGGGGATGACGCCGGGGTTGCAACCGAAGAACACGTTGGTGGCTCGAGTGGCTGCGAGATCCACGGTCGGGCTGGAGCTGTCTTCGGTCCAGGTGAGGATCTGCTGACCGACCACGAGGTTGTCGCAGATATCATCGAACACATAGTTGCGGCGCATGGTGACTCGGCAACCATTGGTGGTGACGGTGCTGGTGATGTTGGTGCCGATGATTTTGCAGCCGTCGCTGATCACATTGATCGCGTCCGTTGCCGGCGGTAACGTGGTCGGATTGCAACCGAGGTCGATGTTCGCTGGGGCGATGCTGACGACGGGCGGTGTCTGGTCCAGCGTGTAGGAAATTTGCTGGGTGATGATGAGCACGTTGCCGCAGTCGTCGGAGACACTGTACAGGCGTTCGAGGCTGGCGACGCAGCCAGCGAGCGGAATGCCGTCGGCGACGTGCGCCACGAGCGGCGTTCCGCAGTCGTCGATCGCGACGATCTGGGTCGGATTGGCCGGCGGGATCGAACTCGGGTTGCAGGCGAAGACGATGGGTTCGACACTTTGAATGACGGTCGGCGGAGCGGTGTCATTGCTGAAAGTGAAGGTCACGATCTCGTCGGTGAAGTTGCCGCACTGATCCATGATCCGGTAGGTCCGGCGCACGGTGGTGAAACAGCCGATGGCGGTGGTGACGTCGGCCTCGTGGGTGACCATCATCACGCCGCAGCCTTCGTCGGTGGCGGTGACGGCGTTGGTGTCGACCGGCGGTACCGTGCCGGTGCAGCCGAGGAAGCCGCCCGTTTGGGTGGTTTGAACCACCGGCGGTTTTTCGTCGACGCTCCAAGTGTAGACGATTGGACAGCCGACGCTCCGGTTGCCACATTCATCGGTCGCGGCGAACTGCAGAGTGTGCGTAAAGCCGCAGACGCCGTCGAAGACGAGGTCCTCGACAATGTTGCTCATGGTGGTGCTGCAAGCGGCGGAGACGGTGATTTGGCGTCCCAGCCCGAACGCGTTCGGCAGGTCGGCGGCGGCGGGGTTGCAGCCGAGGTCTTGCGACGGCGGACAAGTAAGGACCGGTGCGGTCGAGGCCTTCCAGGTGAAGGTTTGACTGCAGGTCTCAAAGTTTCCGCAGGGGTCGATGGCCAGATAGGTGCGGGTGAGGCCTTCGTTGCATCCAGGCAGGACGAGGGCCTGTTCGGAGATGAGACTGAGTGTCACGCCGCAGTCGTCGCTGACGGTGCCACCGCCAGCCACGAACTCGGCCGCGTTGGTGAAGGCCGGCGGAATAACCGCCGGGCTGTCAATGAAGCAGCCCAAGTCTTCGTCGGCCGGACAGACGAGGACCGGGGCGGTCGTGTCGTCGGTCCAACGGGTGACAACGGTGACCGTGGTGGTGTTGCCGCACAGGTCGCGGGCCGTGGCGTCGATTTCTCGAACTAACGCACAAGGATCGTTCAACACAAACTCGTCGCGGCTGATCCAAACCGTATCGACACCGCAAGGTTGGTCTTCGAACGCGAAGTCGGCTGGGCCGTAGGCGGGAACGGTGGTCGGGTTGCAGCCGAGGTCGCGGTCGGACGGACCGCTCAGCAGCGCCGGTCCGGTGGCGTCGTCATGGGTGTAGGATAGGGTCTGAACGCGTTCGATGAAGTTGCCGCAACTGTCGGCGATGCGGTAGACCCGAACGACCGTGGAGACGCAATCGAAGCGACTGGTGACGTCACCGACGTGCGTGACCGCACAGCCAGAACCGCCGAAACCGAGCACCGGATTGTCGTTGGTGGTGACGATGGTGTTCGTGGTCGACACCGAGTCGAAGGTGACAACTTCCACGTTGGTAGCGACCATGGTTTGCTGGGTCACCGTCATGCCGCCGGTGATGTTCGTGGTGATCACATCGACCATATTGGTGACCGGCACCGTGACGATGTTGGTGATGCTCATGGTGACGGTGTTGGTCACAACTTCCGAGGACGGAGCGCCGATCGTGGCGCTGCCGGGCGTCATGAACGTGGTCGTGTAGACGCCATTGCTCACCAGTTGGTAGGAGAAGTCGGAGTTGGCCGCGCCATCCGCGAACGGGGCCGAGTCGTACAGGTTGGTCGCACTGGCGGTGATGGTGAAGCCACCCGAGCATGCGCCCAAAGCGGGAACAGTGCCGCCATATTCATTGCCACCGCCAATCATATTGCCGGCGTTTGGCGAGCCGTAGATGAAGCCGGCCACGAACGCGCCGCTGGCGTCGTAGAGTCCGAAGTGTTCCCCGCCGTTGGTCAGGTTCCAGACATCGCCGCCTGAGGTGTTGGTGATGCAACCACAGGTGTTGATGTCGACATCGATCAGTCCGGCGTAGTTTGAGATGCCGTTCATGCCGTTGGAATAGGCGCTTGAGGCGAACAGCAGAATCCCGTCGGCCGGAATGAGGGTGCCATCTGGAATGGTGATGACGACGTCGCCATCGGTGAACACAAAGCAGCTTACATCGGTTCCAGGCGGTCCGATGAATTCGATGAATTCACCGCCGACGCCGCCGGCGCCCGCGCCTTCGGTGCCGGACGCGTCGGCCAAAACTTCATTGATCTCGATCTCGGTTATGGCACCGGGAATCACGTTGGTGACCACCATGTCGGTGTTGGTCATCACAACATTGGTGACGGTCGTGTTCGTCACCACATTCATGGTGTTGGTCATTAGGTTGGTCATGCCGCCGGTGGTCGTCACCACATCCTCCACGATGGTGGTTGAGACGATGTTGGTCATCGGAACGACCTCGGTGGTCACCACGTCCTGGGTGGTGATGGTCATGTCGTTGCTGAGCACGATGATTTCCTGACAATCATCGGCGCAGACAACCAGCGACACGTCCGCCGTCGGGACGGGCAGGGCGGTGGCATCGACGCAGACGACGTTCTCGTTGGCGGGAAAACTCACTAGGGTCGGCGGCGTGACATCCTCCGTCCAGATGAAGGACTCGGTGCAGGTAACCACTTGGCCGCAGATGTCGGTGGACTCATAGAAGTTGGTCCGCGTGACCACGCAGTTATTGGTGACTTGGAAGCTGCTGACGAAATCGGTCTTGATGATGCCGCAATCACTCATGGGCGCGACGCGGGCGCTGTTCGGCGGCGGCACGGTCGGATTGCAGCCGAGGAAGTGAACGGGTTCGTCCATGCAGGTCGGCGCTGCGACCGTGGCGGCGGTGCTGAAACGGAACGTTTGCACGCCGAAGGCGAGGTTGCCGCAGAGATCGCT
>Ga0209186_1000430_pt1 | contig 34312 bp, 30 predicted proteins | sample SidtaG_FD_187426 | JGI IMG/M metagenome (GOLD analysis project Ga0209186, IMG submission 187426) | Marine algal microbial communities from Sidmouth, United Kingdom - Sidmouth_Male2 metaG (SPAdes) (version 2) | ecosystem: Host-associated > Algae > Red algae > Unclassified | place: Sidmouth...
TATAGCAAGAAATGAAACATAAAAATAAGTCCGTCCCCTTTTCCGTCTCCCCGTCTCCCCAAGCTCCCCTTCACCTTCAACCTCAACTTCCATTCGGTAGAGATTCTGCCTTTCGGACACATGCCGGCCCGAAGGGTCGAGTCATCATAGCCCGCGGCAACGCCGTGGGTTCGGGTACCGCATAATTACGGCCTGAAAGGTCGGGTCATCAACTCTGCAATGAGTACCAAAATGAGTCCGTCCCTTTTTACGTTGGAAGAGATTCTGCCTTTCGGACACATGCCGGCCCGAAGGGTCGAGTCATCATAGCCCGCGGCAACGCCGTGGGTTCGGTACCGCATAATTACGGCCTGAAAGGTCGGGTCATCAACTCTGCAATGAGTACCAAAATGAGTCCGTCCCTTTTTACGTTGGAAGAGATTCTGCCTTTCGGACACATGCCGGCCCGAAGGGTCGAGTCATCATAGCCCGCGGCAACGCCGTGGGTTCGGTACCGCATAATTACGGCCTGAAAGGTCGGGTCATCAACTCTGCAATGAGTACCAAAATGAGTCCGTCCCTTTTTACGTTTTTTTACGTTAGCTTGCATTCCGATCGCGCCTTTAGCTCTCGACATCCTTTTCCGATTGCTTCCGGTGGTTCCCTTCGGTCACCGACCGGCTAATTGCCTTCAAGCCTCCGGCTTTCATTCCGAAGCAGGGACCGCATCAAACCTCATGTAAATCGGCTTATCTAATCGTCATGGATATCACACCCTATTTGGGCAAAGAAAAACCTCCCGTGGCATGCGCCAACGAGAGGTTCTACAAGCTAGCTGCGAAGCGAAGCTTATTCCCAGACCGTGATGTTACGACCTGGCTCGATGCTGAAGTAGGTCGCGAAGCCGTCTTCGGTTTTGATGATTTTACCGATGAGCTGCACCGGTGCTTCAGGATCGCTTAGATCCATCACGGTTGGCTCGGAGCTGAATCCGATAACAAGGTAGCTGTTTACGCCGACCTGCGAGATGAATTCGGCTTGGCCCGCTTCTGAAGCGATGGTTTGGGTTGGCTCACCCACCGGATCTGCCTGCGCCACCCGAACGGCGAGAACCGGTCCATAGCGTTTGCTTTTCAGATCGTTGCTAATGATGTTGAGTTCGTAACGCCCGCGATTGGCTTCTTTGTCCAACAAACTGTAAGATGAAGCGCCGGTGGCGACCATCATGTTGGCGGTGATTCGTTCGCCATCGCGATAGAGATGATATCCGAGAACGTCATCTTCGCTGATCGGGGTCCACGAGATCGCAACCCCGGACAGGGTGGCAACTGCTTCGAGGCTCGCGCCATTAATCGCAGTGGTGCCAATAACAAAGCCAAAGTCCAACGCGGTCTCGGTGCCGCCGATGCTCACCGTCGCATCGTATTCGAGCGGGGTGGTTGGCGGTTGAATCATGAAGCTTGGATCAACCGTCGAGGTATCCATTTCGACGTGATAATCGCCCGCAGGCAAGTCGGTGAAGGAGTAGTATCCGCCTGCACCTGAAGTGGTGTCGATGGGATTGGTGACGCCATTCACGACTTCGAACAAGGTAACAAGGGCACCTTCGAGTCCGAGGTTGTTCAGATTTTCGTTATCTGGATCACCATCATTGCTGAAGTCCTGCCAGATGCTACCTTCCAAGGTTCCGCTACCGGTATCGACCATGGCTTCGTCATCGTGATCGACTGGGGCAAGACCGACAATGGCATTGCCGCTTCCGTCCGCAGGGGTTCCGAAGGCCCAACCAATGTTGGTGTAGCCGGATTGGATGAAGCCAGGTGCTTGATGGTTCACTGTATCGCCGCTGGCCAAGGTGCCGAGGTTTACGAGGAGCCCAAGGTCATCGTCTTTCAACATCACATCGATCAGCTCGGTGGCCCCGGTGTTTTCAATCTCGAAGCAATAGGTTACGGGTGCGCCATCCCAGCCATCGACAAGTTCAACGCCAGGGCAGTTACCATCGCTAGTGACGGTTTTGCGTAATTCGATTGCGGGGGAACTACATCATCGACATGCGAGGTGTGGGTGATGGTGCCCGAACACATGTCCGCGGCTGCGGTGAGGGAGGTCTCCGGGCTCGGCACGTTCGAGAGGTCGGCTTGACAACCGAGATCGATATCTGCTGGCACGATGGTTGGGGTCGGATTCGCGTTATCGATCGCGTAGCTATAGGTCTGTGTAATGCTGGCTCGGTTTCCACAGAGATCGTCCGCGACGTAGGTCCGTTGTACCGTCGCACTAAAGCCATTGGTAACCACCGAGTCATTCAGCCAGAAGACCGCAGTGGCGTCGCAGTTATCGTTTACGCTAAACATGGTTGGATCCACCGCAGGAGCGGCGATGGGATTACAACCGAGTTCGATGACGGGAACAAAAGTTGGCCCAGCCGTGATAACGGGTGCAACGGAATCATTTCGCATGGTGAAGACCATCACACTATCCACGTAGTTGGCGCAGCCGTCGGTGACACGGTAGGTCCGCGTGACCATGGTAACGCAGCCTGAAACGTTGGTCAGGTCGCCATGATGTTCGATGCTCGCGATACCACAATCATCGCTGGCGACGACCACGCTGGTGTCCGCAGGCGGCACGACCGCATTACACCCTAGGTCGCCACCGGTTTGGGTAGCGGTGATCCACGGTGCATCCACATCGATGCTCCACGAGATCTGCTGGGTAATGATGGTGGTTTGACCACAGGTCAGTGGCGCTGTAGACCCGATCGAGAGAGGCGGCACATGGGTCGCTACTCGCGGGTGTGTCGGAAACATGCGAGATATTCGCGATGCTACAGGCTGAGTTTGCTCCGATTAAGGTGGTGTTGGCGGATGGCACTTGCCCAACCGAGCTAATGCAGCCGAGATCGAGATTACTGAGGCTTTGTACCGCCGGATCAGCCGAAGGCAACAAGGTCCATGTAAAGAGGAGGTCGATTTCGTCTCCCACGCCACAGCAATTTTCGACCGAATAGGTTCGGGTCAAGCTGACGGCGCAGCCATTGGTGACGATCACGTCCACAACATTAGAGAAGGCAATCACGCCGACGACAACCAACTGACTAAAGTCTGGAGCCGGAGCCGGGTTACTTGCTACACAGCCAAAGTCGCCGCCTGGCTCCGCCGAGCTGATTTCAGGCGCGAGGGTATTAATGGTGTACGTGAAGGTTTGGTCGAATCGTCCAGTCTGCGAACAAAGATCGGTGGCTTCGTAGTGGCGAACCACGGTCCAATCGCAGCCGACAAGGGTCGGTCCAGTTTGCCCCACATAAGCAATGGTCGCGTTGCAGGCTGCGGTGACCAAGAACTGTGAGGTGCTTGGCAGCGGCACTTGCCCGACGCTATTGATGCAAGCGAGGTCAATTTGATCTACGCCTTGAATCACTGGAGCGTCTGGGGTTTCAGTCCAGGCATAACGAACCGTGGCTTCATCTGTGTTACCGCCTGAACGCATCCACGTCGAAGTTGATATAGGCGCAGAGGTAATCTGTTCCCGGAATCACCGCCATGGCTTGCAGGTCGATGGTGATGAGACGCTGGGTACCGTTGCGAGATGTCGCGAGGATGAGATCATCGCCATAGAGGTAGAGCCCAGAGCCATTGATGTTATCGCCAGTTTCCCAAATCACAGACGCTTGTCCTGCGACAAAGGCATCTGGCGAGAAGCAGATTTCGAAGGTGGCGTCGGCGCCAGCATCGAGTTCGCCACCTGCAGGGGCGGGGTCGCCAAAGTCGGCATAGCTGAACCCGTCGGAGCCCGACACGCAGACGACATTGATCGGATCCGTGGTCGGTGCACTCGACACCAAGGTTGCCACCGGCGGCTCACAGGCTGTAATCCCACTCAAGTCAACCGCCGGCAACGAACCGAGGGTATCGATGCATCCCGCATCTACCCCAGGCAACGCGCATGGCGCAAGGCCACCCAAGGGCTCGTAACTCCGGCTCGGGGAGAAGTTCTGCGTGACATAACCCGCGGGCTGAACATTACAGGTCTCGTTGCCACCACATGCCGCATTCACTCGGTCTTCACGCCAGCATTCGTTGCCATCCGCATCATACAAGATGACAGCAAAATTGCTCAAGCGAGGGCAACAGGTAAGCCTCGGGGTCACGGCAATTAAATTGACATAGCTCGGAGCCGCCAGATCAAGATCAACGTAGGTATTTACACTACCATTCGGTGGATGCCATAATCCAGCACAGCACCCTAGGCTAATCACCCCGTCATTGACCCCGCCCACGCTACTACCAGAGTCTGCACCATAAGGAGAAGAAGCTGTCGCGCCTAACGCGATATTCGCACCTGTTTCATCAAATATTTCGATCTCATTAATAGTTAATCTTGTGACATTGGCATAAACACGAACCGTCGAAACAAGCTTCTCGGGTTTGTTTTCGTAAGCATAGGTCTCGGTCGCCTGAACCACATTGCCGCAACAGTCCTCGACTTCCCACACCCGAGATACCGTGACCTTACATCCCGCCGCGACCCGGTTCTCCGACACCAAGCGAGGCTGGCTAATCCCACAGGTCCCATCCGGATCCGTGACGGTAAAGGCTTCCGCTCCATCATAGGTTGGATCGGGGCAAATCGGATTGGAAAAGACCCGCTGATCACCCGCACAGGCATAATCAACAAACGGCGCGGTGGTAATCATTGGTGGCGCGGTATCAATTGCATACATCACCACTTGGGTGACCGAACTGACAGCACAGGCCGCCGCAACTTCATACACCCGCTCAATGGCCTGGCTGCAATCCGGAATTCGTTCGAGTGTCATCGCATTCAAAATCGGGTTCCGATCACCTCCCGCATTTGGCGTTCCACCTAAAACTAGATTCAAGATCCCATCACCTGCGGTATATTCATGTGTCAACACCACCCCTGCTGCAGAACCTCCTGCAGTAGAAAAATTGTCCGCCAACAAGGCCCCCTCGGCGTAGACATCAAAATTGCGAGAGGATCCAACCGAATCCTGGAAAAGCAGCTGCACCTTGTACCGACAACCGACCTGCAAGTTACTCAGATCTAAATTAAACATCTCACCAGGCGGAGCTGCCCAGCGAATCGAGCGCATCATCGACTCCAATTTATCGTCATTTAACGACGCACCATAGTTCCGAGTCCCAGGTCCCCACGAGAAAATATTTCTCGGAGCCACAATAGCAATTCCTGGCGCGGTCACTGGCACGAACTTCGCATTCCGAACCTGCATCCCACCCGGCCCACCAAGATCAATCGCGTAGATCATCTCGCCATCTAAATCGAGCCCCTCACCCACATCGCCACCGGTAAACGCTCCGACAGAAGTACTCGTCGGAGCTGGAATCGGCAGACTTGATGTTAACGAAATCGCTAGGTCACCACATTCTGCCATCGTCCCCGCAGCAATAAAATCAGGCCCAGGAATCATCGCTTCACTAGCAATACATCCCAGCATCAAATCCGGCAACATGTCGTTCTGAATGTCGGTCGGGGTTAAATTGTACTCGTACGACTCGGTCGCCTGATGCGTCAAACCACAGCAGTCCTCAACCTCCCAGGTCCGCGTAACCGACACTTGACAACCATTGGTGGTAAACACATTCGCCACCATGGTGATACTCACAATCGTCAACGGGCCATCTGGATCCATCGCGGTAAAGGTCTCGGTCCCGCCGTAAGTCGGGTCAGATTCCGGCCCCTTGACCGGACGCATATCCCCATCGCAACCGAAATCGACAAATGGAGCCACCGCAGTGATTTAAGGTGGAGCCGAATTTAAAGTATAGTAAACAATTTGCGTAATAGTTTGCGGACAACATTCCGTGCCGACCGTGTACACACGCTCTTCCCCCGTGACACAATCATCACCCAAACTTAGATCCACGAGATCGGGGCAATTCCCAGCACGTATCAAAGCCCCCATGATCGGCTGAACCGTAACCAACACCGGAGTCGCAATGCTGGTGCATCCTTCACTTATCGCCTTAAAGGTAGGCACTGGAATCTGCGTCGTACTTGTAATGCATCCAAGATCGACCACCTTATCAAAATCGATCCGACAACAAACGCAACCCGCGAACATACCGGCGACTTCAGCCGGAGAGCATAAGACATCTTGGTAATACGCCATTTTTGCCAAGTCCCCTGTCCAAGACGGGGTAGGCGTCCCAGTCGGTACACTTCCGTTATTAAAGCCAAAGTTGGCACGATCTCCACCGTCCCAATCTGAAAAATTCCCCATCGTCTCGAGGACGGTTGCGGTAACCGCAACCCCATTAATAAACATGTTAATCGAACCCGGATTTCCGACCCCAATCGTCACAACCACATGAAGGAAGTCGCACGTTGCATCCGGACAGTACTCGCACAAATCAGCCTGAATTCGGACAAACTGAGCAGGAACTAGTCTGCGCTCGAAACCCGATCATACTTCCAAACTGATAAAAGGCTGTTCCAGCCCCTCCTCCACCCGTATTGAAAATGGTCTGGCTCGCAGTCAAATTTCGCGGACGAATCAAAAACTCCCATGTTGAGTCCTGATCAGTAGGAGGATCCCCTAAAATATCTTGAAAAGACTCCTCAGTACCAGGCCCATTTAACGTCAACCGGGGATCGCGGAAAAACTGAACGTCTCCAATACCGGTACACTCACTCGAAACGGGTCCTGCTCCATCCCAGACCATATCTGGATCGCCTACTTCTGGTTCCCACGAACCATTGCCGTCGTGACCCGCCGCCGTCCACTCAACTGTCGCTGCCCCGGGCGCAGCCAAAACCGACTGCATCACCATAAGCGGCAAACAAACGAAACACGGAAGCAACCAAGCCCCTCCAAATAAAATCGATATGTGTTTTTTCATAACAAGACCTAACATCTAAAAAATTGGGAAAACGAAAAGGGGGGGACCCTGAACTAGAGGAAAGCGTGGTCGATCTACCAATGGCAAATCGCAAACAGGAAGGGGCGAAGCAAACCAGCTGAAGCCCACTTCACGGAAGACAAAAACTGAACGGAAGCAAAGCAGTGAACAAAGGCGAAGCAATGAACAGAGGCGAAGCAATGCAGGCAAAACGTTGCCCGTAAAAATCGATCCAGATGACCCTATACCAAATGAAGTTTTTATAGCCGCTAAAAAGGGTACTCGAAAACTAGGCAACCAAGTGGCGTATCAGATGAAACAAATGGCGTGTCAGATGAAGCAAATGGTGCGGTCACAGCACGAACTGCAAATGCACTAGTTAAACTTTTACCAAAAATCACAACCGCAAGCTCTAGCGCATTAGCCCAAGCGAATGCTTGCGACACAAAACATGTCACGCAAAGTGAGAGCACGGCGCGAATGACTCCTAACCCATCCAGGCAACTGCTACTCGAAATATAATCACTGACCCTGTAAACCATAAATTCCGAAAAGGACCGTCGCAGCTTAAGCACAACATTGGCCTCGGATAGGATACACAATTTCTGACGATAAAAATAGAGAAAGTCTGAAGAAACTTCGTCAGGGATGGCCTGCGGTTCATTCAAAACCCTTTTCAATTGCCCTTTTCCGTACTTTTACGCACCATACACATTCCCACATGATGAAGAAACCTGTCCGATCTCGCGCGTTCGCCCCCGCAAATGCCTCCCTTATTTTTCAGACATACCCAGGCAAGATTCCCTCAGAACGAGGCTCGCTAGGCGTCGGATTCACCATCGATCGTGGCGTCATCGCAGAAGCAGCTCTCATTGACAGAAGCATTGACAGAAGCATTGACACAAGCATCGACACAAGCACCGCCCCTTCCTCGCCTTTCGAATCCACCATCCACGTCGCAGGCCAAGCCTGGGAATTCCCCACCGTGCGCTCCGTGCTCGACCAACTCAACGCCCCACCCGTCGCGCTTCGAATAGAGGCCGACTTCCCTTTCGGCTGCGGCTTCGGCATGAGCGGCGCTTCTGCCCTCGCCGTCGCGTTTGCGGTCAACGATCTCTGCGACCTGGATTACACCGCCTTCGAGCTCGCGCAAATCGCCCACATGGCGGAAGTCTTCAGCTCCACCGGACTCGGTGACGTCGGGGGACAATTCAACGGCGGCCTCATGGTCAAAACCAAACCCGGATACCCCCTACGCGTCGAACGGCTCCCGATCCCAACCTCCCCACTTTACATCCGCATCTTTGGACCGATCGAAACCAAATCGGTGATCGACAGCCCCGAGCGGCTCGAAGAAATCAACCGTGCCGGCGGCATTGCCATGCAAGACATTCAAGACAGCCCAGGCATCAACTTAGATCGACTCATCAAAATCGCCTGCGACTTTGCGGCCTCCAGCGGGCTCATGCAAAGTGACAAAGTTAGACAAGTGGTCAAAGACGTCGAAGCACGCGGCGGGCAAGCCACCATGATCATGCTCGGCGAAGCTGTGGTCAGCACCATTCCCTTCCCCGGCTGTAAAAGCATCCGCATCTCCGCCGAAGGCGTCCGCATGCTCTAAGCTAAGAGCCGCACAGAGGACGGGAATACCTGCCGACCTCGGTCAGAACTTCAATTAATATTACGCGTGTTACACACACCTCCCCGGAGCGGAGTGCGACGCATAGCTCGGGATTTCAACCTTCGAGAATAACGCAACCGCAAAAACCAGCGCCCCGAAGGCGGCGCACCCCTTGAGGCAAAAAACCCTCATCATCGGCCACTCCGCCCCCACCTTCCAGAACACAAAAAAGCCGCTTCAAACGAAGCGGCTTTTGACAATCGAGAACAAGCTCGACTTAGAGGCTTACCCATTGACGGGTTTTCGCAGATTCCAAAACCGCTTCGCAAATCTTTTGCGTTTCGAGCGCATCACGGAAGGTTGGTCCCGTGAAGTTTCCGCTTTCAGCCTGCATGAGGAAGTCAGCCACCTGATGCACGAACGTGTGCTCATACCCGATCTGAAGACCAGGTACCCACCAGTTGCCCATGTAAGGCTGATCGCCATCGGTCACGTGAACATTACGCCAGCCACGAACCCGTGAATCGTCGCTGTGATCGAAGTACTGCAAGCGATGCAAATCATGCAAGTCCCACGCGATCGACGCATTTTCGCCATTGATCTCGAAGGTGTACAAAGCCTTGTGACCACGCGCATATCGCGTCGACTCAAAAATCGCCATTGAACCATTTTCGAAGCGAGCCAAGAACGCACACGCGTCGTCGATTTTCACTTCTTGCTTCTTGCCGGTGTCTTGATGCACCCGCTCTTTGATGAAGGTTTCGGTCATCGCACTAACTTCGACCATTGGACCATTGATCCAAATCGCGGTATCGATGCAATGCGCCAATAAGTCACCGGTTACCCCGGAGCCAGCCGCTTCCGCGTCCAAGCGCCAAACCGCAGCACCACCCTGTGGCACGTCTTCGGAAATGGTCCAGTCTTGCAGGAAGTTTGCCCGGTAATGGAAGATCCGACCGAGCTTGCCGCTGTCGACAATCTCTTTGGCCAAAGTGACCGCAGGTACGCGACGGTAGTTGTACCATACCGTGTTTGGCACGCCGGCTTTTTCAATCGCCTCGCACATTTCCTCACCCTCTTCGACCGTCATCGCGAGAGGTTTTTCGCAAAGCACCCACTTGCCCGCTTCCGCGCAAGCAATGGCGATTTCTTTGTGCAAGTTGTTTGGCACGCAAATATCAACCGCATCAATATCATCACGTGCAACCAAGGCACGCCAATCTGTTTCAATACTTTCGTAGCCCCAGTTATCTGCGAAGGTTTGGACCTTTTCTGCATCCCGTCCACACGCGGCTTTCAATACCACATTGTAAGGAAGATCAAAAAATTTGCCTGCTTTGCAGTAAGCGTTGGAGTGTGTGCGGCCCATAAAGCCGTAGCCGATCATGCCAATACGTAAATCTTGTTTGCTCATATTTCTTCTTTCTAACTAAATTTCTAAAAACGTGCCATTCAATGGCAGGACTAAAAAACGGTCTGCCACTCAATGGCAAACTAACTCATCGTTCCGTCGAACGGGGCTAGGCGTGTGCGTCGCGGACTTTGATCATCGCGTCCAAAATCGCGGTGTAGGTCGCGTTGTCTTCGAGGGTCTCATTCGAGAACATGCATCCATCCCAGCAGATATGCTCGATGCCACGAGACGCGTAATCCTTGAGCCAGTAGCCAGCACACTTGGTGATGTCTAACTTGCCATTTGGGTCATCCGCCGCGCAATGCTTGCCGGTCTTATCATGATTGCCTGCTCCATGAACCGTCCCGTCGTTCTGCGCCACGTGAAAATCAATCGTGAAGGGACGAAGCGCGTCCGTCATCTTCTCGTAGGCGGCCCAGAATTCTTCTTCGCTGGACTCAGGGGTACACAATGCATCTTCAGGTGCGTTAAAGCCGAGCATGAAGGTGTAGGAATGCGCCAAGTCAGCTTGGAAACCAACTGTTTCAGGCATGCCCACTTCTTCGAGCAGGTTGATCATGGTTTTCCAAGAGTGCATTCCCGCCCAGCAAATTTCGCCTTCGGCTGCGAGACGCTCACCGTGATCGGCCGCAATCGCGCCAGCCTGACGGAAGGTTTCTGCAATCCGCTTGGTGTTACCATCTGGATCTTCGCGCCACTTTTCGACTCCGAACTCAGCCGAGTCAATCCGCATTACGCCGTAGTCACGAACTCCGTGCTCGCGGAAGATTCCGCCGATACGACATCCGAGCTTAACCGCTTCGAGGAATTTCGCCCGCGCTGCGTCATCACCCATGGCCGAATCGCCAACCGTTCCCGGCCAAACCGGAGCCACCAAAGAACCGACTTTAAAGCCGTGTCCAGCGATCTTGTCCGCGATGCGCTTGATCTCGTCGTCACTCGCATTTGGATCCGTATGCGGTAAAAAAAGGAAGTAATCGATGCCATCAAATTTTTGGCCATTGATCTCTGCCGCTGCAGTTAATTCCAGCATACGGTCGAGGCTAATGGGGGGCTCTTGCCCTTCGTCAGTGCCTTTTCCAACGAGGCCTGGCCACATTGCATTATGTAGTTTGAGTGTCATGATAAGTCCTTTAATCTATCTTGGTATTTCAATATACGTACAATTTACAAACCGGAATGAAAGCGGGAAATCAAACATCCATTTTCGCTAGTGAAATTTACTTTTAATTATAGCTTTATGCCAACCCCGACCACCGTAACCATTAAGCATGGCCTGGCCACGTGCCTTCTATGGCCGTTCATTCCCGTTTTAGCCCTTTGGGTTCGGCATCATCAGCGGCGCATTCTTCGCGAAGGTTGCGCGCTTTCGACAAATGAACACGCGATTGCTAAATCCATCGGGATTGTACATCCGGAAAACGTTCGAATCCTTGTGGTCGATTCCATCCCCCTCCCCTTTCAGCGACTCAGCGCCTGGCTTTCGCGCTACTACTCCGGGATCGTTTCGGGCGCAATCGGACTCACGTTAGGCCACGGGATTTATCTGCAGCGAGAGAAAGGCGAATCGGTTGCGATCGTGGCCCACGAGCTGGTGCACGTAAAACAATACGAACGCTTGGGTGGGATCACGCCCTTTTTGAGACGCTATATTCGGGAATGCTTGGTCGACGGATACGACCTATCGGCACTTGAAAAGGAAGCGACGGCAGAAGAAATGAAGTGGAGCTAGAATGCAATGGCACTAAGGCAAGCCGATTTGTATGGATAGGAGTTCGCTCTGCCCTGAAAAGAAAGCCGGAGGCTTGAAGGCAATTAGCCGGTCGGTGACCGAAGGGAACCACCGGAATTCATTGGGAAATAATATGAAGCGCTGGAAGCGCGGTCGGAATAGAAAAAGCAGAGACCAACTGATGCGTGCTCAGAATACGATTTTCAACTGAAAATTGTGCGGTTTTAGCCAGCTGGCGCGGTGCTGCGCCTCGCTCCGATTTCTCTTCAAATACAGGGCTTACCCCTCGTTGTCTCTTAGCGTCTGCACCTAACCCGGCGCTTCGCTGCCTTGCACACGGACTACGATATGCCGCCCACTTTTGGGCGAATTCCCACAGTGTAACATGACGCAAAAAATACGATGATGGCTTATTCTACGTGCCATTGAGGCATGACTCCTTTTCTTGGAGTCTGTCGGGCTTAGGCTTTCGAGCGAGAGTTTCTCAGTTTGAGACCAGGGGGTTTGGACGATTGGTCCGGATCGTATGGGCCAAAGTGAGGAATTCACAGCCGAATCTGCTAAGTCTGACAGGCTCCTAGTATGCCCCAGCCCCTCAAATCTCCATCGCAGGAACAGCTTTAGTGCTTCCAAAGCTGAAAGGTTGGGAATAGAATTTGGAAACCCAACAGTCCAAAAAATTATGAACACGATCACTAAACTTCTCAGCATCGCATTGATCTGCGCCATCCCTTGCATCGGGCACACGCAGACCAAGAAAACACCAACGAAAAAACCGTCGACAACAAAATCGACGACCAAAAAGTCGACCACGGCCAAGAAGCCAAAGAAGCCATCGACCACGGCAAAGAAGCCATCGACCACGGCAAAGAAGCCATCGACCACGGCAAAGAAGCCATCGACCACGGCCAAGAAACCATCGACCACGGCCAAGAAACCATCGACGTCTAAGAAAAAGCCTTCCACCTCGACGAGCAAATCTTCGACTACGAAAAAATCGTCGCCGAGTTCCAAGCCTTCAACCGCTTCTAAATCTTCAACTGCGTCAAAAAGCGCGGGTCTTGGCTCGCGGCCTAAAGGTACCAGCAAGACAAGCCCACGTACCCCAGCTACCAAAGAGGTATTGGCATACGTGAAAACCACGACCAAGCGCCTCAGCTCGAGCCAAAACAAAAAGCTCGATACCTTGCTCAACAAAGGATCCGCGAAAGAGCTTCAGGCCATCACGGGCATTGGTGAAGCCAAGGCGAATGTCATTCGTTCCGCGCGCCCGATCAAGGGAGTTGAAGATCTCGCGAACGTCACCGGCTTTGGAAAAAAGACCTACGGCGATGTGATCGATTGGGCAAAAAAAACGTTCTAGTCGACCAATCAAAACCACTGAACCACGTGTCTTGATCAAGTCGCTTGGTCTTCTGCTACGACAAGTGCACAGCCAAAGTAAAGGCGCCAAAGTAAAGGTGCCAAAGCTAAGGCGAATCCTGGCGCGGTCCCCGGAAAGCTCTAAGCCTTTCGAACCAACAAATCAAAAAGTGGATGCGAATTGTATCCGCTTTTTTGTGCCTTCAACCCATTAGTGGACTCGCGAGGACGTGGAGACCGGCGGGTTAAAAGGCCAGGATTGAAGAGACTGTAGTAACAGGTCGGCGCATCTCGATGCTTAAGATACATATTCGCCTGAAAGGCGAAAACAGCGTAGCGATGGGCACCGCCCATCGGTTGATTTCGGAGGCAAAACCAAGTCTGAAAGACTTGCACAGATTGCGGCACTTATTCTTTACGTACCAGCGTGCCTACGCACCTTCGGAGCTTGATGCTTAGGCCGAATCGCAACCCCGAGGCAAGCCTCGGGGCTAAGTGCCTCCGCTCCTTCGGAGCTGTACACAACGAAAAACCAACGAGTACAGGTGCCACCGAAACTACGCGATTATTTATTACACTGCTTCTGAACCCCCGTAAAACGGGTCGATACACCCTCGTCGGGAACCGACGGTTTAAATATAGGCGGGGGTTTCAACCCCCGTAAAACGGGTCGATATATTCTCGTCGGGAACCGACGGTTTATCGTGAAAAGGCTTTAGCCCGCCTTACGTATTCGAGGCCCCCAAATCATAGCTTTTTACGATACGGGCTAAAGCCCTCTTTTGCTAAACCGTCAGTTCCTGACGACGATGGCTTGCACTTTGTAACGGGGGTTGAAACCCCCGCCTATGATAAGCCGTCGGTTCCCGACGAAACTCCAACTGCAACACGTACAACTTTTTACAAATCTGACCGAAACTGCATGACAACGTTTCAACCGCCAAGCGAAGCATGGGAGGAAGTGCCACTCTATGATATATAGCAGGAATGACGGACGCTCGTCGGGAACCGACGGTTTAAATATAGGCGGGGGTTTCAACCCCCGTAAAACGGGTCGATATATTCTCGTCGGGAACCGACGGTTTATCGTGAAAGGGCTTTAGCCCGCCTTACGTATTCGAGGCCCCCAAATCATAGCTTTTTACGATACGGGCTAAAGCCCTCTTTTGCTAAACCGTCAGTTCCTGACGACGATGGCTTGCGCTTTGTAACGGGGGTTCAAACCCCCGCCTATGATAAGCCGTCGGTTCCCGACGAAACTCCAACTGCAACACGTACAACTTTTTACAAATCTGACCGAAACTGCATGACAACGTTTCAACCGCCAAGCGAAGCATGGGAGGAAGTGCCACTCTATGATATATAGCAGGAATGACGGACGCTCGTCGGGAACCGACGGTTTAAATATAGGCGGGGGTTTCAACCCCCGTAAAACGGGTCGATATATTCTCGTCGGGAACCGACGGTTTATCGTGAAAGGGCTTTAGCCCGCCTTACGTATTCGAGGCCCCCAAATCATAGCTTTTTACGATACGGGCTAAAGCCCTCTTTTGCTAAACCGTCAGTTCCTGACGACGATGGCTTGCGCTTTGTAACGGGGGTTCAAACCCCCGCCTATGATAAGCCGTCGGTTCCCGACGAAACTCAATATACCATCCGCAATATAACAAACGTTCGTTTTCTAGACAACGTTAACTAACGCGTCCACGCTTATTCGCGTGCCTGCCTCCGTCAATCGAGAATCGCATTCGCGGGCAAGGGCGGTTCTTCGAAAAACTTTTTGAGTTGCGCGTTGCGAGCAGCTCGCTCTTCTTTGGCCATGTCCATGTTGTCGCGAAATTGAGTCAGGTCGCTTTCAATGGTCGGATTTTTCTCCTGCCAAAAGGCGCTGGCATCGAATTCTTCCTCGTTCTTTTTTGGAAACCAGCGGGCTAAAAGCCCCTTTTGCTTCACCTTGCCCGCGTAACCGATTCGCTTTGAGTCGCGCTCGATTTGCTGGTGTTGCTTTTTCCAATAGGCAGAATTTGCATCCTGCTTGCTCTTGGCTCCATTCCCAATCGTCCCGCAGCCGGTTAGGCCAACCAAAAGAAGGGCTCCTGTGATGAATGAAAAAATACGAAGGGTCATGAGCAAGGCTCCTTGGTAATTTAGGCTTCGAGCGCGGCAAAGAGTCGATCCCCGACCGCATGCCAATCATAGGTTTCGCGTGCGTAACGTTGGCCGGCGTTCCCGAGTGAGTCAGCCAAGCCGGGTTCGTCCAACAACGCATTCAAGATGCCTTCGAAATGCGGATAGTGATCAAACCAAAGCCCGCCGTTTCCCGCTTCCGCGAGATGCTGTAACACGGGACATTTGTTATGCACGATGACCGGGGTTCCGGCCAGCCAGGCTTCGAGGGCGACAATGCCAAAACTTTCGTTCAGCGATGGATGGAAAAAGGCTAAGGCGCCCGCCATGGCATCGACCTTGTCCTGCTCGGAGGCGTAGCCTAGATCGAGGACATGTGGCGCGAGATCGGGATGCGGATGGACGTCCCCGCTTCCGGTGAGAACCAGTTTTACATCGCGTTCGGTGCGCTCGCGATAAAGATGCATGTAATCGAGCATCAAGGGCGTGCCTTTTCCCGCCTCGCGACGACCACAGTAAATCAAGTAGGGCTCGTCCAAGTTATGCTTGCGACGGAAGCGATTTCCATCGGATTCGAACGGGGTCATTCCCATGCCAACGATATGCCCAACACTTGGATCCATCTCGTACAGACGCACTGCAAGCTGACGCTCTGGCTCGCTATTAAACAGGAGCCCTTTGACTTGGTGGAACATGTTGCGGACAATTTTCAGGTAGGCGTAGGACTCGTCATGCAGGCAGGGCACGAGATGGGTCCGCTCTGGGAACGTCGTCGCCACGGTGTGGGTGATGCCGAACAAATAGGGACCGGCCATGATCGCATCGTAATGCGTATCGCGCAGATGCTGAATCAGCGGATCGCTATTTACCGAATTGGTGATCCAAGCCATTTCCTCTTTGAGCGAGAGGTTGTCTCGTGCATCAATCCGGCCTTGGATTTCAAGAAAAGTTTCGATGTCTCGGTTTTCGTTCACCGGAAAAAAGTGAACCTGCAATGGGCCGATTTTTTCGACCCCGGCCGGCACCGCATTGTCCCAGGAAAAATGATTGGTGGCGCAGGTGGTAAGGAAGTGAACCTCGTGCCCGCGATCGGCCGCGTGTTCGGCGACGTTTCGCAGCAGGGTTTCGCAGCCACCGACCGCGCCTTCTTTGGGATAACGAGGAGAGACGTACGCAAGTTTCATATCAAGCTCGCTTAGGAGGAAGAAGAGGAGGAGGAGGAGGAGGAGGAAGAAGAAGAAGAAGAAGAAGAAGAAGAAGAAGAAGAAGAAGAAGAAGAAGAAGAGGAGCCAGAAGACGCTTTGGAGGCTCGCTCGGCCTTCTCCGCCTTACGCTTTGCTTCAGCCACAACGGGATCATACACTTCGCCACGCTCGAGACATTCGATCTTCCGTTCCATCTCAGCAATCTTAAATTCGTAGCGAGAGAACAAGGTTTGAAAGGCCAAGGCGTGATTGCTGTTGATCAAGTTTTGTTGCGACCACATGCGGAAGGTGAGAAACTTCTGCATCTTCCAGATCACCTTCTTTAGGCCGACCATGGCTCTAGCCTTGGGGCCGCCGCCTTCGTGCATGATTTCGAAATCATTGATGTCGACCAAGGCATTGTTCTGCAGGCAACGAAGGTAGAAGTTGATATACTCGTCTTCTTCGTTGATGAGATGTAGATTGCTACGTTCAACCGCGCTGATCCGAGCATCGTCGTACAACCCATCTTTGATGTTATCGTCAACCTGCATGCGAATCCGCTCCGCGATCGCCGCTGCATCAGGGTGATCGCTATTGAATTCAAACCGTTCTGTATCTCTTACCATGTGAGGAGATAAAGCAGGTTTGTGGAGCTTTTCAACCGCCTTTTTTGGCAGGGAGGCCTATGGGTTTGAGAGTGAAATTCCTGAAGCGCTGAAATGTGAAGGGTCATTTACCCATCGGGTTAAAGCACGCCCGACCGATTTGGCGATAGAAGGCCGATGAGCAAGCCGATAGCGGCCAAGATCGCGACGAGGATGATAAAATATTTCAGCCAACGAGACAGGATATAGGTTAGCCAGTCTTCGAGTTTATCTTCCGAACTACGGACACGTAAATGCTTGGGCAACCCTTTAGCGTCAGGAGGCTTTTTCTGCATGTAATCTCGATCACGAATTCCCATGGCGAGATATTACCCGAGGTTCCTCAGCGATACAAACTTCTTTCTTTCCCGCATTTGACCGAAGGGTGCATTCGCCCTATGCATCAAACATGTATGGGCCTCGATTAACCAAAATTCTTCTCCTGCTCGGGTTGAGCTTAGTCGTGGTCTTTTTGTTGAGCTTCGTTCTTCTCGGAGATCATTTGGAAGCGCTGTTTAGCATGGAGCGATGCCGTGAGTGGTTCGCCGAATCTAAACCTTGGGCCTGGCTGATTGCGATTGGCTTGTTGATCAGCGACCTCGTGCTACCCGTGCCGGCGACGGGCGTTATGGCGGCTACCGGTGCGGTGTATGGTTTCTGGTTGGGGACGCTCATTTCGACGGTCGGATCGGTGCTGGCAGGACTCACCGGCTACGCGCTGGCACGCTGGGCGGGTCGCGGATATGTCGAACGGATGTCGACCCCAGATGAGATTCATCGGCTGCAAGAGTTCTTCGATCGCTGGGGTGGACTGGGAATTATCATCAGTCGGCTGCTACCGATTTTTCCAGAAGTACTGAGTGTCATGGCCGGGTTAGCTCCCATGCATTTTTTGCGTTTTCTGACCGCACTCGCCTTGGGCGGAGGCGCGGTGTCGGCGTTATACAATTACCTTGGCATCGTTTCGCGAGATGCTCCGGCCTACGGGATCCCGCTTGTGCTTTTGGTGCCGGTAGGGATTTGGCTCATCGTGATCTTGCTGTGGCGAAATAAATAAAACCTGCGCCTTAAAATGGGACTTTGCTATGCACCTTAAGCCATGTCCCGGTATCGGGATTCATGAATTCGACCATTCGGCTGTGAAGCAAAAGCCTTGGACTCAAGAAAGCATCGCCGTAAAATCGATCCCCTACAATTGGACATCCAAGGCCGCCATCGGGATGACTGGCATGTACGCGGATTTGGTGAGTACGCCCAGTGACGGGACGAAAGAGAACACGGGTTTTGTCTGTCATGCGGCGCATCACCACCCAATCCGTCACCCCTATTTTGCCCTCGGGATGAACCATTTGCTTGGGGCGTTGTTCCCAATCAACCTTGGTCGCTAATTCGATGCGACCATAGGTCCCATGCACCTCAGGTTCGACATCTCCATCCAAAATCGCTTCGTACTCCTTCTTCACCTCTCGACGTTCAAACTGCAACGAAAGGGTTCGCTGTGTGTCAGGAGTTAAGGCAACGATCATACATCCGGACGTAGGAAGGTCCAAGCGATGCACCGTCATCGGGCCTGTGGCCTGAGGAAAAGATTCTTTGACCCGCGAGATGACGCAGTCGGATTTTCCCGGACCAGTGCCTGGGACAGAAAGAAGCTCTTCGGGTTTTTCAACCACGACGAAGCTACGACTTTCATATAAAATCTTGATCACTTTTCAGGCGGCTTGGGTATATTAGCGTGGAACAAAATCCGTTGACTGATTTGTTTGGCCCAGGCTTGTGTCGCAGCTTCGATCTCCTCACGGCCGCTGACAATTTGACTATACATCCCCTTGATCTCTGACGTTTCGGTTCGAACTAGTCGAAGCTGTAAGCGCCATTTCCCCGGCTCTAGCGGAAGCAGCTTACCGGTAATCAGATGGCTTGCCGGAAGTAATTTACCCACGAGCGTTTTGGCCTGCGCGTCAGAAATACTGGACGCACTGAGGCTCAGCTCTTGCAGAATATCATCGAGTGCTTCCCGATCAACCACTGTGATACCGGCTTCTTGGCTGAGAGCGGACTCCATGGAAAATCGCGTGAGCAAGGCAAGATCGTTTTCGGGCGATGTCTCTCCCTTGCTTGCAGGTAGGCCAACCACGGTCGGTCCAAGGCAGGTGATCACATTCGGGTACGCGGCGGTCGAAACCGTACCTGTCGCCGTATCTGTGACAGCATCTGCATTCGCTTTCATGTTCCGTTCGATGTCACGAATCAACATACTGGTACGTTCACTTCGGCTACGCGGCACCCCGGTAAAATGAGCCGTGATTGCTTGGTCAACTTGATTGCTCGTTTCACCGGACAGCGCCAGCGGACCTGAGGATGGAACCACACTATTTCCACGTATAACCGCAACAGGTAAGGCGGACTTCTTCGTCGCCTCTCGCCCATCGATCCGAGCCAGATCCTGCTCTGAGCTGGAGGCAATTTGAAAATTTTCAGGCCATTCAGCGTCGGCCGATTTGAAGACAAATTCGCCGCCCACGAGACGAGACTGACCTTGGATCGGCCCCATCTGAATCATCTGCCCGGTACCATGAAAGACCTGAGTTCGAGCTCGACGAGCGAGCTGGAAGGCAGAGAAAATTCCGCTTGGCGGTGGATTTTTCAGGGCATTCATCACCGAGGTTGCGAAGACAGAATGCTCGTTGCCGCCATCTAAAACCGGCTCGTTGTCACCACTCGTGATCAAATAGCGAGAAGGGGTATGGATGGTGCGACGATACCAGTCATTCGCGAGCGGTTCCTCTGACTCCTCGGACAAAGCTCCCTCTGCGAGGTTACGGAAAAAGCTACCGCTGTAGCAGCTGTCAGCAATGACCAAGACATGGCGGGCTTGGCTCGTGTTGACCAAACGGGTGAGATCGGAATTCCACAGGTACGCGTCTTTGGAGTCAGCAAGCTTGGGCGCTTGAGCTGGAATCCAGCAGCCCTCGTTGCGCTCGGCATCGAATCGGCCGTGCCCGGCGAAATACAGGAGTACCGCGTCTTCGGAGCTGGCGCGTGAAAGAAGGCCTTCGATTTGACGCAGGAGATTGTCCCGCGTCGCGGCCTCGTCGTAGACACCCTGAACCGAAAAGTCGTAACGAGACTGAAGTAGCGCGCCGATCGCTTGGGCATCGCGGCGGGCGGAAGGCAGGTTGGCCCAACTGCCCGCTGCGGAAATTTCCGAGCGAGTGGAAGCCGACTGGTAGTCACTTATACCAACCACTAAAGCCTGATAGTTCAAACTGGTTTCATTTGCCGGATCTTGCGCGTCAGACGAATTGGATACCGCTGATTCAAGCAGGGTTTCGGGCTCTGTTTCGGGCTCTGCTTTATGTTCTAATGGCGCGGAACTTTTCTTTCCGCATCCAACACAGAGGAGAAGACCTAACAGAAGGGCCGAAAGAAGCGTAAGATATTGAGACTTAGCGCGCATACACCACATCTCCTTTTAAAACATCCGCTTTCAACTGTAGCTTAGCCACAGACTGCTCCGACTGGGTTTGCGTCACGACAACTTGAACGAAGGACTCCCCAACTTCTTTAACTTCACCCACGTGCTCTGGATTCTTCGGATCCCAAGCAAGAAGAAATTTCATTCCCGGCCGGACGCCATCACGCGAGCCGAGACTCAAACGAACCGTCTTGCCAGACACTTGAAGCACCTCGCCTTCGAGCAAAGGGAAATGCTGCTCGACCTTCAAGGCCAAGCCACCGGCTTGATGCTGCAAAGCGCTGTCATCACGAGTCGGCGCATAGACGTCTTCGCTGGCGATAATTTTCCCCTGCGCGGTGTCGATGACGCGAGAGAGAATCGTGACCCCCTCCCCTTCTTCGATCATGGAACTCACGAGAACCAACTCGGCAGGAATAATCTTCGCCGCCCTAAGCGCGCGAGAGGGATCGGCGAGACTTGAAACCGAAATACGTTGCTCTTCAAGTACCGACTCCCAGCCGTCATCTCGCTCAAGCAAATTGAAACGAGCCGGAGGAGAAATCAACGCTTCCTCAACATGCTGCTTGGCCAAAGAAGAGCTCGTCGATCCTGAAGCGGAGGTGGAAGTGGAAGAGGAGGTGGAAGTGGAAGAGGAGGTGGAAGTGGAAGAGGAGGTGGAGGCGAAGGACGGCAAGGCCATCGAGAGGCGGTAGGCCGATTCCTGAATGGTTGGCGTCACGCGACGCACCCGCACGATTTTCTCACTGCGGTTTCCGGCGTTGTCGGTAGCGACCACGCGAAAGGTATTGGCTCCTTCTTCCAGCGGAACGCGGCGAGCGCAGACGTGTTTGCGTGCGTTACGATCTTCGGCCTGAAGCTGTTCCTCACCATTGATCGTTAAACTACGTAAGCCACTTCCATCTTCTGCGGAGGCTTGAAGGAAAAATTCGTCGCGAGCAACCTGAGCTGTCAATGGAGCGACCCGAAGGCTGGGGCGAAGTTCATCGCGACTCGGATTGGCCTCGAGTACCTCAGCCTCTCTCGCCACAGCTGGATCTCCGCCAGTCGGCGCTTGGGCATATTGAAGGTAGGACATGGCTTGAGCCTGAGCCAACAAACGAGGGTTCATCGGGTCAATCGAGCCCGACACCTTATTCCCCGCCTCATCGAAGAGAACAAACTGCAGCACACCCTGCGCCTTGCAATTGATTTGAAATGCGTGCGATTGATTTCCAGTAGCACGCTCAACTTGCGCCACACCACCGTTTTGCTTCCAGTTAAGTTGTTTCAGCGAATGATTATCGGTGAGGACTAGCTCTAAATTGGTGCGCCCATTTTCGACCTTGGTACGAGACACGGAAAGCCCTGGCGGTACCCAGTCCGCGATACAGCGAACCTGCTGCTGTCGTTGATTTCCTGCGAGATCTTCAGCCGTAAGCTGGAAGGTATTTTCGCCAGCACGCAAAGGAAGCTTGGCATCGAAGCGACGTTCGACTTCGGCCAGCTCAATAAATTCGCGACGACCATCAATCGCCAATGCGTTGATATAGCCGGGATCCCGAGCCACACCTCGCAGGCTTAGCTTCCGCTCAGAACTTAACCGGGTTTCATGATCCAAAACGATCATTGGCTCCGCCCGATCTTGCTGACGCAGGCGAACCGCGCGAACCTGGTTGAGGTAATAGCTGGCACGGGCTGAGGGGGTAAGAGAGATCGAACGCAAAAGGAGTTCTTCGGAGCCTTCGCGTTCACCGAGATGGAATAAGCAAATCCCGAGTTCGCGATGCGGGAAATAATCGAGCAGGTGATGCACTCCGTAGGTGCGAACATACCAGGTATCTTTTTTATACGCGTTCCGAGACCCCGGAGCCAATCCGAGTGCGATGCGAAAGTCTTGCGAAGCATCTTCAAAGCGCCCAGCAAACAACCGCTCGCGACCGCGCAGGTAAAAATTCCACCAACTTTTATGCCGTACTTCATCATGTTGAGGGGGAGCCTGGGGCGTATCTGGAGGCGTGAGCGAGACACAGCCCACCATACCGAGGACAAGACATGCCGCGAAAAAGCCAAGCAGGCGCGAAGTAGATTTAGGGCTGAATGTCCTTCCAAAGTGCATCAGCAATTTCTTTGGCGAGGACATCTCGCGCGATTGGGTTCGGGTCAAAGTCGTAGCTCGCCTCAAAGGGTGACGAGCGGTTAGTTTTGACCGTTCCTTTGACCGTCCCCTTCACCAAAAGAGTAAGTGTTTTGGGCAAGGCGCGGAGCGACAAATTCAGATCCCACGCTTGGGCTGTAGGCAAGGACTCGGATTCTTGGCCAGCAGCGTCCACGGCATCTGTGACGTTCGCCTCATAGGCCTTGATGATCTCAAGCTTGAGCGCATTCAGGTCTTGGGTCAGATCTTCACGTGCGTCCTGCACGGTCAGGGAAGCATCCTCGGAGCGATATTGATCATGCATCAAGACCTCCATGGTGTTCACCGAAATCGTAGAGCTGAATTGGGTAGGACCGGAAGCATTCGGTTTTACAAAAAGAAGGACCCCTAAAACAAGAGTAGCTGCGACCGCGAGAGAGGCAAGTATTCCTGCGGATCGCTTCGGGAAGCGTATGACAGATGAATCGCTTTGCTCTTCTTGCCCTTGCTGCCCTTGTTGCTCTTGTTGCCCTTCTTGCCCTTGCCGCACCGCTTGAACAGGTGAGTCGAGATCTGAAAGCTGACCTTGCTCTGCAAGATACATCGCTTCAATTTGATCAATCAAGGCCTCATCCGAAAAGGATTCGGGAGGCATACGTAGCAGGGCGTCGACCTCTTTTGAGACGGAACAATTGGCCTCTAAGACAGAGCACTCCGCTTCTAAGACAGAGCAATTCGCCTTGTCCAAATTTGTGTCCGATCGCAGGGCCTCTAATTCGAGACGTTGAGCTGGAGTTAATTCGCCGTGAAGCTCTTTCCAGATAAGCTGTTGTAGATGTTCTAATGATTCCATGAGGGTTTTGGGACGTGATCCACTCGGCGACGAGCAGGGCTACTTATTTCGGCTTAATATAGGTCGTACACGAAGCAAATCGAAGCGAAGAAGGTTCTTATTCCCCATCTTCATTATTTTTCACCTTTTTCTCAGCATAAGCCTCTTTTAAACGGGTTAAACATTTACTCAAGCGGCTTCCCACCGTGTTGACGGCCAGGCCTAAGGCCTCGCCGATTTCAGTGTATGACAACGATTCAAAATAAAAAAGACGGATCGCCTCCTGGCAGGTTTCGGAGGTCTCCGCGATCATACCATGCAGGTCTTTGGCACGCTCGGCCTGGATGATTAAAGCAACGGGGTCAGGCGCATCACCTTGCTGTTCATTGGCGGTTCGCTGGGCGAGCTCTTCGTGCACCACAAAGCGTTGCTGACGCTTAATCTTTCGGCGTAACTCATCAATGCAGCGATGGATGCACAAGCGACGCAGGAAGGCCTCCAGGTTCCGGCCCGGATCGAAATTCGCCAAGGCTTTGGGCAATTCACCGCGAATATTTTGCGCGACATCTTGCTGCGTAGCGAGATCAAAGGACCATTTACGCCAGGCCAAGGTTTGGCGAATGACTGCATCATGTTTGGCAAAAAAATCATCCCACGCCGGTGAATTATGAGCCAGCAAGGCCTCATGCTCAGCCTCACTTAGGGTTGGAAAAGACTCCTTCATCGATACTTACCCATAAATACACCACGAGGACCAAATCGCAAGGTTCAGATGCAGGCTCAAAAGCAAATAACGGCGTATCGAACCCCTTGCAGAGCACGGCTTAAAGCGGGCGAACGGGTCAAACAGAAATAGATTTTCAAAACGGCACGGGATGGGCTAAGAAAAGCTTCGATGCTTTGCCCTCACTTAAACCGCCTCCTTCCCTTTTCCCTCACCAGCTCGGCCTCTCTTGCTCTCGCCTTTGGCGTTTTCAGCACATGGCTCTGCGGAAGCCAGCCGGTTCAAGCGGAGGAGTTCAGCATCACCACCCCAGCAGGCGTGGTGAACGTCGAAATCAACCCCCTAATTCAAGGCGGGCAAAATGCGCCACCCGTTGCCTTGACTACGCCGCAGTTGTCTCCGCTTTCTATTTTCTCTGCCCCGCTTCCAACTGGGTCGGGGGCGCGTGCTTTGGGAATTGGAGGGGCCTTTACCGCGATTGCAGATGACGCCACCGCCGCCTCATGGAATCCGGCTGGCTTGGTGCAACTTGAAAAACCGGAAGCCTCTGCCGTCTACCGCTTTTCTTCCGAACGCCATTTCAACCGCTCAAGCGACGCTGACTTTCTTGTTGCTGGCGATCGCTTTGACACCGACAACCTAAACTATTTGAGCGCGGTGTTTCCGTTTTATGCGTTAAATCGCAATTGGGTGTTTTCACTCAATTACCAAGAGGCCTATGATTTCACGCAAGACTTTAAGGCTCGGAGCCGAAGCCGGGATTCTTCGGCGAGTTCAGAACTCCAAAGCGAGAGTCGAAGCGGGAGTCAGGTCGATAACTTCAGCACAGAGACCGGGCAGATCACGGTACGCTCCAGCTTCCAAACCGAACGCAGAAGTGTGCTCGAAAGTCTCCAGAGCTCGAGCGTAATTTCCGAAATTAATTTTCAGCAAGATGGGCTGATCGATGCGGTGACCCCATCTTTTGGGGTGGAGGTAACTCCCCGCTTTTCGGTGGGTGGCTCGCTAAATTTGTATCAGAATGATTGGTTTCATCAGCGTCCGATTCGTTCGGTTACCCGCACCACCTATGACGGAATACTGCGTGGAGAGTCGGCCACCGAGTCCGCCATTATCACCACGGGGAGCTATGAATATGAAGGGAGCATCGCCTTTCCTGAATCCGCCTTTCTGCCTGCTTTTGAGGTTCCGATTGCTCCCGTGGGCGGCGAGTTTGACCCGATTATCGAGCGCGACCGAGACGAGCAAAGCTCTACCGAACGGATTCAAGGAACCTACACCGAGATCAACGAGTTCCAAAATATGCATGGGGCAAATGGCAACCTTGGTTTTTTATGGAGTGCGGCCAACTGGCTTTCGATTGGCGGCGCCTTTGAACTTCCGTGGACCGCGAAAGGCGATCAGGTCACCACGATTCGAAACGAAGTCACCACCCTCACCGGAAGCCGAGCAGATCTGCGTGGCGAGCTACAAGAAGATAGTCGGACCGAAGAAACCGTGCGCATGCGCTTTCCGGGCTTCTGGTCGCTCGGCATGGCCTTAAAACCTTCGGACCGCTTTTATGTCGCGATCGACGGAGGCCAAACCCAGTGGTCGGATTTTTATGTGCAATCGGGGGATGGCCCAAGAGAGAACCCACTGAGTGGAGAAGCGTATCGCGACGCACCGCTGGATGACACCTGGACCGCACGGGTCGGCATGGAATATCTTCAGGTCGTCGAGCGGGTGCAAATTCCTCTGCGGGCTGGATTTGGCTGGGAAGAACGGCCCGCCTTGGACCAGCCAGACGAATTTTTCCATGCATCTCTGGGCACGGGCCTTGCGCTCTATGGTAAAGAGGTCGATTTTATTTTCGACATCGCTTACGTTCTGACCTGGCAAATGGATCCGGCTCAATCCTTAATCCCCACTCGAGATTCGGTTGAAACCGAGCTCGAAAAGCACCAAATCTTTTGTTCCCTGACCTGTCATTTCTAAATCAGAGTTTCGCAGCAAAGTGGTTTTGACGGTTGCCTCAATCGGTGCCTTTTGGCAGGAGAGAGGCATTATGACGGCCCCTTTAAACATCATTGCTCGCCAAAGTCCGCTCTCCCTCCTGCAGGTGGGGGAAGCATGGAAACGCCTCGCGCTTGTCTTCGATCCTGACACGACCTACGAGGTCATTCCAGCCGTGACGATTGGCGATGTGGACCAACTATCCTCGCTGACCGATCCGTCGATCCCATCTGACTTTTTTACTCGAGAGCTAGACATTGCAGTAGTGAATTGCAGCGCGGACCTCGCCATCCACTCCGCCAAAGATTTACCGGAAGAGCTCCACCCCGACTTGGTCATCGCCGCCTTGTTTCCGGCCCAAGATATTCGGGATGCTATGGTCTATGGCAAAGGCGTAGACCCCAGCGTTCCGCCGAAGGTCATCGGCACCAGTAGCCCGCGACGTGAAGCGCATATTTTAAAACAATATCCAGATGCCGAGATCAAAGCGATTCGCGGCACCATTCAACGTCGGATCGAACAGGCTGACGCGGGCGATTATGACGCGGTGATTATTGCCGCTTGCGCGCTGCATCGGCTTAGACTTGATGACCGCATTGACGAGTACCTCGACTATGAAACCGCGCCGAACCAAGGACGCTTGGCCATTACGGTGCATCGGGAAAACACGGATTTAATTCAGCGCCTCAAAGCGATCGACGTGCGGCGTACCGCAGGCTTAGTCGCGTTGATCGGCTGCCCCGCTGACTTAAGCCTCTTACCCGCACGATCACGGCGCTACCTCGATGAAGCCGATCTCATTTTGTACGACCGCTTGATTCCTGAAGGGCTCATCGATCCCTATTTGGAAAAAGCCGAATCCGTGGGCAAGAAAGGGCACGAAGCGGGGATCACCCAGGCGGATATTCATCGTCGCTTGCTAGTGGAATCGGAAAAAGGAAAACTGGTGGTTCGGCTGCATGGTGGCGACCCCGGGATTCTTGGTCACCTCGGAGAAACCTTGGAGTTCCTGGCAGACTGGCAAATCCGTGCCGATGTCTTACCAGCGGTTACGGCGGCGCAGCTGACCGCCTCTCACGCGCGCGCACCACTAACGCATCGGCATGAAGGCCGGAGCATCACCTATTTGACCGGCCACGCTGCATCGACCTACTACGCGGATGGCTTACCAGGACCGAGCCATGGAAACCTCGCCATCTACATGGGAGTGCAAGCGCGGGAAAGCATTCGCAATGAATTGTTAAAGGCGGGTTGGCCCAACGAAACTCCGGTGGTGGCCGGCGAGCGAATTGGTCACTCTGATGAAGCGGTACATAGTTTCATCCTCTCACAATTGGCGGATGGAAACTTTGAACGTCCGACCACCTTTTTGGTTGGCCCGAACTGTGTTCCTGGCCGAGGCTACACCTTGTTCACGGGAAGCAATCCAGACCTGTTTCTCCGACATGGTCCGATCCTGCATCTCCCGTTTATTCGGCTTGAAGCCTTGGGCTTGGAAGAGAGAGTCGCCTTGGTAAAGCAAGAGCTCGGTGACTCTGAAGGGTTGATTTTTCCCTCTCGGATTGCAGTGAAAGTTTTCATGGAGGCGCTCCTGAGTTACACGGATGTGCGCGCATTGGCGGGACATAAAATCCTCGCAGTAGGCCCATCAACCGCCAAGGAGCTGATGCGATATGGCCTTCGCGCGGATGCGGCTCCAGACAGTTTTGGTGGGGTTGCCGCCCTGGCTCGTGATCTAGCAAAGGGACAAAGCGAGACCTTTTCAGGACGCTACCTTTACCCCTGTTCGGATGCATCTCCTCAAGCCGAGCGAGTTGACGCCTTGAAGCAAATGGGCATCACCTTGCGCCCGTCGGTGTTCTATCGGAATCACCGTGAAACCCCCGAACACCTACCTCGACTCGTCTTTCGACGCGTCCTCTTTAGCAGTGGAAGCACGGTGAAATCGTATTTTGCCCAATTTCCAGAAGAGCTAAAGGCAGATCGTGACTGGCTTGCAGTCGGTAGCTCCACCAAGCGAGTACTCGAAGAATTTGGCTTAAATGCGACAATTCCGGCAGAATTTGGCCATTAAGCTCTCAAATTTCGCATGGGTAAGTTTGCTTTATCCAGCTTTTTCTATAAAATGCATGCATGCTACTACTGCGTTTGTCTCTACTTGGGTTGATACTACATCCAACTGTTTCCATTCTGAAGGCCGAGGAGGAAGCGCCGCCTCCCTTCGTTGCGTTTTCGCTTGAAGAGCTGGCGAACATGACGGTGACCACCGTCTCCAAAAAAGAGCAACGGTTGCAAGATACGCCAGCCGCGATCCATGTTATTACCCGAGAAGATCTACGCCGCTCAGGCGTCACCTCGCTGGCCGATAGTTTACGCATGGTTCCTGGCATGAATGTGGGGCAAATCCATTCGAGTGCATGGTCGGTTAGCGCCCGAGGTGCAAGCGGTCGGTTTGCCGACAAACTCCTCGTCATGGTGGATGGCCGACCGGTGTACACCCCCATCTTCGCCGGAACCTATTGGGATATGCAAGAGGGCTTCTTCGAGACCGAAGTGCAGCAGATCGAGGTGATTCGCGGTCCTGGAGCAGCGACTTGGGGCGCGAATGCAGTAAACGGGGTGGTCAATATTATTACTCGCCCTACCCTTGATACCGTTGGCGGGCGCATCATCGTTGGCGTAGGCAATGTCGACCATGTGAAATTTGCCACCCGCTACGGTTGGGAAGCGGCGGATGAAGTCTATGCACGCGTGTATGGAAACTTCATGAAACGAGGTCAAAGCGATGGGGATGGATCATTTGAAAATAGCGACAATTGGGATCAATCGCGGTTCGGCTTAAACTTAGATTGGACCCCTTCGGAAGATAGTTTCTTTTCAGGGCAAGTTGGATTTCAAAACGCCAACGCGATTGAGCAATCCGCCGTACCATCCCTTGCCCCACCTTATGTAAAACTGAATCCATACGAGACAGATATCAACAGCGCCTACGCAGTGGGTCGCTTAGAGCAAAAACTATCGGATTACTCAGAGGCGAGCGTTCAAGTCTACTACGATCGGCTTGAGCGAAAGACCAAGCGAGGCGACTTCGTAGACCTGTTGACCGACATTGTTGACGTAGAATTCCAACACTTCATCCGGCTAGGGCAGCATGAGCTAAACTGGGGGCTCGGGCATCGTTGGTATCAAGATGAGTTGATGGACGGCGGACAACTAGATTTTGACGATGCCACCGTGGATTTCGGCTTATTCAGTGCCTTCGCACAAGATGAAATTTATTTTTTGGATGACCAACTACGCATCGCGGTCGGAGCCAAATACGAGAAAAGTGATTTTAGCGGTGACGAATTCCAGCCGAACATTCGAGGCTCCTTTAGCGTCTCACCTCAACAAACACTTTGGGCCGCGATTTCGAAAGCGGTGAGAACCCCTTCTCGCATCGAACAGGGCGGGACATTAACAACCCAAGTCTTACCTGCGGGAGCCCTTTCACCAGAGGCACCGCTCAGCCGACTCCGCCTCAAAAGCAACTCACAATTTTCCAGCGAAGAGGTGACTTTTTATGAAGTCGGACATCGTTACCAGCCATCCAAGAAAATCGATATCGACCAGTCGGTATATTTCAAAAAAAGCAAAGGGCTTCGCAGCTTTTCAGAAACCCCAACCATCACCCCTGCCCTTTCGGAACTCGGCCCGATTATCAACGTAGACAGCGCCCTCGAAAATGGCACCGATAGCGACGCATATGGCTACGAAGTCAACCTGTCGATCCGGCCCAGCGATGACGTGAAAATGCAACTCGCCTACACCTACTTCAAATCCGACGTCAACATTGATTTAGGTATCGGCGAGGGAGTGGCCGAGCAGGACCTATTTCCAAATCATATCATCTCTTGGCGGACCGGCTTTGATCTACCTAACAACATCGAACTCGATTTTTGGACACACTGGCGGGACGACATCGATGGGCGTGATTTAAACAGCCTTCTCACGTTGGACATCCGCTTAGGCTGGCAGTATCAGCGGGACCTCGACCTTTCGCTAGTGGTTCAAAACCTATTTGGTGAAGATGAAGTCGAATCGCAGTCGGATTTAGACCTTGTGAATCCCTCGCGATTAGAACGCGCGGTCTACCTTCAACTGGGTCTGACCCTGTAATCGGATAGGTCCAATGACGCCCTTTCCTTTCACGCCCCCGCGCCTACCGTTCACGCCTTTTGTCTTCCACGCCACGCCCCTGCCGTTCACGCCCCCGCCCCTGCCGTTCACGCCCCCGCGCTTTCTATCCACTCCCCCGCCCCTCCTCTTCATTCGTTGATTTTATCCACGCGCTCACAAGCGTGAATCCAACTATTGGTATTCCAGTGCTCTTTCATCCGCTTAAACTGCTCACCCCTTTATCGCGACCAGGCATCCTTGCCTGGCTCGTTGTGGTGTGTCTGCATCTCGCGCCCGCAGCCGCACTCGGGCAGGCAAATGCCAAGCCGGATACCATTCGAATTCAAGCTCTGTATAACATCGTTATCTCATACAAGGGCATCCGAGGCAAAGTGGCGAAAATTCATCCCATCAATATTCTCCCAGGCATGCAGGTTCCCTTCAGACAGCTAGACGCTCTCCCAGATGTCGAAATCGTGGACAATCTTGCCGACGCTGACTTCGTCTACTTTGGCGGGAATGCGAGGCCCAACATGGCTCAGATTCGCCAAATCCAGGCAATGGGAAAAGTCACCATCGGGCACTCAGATGCATTTACCAGCAAACCACCGTGTTGGGGAATGCATACCATTATCATCAAACAAAACATCCCCAGAATCATTACCGACTGGGATATCGCACGCCATGAGGACTACACCAAGGCCTTCATCATGAGTGATGTAACGATGGATCGGAAATGAGTTCAGGACAAAAATCTCTTCGGCGCAAACTCATACGAGCCTTCCTCGTGTGCAGCCTAGCTATTCTCGTCCTCTCGCTGGTGAGCACCTTTATTTTGCATTACACCTTTCACCGAAATGAAGAGGCAAAATTTGGGCAGGCCATCACGGATGTCATGGCAAGCCGGCTGATCAACCCCATTCAAATTTACCGTGGCTTCGGAGATCGGGACGCCCTCGAAACCTATTTCATGGCGGCCATTGACTCCCCACTTGTGAGTGCAGGGCTTTTGTTCGACGCGGAATCAAAAGAGCTCATTTTAGAGTACAGCGCCGACCCAGATCGATGTACCCTACAAGAATATCCTGAACTAGGGGCGACCTATATTGACGGCGAATTCCAGATTACGCGCTCTGTATCGAAGGAGAGTCGAGATGACGCGGGCTTGATCGAAATTGGTCGATTGGTTGTCTTCTTTGACGACACGCCTCGAAGCAATGCCTTTAATCGACTCATCGTCTTTTTCTGCCTACTCGGCGTCACCGCCTTTTTATTGGCCTGGTTATTGGCAGGAAGATTTGTCCAAACCTTTTCTCGCCCCCTCGAAAGCCTGACCAACACGGCACGGCAAATTTCGGAAAACAAAGACTATGCCTTGCGCGCAGAAGTCGCTCGAGAGAAAGAACTCAAGCCCATTAGTGGGGCGTTCAACCACATGCTTTCCACCATTCAAACTCGCGAAAGCGAATTGCAAGACACCTCAAAGCAACTCGAAGAACGCCTCGAAGAATTGAAGCGTGAAATCGAAACCCGCAAAGAAGTTGAGTTGCGCGAGTCCGAGCTACAAGAGCAACTAATTCGCGCCCAACGCATGGAATCTCTCGGGGTCCTTGCCGGTGGCGTGGCGCATGATTTGAATAATATTCTAGGCCCCTTGGTCGGCTACCCTGAAATGATGCTCGAAGATATGGAAAAGGACGACCCTGACTACGAGCCGGTGCTCGAAATGAAGGAAAGCGCCATGCGTGCCTCGGTCGTCATCCAAGACCTTTTGACCATGGCGCGGCGAGGAAAATACGAGATCACCCAAGTCGACCTAAATCGGATCGCAAGCAATTATTTAAAAACCGCAGGAGCACGGGAAAACTTCACCCTCAACCCGCATATCCGACTAGAAACCCGCCTAGCCGAAACCCCGATCTGGATTGAGGGCTCTCCCCCTCATCTGTCCCAAGTCATCATGAACTTGGTGATCAACGCCTGCGAGGCGATGGCCGATGGCGGTCAGCTAACCGTGGAAGTACAACTCGAAACGCTCCAGACCCCACGCACCGAATTCGAAGAAATTCCAACCGGCACCTACGGCATGATCCGAGTAGAGGATACCGGCTCAGGCATCAGCGAAGAGAACCTCGTTCGAATCTTTGAACCCTTCTTCAGCTCAAAATCCATGGGACGAAGCGGAAGTGGCCTCGGCCTCTCGGTTGTCTGGGGCGTGATCAAAGATCTCAAGGGCTTTGTGGAAGTGCACTCGGAGGTCAATAAAGGCACCGAATTCCGTATCTACTTCCCCATAACGAAAGCCGGTCCCGCCCTCGCTAAACCGATGCAAACCAAAGCAATTGGGAATGCGAAAATCATGGTGATTGATGACGACCCAGCCCAATCAAGAATGGCGAGCCTAGCCCTTAAACGCCTCGGCTACCACGTCGAGGCCTCAGAAAATGGCAGCGCAGCCATTAAATGGGCCAAAACCAATCAAGCGGATTTATTCCTTGTGGATATGATCATGGAAGAAGGCTTTGACGGGCTCGATACGATTCGAGAACTCAAAAAAACACAGCCAAATGCCTCCTATGTGATTTGCAGCGGTTATTGCAGTGAAGAACGAATTCAGGCGGTAAAAGCCTGTGGGGTCAAATTCATCATCAACAAACCCTACACCATTGACGGCCTGGGTGAAGTGATCCAGGAGGTTCTTTTAGCACAAAAAGCCGCCCTCAAAGAGAACCCAAGTGTGATCGACCAGCCGAACAGAACCGAATAACCCCATTCCATAATGAATAGTAAGCTTGCACCGTCCTACTCCGCATGGTGCAACACGGATATGGCAACTAAGATCATTTCCATCGGCAACCAAAAAGGCGGCGTCGGAAAGACAACGACAACGATTAACCTAGCAGCCTGCTTGGCTGAACTTGGCAAAAAAGTACTCATCATTGACTTGGATCCACAGGCGAATGCCACAAGTGGTCTCGGCCTTCCCAAAGAAGAAGGTGGCAGTATGTTTGAAGCCATGCTGGGGGAATGCAGCGTGCTTGACCAAATCAAGGAAACCGCTTGGGAAAACCTCCACATTATTCCCAGTGAGCTAAACTTGGCCGGGGCAGAAATCACCATCGCCCGCATGGACCATTACCAAATCGCTTTTCGTGATGCGATTGCCCCTCTCGTCGACAGCGACTACAAAGACCCCTACGACATCGTCTTGGTCGACTGCCCGCCCACGGTTGGCGTTCTTACCATCAATGCCCTCACCGCATCTGACTCGATTCTCATGCCCATCCAATGCGAGTACTACGCACTTGAAGGATTGCAGGTCGTGATCGATGTCGTAAAACAAATCCGCTCAGAAAAATTGAACCAGCGTTTGCAAATCGAAGGCATCATCATGACCATGTATGACGGCCGGACAAACCTCTCTCGTGGCGTTGTGCGCGAGGTTCGCCGCAGCCTAGAAGACATCGTCTACCGCACCATGATTCCTCGGAGCGTCCGCCTCAGCGAAGCCCCAAGTCACGGCGAACCGATCATCGAATACGACCCCACCTCCCCTGGCGCAGCCGCCTACCGCAAATTCGCTCAAGAATTTCTTAAAAAGCTAAACTAGAGTCTGTCCTGAAGCCGCTTGCCCGGATGGGGGCAATTTCGAATATCCGAAAAGATGCTGAAAGCATCGAACTTAAAAGCCCCAGGATTCAGCCTGGGGTTTGGAATGTGCCATGCGTTGCGTGCTGAAAGTACGCCGGAACGTTGAGCTGCCTACCAACCTACCTGCGTTAGCCCAACCGATAACGTTCATCATATTCAATTTGATAGGTTGTGAGGAATTCCCGAAGCTCGTCTTGGAGTGTGATCGCCTGATGGTGCTCGGCCTTATTTTCGATATGGGCGTTCACCAGATCGGCCTTCTTGGTTGAAGTATAATGCAACCCTTACGGCGTACTTTCAGCACGCAATAGGTTGGACGTTCCAAAACCCCAGGCTGAAGCCTGGGGCTATTAAGCCTGATGCTTTCAGCATCCCCGTCTCAAACGTCCATAGGCCAAGGAGCGG
>Ga0209186_1000431_pt1 | contig 34188 bp, 27 predicted proteins | sample SidtaG_FD_187426 | JGI IMG/M metagenome (GOLD analysis project Ga0209186, IMG submission 187426) | Marine algal microbial communities from Sidmouth, United Kingdom - Sidmouth_Male2 metaG (SPAdes) (version 2) | ecosystem: Host-associated > Algae > Red algae > Unclassified | place: Sidmouth...
TCACCCGTCACCCGTCACCCGTCACCCGTCACCCGTCACCAAAACAAATTATATTAAAAAAAATTTATACACATGAAACTTTATTGCCCTAAAGACGGTTGGTAGAGATAGACACACATAGGAATACACCTTTTGGAATACACACAATACTATTCTAAAACGCTATAAAATACTATCCCTATGCAATTATTACCTTATTATTCACTCAATTGGGTTTTGGCAACGGATTGGGAATATGTCATAAAAAGACTCAAAATGGCAACGACCTCCCATCGCAATCCAATGGCAGGCAATGATGTCAAACACCTGCTAAAAGCCTACGATTTAAAGATTAGAAATAATAGCTTTCGCCTCAAAAAGCGAAGTTGGAATCCCCAAGCTTTAGGAAGCATGGTCGTTGCCCGTTATAAAGGTACGGACAACAACAAAGTCAGTTTATCGCTTACTTTTCGACCAAGTTTCACGAACTTGATGACCATCTTATTGTCGTATCTATTCATCGGCATCCTATTAGCCATCATCCTTTATCAATATCACGTCCACAGCACCGCTAATTTCTGGGTAATCAGCATTTTAGCCATCTCCATCATCTTCAACAAATACAGAAATCACCGCATAAATTCCAATATGAAAGAGCTACAAAAGGCTTTACAGATTGTTTTGGAAGTGGGATAAATTAGTCGATTAACGAGCTATTTAGTCTATCATTGCATTGTTTTTTAGGAGAGAACGGTCTATCTTTCATCGTTGAGGAAAGGCCTGCTGTCCGTTCTTATGGCAAGTAACTGGTCATCAAGTAAAGTCAAGAGACAACCACAAAAACTACATAAACCACTAAAACCACATAAACTACTTGCCATACCACTACCATCAGGTCTATTTTGCACGGACAGAACCCTTGCAAAAAAGCCAATTACATATCCCTTAATTTTCGTTCAAATACTTGAATATAAGCCTGCTCCATTTGCTCAATTTCGGTATCACTTAATTCTTGATAAAATTTTCGTTTACGATTTGCAAGCTTTCCTTTATTCTGGTGTAAAAAAACAATCATACGATCAATTTTATGGTCTGGCATATCTACTATACCTTGAATATTACCTTTAAGTTCATCATAACATTGAAGGAAAAGCAATTCATCTGGAAGATCTTTATCTACAGTAGATTGTATTGATTTTGCTAAAAATATTGCATGATTTGTTAGGTCTGGAAACTGATATAGTGCTTTTATTTCTGTTGCATTAGTAACTGTCATTTCTCCAGAATCATTAAGATGATACTTAACCTTTCCTCCAATCAATTTGGAAAGCACCTCTAAAGTCGCATCATATTCATCCATATGAGCAAGTATTTGAGCAGAAACAGGAAGAATTGTACTGTTGGGGACAATGCCATCACGTACCAAAATATCATGAATCAGAAAGCGATGAATTCTTCCATTACCATCTTCAAATGGATGAACATATACATAGCCAAATGATACCATTGTAGCTTTTATAATAATTTCTGTTGAGGTGTTTTTTTCATGCAAATCAACTATTCCTTGCATAAGGGATTTTACAAACTGTGGTGGTGGACATACATAGTGTACTTTTTGTGTATAGTCTCTCATTGTTTGACCAACATAATTTTGAAAGTTTCTAAAACCATTGTCTGCATATCTTGGATCAACAATAGCGTTTTGTAAACGAACCAATTCTTCTTCAGATAATGTTTCTTCAAAAGATTTTTGCCCAGCCCCTTCTAATAGAGTAATGAACTTATCCATTCTGTCTTGCGATGGCTCTTCTTTCTCTATTTCAATAGAGGATTTTGATTCTTTTTTATAAAGGTAATAACTGGCTCTCCTAAAAACTTCTGAAGAATATACTTGTTTTAGATTTCCAATAGCTTCTTCAATATTCCAATTAAGTAATTCTTGAAGTTCAGTAGTTCTTCTGATTACTGGGCAGAGTTCTTTTGTTCCTAAAAGATTATCATTTACTTTCCATTTAGATATTTTTTTAACATCTCCTGTGACATATTTGGAAGCATCCAATATGCTCTCATAATTCGTAACTGTAACATTAATCTCTATTGACTTGCCTCCTGTAAACTCATATAAATACCCTATTATTCTTGAATATTTTCGATTTGGATTTACTTTGATAGAATCTACTATTGTTTGGTGTCCAATACAAGCAAATACTTCCTTAATAAACGCCAGATTTAAATCATCATATTTTAGAGCAAATTCTAAGTGAGACATTGGATCATCAGTACTTACATCATATTTTGATTTAAATGTTTGTACAACTGTATTTCTTGAACTTAATTCCATTTTATCCACTGTTCCAATATAAGACTCATGAGTTAATCGAAAACCTTGAATATTAAAATTTTCTTGAAGCCATGTAAACCCTACTTCTTTCATTTATTTTATATTTTTTGGGGTAAATTTAGTTTTTCAAGGGTAAATATAGTTTATTTTATCTCACTTGGGGTAAAATTCATTTTAGGAGAGATAATTATCAAATAGTGATTTTAGGAGAGAATGGTCTATCTTTCATCGCAAAGCATGCTCCCGCTGTCCGTTCTTATGGCAAAAGGAATAACCATAGAATAAGTAAGAACCGCAACTACTTAAACGACTTAAACCACAAAAACTACTTAAACTATTTTGCCATACCACTACCATCGGGTCTATTTTGCACAGTCAGAACCCTTGCAAAAAGCAACTTATATCACTTATATGGTTCAAAAAAAAAATCAAACGAACTCATATGCTTCAAAAAAACCCTACTTTTGCACCAAAATATTCGAGCAACTATGAGTTTAATAGACGAAATTAACAAGAGACGCACTTTTGCAATTATTAGCCACCCTGATGCGGGTAAAACAACTTTAACAGAAAAACTACTCCTTTTTGGGGGTGCGATACAAACGGCTGGAGCGGTAAAATCCAACAAAATCAAGAAACATGCGACCTCCGATTTTATGGAAATTGAGCGACAAAGAGGAATTTCTGTCGCCACTTCTGTGATGGGTTTTGAATACAACAACCTAAAAATCAACATTCTGGACACGCCTGGTCACCAGGATTTTGCCGAAGATACTTTTAGAACCTTAACGGCAGCAGATAGCGTAATTGTGGTGATTGATGTGGCAAAAGGCGTGGAAACTCAAACGGAAAAGCTTGTCAAGGTCTGTCGCATGCGTAAAACACCTGTCATCGTTTTTATCAATAAATTGGATAGAGATGGAAAAGATGCTGTGACGCTTTTGGACGAAGTAGAGGAAAAACTGGGCTTGAATGTTTGTCCTTTGAGTTGGCCCATCGGTATGGGACCCGAATTTAAGGGAATCTACAATATGTATGAGGAAAAACTATCGCTTTTTTCCCCACATGGCAAACAATCAGAAGAAGATGTCATCGTCATTAAAGATTTAAACGAGCCTATTTTAGATAAACAGGTGGGTAAAAAATTGGCAGAGGAATTGAGAGAGGAAGCGGAATTGGCGCAAGAAGTCTATCCAGATTTTAACCGAGAAACTTATCTAAAAGGCGAGTTATCTCCTGTATTTTTTGGAAGTGCGTTGAATAATTTTGGGGTCAAAGAACTATTAGATTGTTTTACCCAAATTGCTCCGAAACCACAGCCTTGTGAAACGGATGTACGTATTGTAAAAGCCGAAGAAGATAAATTTACAGGCTTCGTTTTTAAAATCCATGCCAATATTGATCCTCGTCATCGAGATCGTATTGCTTTCGTAAGAGTGTGTTCTGGAATATTTGAACGCAATAAATATTACCACCACGTTCGTCTCGATAAAAAATTGCGTTTCTCCAATCCAACCGCATTTATGGCTTCTAAAAAAACGGTCTTAGACGAAGCGTTTCCTGGTGATATTGTCGGTCTGTATGATAGTGGTAATTTCAAAATTGGGGATACTCTAACGGAAGGCGAAAATCTACAGTTTAAAGGAATGCCAAGTTTCTCTCCCGAACAATTCCGCTATATCGAGAATGCCAATCCAATGAAGTCTAAGCAATTGAATAAAGGAATCGATCAGTTAATGGATGAAGGCGTCGCACAGCTATTTACTCGTCTCAACAATGGTCGCAAAATCATTGGAACAGTGGGTGCGCTCCAATATGATGTCATTCAGTATCGTTTGGAACATGAATATGGTGCTGCTTGTCGTTACGAACCTTTGTTGTTGCACAAGGCTTGTTGGATTTCCAGTGAAGATGAAAAAGCCTTAAAAGTATTTAAGGAACGACAACAGCGTTTGATGGCAGAAGACAAGGAAGGTCGGGATGTATTCTTGGCAGAATCTTCCTTTACGCTACAAATGCTGCAACAACAATCTCCTGAAATAGAATTTCATTTTACTTCTGAATTCTGAACCATATAAGTTATTTTAGTTTTTTTAAGTGCATATAAATTTTTTTCGCTTCGCTCAATGAATAAAGTTATTTTTCATTTCGACTTCGCTTATCTCGGCTTCGCTCGATGACCAAATGACCAAAGCGCATATAAGAAGTCCAGACCATGCAAAATAGCCCTGATAGCAGTGGTTGGATGATTGCGTTGGCTGCCTTTTCAGTTCATTTGTGGAAATGAAAGGCATTTTGGAAATGCCTTTCAAGGCGGTGCAGTTCGTGAGAAAATGTAAGGCATCTTAGAGATGCCATCCATTAACGGATAGCAGGACTTTCCTTTACGACGAAGCAACAAAACGTTCGCTCCTTAAAAGAAAAACATCAAAAAAAAAGCCAATGCTTCTTGATGGAAGACATTGGCTTTTTCGTTCTATTTTTCTTTTAAGTATTGGGGATTTCTCTAAAAATCTATCAAATCTACATCAAAAACCAAAGGCGTATTGGGGCCAATAACGGCACCTTGCCCAGTCTGACCATAGCCCAATTCTGATGGAATAATAAAAGTCGCTGATCCTCCTCGTTTCAACAAAGGAATACCTTCTTGCCAACCCTCTATTGTACCACTCAAATTAAGACTCGCTGGATTGGTAACTGTTGTGCCATCAAAAATCGTTCCGTCTAAAAGCGTACCTGTATAGTGTACCGTAACGGTAGAGGCATCAGTAGGATGGTCGCCGACACCTTCATCATAAATTTTGTAGAACAGTCCTGATTCTGTCACTGCCATATCCAAATCATGCTCAACAATAAAGTTGGCTATTTGCTCAGATTCTGGAATGAATTTCTTACAAGAAAACAGTCCTAAAGTAATTATCAAAATACAAAAAATTGCTTGTTTCATATTGTTTATTTCTATCAAAACGTAAATTCGTCCCACAAGGTATGACTTTCCTTTCTAAATTGGAAATTAGTTCGACTTGGGATTGGTATATTGGGAAGTTAGTTGATTAGGGAATTAGGCTCTACGGGATTTGGTGTATTAGTTGATTAGGGAATTAGGCTCTACAATAATCCTCCAAATCACAAAGCGGCGAAAACATGCTCACCTACAACTACAAAAACCACAAAAACTACTTAAACCACAAAAACCAAGCGAAGCTTACTGTTCTGGCACAACAGGAATCGTACTTAATAAATGAATGTCCTCCAAATCGCTGTAATCGTATAAACGGAAACCATCACTACCAATCATAAAGAGATAATCATCCAAAGGAATCACATCGTAGGTATCAATATTTTTGTAGTGTTCCATCTCGTCGATATTGTTTGAATCTTCTACATCAAAAATTTTCAACCCATCTTCGCCATCACACAAAAACAACGTATTTTCATCAATGCCTAAGCCATGAGGATTGTGCATATCGTAAGACTTGATTAAGTCAGGATTGTAAATATCAGATACGTCAATAATGTCTAATTGATTCTCGAAGCCTCCACAAGTAGGATTGCCATTACGCAACGTTACATACGCAATATCATCTTGAACCACCACAGGATCACACCCTCTAAAATGCTGTAATTGCGATACATGAGTCGGCGCATCTGGATTGCTGATACTGTACACAATCATCCCATTTTGAGAACCAAAGAAAAGGAAATCTTTGTAAGGGAAAATCGTCTCTATATTCCAACCAATAGAAACCGCTTGATTCAAATTGTTGGGTTGTGCAGGGTTGGTAATATCAAAAGAATGTAATTGGTAATTATCAATCGTGTACAAATGATTGTTCACAATCGAAAAACGAGCAAAAGAGCCTGCAACGCCTGGTCCATTGCTTCCGTTATTGCTACTGCTTTGTGGTGCCGAATCAAATTCAAAATCTACAGTAGAATTATCAAGTCCACCCCAAAAAACGCCACCACCTTTATTAGAATCACAATCTGTCACTTCTGTAATTTCTTCAGGAATCCACTCAACCACAACGCCTTCATTCTCATCAAAAACGATTCCCAAATTCCAATCATTACTATAAGCATTTTCCATTCTATGAATTTCTTTTACGTTGTTCATATCAGAAATATCCAATGCGATAATATCCATAAAACTATCTGCCAATAAAACATTATCCTTGATGGCAATATCCACATTTCCCAAAATCTTGATAAATGCTATATTTTGCGGATTGGCAGGATTACTCATATCAATCACATGAATTCCCTCTCTCACTTCATTGATAAAAAGATATTTGCCATAAAGATATATTTTACCAGGATTTGCAAGGTCACGAGCCGATTCTAAAGCAACGGAACTTCTAAAATCCTCGTAACTCATATACACTGGTGTCATATTGGTATAAGTCACCGTCCGTTCACAATTGTCTTTGGCACAACTACCCATAAATATGATTCCAAAAAGCATGACCAAACTTAATAAAATACTGGATTTTTTCATTATTGCTAAATTTATAATTATAATTAATTATTTGGAGAGAATGGTGGATTGCTCCGTCGTGAAGTGCTGTCCTGCTATCCGCTAATATCCGAAGCGATGCATCGGATTCCGCTACTATCAGGTCTATTATAGACGATCACTCCCTCTATCCAATAAGACGCTTATACGAAAAAACTGGTTGCCTAATCACCTAAAAAAAGTGAAATTATGTCTCTAAAGATTTTTACCTTATTCTTTGCCTTACTCCTTTTCCCATTGAGTATATTTGCTCAGTCTAATACCCTACAAGACGTAATTGAGTTGCAGAACGGCAGCAAAATTAGGGGGGAAATCATAGAAAAAACGGATAATTCTGTAAAAATATTGATGCAAGATGGTACAGAATGGATATTTGAACTTACAGCCATCAAAAAAATTAGCGGTGAACCCCTCTATGTACCACAAATCCCCCATAAAATAAAGAAAAAAGGCTTTTACCACATTACAGAAATAGGCTACAGTATAGACAATGGCACAGGCGACCCTAATCTTAGTCAAGGTTTCAAACTTAATACCATCAATGGCTACCAATTTTTTGCACCACTTTCTGTCGGTGTGGGCGTTGGTTTAGACATGTACAATCAAGACTTATTTTTGCCTGTTTTTTTCGATTTACGAGGGGATATTTTACCCAAAAGCAAATTCACTCCCTTCTATTTTGGCAATGTAGGCTACAGTTTTTTACCCATAAAACCCATTGATACAGAAATTACAACTTTTGAAGAAACGGGTGGACTCTTTTATAGTTATGGCTTGGGCTTCAAAGTACGGAGCAATGACCTACAATGGATTTTGAGCATCGGACAACAAGCGCAAGACTTTTATAGTAAGACGACTTGGCGATGGAACGAAATAGAAAATATACAAGAAGTCTCCATGATTTTTCAAAGACTTATTGTGAAGACGGGGGTTTGTTTTTAGTTTTTGTGGTTTTTGTCGTTTATGTCGTTTATGTAGTTTTGTGGTTGAGTGCTGTGGTTCTTAGTTCTTGGTGCTGTAGTTGTTGGTGAGCAGGTAAAGCGAGTTAGAAACAATCTGTGATTCAAAGGCATGTGTGATTGGCAAGGATTCTGTAAAGCCTAATTCCCTAATAAACTAATACACCAAATCCCGTAGAGCCTAATTCCCTAATCAACTAATTTCACCAATACACTAATTTAATAATATGAATACAATAAAAAAATACGCTATTTATATTTTCACACTTTTTCTATTCTTGGGCATACAACAAGAGATTTTTGCACAAAAGAACAACATGCAGGACGTTGTTTATCTTAACAATGGTGGAAAAATCATTGGAACAATTCTTGAAAAATCAGATGATTTGGTCAAAATTCGATTGCAAGGAGGCAGTGAATTTGTTTTTGAAATACAGGATATTAAAGAAATTACAAGCGAGCCGCATTATCGTCCCAAAGCCTATTTTAGAACCAAAGACAAAGGTTATTACAATTGGACAACTTTAGCCCTTAATGTAGGAACGAGCAATGGCCAGATAAATGGCGGATGGAGTCTACACACCATCAATGGGTACCAATTTCATCCTAAACTATCGGTAGGTTTGGGCTTGGGCTTAGATATCTATGCAGATAATTTTGATGCTGATTTGTATTTACCGCTTTATGTTGATGTTCGGGGCGACCTTCTTACCAATACCAAAGCCACGCCTATTTATTACGGTGGCATTGGCTATGGGTTTTTGCTGACAGGCCGAAATGATGCCAGTTGGACCGAAAAAGGTGGTCTGCATTACAACTATGGTTTCGGCTTCAAAGTAAGGGGCAAAAGGTACAGCGATTGGGTTTTTACTGTTGGACAACAATCACAGTTTTATACATGGACTTTCTTTACACCTGGCAATGAATGGAACAATGGTTCTCGAACAGAATCACAAGATGTTTGGTACAATCGTATTGTGATTAGAAGTGGGATTTCTTTTTGAGACCAGCGTTGCGGCCATCCAAAATAGACCTGATGGTAGTGGTATGGCAAGTAGTTTATGTGGTTTTAGTGGTTTATGTAGTTTTTGTGGTTGTCTCTTGACTTTACTTGATGACCAGTTACTTGCCATAAGAACGGACAGCAGGCCTTTCCTTTACGATGAAAGACAAACCGTTCTCTCCTATAAAAATTTCAACTTCATGATATAATATCAATTAAGTTACATATCTTTAGCATAACTAAATAAGATAGTCTATGTATAATGTTCCCCAAATCAAAATTATACGACATCTCTTTTCTTTATTGCTCATTGTATGTTTGTGGAGTATTTCTCAAAATGTACTTGCTCAAACACACAAACTACAAGATGTTTTGGTCTTAGACAATGGCGATAAAATCAAAGGTCGTATTATTCAACAAACAGACGATGCCATCAGAATACGTTTGTATAATGGGAGTGAAATAACTTACCGACTCCAAGATATTGAAGAAATTACGCAAGAGGTTTTTGTCAGACCCTCACAGACAGAAGAAATGGGCTATTTTCATGCGTCAAATATTGGTTACAATATTCTAACTAAAAGATACTATGATAGAGTTATTAGCATCCAATCTGTTAATGGCTATCGCTTTAATCCCAGTGTAGCAGTAGGTTTGGGAGTAGGTCTTTGGCATGTACTTGACTGGTCTACAAGATTTCCAATATTTTTGAGTGTAAGTGGAGATATAATGCCCGATTCAAAAGTCACGCCTATTTATGCGGTAGAACCTAGCTTGATGAGGGGAGATTTTTATTTAAGTATAAGCACTGGTATTAAGGTACAAAGCGAGTCTAAATTAAAATTTACTTGCATGCTAAACTATCAAAAGATTGACTCAGATAATTATCTATTTTTACGAGCAGGTTTTTCTTTTTAACAAAAATCATTTACCCCATGACTTACATTTACAAAAAAATCGCTGCCTTATTTCTAATGGTGTGTTTATTGAGTATCGCTCAAAATATATTTGCTCAAAACAAGAATCTACAAGATGTTTTATGGTTAGAGAATGGTGACAAAATCACAGGTCATATTATTCACCAAACTAAAGAAACCATAAAAATCCGTTTGTATGGTGGGAGTGAAATAACTTATCAACTCAATGACATTAAAGAGATTAGTGAAGGCCTATTTAGGAAACCTGTTTTTTTTAAGTTAAAAGAAAAAGGCTATTTCAATACATCAACCATTGGGATAGGGATTATTGATGATAGTATGTTTAGTTTACACTCCATCAATGGCTACCGTTTCAATTCTTTTTTTGCAGTAGGTTTAGGAATAGGCATTGACAATTATAACAGGTATTTTTCCAATCGTAGTAATCCGCCACAATATTATACAACCTTTTTAAGTATAAGTGGAGATATGAATAATACAAGAAAATTCACGCCTACTTATTCTCTGGAACATGGTTATGGTTCTTTCTTTATTCAAAATTTTAAAGATCAAAAAGGTGGCTTTTATTTTAACTATGGTTTGGGTTTTAAATTAAGAAGTAAAAACACCTTCGATTGGGTTTTTTCGCTTAACTATCAAAACCAAACAGAAACCGGAAATATAGTAGTGAGAACAGGATTTTCTTTTTAATTTACCCCACAAAATAATTAACTAATGAAACTTAAAATATTATCCATAATACTCTGCTTTTGTTTTATTGGAGCAACGCAAACCATCATCGCACAAGAAGACGCTCCTAAAGAAAAAACAAAGAAGCCTTTTATCAAGAAAAAAGAACCCAAAGCAAATACTGTAAAGCAAGAAAAAGCGGAGAAAAAGCAAGAAAAGGCAGAAAACAAAAATCAAAAAAAAACGGAAAGCAAAAATCAAGAAAAAGCAGAAACAAAGAAGATACAACTCAAGAATGGCCCTTCTTTTGAAGGAAAGATTATTAAACAAACCCCCGATTCTATTACCATTCGTTTAAAATCTTTTAGTGAACTTACCTTTCACAGAAAGAATATTGAAAATACATTTCCACAAGAAAATTCAAGCCTCCAAAAACACTCCAATAAATATTACTACATCATAGATTTAGCTTATACTTTTGGTAAAACTGAATATGTAGATTCTTATTATAATGATCCATTTGGGAATCCTCAAATTGAAATTTTTTATACTTACAGAAGTGGTTTTAACACGCAATATACATTTGGAAAAAAGATTAATCCTTACATCAATCCAGAAATTGCGTTAGGTTTTATGACTTATCGGGATGCTAATTTTATGCCACTAAGTATTGGTGTAAGAGGCGATTTATTGCCACAAAACAAAGCAACGCCCTACTACTATGGCGGCATCGGTTATGCTTATATGGTTAAGAAAAAAAACTCATCTTACGATACGATAAACAATAACCGTGGGTTCTTTTATAATTATGGCGTAGGACTTAAATTAAAAGGCAATAAGACCAATTTATTAGTAAGCTTGGGACAACAATCACAATTTATGAAATGGAGGGAACAAATTCAAAGTGGAAGTTTTCAAGTAAGAAAAACTTGGTACAATCGATATGCCATCAAATTGGGAATTGAGTTTTAATTTTTTTTGGAGACAATGGTAAAACGCTCCGTATCTACGCATGGGCCCGCTGTCCGTTCCAAACCTATCGGTTTCCACTACCATCGGGTCTATTTTGCATGGACAGAACCGCTTTAGAACTTTAAGCGTCAGAACCACCTTAAAAGGACAGAACCCCTTAGAATTTAGAAATTATGATTTAGAATTTCAAGGCGAAATACCACTTTTAGCCCATTTGACACTTTTTAACAGCTACTTAACCAATAATAGCCTATCTTTGTGGGCTATGACAATGCCATCAGGAGGAGAGGAACGCCAAAATCTCCAAAACTCGACCAATTTGACCGAAAAACTGAGTACAAAAGACCCTAAAAAAGAGCCTCCTAAGCTCAATGTGTATCTACCCATTGCTTTTGCTTTGGTGATGATTATAGGTATGCAAATTGGTTTTAAACTCTATGAAAACCTCAAACAAAAGGTCAGCCCTTTGCAATATGCCAGCACTTTTTCGGGTACAGAAACCATCAACGAAGTTTTTAACTTTATTGAGGCAAAGTATGTTGATACCATCAACAATCCCCAATTAGTCGAGACGGTCATCGAAGAAACCCTCAATAAGCTCGATCCACATTCAAGTTACATCTCTGCTGCCGAATTAGAGGACGTCAATGAGTCGCTAAAAGGCAATTTTGACGGCATTGGCATCGAATTTTCCATTGTACAAGACACCATTGTCGTCATTACCCCTATTGTCGGTGGGCCTTCTGAAAAACTGGGTATTTTGCCTGGTGATCAGATTATTGAAATTGAAGATACCCTCGTGGCAGGACTAGACATGAATACGAAGGAGGTCATCGCTCGTTTAAAGGGCAAAAAAGGCTCAAGCGTCAAATTAGGCATCAAGCGCAATAAGGTAGCCGAACTGATTCCGTTTACCATCACTCGTGACAAAATCCCTTTGAATAGCTTAGAAGTTGGTTATATGCTTGATGAGGAGGTCGCTTATCTCAAACTTACTCGCTTCAGTGCCACAACTTACGATGAGTTTGGGCGCAAAATGTTGGAAATGCACGATCAAGGCATGAAAAAACTCATTCTTGACCTGCGCCAAAATCCAGGAGGCTATTTAGATGCTGCGACCAAAATTGCCGATGAGCTAATTGGCGGCAAAAACCTATTGGTTTACACCGAAGGGCGAAATTACAAACGTAAAGAGTATTATGCAAAAAGAATGGGAACTTTTGAGGACGGAGAACTCATTGTGCTGATAGATCAAGGCTCTGCCTCTGCCAGTGAGATTTTGGCGGGAGCGATACAGGATTTAGATAGAGGGCTTTTGATTGGTCGCCGTTCTTTCGGAAAAGGATTGGTACAAGAACAACACCAATTGTCAGATGGTTCTGCCATGCGTTTAACAGTCGCTCGCTACTTTACGCCAAGTGGACGTTCTATCCAAAAACCATACAAAGACAAGGACAGCAAAGCTTATAACGATGAATTGGCTGATCGCTATTTTAATGGAGAATTATTTGAACAAGACAGTATCAAAATGACAGATTCTTTGAAGTATATGACTTTGGGTGGCAAAACCGTTTATGGTGGGGGTGGCATCACGCCTGACATCTTTATGCCCTTAGATACGTCTTTATCAAATGTAGATTATCTCAAAGCACAAGGCTTTTTACCAGGCTTCATTTACCAACACTTTAGCCATAACCAAGATTATTATTTAAACTTAAAGTCGTTGGAGTCCTTCAAAAACAATTTTAAAATCTCTAAAGAAGTACTTGCAGAGTTCTCTAATTACCTCAAAAAAGAAGAGGCAAAGGTAGATTTCATAAAACTCAATCCTTTCTTGCCAATCCTCAAAAACAATATGAAAGCCTATTTAGCCCGTCAAATTTGGCGACAAGAAGGCTATTATACCATGATGTTAGAATCGGATGATATTTTGGCGAAAGCCTATGAAACCTTAAAACAACCTTCTCAATTAAGCACTGCCAATTAAAAAATTTAATAAAATACACTGTATTATTTTACTTTCAAAAAAACACTACTACCTTCAACTTTTTGATTAACAAGCATTTATAGCGTATCTTTATACATAAAAGTCAAAATTCTATATTCAACAAACTCCTCATTAATTTACTTTATTATTATTTTTTGTTATATTTATGGGTGTAAATGGTAAATGTCCAAGTTCTATGACAAACACTGGAAAATGCAAAACCCAACAACAACACCTTTAAACGTATTATTAGTAGATGACAATGCCCGTGATGCCCTACTCACCCAATATGCACTCACTGATATTCAAATTCCCCACAACCTAAAGATTACCAACAGTGTTCAGGATGGTCTTTCTATTGTCTTTGATACTAAAAAGCAACGCCCACACTTTAGTCCCGATCTTATTTTATTAGACCTTTGGATGCCTGTCCGCAAAGGAACAGAAATGCTCAAAGCCATCAAAGCACATAAGACGGCAAAGCACATTCCGACAGTCATTATTTCAACCTCTAATGCACCAAATGATAGAGAAATATGCCGTAAGCTAAATGCAGATGGCTATATCGTCAAAGACGTGGACTTCCTTACATTTATAGAAAATATGCAGTCGCTTTGGATGATACTGGGGGAAAAGCTTCCTACTCCGTAGCGTTAAAGCGTTAAGGCCTTGCAACATAGACTCGATAGTAGTGGTTGAATATTTGCGTTGGCGATAGTTAGGCTTTTCGCAGAATATATTGCGAAAAATGGAAGGCATCTTAGAAATGCCATCCATAAGCGGATAGCGAAACCGTGCGTCACGACGAAGCTGTGTCCGTTCTCTCCTTATAATAATTATACGCAGAGAGATTGGTTTCTATTGAGCTTTGCGCTTCTTTGCGTTAAAACTCTTTGCGCTCTTTGCGTGAAATAAAATTTCTAAAATGAATTAGGATTGCTATATATGATGCATTCGCTTAAAAAAATCAATCTAATTTGGAGCGAATGGTTTGGTGCTTCGTCGTCACGCATGCGCTCGCTATCCGCTACTATAGCAAGCGAATTTATAAAGGACAAAACCAAATAACTACAGAAACTACTTAAACTACAAAAACCACATAAACTACGGTGGCTATAACGCTACTATCGAGGCTATTTTGCGCTGTCTCAACGTTATTTAACGGTCTCTAAATGCTAAGAAACCAATTCTTCTAAAACAGTTTCGACGCTTTTAGTATCGGGAAAGAACGTCAATAATTTTTGTAAAACTTCCTCTACCAACGCATCAGGACAAGATGCACCACTCGTCAAAATAATATCAAGTACGTCTTGTTCTGGCAAAAAGTTGTCAGTCACTTTCACCATTTTTTCGTGAATATTAAAATGCTCAATTTGGGTATTTGAGAAGATATTTTCAGCATTATTAATAAAATAAGTTGGGACTTTCTCTTCGCACAATTCGACTAAGTGCGTCGTATTGGAACTATTGTAGCCACCCACAACAATCGCCAAGTCCGCATGTTCTTTGAGCAAACCAAAGGTCGCTTGTTGGTTGTCATTCGTAGCATAACACAAAGTATCCCTCGTGTCGGCAAAATGCGTTTGTATCTCTGCTTCCCCATATTTTTGCACCATCGTTTCCCGAACAAAAGACGCAATTGCCTGGGTTTCGCTCGCCAACATAGTCGTTTGATTCACCACCCCAAATTTATTGAGATGTATCGTCGGATCAAAATTATCAGAATAACGCTCTTCAAAAAATGCGTCAAATTCCTCAAGACTTTTTGTACCCAAAATAAACTCTGCCAAAATCCGAGCTTCTTCAATATTACGTAAAATCAAGGTTGGTGCATTGGCGGAGCTGTGTGAAAACGTCGCTCTTGTTTCTTCGTGCGTAGGTTTGCCATGCACCAAAATCGTATGTTGTTTTTCGCCCAATTTCGCTGCCCGATTCCAGACCTTTACCACAAAAGGACAGGTCGTATCAAATTCTTGCGTGGTCACGCCCATATCCTCCAACTTTGCCCGCAATGCAATCGTCGTTCCAAACGCAGGAATCAGCACAATATCCTCCTTCGTCAAAGTCTCCCACCCTATCAATTGTTTGCCCTTCGTATCCATCAAAAATTGAATGCCTTTGGACTCCAAATCTGCATTGACATGGGGATTGTGAATCATTTCGCTCAAGAAAAATATGCGTTTATTGGGATAAGCTTCTACCGTTTTATAAGCGATTTCAATGGCATTCTCAACGCCATAACAAAACCCAAAATGACGAGCCAACAAAAAGCGCACACTCCCAAAATCCAAGATAGTTGGCGTAAAATCTTTTTTACGAGGATCACGATTTTTCCGATCTATTTTAATCGTCGAAATAATCGAACTGCGATAATGTTGAGGAACCTCAAATGTTTTCATATACTAATTGTTATTTTTTTCACCAATTCTTTTTTGGAATCGTTCGTTTTTAGTCTAAACACAGGACAATTTAATTTTGCCATCCAACTTTCTTGTTTTTCTCTACTTCTTCCACCTATTCCGCCTTCATCATATTTTTTCGTCCATTCTATAAATTTGTTATGATTCTGATAGTTTTTACCACCTTTTAGAATCGCCGTTCCTTGCTTTATCAGCTCTCTTTCATTTAATCTCTTTACCCGAATTTCAGTTGGACAATCTAAGAAATAGACTTTAGTTAATTTATCTTCAATCCCTACTTCCCATTCGCTTGGGTCTCCGCTAATAATCCAACTTGACTTGCTATACAATTCCTTTTCTATTAACAATTTTAATTCTGGTTTTGTTCTAAATTGGGTATAAGGTATTTCTGTAATTTTCCAAAAAAAGCCATCCAAATCATAATGCGGAATATTCCATTCTGCTGATAGCGACTTTCCCAAAGTAGTTGTGCCACTTCCAGAAGCTCCTATAAGTAATATTCGACTTTCTTCTTTAAGCATTGGTCTTTCTTTAATTTCTATTTACGTGCTTTTAAAATCTTAATTTGGAGCGAACGGTTTGTTGCTTCGTCGTGACGCAGGGTCTCGCTATCCGCTAATGGATGGCATCTCCAAGATGCCTTCCATTTTCTCACGCATTGTACCGCACTGGAAGGCATTTCCAAAATGCCTTTCATTTCCACAGATGAACCGAAAAGGCAGCATCCAACCACTCCTATCAAGGCTATTTTGCACTGTCTCAACGCTATTGAGATGCATTAAATTTGTCCTACATCTTCTGAAACAAAGCCTGAACAGTTCCACCAGAAGAAAGCTTTAATTCCACTATATATTGTCCTGTCACAAAAGAACTTAGGTCAATGCCTTTTGTACTTAAATCGTCAGCTATATGCAAAACTCGTTCTCCTGTTGTCGTGTATAATGTGGTGCTGACGATACGCTCTGTTCCTGTATAATGGATTTGTAAGTTGTCTGAAACGGGATTGGGATAAATTGATACTTCTGGGGACAAGGAAATTGTTTCTGTGCTACTGGATGGAATACAAGCTGCTGCTTCTGCCAAAATTGCCGTAAAATCTCCTTCGTTTGGCACTATATCCCACGTTAACATGCCGTCTGGACATACAATCGCATAGGTCGGAAATCCTTTAAAAGACAGTTCGCTTGTCCAAGTATCCAAAACACTATTGCCTCCGCCATCAATACCAACCAATCTGTGATTTATCGAGTTCGTTGTGCCATAAGTATTTAAGGCATCGTCTGCGTCTCTATCGCTAATGGTGATATAGACGAAATCCATCGTATCTAATGTACCATAGAAATTTTGGCGAGCTTGTTCTCGGTAGCCACAGGGATCACCGCCTTGAAGATGGCTAAATTCCAGTAAAACAGCTTTACCTTCCTCTAACAAGGAATAAAGCTGGACTTCTTCGCCTAAAGTAGTAATGACGGTAAAATCAGTCGCTATTTGGGCGGAAAGGGGCATTATGCTCAATAGAAAGAATAGAATACGTATCATATAGCCAAATTTAATACAAAATTGCCACTATTCAAGGTAAAAAAACTTAAATTTACGTTTAGGAATTGGTTAATTTGAGAAGAATGAAAATAGTTAGGAACGTGTACAAAATAAGTTCTTAATTAGGTATGACATTTCTTTGAGAAATGTCATATCTATCGTGATAACTAAATTACGAGTTTATTTTGTACCCATTCCTTAATCAGTGGTAGCGACCATGAGAAATAGCCCTGATAGGAGTGGTATCGTTTTTTGTAAGGGCAATCCCTTGTGGTTGCCCTGCTTGCAGCTTGGCAAAACGATAAGAACGGATAGCAGGACTTTCCTGTACGACGAAGCACCAAACAGTTCGCTCCTATTCACTAAACATCAAACAAAAACGAAAAAATGAATATTTCAACGCTTCTATCACTTCTAAAAATAGGCTTTATCGCTTTTTTGCTCAATGGTTTTGCATTGACGGCGCAAAATTCTTATGAACCCAAACCGATTGTGTTTGTGCACGGATTTTTGGCTTCGGGCGATACCTATGCGTTGCAATTTCAGCGATTTCACAGCAATTGCTATCCTTTGGATTATTTGCATACGTTCGATTGGAATTCTTTGGATAATGGAGCTGACCAAAATGTTTTGTTGGACGCATTTATTGATAGTATTTTGGTGATGACGGGAGAAAGTCAAGTGGATTTGGTAGGACATTCGGCTGGTGGTGGGATTGGTTATGGCTACTTAGCGGATGCGACGAGAGCCGCAAAAGTTGCTCACTACGCCCATCTTGGAAGTTCGCCAAATGAGCAGCCCGCAGGACCAACGGACGCTTTTGTGCCAACATTAAATGTGTGGTCTTCTGCCGATTTGATTGTGGCAGGAGGCGATATTCCCGATGCAAAAAATGTGTCTTATGACGACCAAGATCATTATCAAGTTGCCACTTCTGCCGAAACTTTTGAAGCCATGTTTCGCTTTTTTCAGGAGGATTTTCGCCCCAAAACAACAGAAATTGTCGCAGAAGAAGAAATTTTGATTCGTGGAAAGGCTTTGACTTTAGGAGAAAATACGGTAGAAGTGGGCGCAACGGTCGAAGTGTATTCTTTGGATGCAGCAACAGGTGCTCGTCTAAATGAAACACCTTCTTTTGCATTTACGACCGATAGCAATGGTTGGTGGGGACCTTTTACCGCAGAGACGGGCATTCATTATGAGTTTTTGGTCGTTCCTGCCAATCCAGATGCTCGTTCTTTACACTATTATCGAGAGCCTTTCACGCATTCCAATCCACTGATTTATTTGAGAACTTTTCCGACGAGTGCGCTTTTTAATATCCTCTTAGGCGGTATTCCCAACAATGCGGAAGAGGCTGGGATGGTCGTTTTTACATCAAGTGCAGCCGTCGTCTATGAGCGAGATGAGTTGTCGATTGATGGTACTTCTATCGCCACCGAAGAGTTCACTTCTGCCGACCAAACGGCTATCGCTTTTTTCTTGTATGATAGCAATGGCAATGGCGTTTCTGACGAATCCGCTATCGCTACATTTACGGCTTTGCCTTTCTTAAATGGCATCGACTTTTTCTTCCCTGCTGCGCCTGCGTCTTCGATTGCGGTTGAGTATAATGGTCGAGTGTTGAATGTGCCGAATTATGCGTCGGAGGATGGGTTGATTTTGGTGGTTTTTGATTGATTTCTTATTGTTTAAGTAGTTTTTGTGGTTTTTACAACTACATAAACTACAAAAACCACTTAAACTACAAAAACTATATCGTAAAAGAACTCTTATAATCAGGGATATAAACGTTATGAAAACCCTCCCGTTCCAAATGTTCTTTATATGTTTCCATCACGTCCTCATCACCATGCACCAAAAACGTTTTCTTGATAATGTGTTTTTCTTGGCAACTCAAAAACTTAATCATTTCCTCATAATCACCGTGTGCAGAAAATGGATTAAGCACGACGACCTCTGCATTTACCTTATACCGTTTTCCATACAAAGAGACTTCTTTCGCCCCATTCACCAACTGACCGCCCACACTCGATTTAGAACAATAACCGACGATTAAGACCGTATTGTTCTTGTTTTCGATATTGTTGATAAGATGATGTTTGATGCGTCCGCCCTCTATCATGCCCGATGACGAAATGATGATACAAGGCTCTTTCAAGTTGTTGATGGCTTTAGAATCCTCTACTTTTCGGATATATTTCAAGCCATTAAAACCAAATGGATCATCATCAGATTTCATAAATTTTTTGAGCCGAGCATTGTAACATTCTGGATGGTCTTTGATAATTTGCGTTGCGTTTACAGCCAATGGACTATCAACAAATACTTTAATTTTTGGTAATTTTCCCTCAAATTCTAAGTCGTTTAAAACGCTTACAACTTCTTGGGTACGTCCCACACTAAACGCAGGAATGATTAATTTCCCACCTTTTTCAACACATGCTCTTTGAACTGCTTCATATAAACGCTCTTTTGCTTTCGGTGGTTTGTCATGGAGTCGATTTCCATAGGTAGATTCCGTAATTAAGTAGTCGCATTGTGGAAAAGGTTGTGGAGCTTTTAAGATGCGATTTTCATAACGTCCGATATCCCCTGTAAATGCAATTCGGTGATATTGATTCCCATCTTTGACCCTCAGATTTACCACCGCACTCCCAATAATATGACCTGCATCCGTAAATTCCAGCCAAACATCATCGTCCAATTGCGTCACTTGATTGTACGGAATCGCACTAAAATGTCCTAAAGATTTATTGGCATCGTCAATAGTGTACAATGGTTTGATTGGCTTTTTTTCATTTCTGGCTCTTGCTTTATTAATGTATCGTACATCTGATTCTTGAATGTATGCGCTATCCAAAAGCATTATATCACACAAATCTTTCGTGGCAGGCGTACAATAAATTCGCCCATTATAGCCCTCTTTCACCAATCGAGGAATCAGCCCTGCATGGTCAATATGCGAATGAGACAAAATCATCAAATCAATTTCTTTCGGATTAAATCCAAAATGCCCATTCAATTCTGCGGTATCAGAACCTTTTCCTTGAAACAACCCACAATCTAACAGTATTTTTTTACCATTTTTGAGTTCTATCAAATGCTTACTGCCCGTCACTTGTTTAGCAGCTCCAAAAAATCCTATTTTCATATATTTTTTATTTGAGTCGTTGAATTATTAATTAGTTTCTTTTTTATTTTTATTTGGAGAGAACGGTTTATCTTTCATCGCTACGGAAAGGCCCGCTATCCGCTATTATGGAAAGCCAACGCAAAACCACTTAGCTTTGCAGTTTCCATACCGCTCCTATCAGGTCTATCTTAAATGGACACTACTGCTTAGTTTCTGCTGGTTTTTTAAAAACCACAAAAAAAACTTATACAGACTTATATCACTTATATGGTTCAAAAAGAAGAGAAGCCCACAGACTTTCAACATTCTTTTTCACGTTCTAAGAAAGAAAAATGTAATATATAGATTTTATACTCAAAAACACCTGTAAATGTTTAGATTTCTTTTCTATTCACTTTGCTTTATAGCCATCATTGTAGGTGCATTTTTAGCATTCTTTGATTTTGATCCCTTATATCAACTACGATATGATTTCAAAACAGGTCAAAAACCCGTTACAACCATTACTCACATCAATAAAACGCTCGAATCCCTACTAAAAGTACCTGCCACCCAATTACCTCCAACATATTTGAATTACTCAAAATATGACCAAAAACCGTACACTAAAATTGCTAAAAACAAAGAATTTTACTTTGTAGAAAATGATGACCGTTATAAGTTTTTAGTGGGCAAATTTCGAGTCAAGGATTTTATGACCAAGGATAGTTTCTTAAAACGACGGAAAAACCTGAAGCAATACATACTTTTAGATACAAAAATGCTCCACAAACTATTGGAACTGCAACAAGAATTGGAAAAAGAAGATTATGATTCTTATGGTTTTAAACTGACAAGCGGTTTTCGGCATCCTCGACACAATGAGAAGGTCAGGGGTGCGTCTAAAAGCCGACACATATACGGTCAAGCCATTGATTTGATCATCAAGGATATTGATAAAAATGGTGTCGCCAACCAAAAAGACAAAAGCATTGTTCTGGATATTTTGGAGAAAAAAGTTATCAAAAACGAGGGCGGAATCGGACGGTATCCCAATACTATGTCCGTTCATTTCGACACAAGAGGCTATCGGGCGAGATGGGATAGTTATTAGGTGATAAGGGACGATGGGACGATGGGACGATGAGACGATGGGACGATGGGACGATGGAACGATGGGACGATGGAACGGGTGACAAAAGAAAATCACGTACAACCATCACTTGTCACTCGCCACTTGTCACTCGCCACTCGCCACTCGCCACTTGTCACTTGTCACTTGTCACTTGTCACTTGTTACTTGTCACCTGCCCCCTCATCACTTGTCACCCGTCACCCGTCACCTGCCCCTCATCACATAATCATATAAAAATCCTTCGTCAAAGCCACATATTCCTCCGTATAATCGTGTCGTTGCTTCGTATTTTGGATGATGAGATTTGTCGTTTTTGTGGGGCTTTCTACCTTTTCAAATTGCATCAATAAACGTTCTATTGGCTTGTTGGGCATAGATTGTACGGTGACTTTGTTGGTGCAAAAAAGCTGATAGGTCTTCGCTAATTTCTGAAAAATCGTACCTTCTTCATAAGGCAATACCACACTAAATTTTCCTTTGGGATGCATTAAAAAAACAACCGCTTTTAGAAGTTCCTCATGTGATAAAGTGGCGGTGTGTCGAGCGTTTTGTTTGGTAATTTTGGGAGCGACTGTCCCATTATTAAAATAAGGCGGATTGCTTACGATTAAATCGAATTGTTCCTGCTTTTCTTTTCCAAAATCTTGTATGCGTTGGTGAAAAATTTTAAGTTGCTTGTGCCATAAGCAGTTTTGCATATTTTTTTGGGCTTGTACAAAAGACGCTTCATCAAATTCGACGGCTTCAATATTCAAATCAAGGTTGCGTTGCGCCAACATCATCGCTATCAATCCAGAACCTGTTCCAATATCCAAGGCCAAGCTCGCCCCTTCGACATTGACCCACGCTCCTAATAATACGCCATCTGTCCCAACTTTAAAAGCGCATTGGTCATGCTCGATTTTGAATTGCTTGAAGTTGAATGACATTTTTTTGTTTGTGATTTTTATTGAAAAATGAAATCGTAATTTGAATGCAAACTATTATGTATTACCGCCAGATACCGTTTAGACCATCCAAAATAGCCTCGATAGTAGCGTTATACCAAAAGCAGCGTGGGCATTGTAGGGGCAGATCCATGTGTCTGCCCAAAAAGGCATTTTGGTATAGTAGCGGATAGCGAGACCCTGCATCACGACGAAGCACCTGACAGTTCGCTCCTAATTTAAAAAAATCATATAAAGATGCAACATTTCAATTCATATTACAAGCACAAAATGATGTTTTAAAAAGACTTCGTATAAAAAACATTGTACATGTGACACAAAAAATATCCCTATTCGTAGATTAATTTAGAAGGATATGCAACTTTTTTCTACTTTTTAATCTCAATGTAGTGAGGCTAGCAAATACAGTTCCTAAATTTTATAATTTTTAATTTTCAAAAGCTAAATGAAACATACTTATCTTTTTATTTTAATCCTATTTTTATGCTGCACAGCAATAAATGCACAACCTTCCATAGAGAAGCCTATTGACCCAAAAAATATTACCATTGTTCGAGACACTTATGGTATTCCACACATTTATGCAAAAACCGATGCCGAAGCCTGTTATGGGATGACTTGGGCGATGATGGAAGATACTTTCACGGATATTGAGATGATGGTTTGTGCCTTGCGGGGTCGAGCGGGGGAAATACATGGCAAAGAAGGAGCGGCTTTAGATGTTATTTCTTTTACTTGCGATTTAGATAGAATTGTAGATGAACAATTTGATACGGCTTTTTCTGATGAGTTCCGAAAAGTTTTAGCAGCAAAAGTACAGGCGACGAATGACTATGTGGAAATGTATCCTAAAAAACTAAAAATCAAAAAAGGTATTTTTCCCATTACGGCAAAAGATGTAATTAAGTTGTATGTTTTTGGTAATGTGGTGATGAGTAATGCGGTTTTTGATATTGCTAAAATTGTACAAAATAAAATATCTTCTGATATTGATAAAGTGGGCGAATCGGGTGGTTCTAATGCTTGGGCGTTTAGTAAAAATAAAACGAAAGAGGAAACGACTTGGATGGTTAGCAATAGTCATCAACCATTGGAAGGGCCTTTTTCTTGGTATGAAGCGCACATCAGCAGTGAGGAGGGCTGGAATATGATGGGCGCAACTTTCCCAATTGGACTGTCTATTTTTGTGGGAACAAACCCCAACTTAGGATGGACGCATACAGTCAATTATCCTGATCTTAGCGATATGTATCGTTTAGAAATGCACCCAAAAAATAAATTGCAATATAAGTTTGATGATGAATGGCTAACATTGGAAAAAAGAAAACTAAATTTTAAAGTAAAGATTGGTCCTGTAAAAATTCCTTTGAGTAAAACTTTTTATTGGAGCAAACATGGCATGGTCGGCGAAAGTAAAGAGGGCTTTTTTGCGGTTCGTATGCCTGCGTTAATGGATATTCGTGCTGCCGAGCAATGGTATCATATGAATAAAGCCCAAAATTTTGAGGAATTTAAAACAGCGATGGAAATACAAGGAATTGCGAGTCTAAACGCAATTTATGCGGACAAAGATGACAATATTTTTCTTATCAGTAATGCGCTCTCTCCCAAAAGAGATTCAAAATATAATTGGACGGAAATTTTGGACGGAAATACTTCTGACAATGTGTGGAAACCTGAATTTTATACGATTGAGGATATGGCGCAGGTCTTAAATCCCAAATCGGGCTATGTCTACAATACCAACAATACGCCAGGTTCTGCAAGTGGCGAAGGGGATAATCCTGACCTTTCTAAATTACCTTCGACGATGGGCTATTTGACCAAAGAAAATAATCGTAGTTTACGTTTTCAACAATTGTTTGAGCCTTATGCCAATAAAAAAATAAGCTATGACGAATTTAAAGTAATAAAATACGATCAGCATTTTCACACAAAGACTTTCTATAGTTTGAGTTTTGAAAATATGGACGATATTATATCTTTAAATCTTGATAAATATCCTGACTTAAAAGATGTTTCTGAAATTCTTCGTAAATGGGATAGAAGTACAAATGTAGAAAATGAACAAGCTGCTTTGATGTCGATGATTGTCTATAATTTAATTGACATTTTTGCAAAGGAACTACGTTTGATGCAATCTAATGTAATTCCTGAAGATATTTTTATTGAAGCCATCAGAAAATCAAAAAAACACTTGAAAAAACATTTTGGAAGTTTAGAAATTCCTTTAGGAGAGCTACAAAAACATGTGCGTGGTGACAAAATTATCCCTGTTGGTGGAATGCCTGATAATTTGGCAGCAATGATGTTCGACAAATATAAAAAAGGGCAATTGAGAACGTATCACGGTGATTCTTTCATCCAATTTGTCCAATATGATAAAAATGGTGTTGTCAAAGTTGAAGCTATAAATGCTTACGGAAATTCAAGAAATGAAGATAGTCCACACTATGATGACCAAATGGAAATGTTTGTGAATCGAGAGTTAAGAACGATGACTTTTGATAAGGAGACTATCATGAAAAATGCAAAAAAAATATACTCTCCTGGTGAAGTTATTTGGGAATAAATAGGTTCTTAGTTCTTGGTGCTGTGGTTTCGGTTATAGAACCGCAACTACAGCCCTAAGTTCCAAAGGATAAATTCGCCAATTCTTCGACCAGTGAAGTCGTTGGTGCTTTCATCTTTACGGCCAATAGTAATTGTTCAGAAATTTCATTTACATCTATATTACTAATTTTCAAAAAAAATCCTTGCCACCTGACATCGCCACTTACTTAAAAAATGCTCGAATTCCGTAGTTCGCCAAAACGCCTTTGCCTGTCGCTGCTGGCACTTGTGCAATCGCTCCTTCTCGACAATCTCCTGCTGCAAAAATTCCTTTTATATTGGTTTCCCCAAAGCTCTCTGTTTGAATAAATCCTTGTTCATTTAAAGCAATCAAGTTTTTAAAATCGTCTGTATTTGGAAAAATCATATCATTATCACTACAAAAACAATTGTTTATTTAGTCATCAAGCAAAGTAGAAATGGAATATCAAGGTAAAAAACTCTAAAACAAAGCCACTGCCCATCCAAAATAGACCTGATAGTAGTGTTATGCCAAAAAGCTTGGCAAGCACATGGTTTGCGGAAGCGTTGGCTTGGCATAGTAACGAATAGCAGGACCAGACGTAACGATGAAAGATAGACCGTTTTCTCCTTACTTAGTTTCTGTAATTATTGAACAGAACCACAAAAACTATTTAGAGTAGGTCGGCAAAACCACTTTAGAAACGGCATCACCTCCATAGTGCAAATGCATCTCATAACCATCAGGATACAACAACTCAAAATGGTCTTTGTCGCAACCACCAATAGAAATTCTTACTTTATGACCTTTCTTAAACAAATAGGATGTCGGTAGTAAGTCCATCTGTAAATGCACTTTTTCATTCGGTTGCAAAGCGAGATAATCCGCTCGCAAATGTGATGGCGAAGGCACAACATCTTTATAAATGCCTTCCCGAATTTTTCGATGAGACGCTCGCAAAATCCCCTCTGTCACATACGTCACTTTGCCATTTTCATCTACGTCCTCCAAGTACACAAAAACGCTTCCGTCCGACTCGCTAAAACTCATATGCAAGTCCACCAAAGCGTGACCTGTCATTTCCAAATTATCGGCTAAAATAGGAGATTGATAAGACAAATATTTTTTTGTTCGTTCATTCCAATCGTGGTACATATATGCCGTTTTGACCTTTCCATTTACTGCTTTCCAACGAGTGACATCGCCTGAGCCTGTTGTGCCATCGACGGTATAAGCACTTGTTTTTTCTTTTGTTTTTGGTTCTTTTTTGGTAAGTTTTTTATTGTCCGAAAAATACAACGTATAGGGTTTTGCATTTTTAGGCGGCCAGCTATCAGACGCTTGCCATTTTTCTGCTCCGACTGTGAAGTAATGCACCGAAGCTTCTTCATTTACACCATTTTGAATATCTTTGAGGTGATAATCAAAAAACTTTATCAACTCTCCCACATGGTCAAATCCTGCCAAACTTGGCGCAAAAGGACTCGTATTGAAAGCACCGCCATGTTCCCAAGAACCCAAGATTAATTTGTTGTTAGGGTTCGTTAAATTCAAATAACGTTTTACTGCTGAATGCTGATAAGCTCCGTCCATCCATCCACTATAAGAGTAAACCGCCGTACCTGATTCATTGAGTGCATTTATATAATTGTGAGGACTAAAAATATCAATGGATTCAATCTCACCATTTAAAGGAGCATCGTCTCGACAATCAACCGTCATCGCTCCGTCATGAACATTTCGATTTTGTGCATGTCCTGCTACCGCTTCTCTCAATAACTTTTTGCTTTGAGGCGTTTTTACTTTGGAAACACCGCTAACCAATAGACTTGCTTTTTTATGATTTACAGGCAATTTATTGGCGTCCATTCGTTCATTTGCTGCTCCCCAACCTTCCGTAAACCATTGATTGTGAATACCTCCAGGAAATGCATTGTCTTCATACACATCAAATAAAGAAAACATCAAAACGACTGCTTTTAAATTAGGATGCTTGTTCGTTCCCAAAAATTCAGCCGTCGTCCCACCATAAGAGACGCCCAATGAACCGACATTGCCACTACACCAATCTTGCTGAATTACCCAATCAATAATTTCTGCGCCATCTTTAATTTCGTCTTCTGTCCAGGGGTGCAAACGAGAGCCAAAAGACGCACCAGAACCCCGAACATCAACATTGATAATTGCATAGCCATTTTCAACAAATGCACCTATCATCTCGCCCATTCTACCCAATAATCCATTTGTCATCAAACTAAAAGGAAATCGAATTTGTGGTGAACGCCAATACCGAGTTTGTCGTATCAAGGCAGGAATTTTCTCCCCTGTTTTCCGATTTTTAGGCAAATAAATATCAATCGCAATTTGTGTTCCATCTCGCATTGTCAAATACCGAGACTCTATCTGAATGCCCTTATACTTTCGATTCACTTCATAGTCATAAGGCGCAGGCACATCCACCGCAATATCCGTCGCCCCTATCCTCGATTTTTTAGAAGTCTTAGGCGCATCCTGCCCAGAAATATTCACAAAAAAAAACAAAAAACTAACAATAAAAAGAAGTCTCATAATTACTTTTAAAAAAATTATATGAACTAAAAAAACTTGGTCATTGAGCGGAGTCGAAATGAAGCACTACAGCACCACAGCACAAAGAACTACAACACAAAAAATCACCGAACCTTATCAAAAATATAGCCACCTTTTTCAGCACCCCAAACCTGCTTGCCTTCCTTATTAAAGCCACGATCCCAACTAATAATTCCATCCTTCGTCACCGTTATCTCTGATGTTGTATAAGTTGCTCCACGCATCGTACTCAAGCAAGTCCCTTCACTCGTTTCGCCAATATACATATTTCCCTCTTTTTTCAAAATAACTTCACAACCTTCTTGAATCAAAATGGCATCCATCGACAAATCATCGTACAATTTGGGTTTTGTCCAACTACCGATATACTTTTCAGGTTCAGCCAATGTATAAGTAGAACTCACAAATGTTGTAGAATCTTTTTGTTCTATCCTATAAATGTACTGGTGATTAGGCTTTTCTTTTTTACTTGACAATGCCTGTTCCACATACATCCAATACACTTCCTCCTCTTTGTCTTCCCAAATCGGATACATCTTTAAATTCATCGTATCTTGACCTGTATTTTCGCTCGCTGGTACAACATCATAAAACGTCCCTTTCATCCAATGACACAACTGTTCAAAATCACTTTTAGGCGAAGGTTTTTTGCTTACCGTTCCTTCAACAGAAGCAGGTTTAATGGTATAGCCCATTTCACGCAACTGATTAATCAAACCATTTTTTGTCACTAAATGCGCTGCGCCCACTGCCACAAAAGTTGATTGTTTCTGATAAATTTTATCAATCCGTTCTGCCATGACATCGTTACGTTTTACCAACAACTCATCCTCAAAACTTTGTCCTTCCGTCTCGCCAGAACTCTCAGAAAGCGAATCAATCAAATTAAGATTTTGTTGTTCATACGCCTCAATCATCATCTCCAACTCTTTCTCAGATTGCTTCATATTATTTACCTGTTCCACCAACATTTTTGCTTGGTCTTCTACAGAAATCCGATTGATTGCGCCCATTTGTTCCTCCATCGTTTCGATGCCAATGAGTTCTTTATCCATTTCTGTCGCCATATTTTGCAAATGCATATCCAATGCCACAGGACGATCTGAATTACTTTGTCCTGCCGTAATAATGCTCGACACAAACAAAGGTTTTACCCGATTAATCAGCATATTTGTCAGTAAAACTTTTGCCATTGGTCCCAAATCCGTACCCACAGGCATCATTTTTTCAAACCCTTCCACCGTCAATTTCTTCACCTTCCGATAATCAGATTTAGACATCAAATCACTTAATTTCACTCCATTCTCCATCATCACCATCGACATCACATCCGCATTCATACCGCCCATTTCATCTTCGGAAGTAATCAACTCCAACGCCAAAGCATCACAAGTTTCCATTTTTTCCTCAATCAAATCCTCCAAACCAAACACTCGTTCATCTTGCAAATGCATCGTTCCATACAAATAAGAAGGTGTCTCCAAACCATTTCCTGTCACCTCCCACAGCAAACTATTCTCATACTGCCCCCAAGCATTCACCACAAAAAAACAAGCAAAAAACACAATAATACATTGTTTCATTTATATATATTTATTTAAAATATTTTTTTTGGAGAGAAAGGTAAGATGCTCCGTCGTCACACATGGGCCCGCTATTCGCTACTATAGCTGCCCCACTAAACCTCTCAGCCACACACAGCTATAACGCTACTATCGGGTCTATTTTTCAAGGACAGAACCGAAAACGACTTAAACTATGCAAACCGAAAAACATAAACAAGTTCCTCTTCCTCTACCATTCCCGTATCCAAAAACCCAATTTTTTCATACAAAGCTCTGGCATCCTTATTTCCTTGCACAAAAGATACAAAGATTTCCTCGCAATCCTCCAACAACTGCATATGTTCCACCGCCAATAACATGGCCCGTTCTCCATAACCAGTCCGTCGATATTCCGTATCTACCATCAGGCGAGCCACCCAATATGTTCCGTCATCTTCCTCAAATTGACCATAAAAGGTAAAGCCCACGACCTCCTCATCCGCATAAATCGCCTTTGCAAAAGCATTTTTCTCAACATAAGCCTGTGCCAACGAATAAATATTAGGAGCAACATACTTCTTTTCGTGATTCTCTAATTTTAACTGAATCACCTCCCTAAAATTATCCGTTGTCACCTCTCTTAAAGTAACTGTTTTCATGTACTATGTTTTAGACAATAAAATATTTTAAAGTTTTCATCAGCCTTTAAGATTTTTTTATTTTTTGACAGTAATATTACATGTCGTTGAAGAAGCAATTATTCACACCTTACCTATTGTTGTAGGCATAAATATTGTTTTATATAGACTTTGATAGTTCAATATATGGTTTTCTTTTAACAAAAGTGTATTTAAGCAGAACTATTTGCCTTCTCAATAATTGACTTATAGTCCTATAAAACAAGCTCATATGCACTCTTATATGAACTTATATCACTTATATGGTTCAACCAAAGAGCACTAAAAACCAGCCCCAAACAAAGCCATAAAATGCCCCAAAAGCCGTTCCTTCACCTCCACAACATCTACTCGTTCCACGCCCAATTCCTTATGTAAAGACGTGACCCCTTTGTCCTCAATCCCACAAGGCACAATGTACTTAAAATACTGCATATCTGCATTCACATTAAAAGCCCAACCGTGCATCGTCACCCATCGAGAAGCCCGAATCCCCATCGCACAAATTTTGCGAGCCTTCTCAGGATTGTCTATGCCCAACCAAACGCCCGTCGCCCCATCAATGCGCCCACCTTCCAAACCATAATCCGCCAATGTCAAAATAATACTCTCTTCCAATAAACGCAAATACTTATGAATATCGGTGAAAAAATTATCTAAATCTAAGATGGGATAACCCACAATTTGTCCAGGGCCGTGATACGTAATATCGCCTCCACGATTGATTTTATAAAACTCAATTTCCTTCTCTTTCAATTCGGCTTCCGACAACAATACGTTTTCCATTGAACCGCTCTTGCCTAAAGTATAGACGTGGGGATGCTCGCAAAAAAGAAGGTGATTTTCTGTAGGGATTTTGGCACTTTCTTCGGCATTTCTATTCTCCACTTTCTGTTGCACAATCGACGTCAATAATTCGGTCTGGTAATCCCACGCTTTTTGGTAAGAGATATTTCCTAAGTCCTGAAATTGTATCTTTTTATTTTTCATTTTTTATTTTTTAAGGAACGAGGGGTGTGTGACAAGGGATGAGTAAATTCTATTGAAAAACACTTCTCATTTCTCAACCATCACTCGTCACCTGTCACTCGTCACCTGTCACTCGTCACCCGTCACTCGTCACCTGTCACCTGTCACTCGCCACCTGTCACTCGTCACCTGTCACTCGCCACCCATCACCAACGTACTTTCCATCTAAAATAGACCTGATAGAAACGGTATGCTAATGTGTTGGGCCAAATAGTTTTGCGAGGGCTTTAGCATAATAGTGTATAGCAGGGACTCCCGTACCGACGAAGCAATTTACCGTTCTCTCCAAATTATTAGAATTAAAAAAAACATCTTCTCTCATAATCAAAAAATTGCTTACTCAAAATCTGGATAGAGTAAGTATTTGGCTCTTTTGGTTTTGAAAATCGCTACATCTTCTTTCCATGATTGGCGAATTTCGTACTCTGATTTTCCTGCCAAAATATCCTTACGCAGTTTGTCTGTTCCTGCCAATTTATCTATAAACAAATTATCGTTGAAAAAAGGTTTTTTTTGTTTTCCTTTGTTGGCTTCGCTGTTGAAATAATTGGCGAAAAGCATCAACCAACTTAGATTTAGTTCCTCCATTTTTTGCATATATACGAGTGGGATGTCGCTCAAATTTTGCCCATGACACTCTTTGTTTTCGTGTTTTGGATACTTTGATCCTTCGCCGCTTTTGGGCGTAAATTTGTAAGAACCCAATTCATAGTCTGGATGCCCTACTATTTGAAATTGCTGGTTTGTTCCACGTCCTACACTAATGGTTGTTCCTTCAAAAAAACAAAGGTGAGGATACAAATAAATCGACTGCATATTCGGCAAATTGGGCGATGGGCGGACGGGTAATTGATAGAAACTTTTGTGGGTATAGCCCTCACATGGAATCACCTCCATATCACAAGAAATGCCTCCTTTTAACCAACCTTCTCGGTCAATCATACAGGCTAATTCGCCCACTGTCATCCCATGAATCACGGGAATTTTGTGCATTCCAACGAAGCTTTTATGGGCTTCTTCCAAGACAGGACCATCCACATAATGCCCATTGGGATTGGGACGATCTAAGATAAGCATCTTGATATTGTTCTCGGCACAGGCTTCCATAACGTAGTGCATGGTCGAGATGTAGGTGTAAAAACGTGCGCCTACATCTTGAATATCAAAAATCACCATGTCTAAACCTGCTAATTGGGCATTGGTGGGCTTTTTGGTTTTGCCGTGTAAGGAAAGGATGGGTAAATTCGTCTGTATATCTGTCGTGTTTTTTACATTTTCTCCTGCATCTGCCGTTCCCCTAAATCCATGTTCTGGCGCAAATATCTTGGTCAGATTCACGTCTTTGGCTAAAAGTGCATCGACCAAGTGCAAATCGCCTATCATAGAAGTTTGATTTACGACAACTCCCACCTTTTTATTTTGGAGTTTTGGAAGATATTTGTCCATTTGGGCAGCTCCAATGGTGATTTTGTCATTATCAAATTGGGCAATAGCCAATATTGGCAAAAAACATAAAAAGAAGATGAAGATATTTCTCATAGTGTTGTTTTTTAATTTGTTACCTTTGGTTAGGAATGCTATAAAAATAAATGTTCTTTTTTATCTGCGCTATTTTCCGATATATTTCGTTAAAAAGCCTCGTCGTAGCTATGGCTACGCCTACATTTTTTGTCTCATCTATCAAAAAATATCTTTGCTAAAAAAACATATTTATTTCTACAACATTCCTTAGACTAAAAACTATTTTTTTCGTTTATTATATAGCAAACCTAATTCGTTTTAGGAAGTTTTCTTTCACGCAAAGACCGCAAAGAATTTTAACGCAAAGAAGCGCAAAGCTCAACAGAAACCATTTTCTCTGCGATTTTTGCGACTAACACTTTTTCTATTTTCAAATAGGGTTGCTATAATACAACCACAAAGAAAAGAAACCTACGTGAATCTACCCTTTTTTATAGCCAAAAGAATGGCATTGGGCAAGCAAAAGTCTTTTTCGAGCCTTATTATCAAAATTGCTATCGCTGCTATTGCGTTGTCTTTGGCGGTTATGCTCATCTCTACGGCGATGGTGATTGGTTTTAAGAAAGAAATTAGTCGAAAAGTCTTTGGCTTTAATGGTCATATCAATATCACCAGTTTTGATGCCAATAGTTCTTTTGAAGACCTTGCGCCGATTTCCAAAGATGACAATTTTTATGCGTATTTAGATACGTTAGATGGTATCAAAAATGTTCAAGTTTTTGCTCATAAAATTGGGGTTTTAAAGAAAGATGAATCTATTGAGGGGATTGTTTTAAAAGGTGTTGGTAGTGATTTTGATTGGTCGTATTTTCAGGATTACTTGGTGGAGGGACAGGCTTTTGAGGTACAAGATAGTACACGTATCAATGATATTTTGGTGTCTCGTTATACCGCAGACCGCCTACAATTGGAGGTCAACGAGGAAATTCTTATCTATTTTGTGCAACAACGCATTCGGTATCGAAAATTCAAGGTTGTTGGTATTTACAAAACGGGCTTGGAAGAATTTGACGAGCGATTTGCTTTGGTCGATATTGGGCATATCCAACGCTTGAATAAGTGGGCTAAAGACCAAGTTGGGGGCTGTACCGTCATCTTGGACAATCCTGATGACCTCGAAAAAATGAACGAATATATCTACTATCAAGTGTTGGGTCCTGAATTGAGATCTACCACCATGAAACAAGCCAATCCTGGAATTTTTGAATGGCTGGAACTTCAAAATATGAATGAAATCATCATTTTAACGCTGATGGTCATTGTCGCTACCATCAATATGGTTTCGGCTTTGTTGATCCTCATTTTGGAGCGTACCAATATGATTGGTATTCTAAAAGCTTTGGGCGCAAACAATCAGAGTATTCGCTGGATTTTCTTGTACAATGCCGCTTATATCATCGGTATCGGCTTAATTATCGGCAATATCATTGGCTTGGGCTTTTGTGCGACTCAATACTATTTTGAGTTCATCACTTTGCCCGAAGAGTCATATTACCTCTCTGTTGCCCCGATTGATTTTAATTGGCTTAATGTCCTGCTTATCAATTTAGGGACTTTTTTGATTTCGTTATTGGCGTTGATTATTCCGTCTTATTTGGTCAGTTTTATTGATCCGATTAAGGCGATTCGGTTTGAATAACTTAGTTTATGTGGTTTTTGTAGTTTGTGTAGTTTTTGTGGTTGTTTTTTAGTGCTTTAGTTCTTGGTTCTTGGTTCTTGGTGCTGTGGTTCTT
>Ga0209186_1000435_pt1 | contig 34087 bp, 28 predicted proteins | sample SidtaG_FD_187426 | JGI IMG/M metagenome (GOLD analysis project Ga0209186, IMG submission 187426) | Marine algal microbial communities from Sidmouth, United Kingdom - Sidmouth_Male2 metaG (SPAdes) (version 2) | ecosystem: Host-associated > Algae > Red algae > Unclassified | place: Sidmouth...
CGTCTCGATAAAAGGCAAATGAACGACACCGCATTCCTGATTATTGGCATGCTTTTTCTACAAAGCATGGTGCATGCGCAGCCGAACGATCGCGCACCGGCTGGCGTTGGCATCGGTGTCGCTGCCTCGGCGGACGTGGCTGGCCTGATTGAACAATGCAGCCCTATCCGGAGTTTGCCGGACCGCGAAGCCGCGTCCCGGGCGATTCTTGCCAAAGGGCTGCCAAACCACCTTCCGCAACTCAAACGATTGGCGGAGTTCGTCGCCACCTCCACCGATTTATCGACCGCGTCCGAACTCCGTCGCGCGCTCCTCGAAAAGGTCGAGGGACTAAGCCCAACCTTGCCAGTCGACCGGCGAATGCGGCGATTGCTTGAAACATCCATCTTGGCACAAATCTCTATGAACGCGTGGCGCCGTGGTGACAAGCGCTGGAACCAGCGGTATATCCATTCCGCCGAACAGGCCATGGCCGAATTTCCTGACGACCCCGAAGCAACGGCCGAGATGGTGCGTGCGCATGAGTTCGAAGGGGCCTTGCTGTGGTCGGTCAGTTTGCAGCAGGCACGAACCGCCTATCAACAAGCCGCCGATCTCCATGCCCGTTCGATGACGACAGCCGGAACCAACGGCAGCAGCACCCCCGACCAGCAGGCGCGCATGCTCGAACTGAAACTCAAAGTCAACGACGCCGACTGGGATCTGGGTCGAACCGAAGCGGCGACCACCGTCTACGAAAAGGCCCATGCCGAACTCCTCGCCCTCAACCGCAGTCCCGCCTGGTATGACGCCGCACTGGTGTTGGTAGCCGCCTACCAAGTTCGTGGAACCCAAGCCATCCGACAAGGCGACAAGACCGCGGCGCTCGAAGCCTTCGCGCTCGCGCTCACGGTTGCGGACGACATCGATCAAGCGCCGGTTCGAGTCCGTGGTGGCTTGCAACAACTGACCAAACGCTGCGCCAAGCTCGCGGTGGAAACCGCTCTCACCGCTTCCCTCTGGCAAACCGCGAAGGCCTTGTGGCAAACGCAGGACTTGCCATCCCATCAACGAGTATTCCAACATCCCCTTCCCCAAGACGGAGAAGCGGCATCGGCGACTCAACTGAAACACCTGACCATCGAACTTCTGAAATTGCGTTCCGCGTCCGGACTCGCGTTCGCACAAGAACATGAACGCGCCCGCCGAACAACACCTGGCAGCGTGGCGCAAACCCAAACGACGACTCGCCTCGAGGAGATGAAGAGCCTGATCCTGTTGGGGCTCGCGCTCACCGGAAGCAATCAATCCACCCGCGCCGCCCTGAACTTCGAACGCGCCGACGCCATCGCGCTCGAACTCCGCGGCCGCCATCCACAAGCCGCGCTCGACAACTGGCGGGCCACTATTCTGGCAAACCTCGCAGCGACGGAGTTTAACAGCGGGAACCGAGGAGAGGCGCTCGCCAAACAACGCGAAGCCAACAGACTCCTCGCCGACCTCGGCCGGCAAAACAACCTCACGCCCGCCTGCCGTCAGCTACGCCAATTGCTCGGCCATGATGTGAACCCCGGTCAGATTTTCGAACCCGGAAAGACCAACGAGCCGTTTTGGATTGACCTCTTGCTCGAACAGATTCGTTGAAGCACAGTCTTCATAAAAGGCGCGGACGCCGAGGCCGGCGTCCCTCCATTCAATTCTAAAATGCACCTGGAGGGCGAGCGGCCTCGCGAGCCGTTTCTCCGATCCGGAACGACAGAAATTCCACGGACGCCGAGGCCGGCGTCCCTCCATTCGATTCAAAATTGGACCTGGAGGGCGAGCAGCCGCGCGAGCCTTTTCTGCGATCTGGAACGACAGAAAATCCGCGGACGCCGAGGCCGGCGTCCCTCCATTCGATTCTAAAATGGACCCTGATAAACACCTCGGGCGCGGGTGCCGGTAGTACCGACGCGGAGGAGGCGGAGAACGATCTCGCCTACCAGTTCGGGGTCCGTTAAATACGCGAGGGCCGGATCGATGCCGGTCGCGCCAATCTCGACGGTCCGCACATCGGCATCGCGCTCGCGTGGTAAGGCAGAGAAACGAGGCCGTTAGAAGCGATCCGCTTGAGTCTTTTTTCTGCAATGTTCTCCGCGCGTGTGCGACCGAACCAGCGTGAAGCGAACCGCCCTTGAGCTCTTTCTAAATCCGGTCCGAATCTCGACCCGGAACGAGCTCCGGCGCCGCTGGGACGCGCTGCCGTCGGCGCTGCAAACCAAACGGCAAATTTATGCCAGCCACGAAGAAGGCTGCGGCGCGACGGTGGGGGCGATGCCGCGATGCAATTTTGCCTGCAAGGGCTGCTACCTCACGAACCAGGCGAACACGGTGCCGCCGATGTCGATGGACGCGGTCAAACGACAGCTTGATCAGCTACGCGAATTTTTGGGTCCGTGGGGCAACTTGCAACTCACCGACGGCGAACTCACGCTGCGCCCGGCGGAGGAACTGATCGAACTCATCCGCTACGCGCGCGAGATCGAACTCATCCCGATGTTGATGACCCACGGCGACACCTTCCGGCGTCAGCCCGGACTGCTCGAACGCCTGATGACCGACGGCGGGCTCGACGAGATGAGTTTACACGTCGATACAACCCAGCGCGGCCGGATCGGCTACAAACGGGCGGCGCGCGAGTTCAAACTGAATCCGCTGCGAGCCGAGTTCGCCGAGATTGTTCGCAGCGCACGGCGCAGCACCGGATTGCCGTTGCGCGTGGCCACGACGATCACCACCACGCCGGCGATGGTGGAAGAGATCCCGGTCATTTTAGCCGAGCTGTTCCGCCATCCCGATGTCTACCGACTGATCACTTTTCTGCCGATCGCCCAGGTCGGGCGAACCTTGGAAGGCCTCGGCGGCGGGCTGACGTCGGACCAGGTTTGGGAACAGATTTCAGCTACGCTCGGCTTCGACGCGAACGCGTTCCGCTGGCATTACGGCCATGCCTCGTGCAACCGCTTTGTCATGGGCATGCTGGTGGAGCGGAAAGAAAAGCCATCTCAACGTTCAGATTTCAAATCTCAAACAGCGTCTCCACCTTCAACAAGCTGTGAACTTCTGCCGTTTTCTATGGTTCAGTATCTGGAGGACGAACGTTTCATCCAGGCCTTTCTCGAACGCTTCGGCGGCATCACCTTTCGCGCCGACCGTGGCCTGCGCGGACTGGCGCGCGGGCTCGGCATGTTCGTTCGGGCACCGGGTTTGCTGAGTGTCGGATTGCTGCGCTACGCTTGGGCGAAACTGCATCGCCTCGAACCGGGATCTTTTCTGCGCAAGGGTCGGACTGTGTTCGAACTGATGACCGGACGGATCAAATTGCACCGGCTCACGGTCGGAACCCATCATTTCATGAGTCGCGCCGAAGTCGAGTCCGAGGAAGGCAAGGAACGGATCGCGCACTGCATTTTCAAGGTGCCCGACGGTGACGAATTGGTTTCGATGTGTACGTTCAATACGCAAGGCGGACGCGACCGCCTGTACGCCCGGCTTCGTTCGGAAGCCAAACAGTCCAAAGACGAGTCCATTTATGAACCGGCAAACCCTCTATCATAACGCCAGCGGTCTTTCCCTGGCCCTGCTACTCGCCGCGTTCCTGACGGCTTGCGGCACCGTGAACAACATCCCCGAACCCACGGCGGACGCGCCCGATGGCGCCGCAGCTTGGTCCGAAATTTTGACCAGCCGAGTCAATGCCAAAGGACAAATCGACTTCGCCACGATGCGCAAAGATCCGGCGGTGATTGGCGCCGCAGCATACCATTTTGCCACCGGCGATCTCGACGCCTTGGCCAGTGCGGATGAGCAGATGGCTTTCTATCTCAACGGATACAACGCGCTGGCGATGTACCACGCGGTCACCTCCAAACATCTGCCCAAAGACACGGTTCGTTTTTTTGCCACCAGCAAACTAAAGTTCGCTGGGGAAGAAATGTCGCTGCATCATCTGGAAAACAAACGGATCCGTCCGCTCGACGAACCCCGGATTCATTTTGCGCTCAACTGCATGGTTCGAGATTGTCCGCGTTTGTTACAGGTTCCGTTCCGCGCCGAGGTGCTGAACGCGCAGCTGGATGCGGTGTCGCGCGAGTTCTTGAATGATCCGCGGCGCGTCGCCTACGACGCAGCTAGCAAGACGGTGCAATTGTCGCCGATCCTAAAATGGTACCGCGAAGATTTCGAATCTGAAGACCTGACCCTACTTGGCTATATCAACACCTTTCGAACAGAGCCGATTCCAGAGGATACGGACATCGATTGGTTCGAGTATGATTGGACGCTGAACCAGAGTGAGTAGGGGCCGCCTCCCACTTTTTGGTATGCGGTCGCTCAGGCGATTCGTCGCAGCATCAAAAATCCCAGAACCTGGGCGATCACCAAGGGAATCCAGATCAGCAGGTCGGGCTTGAGAACCGTTTTATCGGCCATCGAGTTCGCGAAGATGGTCATGAAATAATAGAGGAAGGCCATGATGATGCAGAGGAACAAGCCGACGTGTGAGTCGCGACGGTTGGTCTTCATGCCGAGCGGAATGGCCATCAAGGTGAAGGCGAAGCAAGCCATCGACAGGGACACGCGCTTGTTTACTTCGATCTGCGACTGCGAACGTTTGATGGCGAGCACGTCCTCGGATTCGGCACTGTAGACGACGGCTGGGTTGTGAATAATGTGGCGCAGGTCGTAGAGTCCGCGGCCCTTGGGTTTGCGTCGGCGCGAACGCGGTTTGACGAACTTGTCCAGATCGAGTTCGTAGTCCATGAAGTTGGCATTGAGGATCAGGTGGTCCTTCTCGTTCTTGCCCGACTTCTCCTCGATCAGGCAGCCGTAGAGTTCGATGCGCAGCGTGTTCGTAGCGCTGTCGGAAATGATTTTTCCGTCGTCCGCCGAGACCACCCGCAGCAGGCGTGGGCCTGACATTTCTTTGACGCTGATGTCGCGCACTTTGGTGCCATCGATTTTTTTGCCGATGCGCACCCGTAGCTCGCCGAGTTCGCAGTATTCCTTTTCGAGGAGGAGATCCATCGGGTTCTTCATACCCATGTCGACCAGCAGCTGCTTCTGCTTGTGGTAGCACATCGGCGAAAGGTTGGTGTTGATCCACAGGCAAAGGATCGACAGGCCGATCGAGGCCAACAGCACCGGGGTGATGATCTGCCAGATGCTCAGTCCGGACGCGCGCATCGCCGCCACTTCACCATCGCCCGAGAGCCTGCCGAACAACAGGAGCGCTGCCACCATTGCCGAGACCGGAATGGTAAAGGTCATCACGTAAGGGATCGTGTAGAGAAAGAACATGCCATACAATTCGAGGCTACCGAGACCTTGCTGAAGCAGGTTCAGAATTTTGAACACCGCGCCGATGCACAGCACGAAGGTCAACACCGCCAAGGTGAGGAGGAAGATCTTCATGAAATCCGCGAGGATGTATTTGTGCAGAATGCGCATAGGGCCGCTTGGTGCTTGGACGTGAAGGTTGGTCGGTTGTGAACTGTTGTCGAGGCTTTGCTCTAACTTACGTCCAACCAGACTGCTTGGCACTGTCAAGAAGGTGGCAGGCCGTCTGGAGAGAACTCTGGGTTTCCCTATTGCTTACGCGCCAAACCTTGAACCCGCCCCGCGCCCCCGCTAAGGCAGATCCATGAGTCTCACCAGTCGCGCCAACGCCGTCATTCCAGGCGGGGTCAATAGCCCCGTTCGTGCTTTTAAATCCGTCGGAGGAAACCCGCTGCACGCGGTATCCGCCGAAGGTGCCATCCTAAGAACGGCGGATGGCCGGGAATTGATCGATTTTTGCCTGTCGTTCGGGCCGCTGATGCTCGGCCACGCCCATCCTGACATCGTTTCGGCGGTGCAGACCGTCGCCGCCAAAGGTACCAGCTTCGCGGTCACCACCGAGGCGGAAATCGAGATCGCCGAACTCATCGCGGACGCGGTCGAGACGGTGGAGAAGGTTCGCCTGGTCAATTCGGGGACCGAAGCGGTGATGACCGCAGTCCGCCTGGCGCGCGGGATCACCGGGCGGAGCAAAGTGCTAAAGTTCAGCGGCTGCTACCACGGCCATTTGGATTCCCTGTTGGTAAGTGCCGGAAGTGGGGTGGCCGGCATTGCTTCGGCTAGTTCGGCCGGGGTCACCCCCGCATCAGCCGCGCAGACGGTAGTCGCACCGTATAATGATTTCGACGCGGTCACCGCTTTGGTGGACGAGTTCGGCGACGAGCTCGCGCTGATCGCCTGTGAACCCATCGCTGCCAACATGGGCTTGGTGCCGCCCGATCCGAAATTTCTGCTGCATCTGCGTGAACAAGCAGATCGCTGCGGGGCACTATTACTGTTCGATGAGGTCATCACCGGGTTCCGCGTAACCTTTGGCGGGTGGCAAAATCTCTGCTGCGCCAAACCCGACTTGACCTGCCTCGGCAAAATCATCGGCGGCGGACTGCCAATCGGCGCGGTCGGTGGCCCGGCTGCCTTGATGGACCGGCTCGCGCCTGAAGGCGATGTGTACCAAGCCGGAACCCTGAGCGGCAATCCTGTATCGGTCGCCGCCGGACTGGCCAACCTGCGCCGGCTCAAAGCCGACAACCCCTACCCTGCCCTCGCGGCCGAGACCGAACGCTTCGCGGCCGCGGTAAAAGGATTCGCCGCTGCGAAAGGCATCGATCTCCAAGTGCCGACCGAGGCGAGTTTGTTCAGTATGTTCTTCAACCCAGAAGCGCCGCGCAACTTTGACGACGTGAAAGCATCCAAACCCGAACCGTTTGTGAAACTGTTCCACGCGTTGCTCGAACGCGGCGTGTACCTGGCTCCGAGTCCGTTCGAATGTGGCTTCCTTTCCACCGCCCACACGCCGGAGGTTGTGGACAAATCACTCGAAGCCTTCGAAGCCGCTTTCGCCTCCTTGTAGACGGTACGAAGTCCACTTCCAACTCGGGTTCCCGACACCAAGCCGACATGCAGCCGACATTTTACTCACAGCAATTCTGGCGTCATTGGTGGAAATTGCGATGACCAAGCTGACCTTCCATCGATTCCTTTTGAAAAGCCTGATCATAACCTTATGGACCAATGTTAACCGTGTTGACGGTCTGAGAAAAGTGTTGAAAGGTCCCCGCTTATCAAACAGTGTCCATGAAAAGTCCACAGGCGAAAACCTGTTCAAACCCTTATTAATCAATGACTTAGAAAAGTTATCCTACTTGCTAGGCTCTATAAGAATAATAATAGGGATCTCGATTAAACACTCTTATACATATTTAGAAGAAGCATGAAGCTCGTCGTACAACGTGAAGTTCTCCTGGAAGGCCTGCAGCGCGTGCAGTCCATTGTCGTTCCCAAGTCCACGATTCCAATCCTCGCCAATGTTCTGTTCAAGGCCGAGGGGGATTCGCTGTGGCTGACGACGACCGATCTGGAAGTCAGCGTTCGTGCTAGAGTAGATGCGAAGGTCAAATCTCCCGGCTCGATCACCGTACCGGCGCGTCGTGCCTACAATCTGTTCCGCGAACTTTCTGCCGACAACGTCGATATCGAAGTCGATGACGACGACCGCATGAGCATCACGGCTGGTCCCTCGGACGTAAAGTTGGTCGGCCTGAGTGGTGACGACTTTCCCCAACTGCCTCAGTTCGACGGAGGCAACGCTTACGCCCTGGACGAGGGTGTGTTCAAAGACATGCTCAAAAAGGTCAGCTACGCCGCTTCCTCGGACGAGAGCCGCTATATCCTCAACGGCTGCCTGCTGTCGTTCAAGGACAAGAAGTTGACGACGGTTGCCACCGATGGTCGGCGGCTTGCCCTGGTTGAACAAGATCTCGAGTTCTCCAAGCAGAACGAGCGTGATTACGTGGTGCCTAGCAAGACCGTCAACGAACTCACCCGGACCTTGGCCGATGAAGGCGCGTTGACGGTGCACGCGACGGAAAACCAGATCGCGTTCAACTTCTCCGACATGGTGGTGATCTCGAAATTGATCGAGGGCACGTATCCGACTTTTCGACAGGTTATTCCAGCCGACTGCAAAGAACGCGTGACCGTCGAACGCGAGGGCTTGATGAACGCGATCCGCCGGGCCGCTTTGTTGACCACCGAGCAATCGAACTCGGTGAAGATGGTGTTCGACAACAACCAGCTCGAAGTGATGGCGCAAACCAACGATGTCGGTGAATCGACCGAAAAGATTCCGGTGAAATACAACGGTGCGCGGATCTCGATCTCGTTCAATCCGGACTATGTCTCCGAACCGCTGCGATCGCTGTCCTCCGACGAGATCCATTTCGAACTCACCGACGATCTCAGTCCTGGCGTGATCAAGAGCGACATTCCGTTCCTCTACGTGCTCATGCCGATGCGGATCAACTAGCCCGATGGTTAACTTGTCGATAAGACGGCTTACCGAGCGGTAATCCCATGGCGAAAGACGATGTAGAACTGATCTGCGATATCGGCGAACTCATCGGGATCTTTGAGGAAACCCAAGATCTCCCGAGTGTGCTGAACCGAGCGTCTAGGATGATCGCCTACCACATGAAGACGGCGGTCTGTTCGATCTATCTCTACAATCCACGCGATAAAACGTTGACCTTGGCGGCCAACACAGGGCTCTCGCCCGATGCGGTCGGCCGCGTGGTTCTGCGCGAGGGCGAAGGTTTAACCGGGCGCGCGTTCGCTACTCGGAAGCAGTCCATTAACGTCGGCCGGGCGAGCGAACATCCGGATAACAAACACATTCCGGACATCAACGAGGAGAGCTTCGAATCCTATCTGGCCTCGCCGATCACTCGCGGTCTGGTCAAGATCGGCGTGTTGGTGGTTCAGGATCCGGTTCCCAATTATTTCCGTCGACGCGACGAACAAGCCTTACGCGCCATCTCCTCGCAAATCGCCCGAATCATCGAGAACGCGAATGCGATCATTGAGATGCACAAACATGGGCATAGTGGGCAAGCTGGTGGCCATAGTGGTTATGGCGGCCAAAGCGGCTATGGCGGTCAAAGCGGCTATGGCGGTCAAAGCAACTATGGCGGTCTTAGCAGACCAAGCGGCCAGGACCGTGATGGTGGACATGGCGGTGGCGGAGATGGCGGACATGGCCTGCCGGATGATTCGTCCGGTTCGGACTTGATCAAAGGCCAGGCGGCCGCGCCGGGCATCGCGTTCGGCGAGGTGTTCATGATGGACCACGACGAATACGATGTGTTGATCAGCGCCGCCGACGACGAAGTCTCGCACACCGTCGACGATTTTCGCGCTGCGGTGGGCAAATCGGAACGCCAGTTGATGAAACTGCAGGCCTCGGTGATGGAGAATATGTCCGACGTTGCTTCGCAGATTTTTGCGGTGCAGATTTTGTTCCTTAAAGACCGCATGTTACTGCAGCCGATTGAAGAGGCGATTATCGCCGGCGAGGATCCCGACCGGGCGATCACCGCGGTGTTCAACGATCATATTTCGATGTTTGCCGCCTTGAAGCATCCGATCCACCAGGAAAAGAAGCAGGACCTGAAGGACCTCGGTCACCGTCTTCTCGCCAATCTCCACGGCGAGTCCGAGGAACATGCGGACTACACCGGCAAGATCATCATCGCGCGCGATCTACTGCCCAGCGATATCGTCAAGTTATCCGCCCAGAACGTAGAGGGACTGATCGTTACCCAGGGAACGGTGGTGTCCCACATTGCGATTCTCTCGCGTTCGCTTGGTGTGCCGCTGGTGTTCGCGGAGAGCAGGCGCTTGTTGCAACTCGTGGATGACACGCCGATGATTTTGGACGCGCTGGAGGGTAACATCTTCGTGCAACCTTCGGAGGAAGTTCGGGAAGGATTTCAAGAACAACAGTCCGCCAGACTCGCGGCCGACCAAGTCGCGCATCAAGTCGACGAAGAGACCTATACCGCCGACGGAACGCGCATCCACTTGCTCGCCAATATCAACTTGCTCAATGACGTCGGCATTGCCCAGCAGTTCAAAGCCGAAGGCGTGGGTTTGTACCGGAGTGAAATCCCGTTCATCGTACGTTCGGAGTTTCCGTCGGAGGAGGCGCAACACCGTGTCTACTCGCGCATCGTCCAGGAGATGGGCGACAAGGAAACCGTGTTCCGCACGCTCGATATCGGTGGCGACAAAGTGCTGCCCTACCACAACACCGACGAAGCCAACCCGTTCATGGGCTTGCGCGCGATCCGCTTTTCCCTGCGCAATCGGATGATTTTCTGCCACCAGATTAACGCTCTCCTACGGGCCGGCGCCAAGCGGATCATGTTCCCTTTCATCAGTTCGGTGGACGATTTTCTCCAAGCTCGAGGCGTGGTCAACGAATGCCTCGCCGACCTTGCTGCCAACGGAATCCCCCACTTCGAACATCCCGAAATCGGGGCGATGGTCGAACTCCCGGCAGCGGTGGCCATCGTCGGCGAACTCGCCGAAGAAGCAGATTTTCTGTCGATTGGAACCAACGACCTGATCCAATACTTGCTCGCCGTTGATCGAACCAATGAGAACGTGCGCGAGTTCTACGTCCCCTACCATCCGGCAGTTCTGCGTGCCTTAAAGATGATCGCCGACGCGGGCCACGACAAGAACGTCGATGTCTGTGTTTGTGGTGACCTAGCCCGCGACCCCTTGATGATTCCGTTCCTGCTCGGGATTGGCCTGAACAAACTCAGCATCAATCCGCGTTCGATCCCGATGGTGCAACGCCAAGTCAAACAGCTGAATTTGAAAAAGGCATCCGAAACCGCCGAACAGATGTTGGCCATGGGACGGGTAAGCCAAATCCGCGCGTTCCTCACCGAACAAGTCGCGGATTGAGCGCCAATCTGGTCGATGAAACCTGCCTACCGACTACTGCCTACCGGCTGCTTCAATGGTGTTCCACATCAACATCGTAATCGTCATCGGCCCTACCCCACCCGGAACGGGCGTGATGGCTGAAGCGACATCGAGGAGATCATCAAAGTCGGCATCTCCGATTAGGCGATAGCCACGTTTTCTCGACGCGTCGTCTACGCGGTTCACGCCGACATCGATGACGACGGCACCGGCCTTTACCATTTCACGGGTAAGCGTGTGCGGACGGCCGGTGGCGACGATCACAATATCTGCGCTCTGACAATGGCGTTTGATATCCTTGGACCGTGAATGGCACAGCGTGACCGTCGCATTGCCGAGTTCGGACTTCATGGAGAGGAGATTCGCGAGTGGACGACCGACGATATTTGACCGGCCGATGACGACCACATGAGCGCCCTCAACTTTGACCCCAGACTTCTTGAGCAAATGCAGAATGCCGTGGGGTGTGCAGGGCAAGAACGTATTTCGACCCAAATGCAGGTTGCCGATAGAGACTGGGTGGAAGCCGTCGACATCCTTCGCTGGCAGGATTGCGTCGATTACGGCCGATTCGATGGAGGAATCCGGCAGCGGGAGCTGCACGAGAATGCCATGGATGGCTTTATTCTCGTTCAGGGACCCGACGGCGGCCAAGATCGCCTCTTTAGAAGCGTCTGCCGGGAGCTTTATTTCCTCGGAATGCATGCCGAGTTTCTCGCAGGCACGCTCCTTGGCGCTCACGTAGGATCGGGAGGCCGGATCATCGCCGACGAGAACGACGCCGAGTCCAGGGGTGATTCCCTGGGCGACCAGTTCGTCGACTTTCGTTTTAAGTTCGTCGCGGATTTCCGCCGAAAGCGCTTTGCCATCAAGTATCGTTGCTGCCATGACGGCGTGTTACCCCATCGGCTTTTGAGTGCAACGAGTAAAACGGTCTTCTACTTGGAACCTAAAGTTGGGGACACAAAAAAAGCCGCCATCGCTGGCGGCTTCTTCGTATGCTTCGAGAACTCTTACTGAGCAAGCAGGGTGATTGCTTGTCCGGTCGGGTTCAAGTTGGCAATGTTGTCTTTACCGTTAACGGCGTAGACGGAGGCACCGCCACCGAAGGAGGCGACGCAGACTTTCTTGTCACCAGCGGCGAGGGACTCGTTACCGGTGTTGGCCACGTTGGACGCAACGATTTGCGTACCAGCAGCAGCGGTGTCAGCGGCGATGGTCGTTCCGGCCCAGTTGCAGGACACGAGGAACGGTGTACCAGCGTCGGTGGATTCGTCGAAGGTCGACGTTCCGCCAGCGAGGCCTTTGGCAGCTTGCCATGCAACGTCTTTGGCTTGGAGCGAGGACCACTGAATGGCTTTGTCACGCTTCGGTCCAGAGACGAAGTCAGGAGTAGCAGCAAGGATCTTGGTTCCGGTGGCGGCCGTGTTGACGGTGCCTGCGCCGGCGAGTTCCTTGAAGTACAGGTGAGTGGCGGTACCGTTATTGGCACCGTCGGGGAATCCAACGATGTTGGAGTCAATGGCGTCGGCATATACGGACACGTACATGTTTTTGCCGTTGGATTTCATCTCAGTCCACTTTGCGTCCGTGATAACTTTCGTCACCGCGGGCACCAAGATGGCTGCGAGAATGGCGATGACTGCGATCACCACCAAGAGTTCGATGAGGGTGAATCCCTCAGTTTTGCGTTGTTTCATTTTTGGTTTTCCATGTTAATGTGATCAAAATGACCACTTGGTTAAATGAGGAAGAATCTTAACGATTCATCCTGCACCATAATTTATACCCCAAATGAAGCGAAAAGGTTAAACTTTTGTCGGAAATGGTTGTGAATCAATAATTTGCACAATATTTTCACAAAGGGTCTGACAAATTTGTATATACCCTTCTCTCACAAGTACTTAACTAAAAAGTGATCGTTCAAACAACCGGCTAAACCGTTCATATGATCAATGACCTTAGATTTTTGATGAACTTTTATTAATTCTTCCATGGTGTATCGGCCAGTAGCGACACCGATCGGAAGGACCTCGGCAACGACCGCTGCGAGAATATCCTTGGGCGTATCGCCAACGAGAGCGCAGTTGAGTTGCCCCTCTCCTGCCCTCTTCAATCGATCGAGAGCCAGGCCAACCAGCTCGGCTCGAACTGGATGTTCATCGCCGAACCCGCCGTCAGGAAAATAATGGTCAAGTCTAGCTGCTGCGATTTTGAGATAGGCGGTCTCTCTTGCGTTGCCGGTCACCAACCCAAGGGAGATGTCAGGATGTTCGTGGAGTCGATCGAGAATTTCCCGAACGCCGGGCAGCACGCGAACCTGTTCGGGGTCCATCGACTTGCGCATGCGGGCGGCGTAGTTCTCGAAGAACAAGGCTGGATCTCGCGTGCCGAATTTTCTGCCGATCTGATCGAGGAGATCCAGGTCGGTAGCGCCAGCGAAGGTCATCCACGATAGATCGTCATCGATATCCCACAGTTCTCGAACCGCAGAAAGAAAGGCACCGGCCCCTTGCCCCTGGGTGTCGACCAAAGTGCCATCAATATCGAACAGCACCAGCAGCGGCTTCTGGCTCACGAGCGTTCCATCTCCGAACTGGCTTCACGCTTCAGCTTTTCGATCCAAACCGCCAGCAAACTGGTGTCGGCGGGATTCACGCCGGAGATCCGCGAGGCTTGGCCGAGCGTTTCGGGTCGGATCCGTTTCAGCTTTTCGCGCGACTCGAAACGCATGGCGGTAATCCGGTTGTAGTCGAGATCGTTCGGGATCCGGACCGTTTCCAGTCGACTCGCCTTGGCGATTTTAACGGCTTCGCGGCGAATGTAACCGTCGTACTTCACTTCGATCTCGACCTGCTTTTGCACGTGTGGCGCGAGAGCGTGGTTCATTTCCGAACCGAGTCCGGTGTAATCTTGTTCGGGTCGCCGCAACCATTTAGACAGGGACAGACCATCTTTACGGAAGGTTTTATCAAGTCGTTTGATCTCGGTTTGGATGGCTACAATTTCTTTGGCAATTACGACCGACTCGGCAGCGGGCATGATTCCGAGCTCGCGCGCGCGTTCGGCGAGGCGGTAGCAGGCGTTGTCCTGACGGAGAGTCAGGCGGTGTTCGGCTCGGGAAGTGAACATCCGGTATGGCTCTTCGGTTCCCTTGTTGATCAGATCGTCGATCAGGACGCCGATGTACCCTTCGTGTCGACCGAGTATAAAAGGTGGCTCTCCCCTCACCTTCATTACCGCGTTTACGCCGGCGATGAATCCTTGGCCAGCGGCTTCCTCGTATCCGGTAGTGCCATTGATCTGTCCGGCGAGGAACAGATTCTCCACCAGGCGGGTTTCGAGCGATTGGTAAAGCTGGGTCGGATCGGAGTAGTCGTACTCGATGGCGTAGGCTGGTTTCACGAACACGGCCTTCTCGAGTCCGGGGATGGAATGGATCATCCGGTGCTGTACATCTTCCGGGAGGCTGTTCGAGGTGCCGGCCGGATACATGGTGTCGGCGCTTCGGCCTTCCGGTTCGCAGAACACATGGTGACCGTCGCGTTCGGGAAATTTCACAATCTTATCCTCGATCGACGGACAATAGCGAACGCCGGTGGCATCGATATGGCCGCCATACATGGCCGAACGATCGAGATTGTCGGCGATGATTTGGTGGGTCTCTTCGGTCGTATGGGTGATAAAACACGGGATTTGGTCGGTTCCGACCCGCCAAGGCCGAAGAAAATGTTCCACGTGGAACAATTTGGCAACGGCTTCCGGCCCCTCCGATTGTTCCACGTGGAACATTTTCTGCCACTCGTCGCGGGCGGCCCGGGAGAAGAACGGTGGCGGTTCGAGGCCGCCCTGTTCCTCCATCTTGGAGTAGTCGATGGAATCTTTGGCGAGCCTCGGTGGCGTGCCAGTTTTTAGTCGACCGAGTTTAAACCCAAGCGAAAGAAAGGACTCGCTCAACTGATAGGCCCCCTTCTCTCCTACACGTCCACCTGGCCAGTTGACGTCGCCGATATGGATTTTGCCGCCGAGGAACGTTCCGGTGGCAATAACCACCGACCGACCCCGAACTTCAGATCCGTCTTCGCCGCGAACGCCGCGCAATCTGCCGTTTTCAATCCAGATATCGCCGACGAGCATTTCGATCACGTCGAGGTGCGGTTCGCGTTCGACGACGGCTTGGATGCGTTTGGGAAAAATGTCTTTGTCGTTCTGCACCCGATGCGCCTGGACCGCCGGACCCTTGCGCGTATTTAGGGTGCGGAACTGAATGCCGGTGTAATCCGTGTTCCGACCGAGTTCGCCACCTAGCGCGTCCAGTTCGCTGACGATGTGAGATTTGGCCATGCCACCGATCGACGGGTTGCAGGACATCCGGCCGATGGCGTCTTTCTCAATAGTGACGAGTGCCGTGGATGCTTCCATGCGCGCGGCGGCCAAGGCGGCTTCGTATCCGGCATGGCCGGCACCGACCACAATGACATCGTATGTTTTGGGGGTACTCACAGCGGCAGATCATACGTTAAAAAGACGCGGTAGACAATCCTGCTTTCTGCCTTTGAACGGGTTGAGAGGCAGGGAGTCGAAACATATATGAACACGCGATCTTGGTTTCGTCACTGTCGATTTCTACGCATCACCTTGCGCAATGCGGATGGTGCCTCCGTTCGATGGCGACTATGTCGCTCCTCTCTATTACTGGGATTTTTCCTCGGGCTAATCGCGATCTTCCTGCACGTCTGTTGGTCGGTACCACTTGGCGACTTCGCGTCGGCCCGAGTCGCGCAGCCGAAGATGGCGGAAGCCGCCGATCTCATCCCGGAAGTTCAAACCGAACCGCACACCTGCGGACTCCATTCGCTGCGTTCGATTTATCGCTCGTTCGGTTTGTAGCCCGATGATTACCGTCTGCGGGCACGGCTTGGCGTCGACAATCCGGGACTGGCCCTCAATCAGAATTCGACCGGAACCATCCAACCGGATCTGTACCGCGTTCTGGATCAAGATGGATTTGCCTTCGTCGCGGACTTCTCGAAGCAAGCCAAGATGGATGCGGTCTATCGTCATTTGGCCTCCGGTCATCCCGTCATGGCCTTGATCCAACGTGAGGAGACCGAGGGCATGCATTGGATTGTGCTGCAACAACTCGAACCAGAAACGAAGACCTTCACGGTCTGCGATTCGCTTGCGGGTGGGGAACTCCAGTTCATAACCGCAGACGCGGAATGGACGCGGCGCTTGCTGGGAACGGTCCGCATCCAGCCAAGAGGGCAGGGGAGTGAGGCCCGCTCGCCTTGGTCGCTACATGCGGCCGGGCTTCGTGATATGGGTCGAACCTACCGCCGAAGCCAGGAAGTGTTTGCGGGTGGCCGTGGGTTCAAAGCGGCCTTGGCAAACATGTAAATAATTATAGTTTTTACTTACCAATGCAAAACGAAGAAAAGATCCGGTCTAGGAGGGCCTCTTGGTAAATCTTGCCCGTCGCCTGGCCCAGGGTCTCGAGCGCGTCGCGGCAGCGCGAGGCGGCGAGCACGATTACGTCTTCGCGATTGAGCGCGAGCAATTCCATGGCCTCGTTCAGATCGGCGAGGGATTGGTCGAGCAGGCCGCGGTGGCGTTCGGAGATCACAGCTTGCGGCCGCGCGGAGAGGTCGGCGTTGGTGGACAGTTTTTCGAGCAGCTTTTCGCGCAACAAGGTCAGACCATGTCCGGACAGCAGGCTGGTTTCGATGAACGTGAACTCGGAGCCTCTGCTCGGGGATGGACCGCTCGGGGATGGTCTGTCCCTGTTTGAAAGGTCGGCTTTATTCAGCAGCACGATGGTCTTCACGGGATCATAATCGGCGAGTTCGCTGAGGTCCACGGACTCGGAGAGGTCGAACATCACCAGTTGTAAGTCAGATTGTTCCAACAACTTACGCGTTCGTTCGATGCCAGCTTGTTCGACGTAGTCCTCGGTCTCGCGCAGGCCGGCGGTGTCGACCAAGCGCAGCGGTACCCCGCCGATTACCAGCTGTTCTTCGATCGAGTCGCGGGTGGTGCCAGGGATGTCGGACACGATCGCGCGTTGGGAACCGAGTAGGGCATTGAGCAGCGTGGACTTGCCGACGTTCGGTTTTCCGGAGATCACCACCAGCGCTCCGTCGCGTAGCAGGTGGCCTTCTTCCCAGGTGCCGAGCAGGGAGGCGAAGTCGGCGGCGATGTCGGACAGGCTTTGACGGATTGCGGGCAGGACGGCTTCCGGAAGTTCGTCCTCGGGAAAATCCAAGGTGGCTTCAAGGCGAGCAGTTTCCATCAGCACGCGTTCGTACAAATCTTCGAAGCGTTCGCTGAGCCGACCATCGAGCTGCTCGAGCGCAGCGGCGGACGCGCGCTCGGACGTCGAACGGATGAGATCAAGAACGGCCTCGGCTTGCACCAAGTCGATGCGACCGTTGAGGAAGGCGCGTTTGGTGAACTCACCGGGTTCGGCGAGACGCGCACCTGCCTCGATGCACACGCGCAGAATACGTCGACCGCAGACGCTGCCGCCGTGTCCGTGGAGTTCGACCACGTCCTCGGCGGTGTAGCTTCGCGGGGCCCGCATGATGATCATTAAGCTCTCGTCGACCTTGCCCAACTCCCCTCGAACGTGACCATAAACCACCGTGTGACTCGCCCGCTCGCTAGGGCAGGGGGCCATGCATTCGAAGACCTTGTCAGCAATCGCCAAGGCCTCCGAGCCTGAAAGCCGAACAATGCTCACCGAGGCTTCACCTGGGGCGGTGGCAATGGCGACGATGGTATCTTCGGGACCAATATTCATGGTACTATATTGACTGTAATATTGTTCAGTTTAATATTTATTCAGATTCAATACGCTTCCGTTTTTTCAACAGCGTACTGCGGTTCATCTGGAGGTCGCGCGCAAGCGCGGTGGACTTGTGATGGAACTTGTCGAGCAGTCCGGCGAGCAAGCGATCCTCGAGCGTGTCGTGAAATTCCTGCCAGGTCCAACCGGCGGCTAGACCGCGTTCGATGTAGCCGCCCAGCGCGGATTCGAGATCGGTTCCGGTACTCGCGACGGACCCGGCTTCCTGCAACTCGCTCGGTAAGTGCGAGGCATGCAACACGTGGCCGCCACTCACGGCGAGCGCGTGTTCAATCGCGTTACGCAGTTCGCGAACGTTGCCCGGCCACGTGTGCGCGCGGAGCTTCGGCAGGACATCGTCGGCCAGCCGGTGGTTCTCGTCGCCGGCGCAGGCGAGGAAGTATTCGGCCAGCGCAGGAACATCATCGATCCGTTTACCCAGAGGCGGAAGATGGATCTCGAGGACCCGCAGGCGGTAGTACAAGTCTTCGCGGAATTCGCCATCTTCGACCCCTTTTTGTAGGTCTTTTCGGCTTGCGGCAATGATCCGGCAATCCAGGTGGATGTCTTCGCGCCCGCCGAGTCGGACGTAGGTTCTCTCATCGATAAAGCGCAGCAGCTTGGCTTGCACATTCATGGACAGGGCGCCGATCTCGTCGATGAACAAGGTGCCGTTCGCGGCGCGTTCGAGGTGGCCGGGTTTCACCGAGTTGGCACCGGAGAACGCGGCTTTCTCGTGGCCGAACAGTTCGGCCTCAAGCAGCTGTTCGGGCAGGGCGGCACAGTGCAGCGGAACAAACGGACCGTCTTGGCGGTCACTATGGCGATGGATAATTTTCGCGCATAACGATTTGCCGGTGCCGGTCGGTCCGGTAATCAGAACGGGGACTTCGCTGGTGCTTGCATGGGCGATGCCGCGGAACACCGGTTGCATGGCAGGGGTGCCGCCGATGAACAAGGAGTCGGGCGCGCCTGCGTTCGAAGCGGGTGGGGGAGGGGCGTCTTTCGTCGCTGTTTCTGAATCTGAAGAACTGACCCTGTTGGCCAAGAGTTCGTCGACGGTTTGTAAAAACTTCCCCATGTCGAAGGGCTTGACCAGATACTCGGACGCGCCGCCGCGCCGGGACAGCACCGCGTTGTCCAAGTTGCCGTGGGCGGTGATGATGAGCACGGGGGGCGGGTCGTCGTCGTCCATGAGATCGTCGAGCACCTCGAGTCCGGAGCGGTCGGGCAGTCCGATGTCGAGCACGATGAGATCCCAATCGCTGTCGAGGGCCTCCGCGAGTCCTTTCTTGGCGGAGGCTTTTGCAACCGCGTCGTGGCCGGCCCGCTTGCAGGCGGCGACCAGGGCGGAGGCGAGAGCGGCTTCGTCTTCGATGATGAGAATATTCATGGACAGGTTTAGGTGCTGGGCAGGATCAGGGTGATGTTCGCGCCGGTTTGGTCGGTTCGGTTGGCGAGGGTGAGGGCTCCATCGTGCGCTTCGATGATGCCACGGCAGACATTGAGGCCGATACCCATGCCGCCTTCGCGGGTGCTGAAAAATCGTTCGCCGGCGCGGGCCAAGGCTGGTTCGGAAAAGCCCGTGCCTTCGTCTTCGAACGCGATCGAGACTTGGTGCTTTTTTGACCCAGCGCGGACCCTCAGGGTGCCGCCATCGGGCATGGCTTGAATCGCGTTCACGGTGAGATTGTCGAATACCTGTTGCAGGCGGAAGCGGTCTGCTTGAACCGTCAGGGCCGGATCGCATTGAAAATCGAGAACCACCTCGGCGTGGTCCGCGCGCGCCTGATGCCGTCTGCGAACCTCCTCCAGCATTTCTGCCAACACGACGGATGATTTCGACGGCGCGTCGGGACGGAGCAGAAACTGCCATTGGTTGGCCAGGCTGTTCACCCGGTCAAGCTGTTCGCGGACAATCCCGGCGGTCTCTTGGTCTTCGAGCAGCTCGAGATGCATGTTGGCGGCGGTGATCGGGTTTTTGATTTCGTGCGCAAAGCTCGCGGCGAGATCGCCGAGTGCGGAGCTTTTTTCGGCCTGCATGCGCGCCTCGTGTGTGGCGCGGAAGGTTCGGGCGAGGTCGCCGATTTCGTCGTTTCGTTCTTCGCCTGGGAGCGTCTTCAACGTCGCGATTTCTGGGACCGCACGGGTGAAAGAGAGCAATGGGCGCAGGATCCCGCGTGCCAGCAGGGTCGCCGCGCCGAGTCCGGCCAGCCAGAACGCGGCCAAGGATGCAAGGGGGAGGGGACGGAGCAGCAAATCCTGCCAACGCGGGCGGGGGCGGGTGAGCGTGAGCAGGGTTGAGTCATCGATCGCGGCTTCGACGCGTTCATGGTTGAAGGGGATTTCGAGCGGTTCCGTATAAGGGTGCCTGAACATGACCTCCGCATCTAAAACCCGACCCAACCATTCCGAAATCTGTGCCGAACGGGGTAGTCCCGTGGTGGCGAAGAACTCCGCGTTCGAGATCGCCTGCCGTTCAAAAGCCTGCCGCGCCTGACGCCGAGTCCAGCCCAGCATCAACACCGTCAGCAGCGCCGAACCGAGAATGGCGAACAGCAGAAATGGAATAAAAAGACGGGCGCGCAGCCCGAAGAGAAAGGAAGACATGTATAAATGTTATACATACAATACAGCGCAAGAATTGCAAAGGAATGCAGTTTCTAACGTATACGTGATTAAAAGTGGGTCCACCATTTTCGCTCGCTGGGACATTGTATTCGCGAAAGCAAACGGTAGGGCGTCACAGAAACTATTATGTGTGGAATCGTCGGATACATTGGAAACGGTGAGGCAACCCCTCTCTTACTCGAAGGCCTCAGCCGTTTGGAATATCGTGGCTATGACTCGGCCGGACTGTGCGTTCTCGCCGAGTCAGGCGACTTGGAAGTGCGCCGCGTTCTGGGTCGGTTGGCTGGCCTAGAGAAAGAAGTCGAGGCCAGGCCTGCAGCCGGCTCTCTGGGCATCGGACATACGCGTTGGGCGACCCACGGTGCACCCTCGATTATTAATTGCCACCCGCACACCAACGAACCCGATTCCAGCGGTCGCGTCGCGGTGGTACACAACGGCATTATCGAAAACTATCTCGAACTCCGCGAAGAGCTTCAAGCCGAGGGCCGGGTCTTTTGTTCGGAGACGGACACCGAAGTGTTGCCGCATCTGATCGACCGAGCGTTGGATGATACCGACGATCCGCTCAGCGCCATCGCAACGGCGCTGTCCCAAGCGCGTGGCGCGTACGCGATCGGGGTGATTCTAAAGGACCAGCCGGACACGCTTTATGCGGCGCGTCAGGGAAGTCCGCTGATCATCGGACTCGCCGAAGACAAACTCGTGATCGCCAGTGATGTGCCCGCCGTGGCTGGGGAGATCACCGACGCGGTTTATCTCGACGATGGCGAAGTCGCGGCGCTGCATCGCAACGGCTCTGGCAAGAACGGTAAAGTTGAAGATGCCAAAGAGGGTCAGGCCTTCAATTTTGAAGTTCGCCGTCTCGACGGGACCTCGGTCACCCCGGAAATCACGCCGGTGACCATTGGTTCGGAGGCCTCCGACAAGGGCGGCTTCGACACCTACATGCTCAAGGAAATTCACGAGCAGCCGCGGGTGATGCGCGGTCTGCTCGAACGCCACATCAAAGGCGCCGATATCGAACTCGATCTGGGCGGCCTTGATGTGACCTCGCTCAACCGTGTTCTGATCGTGAGTTGCGGAACCGCGTTCTACGCCGCGATGTACGGGCGTCTCCTGCTTGAACACCTCACCTCGCTTGCCATCGAAACGGATCTCGGCAGCGAGTTCCGCTACCGTCATCGCCGCTTGGATCCGAAGACGCTAGTCATCGCGGTGTCCCAATCTGGTGAGACCGCCGACACCCTCGCGTCGATCCGCATGGCGCGCAGCAAGGGCTGTCAGGTCCTGTCGATTTGCAATGTCGAGGGCAGCAGCCTGGTTCGAGAAAGTGACGTGACCGTCTACACCCACGCGGGTCCGGAGATTGGCGTGGCCAGCACCAAGGCCTTCACCGCGCAGCTGATGGCGTTCGCGCTGCTCAGCCTACGCGTGTCCCGCGACCGCGGCGAACTCGAGGACAAAGAGTTCGCAGCGCACCTCAAAGATCTCAAAGACGTGCCCGACGACATCCACTATATTCTCAATCGGAAGGAGTCGATCCAACCGATCGCGGACAAGCACCACAGTGGTCCGAGCGCGCTCTATCTCGGACGCCGGTTCAACTATCCGATCGCGCTGGAAGGCGCGTTGAAGAACAAGGAAATTTCCTACCAGCACGCCGAGGGCTACGCCGCGGGCGAGATGAAGCACGGTCCGATCGCACTGATCAATCAGTACATGCCGGTGGTCTGCATCTGCACCCAGACTGAGGATGAGGTGTACGAGAAAATGATCTCCAACATCAAAGAGGTCGAGGCTCGCCGCGGCCGCATCATCGCCATCGCCACCGAAGGCGACAAAGCGATCCGCGATATTGCCGAGGACATCATTTACGTCACCGCGAATCGCGAAGCCTATTCGCCGATGATCAATGTCGTCGCCTTGCAGCTGCTTGCCTATTACGCGGCGCTAGCGCGCGGAACCGACATCGACAAGCCGCGCAATCTCGCGAAGAGCGTGACCGTCGAGTAGGCGGAGTAGGCAAGCTGTTGGCGCATCAGATAGTCCATCTTCAGTCTGCCCAACGAGGATGAATATGTATAGGTATGGGTGTTCTCTATATACTAAAGTTGGCAATGTGCTTAAAATAAGTCCATTTCCATACAGATGTTGTAGAGATATACAAAATATCCATTTTTCTATACATGATGTTAGAAAGTGTATAAAATAGTCATTTTTCTATACATGAAGTGATTTGGTGTATACATTAGTTAGTTAACTATGCATGATTTGACCCACTTAACTGCTGACGAGTTGCTTGAGACGCGAGCTGTTCTCAAATCTGCGAATGTGGCGAATCGCTATCTTGCCGAACTCAAGGGGATCGCTCAAACGATTCCAAACGAGTCGATCTTGATCAATACTCTCAGTTTGCAGGAAGCGAAGGACAGTTCGGAAGTCGAGAATATCGTCACGACACACGATGAACTTTTTCAGGCGGCAATGAAAGCGCAGGACGTGAGTATCGCCGGTAAAGAGGCTTCGATGTATGGTGTCGCGCTTCGCACGGGGTTCCAGTCGATTCGAGAACGAGGGGTTTGTCCACTCAGCCTTTTGTTGAAAATCCATACGCAGTTGGAATGCCACCAAGGGGGTTTGAGGCGAACACCTGGAACGAACTTGAAGAATGCCGAAACGGGTGAGATTATTTATGAGCCGCCTCAGCATCCAGATGAGATCAAACGTTTGATGGATGATCTCATTGATTTCATGCATGTGGACGAACGTCGTGATCTTGATCCGCTGGTTAAAATGGCGATCATCCACCACCAGTTCCAAAGTATTCACCCGTTCTACGATGGCAATGGTCGGACGGGCCGAATTATCAACGTGCTGTACCTGGTCATGAAAGGGCTATTGGACCTGCCGGTGCTTTATCTGAGTCGGTACATCGTTCGGCATAAAGGGCAATACTATCACCATCTACAAAACGTCAGGGACACAGGTGACTGGGAGCCGTACCTGCTCTATATGATGGAGGCCATCGCGGAAACGGCCCAACATTCGATTGGAACCATTGGCAAAATTCGCGACTTGATGGCGGAGCGAAAATCTCGATTGCGCAAAGAACTCCCAAAGATTTACAGTCAGGATTTACTGAACCTCATGTTCAAGCACCCCTGTACAAAAATCGCTTTCACTGAAAGTGAACTGGGCGTAAGTCGGATCACGGCCACGAAATATTTGGAACTATTAACAGAGAGAGATTTTCTCAGAAAACGGAAGATCGGCAGGACGAATTATTTTCTTAACGAGCAACTGATCCGTATTTTTGAGCAGGGCTAAATAGCTCCAGAGGTCCTTCAACGCAGCCGCAATGTTCGGACGCGCTTTCTGATGGCTTTGTCGTCCCGCTTCAAACAAATCTGGGAAATCAACCTGTGCAAAGGCAGCACGGGCGAAGTAGCCGAGCGGGAATCGCCATCACCGCTGGTGCGACAACAACTCGAACAAGGTACGGTAGTAGCCACCTTCCTTGAGTAGCTCACCGTGCGACCCGCTTTCGATTAGGCGACCTTGCTTCATCACCAAAATCCGGTCGACGTCTTTGATCGTGCTCAAACGGTGGGCGATGACCACGGTGGTGCGGCCCTGCATCAGTTTTTCGAGGGCCTCCTGAATCAGCTGTTCGGTCTCGGTGTCGACGTTGGCGGTGGCCTCATCGAGGATCAGCAGAATATCGGGGTCTTGCACGATGGCGCGGGCGAGCGCGAGGAGTTGCTTTTGGCCGGTGGACAGGGTGGCGCCGCGTTCGCCGAGTTCGGTTTGGTAGCCTTTGGGCAGGCGTTGGATAAAGCCGTGTGCGTTCACGAACTTGGCCGATTCGACGATCATTTCCTTGGTCACCACGGGATTGTTCATGGTGATGTTGTCGGCCACCGAGCCGGAGAAGATGAACGGGTCCTGCAAAACGATGCCGACGCGCCGACGCAGTTCGGACTGTTCGTATTCGCGCACGTCGTGACCGTCCACTTTCACTGAACCTTGCTGCACGTCGTAAAAGCGGGCGAGCAGCGAGATGATTGATGTCTTGCCGGCGCCGGTCGCGCCGACCAAGGCGATGCTTTCGCCGGGGCGCGCGTGGAAGCTGAGATCGCGGATGACAAAATCTTTTCCGTCGTAAGCGAACGACACTTTGTCGAATTCGATCTCGCCGCGGAAGCGCTCAATCGGCACCGGCTCGGGCGGGTCGAGCACGACCTCGGGTTCGTCCATCAGGCGGAATACTTTTTCGGCCGAAGCGAGTGCGACCGGCCATTGCTGAATCTTGTCGGAGAGTTCCTCGAGCGGCCGGAAAAAATCGCGCGCGTACATCAGAAAGGCGACCACCATGCCGACGTCGGCGCGGTTGGCGAGCACGATGAGTCCGCAGGCGAATAGGATCAGGCAGGTGGCGAGCGCGTCGAGAATCTTGAGGCCGGGAAAGTACCAAGTGTTCCAGGCGACCACGCTGTCATGGGCGTCGAGCAGTCCGTCGTTGCGTTCGTCGAAGGTGTCGAGGCAATGCTCTTGCCGATTGTGAAGTTGCACCGTGAGCATGCCGGTGATGTTCTCTTGCAGGTGAGCGTTCAGAGCGGATTGCGTGTCGCGAACCTTGCGGTGGGCCTTGCGCGAGAAGTGGTTGATAAACGACAGAAAGCCGACAATCGCCGGCAGTAAAAGAAACAGCAGCAGTGCGATTTTCCAGTCGGTGTAGAGCATGAATCCCATCACGCCGAGCAGCAGCAGCAGGTTGGCGACCAGGCCGATCATGCCGTCGGCGACAAAACGTTGCAACGCGTCCAAGTCCGAGGTGATGCGGGTGAGCAGTTTGCCGACCGGGGTTTGGTCGAAGAAGCGCAGATGCAGTCGGAGAATTTTGTCGAACACCTCGCGGCGCAGATCGTTCACCACGTGCTGGCCGATCCAAGCGAACAGGTAGCCCTGCAACGCGCGGACCACGCAGAGTCCGATGGCGATCGCCCCGGCGATGAGGGCGAGCCGGGTGAGTCCGGCGATCTTGTCGGCTTGCGCGAGTCCGTCGCCGCCGTCGATGAACTTGTTGATCGCCACGCGGACAATTTGCGGAATGATGTTTTGCGCGAACGAAATCAAGACGAGCGAGACGAGTCCGAAGCCGATCTGCAGTTTGTACGGACGCGCAAAGGCGAGAATGCGGCCAAGCATTCGTTTATCGAAGGCGTTCATTTCGTAAAACCCAGCCTATTCCATCCCAGTCAAAATTTTTGTTAACTTAGAGTAATATTTGTTCATTTCGACAAAAGTAGATTTTGTAAACGCGACTTAATGACTGAAGAGTTGAATGCTTTCGAGAGCTTGGTCCGAAACTGTAAAGGCGTTATTGATAGCCATTCATTTTCGACCATTTTCCCATGAATATCATCGTTGGAAAGTGTTTCTTCGCGATCAGCAAGACCTTCCTCGAAGATTGTATCGCGAAGTAGGTGGGGGAGTCTGTTCTCTGGAAAGGAGATTGTGACAGGATAAGCTTCATTTGGAACCTGAATAATCGAGAAAAGTGCTATGCGGTTTTTGTTGGAGGTTTTCTCAGCGATTATTTCCGTTTCACGCTGGCGAAACCTAATTTCATGAGCCTGCACTTGCAACGCGAGGAGACCATTGCTGCCTCGTTCCCAATCTCCTTTAGCTTCCAATAATATTTCCTCAGGCGAAGAACAATCTGAGAGATCAAGGTCTTTTGGCCAAAATTTGTTCATGAAAAACCCTTCAATGTTACGATGATCGGAAAGTGGTCCGAGATTTTCCCGTCCGGCAGTCCGACACTTGTTTGAAAATTCAATTTTTCGGTCTGTGTGACGATTTTGACCCCGTCAAAAATGTTTAAAAGTGAATGATGAATTAGAACTTGATCAAACATATTCCAACCATAGGCGCCCTGAGAAGAAGTGTCGTAGATTGTTCCTGGAGGACCGGGGGAATTATCTCCAAGCAAGCTCCACATCGGATTATAGTAAAAGTCATGCTTCTCATCAAGGAAGGTCCGAGTCTTCAATCTTACACAAGATTTTGACATATTAGCATTGAAGCCTTTAACTCCTGCAACACCGGTATCGAAAGGATTGAGATTGAAATCACCCAATACAATTAAACGTTGAGAGTCAACGGCTGCCAAGTGACTATTAATATTATTTAGAGCTTGAGAGAAATAACCATTTCGGTGCTGGATGTCGTAATTTCTCGGATCAGCTCCATGTACTAGGGCAACTAGAATGTCTCCAGAAGAACACCCTCTGAAATTATGTATGTTGCAGCGCTTAAAAGAAGCCTTTTCCTGAAGACCGGATCTTCTATCTTTGCCGAATACTTGAAACCTACGAGGACTAGGCGAAAACTGGTCGGCCTCAAAAAAGTTTTTCGAAACTCTAGATTGAAGTTGCCGCAATGTGTGGCCCTCTTGCGCCTCTCGATTTTCGCAAAGAATAACAACATCAAGGTCCATTTCCATAGCCAGATCACAGATATAGCTCGTGCAATCATTTTTATTCACATTCCAAAATAATACTTTCATCCGAAATCCCTCGGGGCCAAGCCTCGTTTGGCACCTAAAAATTCAAACATTCGCGTGGAATTTTTCCGTCTACTCATGTTCCTCCAACTGCGCGGCAAGCCGCTGCATAATATCGAGTTCGCGGTAATAGCCTTCTTGGGAAACTAAATCTTCGTGGCTGCCGATCTGGGTGATGCGGCCGCGTTCCATGACGACGATGAAGTCGGCGAAGCGGAGCGAGGAGATGCGGTGGCTGACGATCAGGGCGGTGCGCTGACGCAGAACCGGGACCAAGCGCTTGATGATCGTCGCCTCGGTTTGCGTGTCGATCGCGGACAAGGTGTCGTCGAGCACCAGCACGTTGGGATTGCCGGTGAGCGCGCGGGCGATGCTGGCGCGTTGCCGTTGGCCGCCGGACAGGGTGACGCCGCGTTCGCCGAGTTCGGTGCGCAGGCCGTCGGGAAAGTCTTCGGCTTCCTGCTGGAACGAGGCGGTATGCGCGGCGTGCAACACGCGTTGCATCGCATCGGCGCTGGGATTGTCCGGGTCGGTGGCGCTGCCGAGTTCGGCGGGCAGGCCGTAGCCGATGTTGTCGCCGAGGCTGACGCTGAACAAAAACGGTTCCTGCAAGGCGATGCGGACGTGGTCGCGCAGCGCCTGCACCGGCACGTCGCGGATGTCTTCGACGCCGATGAACACCTGGCCCTCGCTCGGGTCGTATTGCCGAACGAGCAGAGAGGCCAGCAGGGTTTTTCCGCAGCCGGTCGGGCCGGTGAGCGCGACAATTTTTCCTTCCGGGATTCTTAAGTTGATGTCGTCGAGCGCGATCAGTTCGCCGAACTTCAGCGAGACGTGGCGGAATTCGATGTCGCCGCCGAGCCGTTCGACCGCGTGGTTGCCGTCCTGGATCGCGGGTTCGGCGTCGAGCAGGTGACGGATGCGTTTCCACGAAATGTTGCCTTTAACCATCAGGTTCATGGTCCAGCCGAGCGCCATCATCGGCCATTGCACGAAGAAGAAATACTGCATGAACTGGACGATGGTGCCGACCGTCATGCCGGGTTCGCCGGCGATCACGCGCAGGCCGCCGACGTAGACAATCAGCACCAGGCCGATGGTCAGCAGCGCGCCGACTACTGGCCAGCTCGGGCATTCGATGCGCGACTGCGCCAGGTTGCGGCGCATGTATTCGTCGTTGAGTTCGCCGAAGGCTTCGTTCTGGCGGTCTTCGATGCCGAAGCCTTTGACCAGCCGGATGCCGGCAAAATTTTCCTGCGCGAAACTCGACAGCAAGGAGAACTGTTCCTGCGAAGCGGCGTAGCGTTTGCGCACGAAGAACACGATCACGAACACCACCCCGGTCATCAGCGGCAGCAGCACCGCGACCACGGTGGCGAGCTGCGCGTCGATGCTGAACATGACGGTGAAGCCAACCACAAAGGTCATCACGCTGCGGAAGGTGTGCAGCACGCCCATGCCGATCATGTCGGTGATCGCGCGCACGTCCGAGGTCATGCGGGTCATGATGTCGCCGGTTTGTTCTTTCAGGTAGAAGGTGCGGTCGAGTCGCGACAACTGAACGAAAATCAGACGGCGCAGCCGGGTGGAAATTTTGTAGCCGAGCATGATCAACAGCCGGCGCATGCCACGGGCGCACAGGGCGGCCATGGTCGCGCCGAGCAGGTAGAGGCCGCAGACTTTGAGCAGGTAGGGCTTAGTGGCGGTGCCCTGTTCGAGCGCGTCGATCACGTCCTTGGTGAGGAAGGGTAGGGCGAAACCGATCAGTACCCCGAGCACGATCAGGATGGCGCCGCCAAGAATGGCTTTCCAATGGCGCAGGTGCAGCGCGAACAGCGTCACGTCGCGCGGCTGCATCGATTCGGGTGGAGGCATGGTCAAGCGCTAGCGCAGAGCCGCGTTCGTTCCAACTATTATCCTAGTCGCGGATTTCGACGTGGATTTTGTTGGCCTTGAGCAAGGCCTTGGTTTGTTCGGACAACGGCGGGTTTGATGATATGTAGATTCTCGTCAAGGAGGGATGTTTCGCCAAGATGGCGTAGCCGTCTGCCGTGAGCGAGATACCCCTCATGTGAAGAACCTGCAGGTTCTTGATCGCCAGTAGCGTGGGGACCACCTGGTCGTCCAACAGAGGGTTTTTATCAATGTTGAGTCCGGTGATCCGAGAACCCGCCAATGGGACGAGGTCCGCCGATTCGTATTGGTTCTCGCGGAGGCTGAGGTAGGTTGTATCGCAGCCTTGCAACTGCGACAAATCAGCCTGGGACTGGTTCAGATTAATGAGGTTAAAAGGCCTGCTTGCGAGACATGTCAGATCGGCTTTACTTAGGTCAATTCCGTCCAAGGTAACGACTTTCAGCTAAAAAACTTCGAGCAGGGTTTCGACATTGCTTCCCTCAAGGACCGAGGAAGGCTGGATCTTAATGTGGGAGATGTTTTGTCGCCAACGAACTGGGTTGCGGCTCAAAGCTTCGAGATTCTCCGAATGCAAGGGGATTTCAAGTTGCCGCAAGTTTGGAAAATGCCGTGGCAGACTGGTAGCGAACTCTGGTGTGACTTGGCCATTCATCCGGAAAGTTGTGAGGTTTTCCAGCCTACCGAGTTGGGTCAAGTGATCTTGGGTCATCGTCGTTTTTTCTAAAAAGATAATTTCGAGAGTCGGGCTGTTGCGGATGGGGCGCAGAGAGGGAAGTGCGTTCGGTCGATCCGAACCGAAAATTCCGACGACGCTTCGATTCAAACGGTCGAACGGCCCCCAGGAAAATGTCGTTCGTTCGGCGTCGTTAAGTTCGAAGCCCTCGGACTCCATGCGTTCGATAAACCGAACCTCCCGAACCACCGGAAAGATGACGGCGGCCGCCAGGGATAGGAGCAACAACAAGCCGCACAAGATCACCAGCGCGGTGGTGGAAACGCGCTTCTTGTCTGGGGGCTGGGTTGGTTCGGGCATTGGACAATTCTAGCATTGATCGGAGCTGCCGATCAAAGTTTGCCCGAACAAAATGGATGTCTTCCTACAGGTTTCCACGACCAAATCTTGTGAGCGACCGATCAGCAAGATGGCGTCACGGTATTCTGAGATCCATGCGCTTGCGTTGAGCGTTGGAAAGGCAAGAAGGTTTGATGACTTGAGTGGCCAGGTCGACGGCGTCAACGCGTCGATAGCACGTTGATGTTTCGAAGGCCGAGGCGGGTGAATTCGTTCATCAGTTGAATGAGGTCGCCGTGCGTCGAGGACGTGTCGCAGAGAATATTTACCGCGCAGTTGCCACAATCAGAGAGCCGGCCTGCGACCTCGTCTAACTCGGCGCGCACATCATCAATCAGGTATGGTCCATCGGGATGTGCGGAGGTAATTTTCACGTCCCTCATGGCGGCAGGCTGGCCAATCTCTTGCGGGCTAAAGTCCATCTCGGTGAATATGTCCACCGGATCGATCCGGTTTATCATCTGCGTGCTAACGACGAGGCCAGCCAGCTTGTAGACGATTCCGATCGTCGCGAGATGGGCGAGACATTTCACCCACCACGGCAGGCTGTTCCACAGGCCGATGCGGTGACGCCGCCGCGATTCTTTGGAACGGCGTTTGTTCACCGGGACCTCAGGTCGCTGTGTTGTCTTCCAAATCTTTTTGCGCGAGAAGAACTCTTCGTCACGGCGTTTGAGATCGACGATTTCGGATGGTTGGACTCGGGCAGTGGATGATGCTGCATCGGTGGCCGCCAGCCATCAAAACCTTTCAGTTGAAATCGGTGTCCTCATCTCGTCGCGCCGCATGCAAATTTCCCCGCTTGTATCCATGCCGAAAAACAGTCATCCGCGTCCAGTTTGAAAAGTAGCCGCGTAGCGGAGGCACCCTGAGTAGCTCCGGCTGCCGCCCGCCAGGGCAAGGCCGGGGAAATGTGGGGACCAAACTGAGTAGCCGCGTAGCGGTGACACAAAGGCAACTCAATCACAATTGGCCGACGAAAAATTGCCGTTGCGCCTCGGGAGTTCTGACGGAATGACTGCTCGCCGAACGGGAGGTGTCACCGCTACGCGGCTACCTTTCTGGGTCGGGATCGACCCCGGCCTTACCCTGCGGGCGTCAGCCGGGGCTACTCAGGGTGCCACCGCTAACGCGGCTATTAACTCATTCGGCTCGGCTACTTTTCCCGCCAGCTTCATTTGCACGCGCGACAGCTTACTCGGCACGTGGATCTCGCCACCGCGCGCGGTGGTCGCGAACGGCACGTGCTACGGGTTTTCCACGACCAAATCTTGTGAGCGACCGATCAGCAAGATGCCGTCACGGTATTCTGAAATCCATGCGCTGGCGTTGAGCGTTGGAAAGGTGTCTCGGATCTGTGCCTCTTTTTCATCGGCTGGCATGTCGGCCCATTTTGAGGAGCGTTTCAACGCGGCAAAGCGGGTTTGCGAATAGTTCAGGGTCTGCGCCAGAGCGGTGATTTGGGCGTCGAGAAATTCCGATTTTTGGCCGATGATTTTGGCTTTTCCGGAGGCCAGCGAGAACATCCATTGGTTCGCCGTGGGCCCGGGACTCACCGCGACCAGTGGTTCGGCCAAGACGATTGGTTGATTTTTAAATTTCGCATTCGCCGCCGCGGCATCCGCCTCAAAGGCCTCGAGCACCTCCGCGACCGTATATAGTTGTGGGGCATTTTTCAGCGGCAGTTCTTTTAGAACGCCATCCTCGTCGGGGGAGAGAGATTTTCTTTTGGTCAACTTCAGCGACAACTTGCGTACGGCGAAATGCCCGGCCAGCCCGGCAAAGCTGACATGGAAATGCGGGGCTTTGCCGCCTGGAATGTGCTTGGCGACAAAATAGCATTCATATCGTTTCCACGTTTTCTCGCCCGGAAAATTGGCGCCGAGTCCACAAACTTTGCGAACTTTGCCACTGTACAAAGAGATTCGACCGTGACCTTTGCCAACCGACTTTACCTCTGCGGAAAAGCGATACACCTTCCCATTTTTCAGTGCCTGCGGCTGATTGATACTCACATAGTTCGGTGCCGCTTTATTCATCACCGAGGCGAAGACTTCGGGACCATGTTCTCCTTTGCGAACGGCTGGGGGAGCCGTGCCGAGCTTTTTATATTCTTCGAACAGCACGATGTTCCATCCGTTTAAGCCCTTGGAAAAATCGCCGTTGACGAGCAACTCCTTGCCTAGGCCCGCCTGGCCGAAGCTGAGGCTCGTTCCGAAAAAGAACAGGACGACCGAGAAGAAGGTGATGGAAAAGTTCATGTCGCGTAACGTATTAAAAATTAGCGCGGAGGACGATGCCGGTCAACTCGCTGGCGGACTCAGGTGGCTTTCTCTTTGTCCTCTTCGAGATCTTTTTTACGCGAATAGAACTCTTCGGTGCGGCGCTTGAGATCGACCGATTTCGGATGGTTGGACTCGGTCATCTCGGCGCCGAATTGTTCGAGCAGTTTTTTTTGCGCGCGCGACAGTTTGCTTGGCACTTCAACGATCACCTTTACGTGCAAGTCGCCTTGACCGTGACCGCGCGGGGATTTGAGTCCTTGCTTACGCAGTCGGAACAATTTTCCGGACTCGGTCGAGGAGGGCAGTTTGAGTTTGGCGAAGCCATCCAGGGTCGGCACTTGGATCTCGCCACCGAGTGCGGCGGTGGCGAACGGCACGTGCACCTCGGCGTATAGGTCCTCGCCGTCGCGTTCGAAAATGTCGTGTTTGCGCACGTGGATCACCACGTACAAATCGCCGGCGGCACCGCCTTGGCGTCCGGCTTCGCCTTTGCCGCGGGCGTGCAGGCGCATGCCGGTTTCGACCCCGGCGGGGATCTTTAGTTCAATCGTTTGTTTCTTCTTGGCGCGACCTTCACCGCGGCAGGTTTTGCACGGATCTTTGAGCATGTTGCCACTGCCGCGACAGCTCGAACAGGCCTGCTTCATACGGAACAAACCGTTCGAGGTGATCATGTAGCCGCTGCCTTTGCAGGCGGGGCATTCGATGCGGCCACTGCCGCCGGCGCCATTGCAATCCTCACAGGTGGCGTTGGTGCTGTAGGTAATTTTACGGCGCGAACCGAACACCGACTCCTCAAAGTCGATCTCCATGTCGTAGCGCAAATCCGAACCGCCATTGTTGGCGCGGGCGCCGCGTCCGCCACCACCTTGGGCACCGAACAAGTCGCCGAAAATGCTGCCGCCGCCGCCGCCGCCGCCGCCGCCGCCGAAGAACTGTTCGAAAATGTCCTGTGCGTCGGCCGAGGAGAACCCGCCGCCGCCCATGCCGCCGCCTTGAAACGCGTCGTGTCCGTAGCGGTCGTAGGCGGCGCGTTTTTCCTCGTCGCTGAGCACACCGTAGGCCTCGGTGATCTCCTTGAACTTGGCCTCGGCCGCGTCGTCACCCGGATTTTTGTCGGGGTGATATTGCACCGCGAGTTTGCGGTAGGCTTTTTTCAACGCGGTCGCGTCGGCGTCGCGCGCGACCCCGAGGGTGTCGTAAAAATCTGCTTTGCTGGACATCAGGTTCCTTGTTGGTCGTCGGCTGCTTCTTCAGCGCCCTCGGGACCGGTGGACACGACCACCTGCGCCGGACGGAGCAGCTTCTCACCGAGCAAGTAGCCGCGGCGGCTTTGGAACAAGACATGATCGGCTGCCACGTCATCCGACGCCATGCGGTTGATCGCCTCGTGCTGGTTGGGGTCAAACGCCAAGCCGATGGAGTCGACCGGTTTGAGGCCGCTGCGCTGAAGTGTATCGAGCAGCATGGTTTGCACCATGCGAAACCCCTCGATGATCTCGGGTTTGGCGTCTTGGTTGATGGCGTCGGCGATGCCCATGTCGAAGGTATCGAGTGCGGGCAGGATGGATTCGATCAGGCGTTCGTTGGCGCGGATGGTCCACTCGCCTTTTTCGCGTTCGGTGCGTTTGCGGTAATTGTCGAAATCGGCGCGCAGGCGCAGCAGCTGGACTTGCGCGGGTTCGGGTTCGGGCTCCGGTTCGGGCGGTGGCATCTCGATCACCTCAGCCTCTTCGCCCTCGTCTCCCGCGCCTTGTTCAACCGATTTAAACGGATCCAAGGGTTCGGGATCGGCTGTGGTGTCGGTGGCAGCGTCTGCAGAAGCGTCGCTGAGCTCTTCTTCAGGATTGGTGTGTTCATCGTTCATACGTGGCGGCTGATTTCGTTCATAGGGGCAGATTGTCAACAGGATTTGC
>Ga0209186_1000441_pt1 | contig 33929 bp, 23 predicted proteins | sample SidtaG_FD_187426 | JGI IMG/M metagenome (GOLD analysis project Ga0209186, IMG submission 187426) | Marine algal microbial communities from Sidmouth, United Kingdom - Sidmouth_Male2 metaG (SPAdes) (version 2) | ecosystem: Host-associated > Algae > Red algae > Unclassified | place: Sidmouth...
CCACATAGGACATAAAGAAAACATAGTGGGCTTTTTGTAATTAATTCAGAAGAAAGCAGCTGACTCTATGTGTCTATGTGTTATTTTTTTTGAACCACATAGGACATAAAGAAAACATAGTAGGCTTATTGTAATTAATTCAGAAAAAAGCAGCTGACTCTATGTGTCTATGTGTTAATTTCTTGAACCACATAGGACATAAAGAAAACATAGTAGGCTTATTGTAATTAATTCAGAAAAAAGCAGCTGACTCTATGTGTCTATGTGTTAATTTTTTGAACCACATAGGGCATAAAGAAAACATAGTAGGCTTTTTGTAATTAATTCAGAAAAAAGCAGCTGACTCTATGTGTCTATGTGTTATTTTTTTTGAACCACATAGGACATAAAGAAAACATAGTAGGCTTATTGCAATTAATTCAGAAAAAAGCAGCTGACTCTATGTGTCTATGTGTTAATTTCTTGAACCACATAGGACATAAAGAAAACATAGTAGGCTTTTTGTAATTAATTCAGAAAAAAGCAGCTGACTCTATGTGTCTATGTGTTAATTTCTTGAACCACATAGGACATAAAGAAAACATAGTGGGCTTTTTGTAATTAATTCAGAAGAAAGCAGCTGACTCTATGTGTCTATGTGTTATTTTTTTTGAACCACATAGGACATAAAGAAAACATAGTAGGCTTTTTGTAATTAATTCAGAAAAAAGCAGCTGACTCTATGTGTCTATGTGTTAATTTTTTGAACCACATAGGGCATAAAGAAAACATAGTAGGCTATTCGTAATCATTTAGGTAAATAGTAGTTGTTTCTTTTTATAAAAATTGTTTCTTCTTCTCCTTCGACAAGGATAATTTCTATATCTTTAACTATACTTATTAATCACTAACACAACAATAATTTGCATCTAGAAAAATGAGAGTAATATTCTGTGATAGCGGCTTCAGTCCAAAGGAAGTAGATTATATGTATTCTGAAGAATACGCAGTAGCCAAACAACTCAACATCCCAGTGTCTCTAATCAATTTCGAAGCCTTAAAAAGAGGCGATGCGACACAAGCAACCAAGCGCGTCCTTGCAAGTGAAGACAAGACATTAGGAATCTATCGGGGTTGGATGTTAAAACCAAATCAATACGAAACACTGTATGAGGTCTTGCTGACTAAGAATATTCAATTGATTAATTCTCCATCAGAATATAAGTATTGCCATTACCTACCTGAGAGTTACGACCTCATCAGAAATTACACGCCAAAGTCTACCTTCAAAAAACTGGAAGGGGAATTCAAGATTGCTGATTTTGAAAGGGAATTGGCACCATTCGGAAACAATCCAATAGTCATAAAAGATTACGTAAAATCCCAAAAACACTACTGGAAAGAAGCCTGTTTTATCCCTGATGCCTCCAACAAGGAACAAGCGAGATCCGTGATCGAAAGATTCATAGAATTACAGGACATCGACTTAAATGAAGGACTAGTATTCAGAGAATTTGTAGCATTGGAAAAACTCACTAATCACTCCGAAAGCGGTATGCCTCTAACCAAGGAATTCCGTATTTTCATAAAAGACAAAAAGGTAATTGGCACCTACAAATACTGGGATGAAGGCGATTACCAAAGTGTAGAACCAGCCATTGAAGATTTTAAGGAAGTGATTACACAAATCAGTAGCAACTTTTTTACAATGGATATCGCAAAAAGAAAAAACGGCGATTGGATCATCGTTGAACTAGGAGACGGACAAGTAGCAGGATTGCCAGATAATGCAGATAAGTTAGAATTTTATAAAGCATTGAAATCATAACTATCAGTCTTTTAGCTGGCTTAATTTTTGGACAACATCTCTCTAATGCACCACCAAATCATTTTACTCCTCCTTACCTTCCTAACAAGCACTTGGCTATCAGCTCAATGCAATGGTAATATCACAAATTGCGATAAGCGGTACAATGAGGTCTCGATTGTGATGACGCATAACTCCTACAACTGTGCAAAGTCATTTCGACTTCCTAATCAGAATTTGAATGTCCTGGAACAGCTAAATGGTGGCGTGAGAGGACTGATGTTAGATTTTCACACGCACAAGGACGAGATCATGGTGATGCATGGTTATCCGATTTTAGGGTTTGAGAAGGCCAACGTGTCTCTAGGACAAATTAAAACGTTTTTAGACGCTAATCCTCAGGAGATTGTAACCATTATCATTGAAAGTCATGTCAGTGCACCCGACATAGAAAATGAGTTGCAGCGTGCGGGTTTACTCCCCTATTGCCATAGTCAGAAAAAAGAGGCTGACTGGCCCACGCTTAATGAAATGATTGATTCCGGTAAGCGACTCGTTGTGTTTTCGGAAAAAAATGATGGTCTCAAACATCAATCGTGGTATCACTATGCTTGGGATTATATAGTAGACACGCCCTACTCTTTTCACAATATTACGAAGTTTGGTTGTAGTCAAAATCGTGGAGATCAGAGCAACCAATTATTTTTATTGAATCACTGGATTACTAAACGGATATCGGGTACTGGACGCAAGAAACGTGCAGACAAGACTAATAGCTATGAGGTGCTTAGCAATCGGGTAAAAGAAGCGATTGAGGCGTTTGATCGTAAACCGACCTTCCTAGGGATTGACTTTTTTGAAAAAGGAGCGACACTTCAGATTATCAATGAATTGAATGATCCTGATGCTGAGTTGTTGAAATAAGTATTTACTGGGAAACCTGTATTAAGAAAAGGGTTGTGTTCCTTGTTACGAAAGGCCTGCTTGCTGACCGCAGGAAGGTAGGCTTTACTTACAGGAAAACCTTTAGTATGAGGTTTTCCCTTGATTAAAACCAAAGTAAAGAAATACAAACCATCCTAAATCAGCTACGCCTTACAGTTTATTCTCATTGACGATTTTCAGTAGTTCGTCTCTGTAATTCTTGCCAATCGGAATGTGTTTTTTGTCAATTTCAACCATGTTGCCAATAACTGCAGCAATCTTATCCAGTGCGACGATGTAGGAGCGGTGAATTCGCTTAAACAGATTGCTAGGGAGTTTGGCTTCCAGACTCTTCATGGTTTGAAGGGTAACGATCCTAGTATTGTTTGTCATTCGAATGATAACGTAGTCTTTGAGACCTTCGATGTAGTTGATATCCTCGTACTTGACTTTTACCAGCTTCTTATCCGATTTCACGAAGAAAAAATCCTTGCCAGTAGCCAATTCTTCAGGTTCTAGTGATTCTGAAGGCATCTGGCCCACCACTTTATTGACTGCAGTGACAAATCTATCAAATGAAATTGGTTTCAACAGATAATCTGTAACATTGAGTTCGAAGCCATCTAATGCGTAGTTTTGAAAGGCGGTAGTAAAAACGACCTGAGGTGGATTCTTTAATGATTTCAGAAACTCGATTCCAGTCAATTGAGGCATTTGAATATCAAGGAATATCAAGTCAACCGATTCATTTTGAAGTACTTTTAGCGCTTCAATGGCGTTGTTGCAACGTTGTACCAAATTGAGATTTGGGATTTTATCGATGTAAGTTTCAAGTACATCTAAAGCTAAAGGTTCGTCGTCAACGATAATGCAATTTATCATGTTATAATTCAATTTTTAAGTGAACGTTATATTCATCAGGCTGATCATCGATAGACAGCTCATAGTGGCCACCATACAATAATTCCAGTCGTCTTTTAATATTTGTCAATCCAATGCCACCAACGCGCTTACCGTATTGTGTTGTAGGAGAAGAGGCTTTGTTGTTGGAAATGCTTACTTCAACTTCTTTTTCCTGAACGGTCAAGGCAAACCTTACATAACCATTGTTGATAGAGAGGTTTACACCATGTTTAAAACTATTTTCCAGGAACGGAATAAACATGAGCGGGGCAATTTTCTGATCCGTTACTACCCCTTCGATATCAAAGGAAATTTCAATTTTGTTGCCTTGTCTCAACCGTTCCAAATCGAGATAGTTTTGAAGGTATTTGATCTCATTTTCTAGCGGTACTCGCTTTTCGTTACACTCATAAAGCATGTAGCGCATCATTTCTGACAGCTTCAATACGATTTCGGGTGCTTTGTCCGACTTCTTCAATGTCAGTGCATACAAACTGTTTAGTGTGTTGAAAAGGAAATGCGGATTAATCTGAGATTTGAGAAACCTGATTTCAGATTTCATGGTTTGCTTTTGCAATTCGGCGCTTACTCGCTGGCTCCGTTGCCAATCCGTAATAATCTTGACTAATGTTGAAGAGCCGGCTAGCATAAAGGTTAAAAAGAATTGAGCAGATTGTGTGTCCAGCACTTCCTTTTGCATTAAGGTACGGTCTTCAATCAAGTACAGAAATAAATACTGACAAAAAGAACTTATGGGCGTAATCACCATAACCACCAAGAGCAAAAGTATAGAATAATATAGAAAATTAGCTTGATTTAAGTACTTGGGAATCAGATAATACAGATTGAAATACACCACAATGGCATAAAAAACACATCGAACTGATTGATTGATAAACGTTGTAAGATAACCAAGATCAGCACCATAAGTAGCCGTGATTGTTACGATATATAACAGCCACAATAAGACATGGTAGACTCCCCTTCTGGAAAGAAAGTCCTGTATCATTCCCAATACTGATGTATCAAGTGTTTTTGTCATTGGATGCTAAATAACAAGAATAAAGGGTGATTGTCCTAACTAATTAGACAAATTCAAGCATTGATAAGACTAATCCATCCCATTTTCTTGGGAATATATTACTTATTTGTTTCTTTTATGGTAAAATAGTGGAATTCTTACAAATAGCGACGATACTATGTACTTTTACAAATAGGCCTGCCTGCTGACCGAAGGAAGGCAGGACGACACTACGTGCCTTTGTGGATTTGAGTGATTCGTTTTACAAATAGGGATGACACTATGTGCCTTTGTAGACTTGAGTGATTCGTTTTTACAGATGTGATGACACTACGTGCATTTGTAGATTTGTGTGATTTGTATTTTTACAAATAGGTGTCAATTGTTCATTGATCATTATTAATTGTTAATTTCCCCGTGTTTTATGTCGAAAAAGAAGAAAAAAAAATCTAAGCCCAAAAAGTTGAATCTTACCGTTTGGATTTGCACAGCAGTACTAGTAGTATCGACTTTCCTTGCGTTTTACCCTTCACTAAATAATGGGTTCACAAATTGGGATGATGAAGTTTACCTACATCGCAATGAACTGATTTACAACCTTTCGGGAAAGAATATTCAAGAGATTTTTAATATAAATAATCCTGTATCAGCCAACTACCATCCTATCACGGTGCTTTCTCTTGCCATCAACTATAACTTTGGGAAGCTATCTCCTTATGGGTATCATTTAGTCAATTTGTTGTTTCATATTCTAAATACTTTATTGGTTTTTCTCTTGGTATTAAAGCTCACTAAGCAAAAATGGGAGTGGGCACTCATCACAGCCCTAGTCTTTGGGATTCACCCGATGCATGTAGAATCAGTTGCTTGGGTTTCTGAACGTAAGGATGTGCTATATGTCTTTTTTCTGCTAGCAGGGTTGCTTACGTATTTGCGATATACCAAGCATCTAAAACCGTTAGGACTACTATTGCCCTTGGTTTGCTTCGTGTTAGCAGTGTTGTCGAAAGCGATGGCGGTGGTTTTTCCGGTATTGCTCTTGTTGATTGATTACTGGATCAATAGAAAGCCAGATCAACGAATGTTGCTGGAGAAAGTTCCGTTTTTCCTGATCTCTCTTGGGTTTGGTTATTTGGCTTATACCGTGCAACAAGCTGGTGGTGCGGTTCCAGAGGCCACCAATTTCACTTATTTACAGAAAATATGTTTTGCCTCCTATGGTTTTGTGATGTATATCGCCAAACTATTTGTTCCGATTCAGCTATCAGCATTTTATCCTTATCCTAGTGTTTCTGAATCAGGATACATGCCTGTGTTTTATTATATCGCACCAGTCATCGCTTTACTTTTGGTTGGAATGATTGGCTGGTTTTACAAACGAAATAAGGTCATTGCTTTCGGGATGGCGTTTTATCTCATCACGATTGCATTAGTCTTACAATTTATCTCGGTTGGCGCTGTAGTGATGGCAGAACGCTATTCCTATCTACCATATGTTGGTCTAGGTTTTATCCTAGGCGGTGGTTTTTCGTATTTGTATCGATCTGAAACCATTAACAAACAGCTAAAAATGGGGATTGCTGGAATTGCAGGAGGTTATTTTATCCTTATGGGAATGTTCACTTTCCAACAATCAAAGGTATGGTATAACAGTGAAACGCTTTGGAATCGGGTCATTGACTTACATGGGTATAAAGTTGGTAAGGCGTATAAGAACAGAGGGAATTATCTAGCAAAAAATGGACGGGTAGCTGAAGGGATGAAAGATTTTGAGGTTGCTATTCAATTATCACCTAACGATCCAGACATCATTGAATCCCTAGCGAATTCCTACGCATCTCAAGGACAATTGGAGAAATCTTTGCCTTATTTTAATCGAGCATTGGAATATTCTAAGAGTAATCCTAGTGTTTACTACAACAGGGGAATTGTTCATGCTCAGTTAAAACAATTTGAGAAGGCCATGCAAGACTTTAATATTGCAGAATCCAAGGGACAATCCCTAATTAGTATTTTGCCCAGTCGTGCTCATTTATGGCTAGAATTGCAGCAATACGACAAATCGATTGCAGACTATAATCTGCTGATTCAGAAAAAGCCAAAAGAAGGCCGTTTCTATCTGTCACGAGGAAAGGTGCATTATACAAAGAAAGACTACGCAGCAGCCATGAAAGACTTTGATATGGGGCAAAAACTGCTACCGAATATTGGAGAGTCCTACTATTTGAAAGGATTGACGTTCCTACAAATGGGTGATAAGGCGCAAGCGAAACAGCATATTGCCAAGGCGCAACAACTAAAACACCAGATTCCTAAACAAATATTAGACGCCTTAAACTAACATATTATGAATTTAGATGATATCTTGTTTCACCTTGGCGAAGACCGTGAAAATTACTTCAATGCGGTCTGTCCGCCAGTCGTACAGTCAGCGAATTTCGCCTTTCGTGATGTCCAACACTTTCGGGAATCGCTTTCAGATGAATTGAATCATTCTATTTATACTAGAGGCAACAATCCTACTGTTGCCATCGCTAGAAAAAAAATCGCTGCGCTCGAGCAAACAGAAGACTGCCTACTGTTTAGCAGTGGCAGTGCCGCCGTTGCTGCGGCAGTACTGAGTCAAGTGCAACAAGGCGATCATGTGATTTGTGTACAAGCGCCTTACAGTTGGACCTATAAGCTGTTGAGTCTGTTCTTACCAAGGTTTGGGGTCACCACTACCTTTGTAGATGGGACTTCAATGGCAGCGATACAAGAAGCGATTACACCGAAAACTAAGGTATTATACTTGGAAAGCCCCAATTCGCTTACCTTTGAGTTACAAGATCTGGAGCAATGCAGTCAATTGGCAAAAGCACATGGCCTGGTATCTATCATTGACAATAGTCATTGCAGTCCACTCTATCAGCAACCAGCCAAGTACGGGATTGATTTGGTAGTGCATTCGGCCACTAAATACCTAAATGGACATAGTGATATCATGGCAGGAGCCATTTGTGGTAGTCATACCTTGATTCAGCAAATCTTTATGTCTGAGTATATGACGATTGGGGCGATCTTGTCACCACACGATGCCTCACTGCTGATTAGAGGATTGCGGACGTTGAAGCTCAGAGTGGAGCAATCGGATAAAAGCTGTGCTGTGATTACAAGTAAATTGGTGGATCATCCAGCGATTGAACGGTTATATTATCCGTTTGCTGCCGATCACCCTCAGTTAGCACTAGCGAAGCGGCAGATGGGTGGTACTGGTGGCCTCTTTACTGTTGCACTGAAGGCAAAAAGCATCGCAGATGTGGAGCGATTCTGTCAACAGTTGCAGCGATTTCTGTTGGCGGTGTCTTGGGGTGGTCACGAGTCTCTATATCTGCCGATCTGTGGATTTTATGGGGTTGCGGGGCGTGACGATCCACCTGCTCCTTGGAACTTAGTACGGTTTTATGTTGGCATCGAGGATACTGACTATCTGATGTCTGATTTGGAGCAGGCGCTTTCAGTACTTTGAACGACATTCATCACCTACACAAGGAAAGAGCTGGTGTTTTATAGAAACAAATGACTGATTTCTTGATTACTCCAGTCTCAAGTTAGATTTTGCTGCGGCATAGGTGCCTGGAAGGGGCGACCGTAGGGAGCAGACTGCTGACCGTAGGAAGGCAGGCCGAGCAGACTTGCGAGCGTGGAAGGGCCCGACGCTTGCGTATGTCAATAGCAAGGGGATGCCCCAAATATTACTTAAACACTAAACAGTTACCAGATAGATCTCTCACTTCCAAAAAAGAAGTAACAGATCTTTTAGTTCAAGAGGTCAGTGAGCTGCAGAGAGCGACCATTTTATAACTAGGGACAGCTTCGTCTGATGTTACGCAGCTTTACCTAAGAAAAATACATAGTACAAACAACTAAATATCAATCACTTACAATTGCATTTATTTTTATCCACATATGACTGTAACATTTTTGTTTTATGAGAAATTAATAGCTGTAACATTTATTAATTTTTATATAAACAAAAAATAACAGTATTATCATGAAACAGTTTTCAATTTTATCATTAACAAAATTGGCAGTCGTATTTTTAGGAATATTCCTAGTAACTTTTTCGTCTTGCAAGCAAGATGAAACTATCGACTTAACCGTAGAAGAAGAATTGGCAATCAGTGATGACGAATCACTCATTGCTAACAAGTACATTGTAGTATTTAATGAAGATTTTGTTCCTTCATCAAAAAGTCGAAATCAAGAATTTACAGATCGTTTAGCAAAGCAGAATTTCTCAGAAGCGCACAGAACAGCAACGACACCAAAAATCAAAAAATTTGTAACAGACAACAGCATTGAGCAATCAAGAGTAACAGACATATTTACTGCTGCTTTTACAGGATTTACAGCTGAATTGACCAAAGAACAAGCAGCAGCACTTGCAGACAACCCTAATGTAAAAGGAGTTGAGCAAGACAGAATTATCACCCTAGACGTCGTAAACGAGAAAGGAGGAGATATGAATTCACCCGACTTTGAGAGAGCTCAATTTACATCTTGTGGTGTGACTAGTGCTGGAGGATCAGGCACAGGACCTTCCACTAAATGGATATGGATTATTGACACTGGACTTGACTTAAACCACCCGGATCTTAACGTACAAACATCAGCACCATTTGCAGCTTCTTTCGCTGGTGGAACTGCACAGGATTGTAACGGACACGGTTCGCATGTAGCGGGTTTGGCAGCTGCGATCAATAATACGATTGGTGTAAGAGGCGTTTCTGCAGGAGCAAGAGTTGTTCCAGTTAAAGTATTCCCGAGTTGTTCTGGTTCTACTACATTGACAAGAATTCTAAATGGAATCAACCACGTCGCATTATATGATATTTCTGGCGATGTAGCGAATCTAAGTTTAGGAGGTTACTATGGATCATTTTGTAGCATTTTTTCTTCCTATATCTCTGCGATTGCGGGATTGGCTAGTAATGGAACAATGGTAGCGATTGCTGCAGGAAACTCTTCTGCAAATGCTGCTTTATATCAACCAGCATGTGTGAACATGTCAAATGTTTATACTGTTGCGGCAATGAACTGTATCAATCAATTTGCCACTTCTTATTCCAACTGGAATATGAACCCAGTTGATTATATCGCTGCAGGTACTGGTTTATACTCTTGTAACTGGAATGGTTCTTATACTTACAAAACAGGCACTTCAATGGCTGCTCCAATCGTTGCTGGTATACTCCATGCAAGACAAGCTGCTCCATTGACAGGTGGTTTTGTTCTTCGTGGCGGAGAATTTTATCCTATCGCAACAAGATAGATAATAAGATTTCATTGTGTTTTATTTGGTAAGGAAAGAGACGCTCAAATTAATGATTAGTGTTCAATTATTTACTTAGAATTTTTGAAACGTTTTTGAGTCATTGTTAACTAATCTATTGAGTGGTCTCTTTTTTTGTTATTATCTATGATAAAAGCTTAAAATAGTTTTGTTTGGGCGTGTTAATCGGCTATTCAAACGCTCTTCGTTCAAACAACACCTCCTATCCGGCGCGCTATCCATAAAACAAACAAGAATACTCGACCAAGAGTGAAAGTGTGGCATTCTCTGAATTTCAACGAGCTACCCCATCATCCAATACAACCCCAGATACAAGATACCAGACAGCATGATCCACTTTGCCAGTTGACTGACATGTGCAAAATCCGCCGACTCCTTTGCTACAGCTAACCGACTCATAGCATACAGCAACGGCACAATAATACCGATAATCAGATACCAGAAACCAGTCATCAGGAACTCCCAGTACAACCAATGCCAGTAAGTCAGATAAAGGAGAAAAGCCAGTAAAATCACCCCAAACACCAGTGCGATGTACTTCGTTTTGCGGATTCCCAGAACAATAGGTAATGTCTTACAGTCATGTTGTTGATCACCAGTGACATCTTGCATGTCCTTGACAATTTCACGGAACATGGTGCTGTAAAATGCGAAACTCGCATATCCCATAAAAATGAAATAGATATAAGTAGCAGAGATCGGTGAAACCTCTAGGAGCTGCGCATAGGCTTCGCGTTCTGCAAACATCACCAGCACTGCCACCATAGCACAGAACAAGGCGATCAGCAAATTACCCAACAGCGCCACCTTCTTCAAATGATAGGAATACAGCCACAAGGGAACCGCAAACAAGGGGAACAACAGCACTAAAGGCAGATTTTCGACCCGCCACGCTACGAAAATGGCAATTGCGAGTCCTAGCATGTTTAAACTGTAATACCACCGCCACGCCGCCTCTTTTGAGATCTGGCTGCCGATGATCTGTCTATCTGGTTTATTGATCTTGTCGATTTCATAGTCGTACAAGTCATTGACGATGTAGCCTGCCCCAGCAATGATGATGGTGGTAAACACAAGGAGGAAAAACTCAATGTGGGATAATGTGGGTGTAATTTGATGCGCTTGGTAGTAAGGTTCCAGGATACAATAGCGCAATAAGTATTGTGTCAATCCGACGATAATCAGATTTGGAAAACGCATTAACCGTATGAATGCCCAAAGCATAGCGGGATTACTGATTATCGCGCCACTCGTACACCCATTTGGCTTGGATTTGCTCAAGGTGGCCTTCGCTGCACTGTTCTCTCGTGCCTTCGAAGTTCTCTACCTCTAATATCCATTCAATTAGTTCTGTAAACCGGATTCGGTAAATCTTTGATTCCGTAAAGTCATCGCCAAAGCGGTCATAGAGCTTCATGGCAATATCTTCGTGGTCAGGCCAGTTAATTGGTAAGTCTTCTATATCAAATCCCATATCAGGTGGTCGATTTTTTGATTAATGTTCGTGTCCGATAATCCCAGATTGGTCTGGTATCGTGACTTCAATTACTGCATCTTTTTCTAGGATAATACACTGACAAGCCAAGCGTGATTCCAATCTTGGGTTGATTGCCCGATCGATAAAATCTTCTTCCTTGTCACTGATTTCTTCTAGGAGATCTTCTCCTTTATCCACATAAATATGGCACGTACTACAAGCACACACACCGCCGCAATTGTGATTCAGATGAATATCATGATCTTCTGTCACTTCTAGCAAACTGTAACCTTCTTCAGCTTCAACTGTGATCGGTTTGAGTGCTTCTTCTTCAAATTTAAATGTAATTTTTGCCATATATCAATTAATAATTTCCATTTTCAACTGCAAAAGTAATTTTTCTTAGTCCTTTTTCCTACTATTTAAAATACTTTCGGTCATTATTCTGTAAATCTGTTTTTGTTCGGGGAACTGGCTTAGATAATCCATATGACGCTCAATCGTTTGTTCGTCTCCTCTTGCTGCTGGTCCTGTTTGGATATCTGCTGCTTTATTTCCCTTTATCTTATTAACAGTTTCATTGATCAAGGGTTTAAGAATCTCGAAACTAATTTGCTCTTTGTCTAATATCTCTTCTGCTAGCGCCAGCATTCGATTCGTAAAATTATTGACCATTACTGCTGTTACATGCAATATCTGTCGTTCTTCTTCTGTGATTTCATACACATTCCCTGAAGTCTCGTTGGCGATGGCCTTCAACTGTTCTAGTGTGTTCTGATTGCCTCCATTGATACAAATTGGAAGTGTGGTAAAGTCAGGACGAATGCCTTTAGTAAAGGTTTGTAAAGGATAGAAAATACCATAGTTTTCGAAATAACTGCTTATCGTTTGAACTGATGTTGATCCAGAAGTGTGTGCGACTACTTTAGTTGGCTCTAACTGCTTGGCGAGTGCTTTGGCTACGGTCTCAATCGCATCATCGTGTACTGCAATGATATATACGTCTGCTGTGTTCTCAATTTCTTTTAAGTCATTACAGTGTTTAGCCTTGACTTGATCTGCCAGTCGCTTTGCTTTTGTCTGTGTTCTGCTGAATATTTGTTGGACGGGGAATCCCAATTCTGAAAAACGCAGGGCGAGGTGTGTACCTACGTTCCCAGCACCGATTACTGTTATTTTAAGTGTATTGCTCATTTGGTTTTGGATAATGTTTCGTGCTTACGAATTAGTCGATGTATTGAGTCTATTGGAGTTAAGCTCATTGTTCTTGGTATTATTTTCTTCTTGTTCTTCAATTTTAAGTAAATTAAATCAGCTCAACCATAGTGGAAATTCTTTCAGGTATTTCCATTCACCATTCATCTTTTCAAATAATATAATTCCTCCTGAACCATGCGTCCATCCTCCACTTCCTGAATACTCAATCAACGCAAGAGTATTTTCCTGATTAAATATAGGCGCAGAATAATAATGCTTTCCTCCACTTCCGAATAATCTCCTATACTCTTCCCAATAATCAGTTGTATCGGAATGAGTTATTTTTGCCAAATCTGATGGTTTCAATAACCAAATACTACTCATCCTTGCACTATCCCATAACATTGTTTCAGAATGCAAATTGCTAAGCATGAAATTAATATCTTTTCGAGTAACTAATGTATCACTTAAATTTTTGATAACATTTTTAATGTCCTTCGAGTGCTTGGCTGCAAAACATCCAACCTTTGTCTTTTCCCGCAAATCAAGTTTAAATGAATCTTTAGTAAAAAGGAAATTCATGAATTCATAGATATTATCTCCTTCAATTACCTTGTATTTTGTACTCAATTCTTCAAAGTTGTTTGTCCTTATTCTTGATACATAATTCTTATAATCAGTCATAAAAAAGGAAACAATAAGTACAATAAGAAACCCGCAAACAACTATTCCTAGGTTATAATTACCGAAACTCTTTCTATATCGATTGTTTCTTTTCATTTATATTGCCGAGAACGGTTTGGCTATGGGGCGTTTTAATTCCCTATAGCTTTTATTGTGGGTAGTTTATTTATCTTGAAATAGAGTTTTACTACCTGTATATTCAGCAGACATTGAATTCTTCTCTTCCTTTTCTGTTGTTTTGATTCCTAATTCTTCCTCCATAAATTTCAATTCTTCTTCACCTATCTCTAATTCTAATACTTGAGAAGAATATTCAATAACAATTTGATTGTTTGAAAATTTTATATCACCAGATCCCTTCATGTAAAACTCTCCGACATCAGGTAATGTTAAAAAATTAATTAGATATATTTCCAACTCCTCGGCGAATGACTCTGTATGATCTATCTCAACACCATCAATCATAGTCGATATTGTTGCTTGGTCTCCTCCACAATCCCAACTAACTATAATCCTTTTACCTTCCGTTAACATTGAAAGCAATTGCTTTTTAAGATTTAACCCATTCATTTTTCTTTGTTTTTAACCAATCCAGTTCATTTTTGTCTGGACTGAATTGCCATTTCTCTGTAAACTTAAAGTCCTTTAAAAAGTTCTTGATGGTACTCTCCTTACTTAGTAACGAGTTCAGTTCTTTTGCTTCTTCAAAACCCAAAAAATCATTAGCTAAACATACACCGAAATCACTTAATGTGATTAACAAAGAAGATTTTAAATTTGATTTCATTAGTGGTGCAAAAACAAATTTTTCAAGTTTTGAATTATTAATCGTTGGAACACGAATTTTTTTGCTAATATATTTATCGTTATTGGAAAGCCAATCAGTTAAACTTGGTACTTGGCCATTACAATCTTCTTTTAAATGTTCAATTGCAATATCTCTAACTAGTATTACCGAATTATCGTCGTTTACAATATAATCTTCAAATTTTTTTATTGCCAATTCTACTCCAAAAAGATTATGTAAAATTAATCTATGTTTAAAATGGAAATAAAATAGCTTACTCGAATCTATGAATTTATGAATCTGGTAGTAATCCTGTTCAATTCCTCCAAATTTTCTAGCAGAGATCATGCTATGCTCCCAAATATTCATATTTATATTTAACTATGCACAAAGTGACTATCAGTGGTAACACTTCTTATTTCGCCTCACTAACTTTTTGCTTCCGCTTTGATCGAATTCGGTAAATCATACTAAAAAACAAGCCAAACAAGGACAACAGACACCCAAACCATACTAGATTAATCCAAGGGAACAATATCGCTTGTAGTACTACATATTCCTGTCTAGGTTTGGATTGCGCCATTTCAATGGTGATGGTCCGCTCCTTAGGATTCACTTTAGGAAATTTAAACAGCAGTCCCAATTCATCAATCTTGTCATCAATGCTAATGCCAAACGTTTCTCGAATCAAGTAAATGGGCTCCGCTTTCCATACTTCATCAGTATCGAGCTTTCTAGCCACTAAGTTGGCTGCCACGGGAATATCTCCTGGTTTTTTAACGTAATTTTCATTCGTAGGTTGTTGGTTAAACCCTTCAAAAACGATGTAACTTTTACTTGCCCAAATCGTATCTCCTTGTTTTAGAATATAAGGCTCGTACTGCAGGGAATCTAATTGCTTTTGCTCTGCTTCCTTATCCACTTCACGGATCGGTAAGGCAACTATGTGCGTAAATATATCTTTGTGTACGTAGTGTTTTGTATCTGGATTGGAAGCTTCAATCTTCGTCATCATCTTATTATACAAGACATTAGGATGCAAGTCAAACTCTTCCGTTACCTTTCCATCATCATCCAAACGCTTATAGTTGATATTAAATTTCCTAGTAAAACCACTAATATCATCGCCTTCATAAGTCACCAGATAATCTGACATTTTGGTAGGCAAACCTTTCGGTAATAAGATGTTTTTATCTGCTTCCTCTTGGGTAAATCCTTCAATCATACTGGCATCCATAAACCCTTTGGAAACAAAATCTTTGTTGACACCAGAAAACAGTACACCGATCATCAGTATCCCGACGCCCAGGTGCCCCATTGCAGAACCAGCCATCTTTACATTAAACCGTATGATCGATATCAGGTAATTAAAATTAATCAGTATCGAGAAAACGCCTGACCACAACAACAGTTTATATTGCCATGCATTGATATTCCCAGTCCAAGCCACTACAAAACTGATAAAAGAGGTGGCGATGGCTGTAAAACCAATGTGTCGCACCAGTTTACTGATTCGCTCATTCGAAAGCGAATCCTGTTCCTTGTATCGTAGGTACTGCGCAGCACCAGATAGAATCGCCAACAGCACACCAATCCACAGTTGATAGCGATTGTAGTGGTCGATGACATCAATAGGCGGGCGACGTTGCCAGCTTTCCGGCATTCCTAATGCTTCAAATATTGTATTGTAGACAGGTATTGAGGTCGTAAACGTAATTAGAATTGCAGAAAACAGCAGCACCAGTGCACCGATGAAGATCCAAAACTCTCTTGAGTACACACTTTCTTCGCGTTTAGGCGACGGAATGCCTTTCCTCCTATAAAAGAATAAGCCCAATGGTGGTAACAAAAATGCCAGCACAAAACCAACCAGTTGCCACTCCATCCCCATTTCTGTAAAGGCGTGCACGCTCGTGTCTCCTAGGATCCCACTACGTGTCAAAAACGTAGAATACAGGATAAAAACGAAGGTCAGGATATAGAAAATATAGGTCGTCTTAATACTGTATCCAGTACTTTTCGCAATCAAGTTTGTATGAATACCTGCAATCAAAATGATCCAGGGGACTAATGACATATTCTCTACTGGATCCCAAGCCCAATAACCTCCAAAACTCAAGGCTTCATAAGCCCACGCGCCTCCCATAAGGATTCCAAGTCCTAGGATAGCGCCTGAGAATAGCGCCCACGGTAATACAGGTTTCAGCCATTCCTTGTGCTTACCAGTCCAAAGACCAGCCACAGCAAACAAAAACGGTACACAGGTTGAGGCAAAGCCTAAAAACAAGGTGGGCGGATGAATTGTCATCCAGTAATTTTGTAGTAAAGGGTTCAACCCATTTCCATTAATAAGCGAGGTATAATTAGGATTGGAGAAGATAGGTGCTTCTCTCACATCGCGCGTCAAGACCAGCGGATTAGAGCCAATTTTGAAAAACTCATCTCCATAATAGAAATAGAGCCCTAAGATCATAGACACTAGGAATATCTGGATACATGCCAGCATACTCATCACTGGTGCCTCCCACTCTTTGGCAGTAAACATCAGTACAAAACCTAGTATAATATGCCAGAACATCCACAGCATGAAACTCCCCTCCTGCCCTTCCCAAAACGCTGAGAAAATATAGCTAAAATCGAGGTCATCACTCACATGTTGTAATGCGTAATCATATTCATAGTAAGCGTTGATCATCACATAAAACACACAGGAGATCACAGTAAAAATGCTAAAGCCGTGGATGGTGAATGCTACTCTGCCAATCCGTTTCCAAGATTCTTGAAGGGTTAAATCTTTGGAATTTGTGGCTGCAAAATAGCTAACTGCCGCTAAAATGCTGGACACAAATCCGAGAATAATACAGAATTGGCCGATCTGGCCAGGTAATAGGTGTTCGTTTATATACTCCATACAGCACTAAGTGCGACTACAATTACTGATACGTAATTTCTTTTAATCTAACTTCCTCTTCAACATACTTTGAAGGGCATTTCATCAACATTGACGTAGCTACAAACTCCTCTCCTTTCATAGCTCCGGTAAGCACAATTTCTTCCGATCGCTCAAAATCCTGCGGTTTGGCGTCTAGTAAGACCACTTTGCGCTCTACTTTGTCCTGATCCGTCATATAAAAGCTGAAGTAATTTGGGTTTTCTTCGGGATTGTAATACATCTCCTTATCCTTTGACAACTGCCCAACAACCTGAAACTTTTGATTTGGTCGTTTTGCAGCATCAGCAAAAGAAACGTAAGGGCTCATATCGCCAACCATAGACGTTAGCGCCACGATAGCAATTATGATTAAAATCCCACCAATTAAATGTGTCTTTTTCATGTTGCAAGTACTTTGTCACAAAAATAACACATTTTCAGCAATCATGTTGACCTTATTTAGATTTATATTTCATCTAAATAGTGTTTATCAATAAAACTAATGCAAACTAATTGATTTTGATAGGACTGTTCAGTTTTTTTTGGCCTGCCTGCTGTGCAACGAAAGGCAGGGCTTCCATCAGCTTATTTACATGCGCTGTTGTCGGTGTATTCCGTGCTCGTTGTTCAGATTCTGATCATTAGATATTAAATTACCCACTGTCGTGGAATTACCATCATACCGATTGTATGTGGCTCCTGTTACAAGAGCTCGGCCTGCCTTCCCGCGGTCAGCGGACAGGTGCTACCCACTGCTCCTGCGTCGCCCACTCCATCCACCTAAGCCGGTTGTTGTAATTGAAGGTATATTAGAGCACTGAAAGTGCCGCATCTGCCAGCCCAGGGTAAAACCGGGTAAAACCCTGGGTTTTAGAGCCCAGGTCCAATTGAGTGCTGAAAGTACGATATATAACATCCAAATTGCTGTTGTCACACTTTCAAGAAAACCAATCGTCTCAGTACCACCTCCATTTTACAGAAGTTGCAGAACAGCATCCCATTTATCATTAAAATCATTAACTTTGCGACCTAAAAAATTGAATAATATCATGAGTGCAAAAGTAGTTGAGACCAAGGAAATCACAGTAAAAGTAGGACTTGATCAGGATAAAATGCCCATTCACATGGAATGGATTGCAGCCGATGGGAAATCAAATGAGGTAAAAGCAATGTTACTTTCTGTTTTTGATAAGGAATACAAAGATACTTTTAAGATTGATCTGTGGACGAAAGAAATGCAGGTGGTTGAAATGGATCGATTGTTCTATCAAACACTTAAAGGGTTAGCAGATACTTATTTCAATGCCACTAAAAACAACAAACTGGCATCAGAAATGCGCCAGTTTGTCGAGTACTTCGGAGAACAAACGGGTTCGCTCCCAAAGTAACTATATATTAAATGTAGATTAAAAAGGCTCTTTTTGTAATGATTATTGTTTAGTTATTAATGATTAATTATAGCTTAAATAAGAGAGAAACACAGCTGTAAATGATTAGTGATTAATTTAAGTCTAAATGCTCTTAAAGAATAGAAACCTTTTTGTTGAAAGTGGTCTCTCCTATAATGACTTGAAGGAAGTAAGTTCCTTTTCCTAGGTTGTAGTCTAGCTCAAGTGTTTTTGTAGTGATTCCGCTTTCTAATGTTATCGTTTCATGCATTACGTGTCTGCCCATCATATCAAACAACTGCAATTCTGCCTGGACATTTGTTGGTGTTTCAAACGCTAAGGTTAATTGGCCTCCAGTTTTTACTGGATTTGGATAAAGTGTAAAAATCGGTTGATCGACATCAATTCTAACAACTCTAACTTCTGAGAAAACCGCTTCACCGTTAATATCCACTACTTTTATTCTGTAGTAGTTTGCTCCTGCGCCTGGTTGGTTATCTGTAAAAGTATAAGTAGTAGGTACGCTGCTATTTCCTACAGCATCCATAGTACCTATTTCTTCAAAAGATTCTCCGATTTGGCTGCTTTCAATGATAAATTCATCATTATTTAGTTCTGATCCAGTGATCCATTGTAACAAGACACTTCGATTTTCAATTTTGGCGGTAAATTCACTAAGCTCAACAGCTAATAAATCACAACTCTGATTATCTATAGCTCCTGTCGCCACTGCGCCTGTCTGATTAATGATATCACCATTTGATCCTGCAAGTGCGCCTACAGTAGAACCTGTACAGTTACTAACTGAATTGACATTGGTACCCGGAGTTCCACCAGTAGTTGACACCAAGACAGTTGCTGGATATGTGGTTTTAAATTTCACCACACCACCTGATCCGCCACCACCTGGTCCCCAACACCTGGGGGCTGAGAAATCATTAACATCACCTCCTTTTCCGCCTTCAATCTCAACGTTTAAGGCTGTTGTATATAACTGACAATCCAGAACTACGCTACCTCCAGCGCCTCCGCCTCCGCCACCGTCACCTCCAGCTGTAACAGGCACGTCCTCACCATTTGAGATTATCGAATTAGCGTTTCCGGTAATTTGATTGGCTATGATAATAATTATACCACCTCCAGCTCCTCCGGAAGTACCGACATTATTATTCCCATGACCAGCGCCTCCGCCACCACCAAGATAAATCCTATTGTTTTTAAAGAGTGGATATCCACCGATTCCTGGGTTTGTACCTTTACAAAGAAATAATCCAGTTTCGCCGTTTTCACCACCAATTCCACCGATAGCAGTATTACTACCACCAGCACCACCAGCATTGTGATCGTTACCTCCACCGCCTCCATTGGCGCTCGCCCCTTTCCCATATAATTGAGTAGCGGGCAATACCGCAATACTTTCCCCTTTCTTTCCGCCATCATCCGAACTAGGATAATAGTAATCAGGCCGAATTGTTAAAAAGTTACAGCTAAACCCAGAATTAGCAAAGGCGCCACCTCTAAATCCTTTTTGAGACATATCGATATTGGCTGCTAATAGGAGATGGTTGGCTTCAAGCACAAAAACACCACCCTCAGAACCGTTCCAGGCTGGAGCATCGACTGTAGCGCTTACCACCACGTCAGAATAAACTGGAATTTTGATAATTTGTACAATTCCGGTAGGATCGTAAGTATATTCTAATAAATAGTCAAGAATTAACGCACTACCGATGATATCACAAACCTTAGCAATTTCAAAATTCCCAGCGCCATTGTAATCTGTAATACTCCCAAATGCAGTAGTATTTGTTTGATTTACAACAGCACCTTGCATCTGAATTACTAGAATTTTATCGTTAATAGCAAAACCAGAAGGATTAGCTACATCTATTGATGCATTTACTGCATTTATAGCTGTGGCGACAGTCTGAGTATAGAATTGTGTTCCGGAAATGGAAACCTGTGCGAAAACAGATGAGGATAATAAAACAAGCAGGAATACCTTTAGTATTGTAAAAGTATACTTCATATCTAGGTTCTTAAGTTCAATTATGGATAAACAATCTTATAATTATAAGACGGAGACAAAACTAAATGTCACATCCAATAATTACAAACCACAAATATACTATAAAGAATGTTTTGGATTAAGCAATTTATTGATTTTTACTGTATTCACGCCTAATGACTTAGTTTGGATTTGTTGATTGGAAACAACTATTGCTCTTGTCTACATTGAAATAAACAATTGAAAAACAATCAATAACAATTTGTACTGACTTCAGTTAAAGTCATTATTTCCAGACTGCTGTATTCCCTAAAATCAATTGAAAAAAGAATGTTTTGAGTTTTTAAGGAATTATCATTTTGAGGAGGCTATATTGTCCCTTTGTAGTATAAAAAGGCCATCTGATTCCAGATAGCCTTCTATACTTGTAATTTCAAATGTTACTTACTGAAAGTAGACCAATGTCTCCGCATCAGCATTATTAAACAAAGTACATTCTCCACCACTAAATGGAATCACTCCAGCAGTAATGGTTGTTCTACCTTCAGTGCCTTGAGGATCGTAAATACCATCTGCAAGTGAAATGAAAATAGATTCTGTTGAACCACCAAACAATATTCCATTGTTGCCATTGTAAGTAAAGGTGTGGAATATTCCTGTATTGCCTAAATAATTCCAGTTTGGATTTGTAATAATATTCCAATTGAATGTTAATCTTGGATCAGATGGCATTCTTACTGTTATTGGACCAGGACCAGCATCTATAAGGTTCAACTCCGTTACATCAATTCGGACTGAAATCGGAGACAGTCCTGAGATATTGCCTGGAATAAGTGTAGTGGTCAGTGTCAAATCAGGACAAAGGTTGATACAACCTGATTGATCAGCCGTAATTGGCTCTGTGATACTCGCTTCCACAAAATCACAAGGATCCATGGGGTCAGTTGCATCATTACATTCTGTATTGTTCCTCACACCATCTCCGTCACAATCCAGCATTGCTAGTGGATCATTGGGGTCTGTTGTAAGTACCACACAAATATCCGTATTGTTATCGTCCGCAATTAGACAATAATCACATGGTGTTTCTTCAATAAGTACACCATCTACAGAAAAACAACCTTTACTATCGGTTACTGTAACCATGTATGCACCAATAGCAAGACCAGTAGCGGAAGCTGTTGTTTGATTACCCGCATTAGCATCCCACAGATAAGAATAAGGCAAGTGACCGTAGGAAGCAGAAACAACTGCAGCGCCATCTGTTTGTCCACCACAACTGACTTCATCGGTTTGAGTAAATACTATTAAATCTGGTACAGAAGAGGCTGGTACGGAAATAGTTGCGACTACAGAACATCCATTAGCATCAACAGCAGTAACGGAGTACATGCCTGTCGATAATCCACTTGCAGTAGCTGTCATGGCTCCTGAGCTCCAGGTATAAGTGTAGCTAGTAGTACCGCCTGATATCAAGATCGTAGCTGTTCCATCGTTTGAGCTACTACAGCTGACTTCTGTAGCAATTATAGTGTCGGCAGTCATTACTGGTGGTGCTGTGATTATTACACTTTCTATTAAAGCACAACCGTTGGCGTCTGTAAGTGTTACCGTATGCATTCCTTCTGCTAAGCTGATTGCCGTTGCTGTGGTTTCTGTGTTATCCCAAAGGATGGAATAGCCTGGAGTTCCACCGTTTGCTGATATGCTTGCAGAACCATCATTCAATCCATTACAGGAAACTTGGCTGATAACTGTTGTGCTTGCGGTCAGTGCATCTGGTTCGGTGATCATTACACTTTCTACAACAGAACAATCGTTGGCGTCAGTCAATGTAACCGTGTGCGCTCCTGCTTGAAGACTGATTGCAGTTAGGGTGGTTTCGCCGTTATCCCATAAAACAGTGTAATTTGGAATACCGCCAGTTGCAGATATATTAGCGGAGCCATCACTGAGACCATTGCAGGAAACAGGGCTTAGGATCGATGTACTGACTTCTATTGCCGTTGGGCTTGTTATGGCAATGCTTTGTACTACGACACAGCCATTAGTGTCTGTAAGGATTACAGAGTGCGTGCCAGCTGATAAGCCAGTAACAGTTGATGTAGTCGCTCCGCTGTCCCAAATGTAGGCATAGCCTGGTGTACCACCTGTTGCTGATATGCTTGCAGCGCCATCATCACCACCATGACAGGAAACCATGGTGTTGGCAGTAACTGTTGTTGTGATTGCTGTTGGTTCTGTGAGCAGGACGGATGCGGTGAAACTGTTTCCTGTGGCTTCTGTTACTGTTACGGTGTGTGTACCTGCTGATAGCGCTGTGGCGGTTGGGGTGGTTTCTCCATTGTCCCACACATAAGTATATGGGAGTGTGCCATCAGACGCAAGCACTGTTGCTGATCCACTGCTGTCTCCGTGACACGCGACATTGCTGGCAAGGGTAACGGCTCCTGACGGATTAGGATTGAAAATCGCACCATCTAATACAATATCAAAATCACAGCTATTGCCTGCAAATCCGTCGACTACGATGTAATAAGTGGTGTTTGGCGGCAGCAACACTGGACCATACCCGAAGGGGACCGTATCCGCTGGGCTGTTACAATAAATATTGGTTAGCGAACTGGTCTGACAAGGCGGGCCGCTTAGCTCATCAATAGACACTTGGATACCATTAGCCGAAGGCGAACATAAAATATTTTCAAAATCAATCGTCACCATTCCTCCAAAGGCATCTGTCATAAAGGTGTACCAAACTGTGTTCTCAATAGTTAGCGAACCGCAGTTCGAATAGGTCGGGTCTTCGTTTGGCTCTAATGTGGCATTACTGGTTTGTGAGGTGGTAGTTGTGCCAATTGTTAAAAACTGTGCATTGCTACAATGGTCATTACAACTTGGCCACTGGTCTGCAATGATAGTAATCGTATCATTCTCAAACACTTGGTCTGTTAATAGGCCATTAGGTTGAAATACCCAAATCTTTATTACGGAAGTCGTATTGGGTATTAATGTATTTGGGACGATTACTACTGTTGAACTATCTTCAGCTAGACTCAGACCAGAATAGCTATGGAAGATTGGCGCACCACCATCAACCGAGTAACCAACTTCAATATCATTGATGATTGGAGCAGCAATACAAGGTAACCCGCGATTCAACACGGTTAGCTCCAGTTCATATTCACTACCAGAGCAACTGTAAGTCAATGCTGCAGCACAATCAATGGTTGTATTTGTAAGATGCCAGTTATCCATTGCAAAATAAGAATTTGGAGTGAGGGTTGCTGCAGAAAACCTGAACTTAATACAAGGTTCGCCAATAAGATGACACAATCCAATATTGTAATTAGTGAAGGTTAATTGCTCTTCCTCCCATCCAAGAGGTCTATTGTACCAATTGGGATTTGAACCACTTCCCAGTAGGGTCCACGTTGTTCCATTTACAGAATATTCAATACGATGTCGGTAATATTGTCCTGAACCAAAATCAAATTTTAAATCAAGAAACAATTCTGGATTAGTAACATTGGTAAAATCATAGACAGGGCTTTCCAGAAAATGTCTAGTAGAACTGTTACCTACCCCTACCGTATACCAACTATTTCCTCTGCCCTCCTCTCCACCAAGATAAGGCACCACACCCCACATGAACTTTCTTCCTGACATCTCTTGAACTGTCCAATTTCCATCACCACTATCAGCGTTGAAATCCTCTAAGAAGTCGAAGGTGTTTATTAAAAGATGATCAACAACAATATTCGTTCTAATGGTATCATTAAATCTGTTTACTTCATCACTGACATCCGTAAAAATAATAAAATCATAACTACCAATCGGGATTAGATTAGTTGGGGTATTGAACGTATAAGTAAACCATGATTCAGCTGGAATACTATCAATAATTTCTGTTACAGATGCTGTTGTCGGGCCAGTAACATTGTAGGTGACAGGTATATTGGTTACTGTATTACATGACCAATTATAAATTTCCACCTTTACGGAATCCGACCCTGTATACAAACAGTTATCTTGAATTGGTGCAATAATAGCAAGCGGAGCAACTTCTTCAATATCTCTGATTTTAAAATTGTCAAATCCCATTTTCCCATTATTCCCAGTATTTAATCTGGTGTGCATTCTAAACTTCACACAGGGTTCGCCAACCACTTCACAAAGTGATTTAGATACGGGCCTCCATGTATCCTGTACAAAAGAGTGTCCTCCCCAGTATTTTCCAGCATTATACCAATTAGGATTGGTATAATCGCCTAGCCATGTCCAAGTTTGTCCACCATCTATAGAGTAGTCCATATATACCTTATCACCATAAAATCCAGACGAAAAACTAAATTTTAAGTCAAACGTGAGATAAGGATCCGAGAGAGTAGACAAATCAAAAACAGGACTTTCTAAATAAATAGTATTGGTTGAATTCGTATTGTTGATGTACCAGGATTTCCCATAACCCTCAGATCCATTAAGATAAGGAAGACTATCCCAAAGCCATTCTCTTCCTGGAACACCGTCCACAGCATTCCATTGTTCATCAGAGGTATTAAAATCAGCTTCATAAGGGAAGGAAGTCACCTTTGGTAGTGTTACGATAATTGTATCCCTGAGGACGTCATTAAACGCAACATTGTCTGTACTCAGTATTGTAGTAGTTTCAAAGTAATAAGGACCAATAGGTGTCATATCAAATGTGCCATTCAACAATACATGAACGGTGTCTTGTGAAGGAATCGGCCCTGGTGCATTTCCTGTAAATGTGCCAGTAAACATGCCATTTACAGTAGTAGAAACATCGACATTAAAAACGTCAGAACAAGTCCAATTATACACTGCCACTTTTAGTTGCTGGGCGCTACTATATAAACACCCATTTTTAAAAGGATCAACTAAAATGATTGGAGAAACATCAACAGCGGCATCAATCACTTCAAAATTATCGAAGGCAAATTCATGAGTATTGCTAGTATAATGAGGATTTCGGTGATACGATTTAAATCTAAATCCGATACAGCTTTGCGATTGAAAGTCACATAATGCGTGCTGAACCCTATGCCAGGCAGTATCGATACCCGTCCATGACATAGGGCTCGAACTATTAAACCAAGTTGGATCCTCATCTGTGCCTAGAGGTGTCCAGTTTGCGCCATTATCTAACGTGAACTCCATCGTTGTATATGGATTATTAACAAATTCATAGTGTTTAATATCGAATGACAATTGAGGGTTGGTGAAACCTGTAAGGTCAAATAAAGGGCTTTCTACATAAGCGAAATTCTTACTATCATCGTCAACTCTTATGTCTTCTAAAATCCAGGAGATACCATTACCTTCTGGTCCACCCATAGTGTGAACTGTGTCCCTGATGTAATAATTATTCTCGTACCAATTCACTGATGCCCAACCTCCTGAATTACTCTCAAAATCAGAAAAATATGGTGCTGAGATGATTGGAACGGAGAATCTGTTTTCTGTTACTATGTTGTTGGAGAGAAACGTATCAACAAAGCAGCTGGTGCCAATGCCTGTTGGGTTAGAGAAGATCTCAAGGTCAAAAGAATATTCCCCTGTCAGGTTCATGTCCAACGTTTTATCTAACTCGTAATAATGATATCCAAATGCTTTAACTGGCCCTGGAATCGTGTCTAGAATAACTTGATTGTTAGGTCCCGTCATCGTAATAGAAATAGGAACATTGGTCAAGGGGCGACAGAAGTTGTTTCGAATCAAGATACTGGGTTGCTCAGCAGTGGTATATCCACCTGTACAATTACCACTATCAGGTATATAGAGTTGGAGTGCCTGTAAGTCATCACCTGTACCATCTGTGATTCGAATATTATCGAAAGCAAATTTTTTCTCTGATGAACCATAACAATCAACCGCAACTCGAAACTGTACACATGGTTCGCCACTCAACTCACAGAGATCGATATAAACTGTAGTCCAAGTAGGTTGAGATCCAACCCATCTGTTATATTGCTGGTATTGCCAAGTAGAATCTGATGAATATCCTAGTCTTGTCCAAGTATATCCACCATCAGTACTATATTGAACATATCCAGCTTCACGATTACTGGAAGTATAAAGAAGATCATACTTCAGATCCATATAAAAATAAGGTTCGCTGATTTTACTAAAGTCAAAGACCGGGCTTTCGACTAAAACGGGGTCAGGATTATATTCGTCAATTTCAATATACCAGCTACTCCCGTTCCCTTCTGGGCCATTTAGGTAAGGAACTGATCCCCAATAAAATTGAACATCTGCAGTTTCCATAGTGTCAATCCAATAGCCATCATTAGCCTCAAAATCTTCAGTGTACGGAAACGTTGTAATTTTTGGACGGGTGACATTGATTGTAGATTTCAGTGTATCATTCCTTAGGTTGTTATCATACCCACTAATTTGTGCTGATAGATAATAAAACCCTAATGGTGTCATGTCATAGGTTCCTGGAAAGGTATAGTGTACAGAATCCATAGAAGGAATAGGACCAGGGACAGAACCAGAAAGTGTTGCAGTAGTAGCCCCTGTTACGTTAAAAGTGACGGGCACATTTGTCATTGGGCTACAGGACCAATTATATACAATAACCGTTACTTTTTGATTGACACTAAAGAGACAACCAATATCAATCGGATCAAGATACTCAACAATACCAGCATCCGGAGCATCTCGAATTTCAAAATTATCGAATGCGAATCCAATTTCATAGTAGCCATCACGGAACAAGTATGTTCGGAATTGTATACAAGTGTTTTTAAAATCACATAATGGAAATTGTACCTGACGCCAAGTAGTGTCTAAACTGTTCCAAACACCACCAAACCTATCATCATTATACCAGTTTGGGAAATCGATAGTTCCAAGATGCAGCCATGAAATACCTCCGTCCAAAGTATATTCGACTTTTGATCGGCCACCAAATGTATTAGAATTAAACATTTCCTTAATGTCCATATACAGGTTAGGATCGGTGGTAGTGGAAAGATCAAATACCGGGCTTTCTACCCAATTATAACGTGTTACATTTTGAAAGCCGTCTTTTCGCTCACTTACCCAGCTATTGCCTTCGCCTTCACTGCCTCCCATTGACCTAAGTGTATCTCGGATTAATACCTGAAGTGGATCTATTGAATTAGAAGCCCAGCCATCATTATTGGTATTGTAATCTGCAAAATAAGGCAAGGAGCTAATTGTACTATTTATCCTTGTATCAATGATGATATTGTTTACTTGTGCGGTATCATTATAATAATCTGTTGAATCTCCCAAAATATTGTTTAATAGCGTAGCTTGAAGGTTGTAAGTGCCAATAGTAGTCATATCCATCGTAGGAGAAAACGTATGGTGATAATAACTAAATGCGGGAATGGGCCCAGGAATAAATTCAGTAAAACTTAGGCTACTAGAGCCTGTGATGTCTATTTGAGCAGAAACATTAGTCAACTGGCGACAGGTATTGTTTCTCAAAGTGATTCCAATGGCTTCCGTACTTGTGAATCCTGAGCAACTGCCTGCCTCGGGAGGAAAAAACTGTAATACGTGAAGATCGTCTCCAGTGCCATCTGTAATATGAATATTGTCTACTGCAAATTGATCTTCGTCTATCTTATACATTCTAAATTCAAATCGGAGTTTAACACAAGACTCACCACTTAACTCACAAAGGGTTCTACTGATACGTTTCCAAGGATCTTGGATTTCTCTCCAATCATTCCTTCCTGGACTATACCAATCTACTTCTTCGTATGAGCCGAGACGAACCCAATTGTTTCCATCATCAACACTATAGTGGAACGATACGGTTTGATTGACCCAGGGCGTACTTCCAAACAGATCATGCATAATATCTAAAGAGATATGGGGTTCTGTGACATTAGAAAAATCGAAGGTTGGACTCACTAAATAGGATTGTGCAGTTCCAAGTTTGGTGATATCGGTATAAATACTCTTACCGTTGCCTGATGGACCACTTAGAAAAGGTACGGAACCATATAAAAATCCTCCGGATGCTACATTCTGAAACTCCCATCCACCTGCACCATTTTCGAAGTCTTCAGTGTAAGGAAGATTAGCTCTTGTGATAACCGTCCACCGTTCTGTCAACAGTTGATCGTTGTTAGTGTGTTCGTCACTAGCAAGACTGGTTGCTGCATCAAAAAAGTAGATATCTTCAGTAGACATGTCTATAGTTCCAGGAAACGTATGGTCTACAAATGATTGAGGAGGAATGGTTCCGGTATATGTTTCACTAAAACTAACACTGGTACCACCAGAAACGCTACAAGAAACTGGGATATTGCTTACTGGCACAAGGCTATTATTAAAAATCCTAACAGTGACGGGCTCAGCGCTATTGTACATCCTGCTGCAACCCAAGTATTCAGGTGCTACGACATCAGTGATTGTGACATCTATACCGGTATGAACGATGATATCATCCAAGTACCAATATTTTCCGATTTGTCCTCCATCAGTATAACGGAATCTGATTTTCACATCTGCTTGATTCCCAGCAATTGCGCTTATGTTTAAAGTCGTGTCCTGTGTTGCTGTTAAACTACCACGGGTGACTGTATTATAGTCGAAAACGGTTGTGAAAGTACTTCCACCGTCATTACTTACTTCAACATAACCGTGCGTAAACTCAACACCAAACCAGAAATGACTGTATGTCAGATAGATGTTGGGGCGGTTGCTGCAATCTATAGACAATGTATTTAGGCTAGCCTCGTTAGGGGTAACGCTTGCCCCTAATGCGTCATCGTCGAAAACGGTATAACCGTTGCCGGATGGGCTTCCAAGCGAGGGACTGGTTTGGAATAACCATCTTACTGAGCCCTTTTGATAGGTATTGGTCCAATCTGTAGGCAAACTTACGTCAGAAAAATCTTCTTTAAGTAGTATATCAGCTTGAACATTACTAAATATTGATAAACAAAAGATTAGAAATAAGTATTGGAGGTTTCTCATGAATCTAAGGTTGAATAGGATTGAATGTTATTGCTTGAAGGTACTTAATTATTGTCTTAAATAAAATGTTAATTTTAAAATATGAATAGTCTATTAATTATTTATTCTATAATGATAAGCTCACCGTCAGTTTAAAACTGACAAGATCTCTAGCATGCTTTTTGATTCAAAAAAACTAATGATTCGAAATATAATAATTCTATTGTTTTGCTCTACCCTTATCTATGGCCAGCAACCATCAGAAAGCGTAGCTTGGGATGTCGTACTTCACGATTTCGACACCTTATATTCACTAGAATCTGTTTATGTGGATTTTGACTTTACTAGTCTTAAGGAAACACCGCTATTCATTGACAATGTTCGGACTACCTGTGGATGTGCAGCGCCTGATTGGTCTTATGACCCAATAGCTCCAGGTGTAAAAGATAAAATAAAAATAAAGTTCACTCCTAAAACGGATGGTTATTTCGAAAAGAAGATAAAGGTATTTTTTAAGGATCAAAAAAAGCCTGATCTCTTGATTATAAAGGGTTTTACTGTCCTAGATCATGATGATGAATAGATTTTCCGAAGAAGTTTTCAACAGCCAACAGTTTACAGAAACTACACTACAGAAAGGGAAATATATTAACTGCGAATTTAAGAATTGCAGCTTTCTATCTTCAAACCTCCTTGATATTGAATTCCTAGAATGCGTATTCACTGATTGCGATCTCAGTCTTTGCGCTATTGGGAATACCGCCTTCAAAGATGTACAGTTTATCAGCTGCAAGCTCTTAGGTATCAACTTTAATGAGTGTAATCAGTTTCTCCTCTCTATTAGTTTTCAGTCCTGCAATCTAAGTAATGCCAGTTTTTATAGGCTGCCACTCCAATCCACTTCCTTTGATAGTTGTCAATTGATTGCAACGGATTTCTCGGAATGCGACTTACACCTTGCTGATTTCTCAGATTGCAATTTGGATCAAGCCACATTCGATAATACGAATTTGGAGCAGGCTGATTTTAGCACCGCAATAGGTTATACTATTGATCCAGAACACAATAAGATTAAAAAGGCTCTATTTTCAAGAACAAGTATAGAAGGATTGCTGAACAAATATCAAATCACAATCACAGACTAAGATTTAAACGAAACGCGATTGTTTGCCAGTTGGGCACCATTCAGCATAACGACTTTCCCCTTGTTTTTGCCACGGCCCCATACTTTTATCCCATCCCATTGGTCTCCGCAGTCATTTTCGATTGTGGCGCCATCTAAGATAAGAGTTGCGCCCTGTTTGACAATGATTTGAGCCATACTTGGTAACGAAACACGACAGTTGATCGTCAGGGTTCGACCAGGTTGAATAATGATGTGGCTCTCCAGATCTCGTGCACCATTCCAAACAATATTTTTTTCGATCATTACTGGATTTTCATCATCCAACTTGCACCAAGTAGGGATCAATATTTTTCTTTGAGAAGACTTCTTATTAGCAAAATTGCGTTGTACCAATCCGATTTGACACGGGGACCAACTGTTTTGGTGCGTATTGTAGTCCATTACATTATTAGACCAATTCTCTCTACAATTACCCTTACCTTGCCCTGCCGAATAGCAGTTAGTATGATTTGGAGTGTCATCACAGCCGTCATTTCCTCCCCAGGTATGATGTAACCCAAGAACATGCCCTAGTTCGTGATTATAAACACCATGGCAGAACCATCCGCTACGAATAAAGGGTTTCCCGTTTTTTATGAGTGTATCTTTAAGTGTTGCATAGGAGCCAGCAATCTTTGTCCAATTTTGAGAAGGAAAAGCGATACCACAAAGCTGATTTCTGTATGTTTTTGAGGCTATACTATCAGGATGATGTGGCATTACAAAGACATTGAGTACTTCATCTTTAAGAACGCCATATTTTTCAAATGCCCTCTTATCGTAATCATTTCGAGTCTTGCCCTTATTTACAAACCAATACAAATCATCGTCATAATGATAATAAATCCCAGTATCATTTGGTCGTTTAGGATCAGGAGACAAGACATATTGGTAGCCTGGATATAATGCAGGATTAGAATTATTTAATGGTAAATGCATTTTGACATTTTTCTTGATCCTATTATTAAGATTCCAAAGCAATCCTTCTATGTATTCAGGAGCATTTTTCTTCGCAATATTATTTTTTCCATTTTTATCATACATAAAATGAAAATTTACTTTCACCTGACGGGAAGGCATATGGTTCGGAAATTCTGGATCAGGAATATAATTTAGTTGATCAGTACAACTCCTTGATTCTAAATCATTAACACTTGAAATATCTGGAGTAAATCCAGTTTCAGCATAAATAATCTCATCATTAGACACGTATTTTTCTTCCTGTTTTAACCATCCAAATGTTAATAAAATTCCAAGTATTATAACAATTACTATTCTCATGTTGATAAATTTATTTCAAAAGACTTAAATTTGCATTTTAAATGCTAAGTTTTCAGGAGAGTTTGAGTGCCAATTTGTACTAAATCCCTCAAAAAAACAAGTATTATTTATTAATAATCAAAATTTAGACCTAAAATAACAGCGATTTGTTTTTCAATATTTTAACTATGAAATTAAATATCATTTTAGCCCTTCTGTCTATTTGTCTTATTGCTACCTCTTGTACACAGTCAGGAAGCAGTGAAATAGCAGAATTAGAGAAAAAAGTAGCAGCTACTCCAAACAAAGATGACATCATTGAGTTAGAGCGTAGTTATGTGAAATTTGTTAAGAAAAATCCATCTAATAAAGATTGGTGTGGTCGTTACTTGTATCGAGCAGCAGGTATTAACTACCAAATTCAGAATTTTAAAAAAGCTGAAGCTCAATTAATTCAAGGAATTGAAGAGTTTAAAAGCTCTAAAGCTACACCTAACAGCGCCGTCTTATTAGCCAAAATTTTGGATGAGAACTTCAGAAAAAAGGATGAAGCCACCAAGTATTACAAAATGGTATATGATGAGTACAAAGGTACTGACGCCTGGAAGGAAGCGGAGTTATTTTTCTTACCAAATGACGAAAGACTACTCACCTTTATCGATCGACAAGAAAAGAAACTAGCCGAAAACCCAGGCAGTACAGGTATTAATTTAGATGCTGCCACTGGTCTTAGAAAATTATACAAAGATTATATTGCTGAACCTAAAGCAGATGCTGACACTAAGAGTGATGTGTTATTGAAAAGTGCGGTATTGAATATGCGTACCAGTAATCTAACCTCTGCAACAGCCAATCTAAAACAGATAATTGATGAACCAGCATTCAAAAAGAACAAGCCAGAAGCATTATTGTCCTTAGCAGATATCTATGAAAACGATTTGAATCGTTATGATGATGCGAAAACTGTCAGTGATCAGTTTATTAAGGAATTTCCGGATCATAAAAGTTTGAGTGCTGCTAAAGAGTTTTCACTTCCTATGAAGGATAAGATACTCAATAAGATCAAAAATTTGGAAGCTGAAATATATTCTAAAGAACAAAAAGGAAGGCTTGATCGCAGAAAAGCTTCCCGCCTCATCAATGCGTATGAAGCACATGCGAAAGAACTGCCTAACGACCCGAACACCCCTGAATATCTCTACAAAGCTGGTGAAGTGGCCCGATCTATCAATGATTTTAACAGAGCTTTGTCTTCTTGGGAAAAAATTTATAGCGACTATAGAAGTTTCAAGAAAGCACCTCAGGCATTATTCCTTCAAGGATTTATTTATGAAAATGACTTTAAAGATCTTGATAAAGCCAAGAAAGTATATAAAGAATTTTTATCAAAATACCCAAAGCATGATTTGACTGATGATGTCCAATTTTCCTTGAAACACCTAGGAAAACCAGCGGATGAGATCATTCAGGGCTTCAGTAAAAAGCAGCCAGAAGGTAAATAATCCATTAGTTTAAACCTAATGAGATAACATATATCCAGATTTGCCGTTAATTCAATAAAATAATAAGTAAATGCGAATTGTGCTTTTAATATTAATAGTTGGATTAACGGCTTTTCAGTCTCTAGGACAAAGTCCCCTTGCCCTCGTTAAAAAAGATGGGAAATATGGATTCTTAAACACCGATGGCAAATTAGTCGTCCCAATTCAGTTTGAAGACGCCTATTCCTTCCACGATGCTCTTGCGCCAGTAAAGCTTGATGGAAAATGGGGATACATCAACCTCACAGGAAAAACAGTCATCCCGCATCAGTTCGAAGAAGCCGTTTGGTTTTGGGAGGGTCTTGGTGCTGTAAAGAAAGGAGATTTTTGGGGCTTCATAGACAAAACCGGCAAAACAGTCATTCCCTTTGAATACGATTATGCATTTGCGTATTCTGAAGGACTAGCAGCCGTGGTTAAAGGAGAGCGTTCTGGCTATATTGATAAATCAGGAAACACCGTCATCCCTTTCATCTACTCAGATGCTTATGACTTTTACAAGGGAATTGGACCAGTGACAGACACCTCAGGCCACATCAAATTTATTGACAAAA